>Ga0066709_100002081_pt1 | contig 14175 bp, 17 predicted proteins | sample GraSoiAngelo_158_FD_79665 | JGI IMG/M metagenome (GOLD analysis project Ga0066709, IMG submission 79665) | Grasslands soil microbial communities from the Angelo Coastal Reserve, California, USA - 14_1009_16_30cm | ecosystem: Environmental > Terrestrial > Soil > Grasslands | place: USA...
GGTTTCCTCGTCAGTGCGACGACCGGAACCTGGGTGGGCCGGACGCCGATCACGTTCAAATACCAATGGACGAAATGCGAGGACACGACGAAGAACTGTTACGACATCGCGGGCGCCACCTCGTCGTTCTTCACGCCGACATCTGATCTCGCGAACTGGGACCTCAGCGTGACGATCTACGCGACGAACGACGTCGGAACGACGTACGTCCGCGCTGTTCCCACGAAGCCGATCACGGGACCCCCGCCGGTCAACCATGGTTCGCCGGTGATCACCGGACAAAACTACGTGAAGCAGACACTGACTACGACGAGCGGTATCTGGCAGGGGCTTTTCCCGATCACGTACACGTATCAATGGAAGCGCTGCGATGCCTTCGGGACGCTCACCAGCTGCGTCGACATCCCCGGCGCGACGTCGACCACCTACGTGCTGCAGCCGGCCGACGTCGACAAGACGATCCGGAGCTTCGTCACCGCCACGAATCCGATCAAGTCGGCGACGCAGTTCTCGAATCACACGTTCCCGACGCTGCCGGAGCGCCACTTCCCGCCCTCGAGTGGAGGGCTCCCTGTTATTACGGGACTTGCGAAGCCGGGTGTCCTGCTGCGTGCCACGACGGGCACGTGGTCCGGCGACACGCCGTTCACGTTCACGTACCAGTGGGAGCGCTGCGATGCGACCGGCGCGACCTGCCGCGCACTCCCAAAGGCGACGAAGAACCGCTACGTCGTCAGCTCTGGTGACCTCGGCTCCACGATCCGCGTCAAGCTGACCGCGACGAACGCGTACGGCACGGCGACGGTCGAGTCCGCTCCCAGCGATGCGGTCACCCGCTCGCCGAAGCGGCCGAAAGGGAGGCGGATCGTCGGCACCGCGCGGGCCGACTACCTGCCCGGGAGCGGCGGCGACGACACGATCCTCGGCCGCGGCGGCAACGACACACTGGTCGGCGGCGCCGGCAACGACATGCTCGACGGCGGTCCGGGCAACGACGTGATCGACGGCGGTCCCGGCGCGGACAAGCTCTTTGGCGGCGACGGCAGCGACACGATCCTCGCCGCGGACGGCACGAAGGACGTGATCGACTGCGGCGAGGGGAACGACAAGGCGGTCGTCGATGCAATCGACGTCGTCAAGAACTGCGAGGCCGTCACGATCGCCACGCCCTCGACGAAGCCGCCGACGCCGGTCAGCCCTTAGAGCCGCCCCGACGGTCAGAGCCCGCGCGTCCTGAGATCGGCAGCGCAAGCGCCGCCTTAGAGCCGCCCCGAGATAGTTCGCGTGTGTCGACCGGTCATTTCAGACGGACGCGCGGTCAGAGCCCGCGCGTCCTGAGATCGGCAGCGCAAGCGCCGCCTTAGACAGCGCTCGCCCCGAAGTCGGAGATGTGCGCGAAGGCGTCGCGCAGCTGCCGCCGCTCTGTGCCGAGCTCGGTGAACGAGCTGAGAAGTCGCCGCTCGCCTTCCTCGGTCAGCCGCAGGTGCGCCACGCGGCCGTCCTTGGACGACTGCTCGCGCGCGAGCAGTCCGGCCTCTTCGGCGCGCCGGACCAGCTCCGTCACTGTGCTCTGCGCGAGTTGCAGCCGTTCGGCGAGCTCCGTCACCGTCGACTGCTCGCTCCCATCCTTCGCGCCCTTGATCATCAGCAGCAGGAGGTAGCGCTGCGGTGTCAGTCCGCATTGGCGGGCGATCCTCTCGCTGCGCCGGAGGAACGCGCGCAGAGCCGCGCGGAACTCGGCGACGCTCGCGATCTCGTCGACCGAGGGCACGATCCCGCTCATGCGCCGATTCTAGAGCGGGGACCGCGCCGTGTGAGCATGCGCACCAAGAGATTCGGCGCGAGCGCCTGGAGCACGGCGGCGGCTCGGTAGTAGCGCGGCACCGTCGTCTCGCCACGGCCGCGCTCGAGCGATTCGAGCACGTGCCGCGCGACGTCCTCCGGCCCGATGACGAGCCGTCGCGCGAGCCGGGGAAGTCCGCGCTGCGGAAAGCCTTCGGTCTCGACGAAGCCGGGCTTGACCGTGTGGACACGGATTCCCCGCCGGCCGAGCTCGACGGCCGCCGTCCGCGAGAACGCGAGCTGGGCGTGCTTCGAAGCCGAGTACGGGCCGCCCGGGGCGGCGACCTCCCCGGCGACCGAGACGACGTTCACCACATCCGCCGGCGGCTGGAGTCCCGGTAGGAACGCCCGCACGCACCAGACGCCGCCCAGGTAGTTCGTCCGCACGACCTGCTCGATCCGTTCCGGCTCGCTCTCGAGGAAGCTCATTCGGGCGGGGATGCCGGCGTTGTTCACGAGCAGGTGGATCCGCCGGTGGCGCTCGAGGACAGCCGAAGCGGCGCGTGCGACGGACTCCCGGTCGCCGACGTCGCAGAGCTCGTACTCGCCGCCGAGCTCCTCGGCAAGCGTGCGGAGCCGATCCTCCCGGCGCGCGAGGAGGACGCAGCGCCAGCCGCGCTCGGCGAGATCGCGCGCGATGGCTTCGCCGATCCCCGAGGAGGCGCCGGTGACGACAGCGACGCGCGGCTCTACCGGCACACGCGCACGATACGCCGCGCCGAGGCAACGCGCCCGTCGGCGTCCGTGGCGATCGCGGCGATCGTGTGCGGGCCGCGCCGCAGTCCCTTCGTCCGCCACGCTATTCGGGCAATGCCGGTTGTCGGCTTCCGGACGCGCGCGATCGCGCGCGTCCCGTCGACGAAGCGGACGCCGCGGATCGCCGCCGGCGAACTTGCGACGACGGCGAGCCGCGCCGTCCTCCCGACGCAGGCTCTCGGGCGGGGCTGGAGCCACGTCACGACGGGGCCGGCCACGACGCGCAGCGTGACGTTCGCGAAGCGCGTGTTCGGCATGATGTTCGTGCCGGTCGTGTTGACGTTCTTCGACTCCTCGAAGTCGGACGACTGCACCTTCACCGTCTTGCTTCCCGGCTCCAGCTTCGCCGCCCGCGCGGGGAGCGGGAAGACGGCGATCCCCGTGACCGGGTCGTAGTCCGACGCGCCGACGAGCGTCCGTCCGTAGCCGACGGTGAGCGAGAACGGGTCGACGCCCGCGCCCCCGTCCAGCGTCCGGATGACGATCGTGGGACGACCCGCCGCGACGCGTGTCGTCACGAGGCGGACGCTCGGCGGCGTGACGTCGTTCACCCACGAGCGGAGCACGTAGGTGCCTGCTTGCCGCCGGTCGGTGAAGGGCTCGCGACCCGAGTCGACGGCGACATAGAACGTCTGCTCCCGCGGGAGTGCAGCGGCCGCCGCGCCGACCGGTGCGAGATAGTCGGCGGTGAGGTTGTTGACGTCCACGGGCGTCCCGGCGAAGCCCTGCACCTCGTTCTCGTCCTCGGCGCCGAGCAGGAATGGATCGATCCGCGATCCCTGCGACTGACGCGTCACCGAGACGCCGATGTTCGCGGCGGGCGCGTTCAGGTGCGTTACGTACAGCTTCTCCGCGCCGTCCTCCTGCATCACGGGCTGGTCGGGCGCGTTGCCGAACGGCGCGGCGGGATAGCCGTAGGCCTGGACGCGGTCGGCGCCCACGCGGGTGTCGCCACGCTGCACACGCTTCAGCGGGATCGCGGGCTGGGCCGCCAGCGCGGGACGCTCGACGATGAACACGTACGGGATCCGCCGCGCCACGTCGCCGCGGCTCAGGACGAGGAAGCCGTATTGCTCGCCGGGCGTCGCCGCCGCAGCGGCGCGCGCGACGACGGGGAGCTCGGCCTCCCCGCCGGGGGGGACGTCGATCGTTCCCGCCACGTCGAGCGACGAGCCTGCGGTCGCGGACTGCGGCGCCAGCTGGACCTGCCAGCTTCCGCTGCCGCCGTCCGCGTCGACCAGGCGGACAAGGGTCGCGCGGCTGGCAGAGCCGCTGGTCGTGTCGAGGTCGCCGAAGGAGAGCGAGACGGGATCGGTGAAGAGCTTCGGGTCGGCCGCGCGCGGGAGGTTCGCGAGGCCGCCGCCCTCGAGCAGCACCGAGGCTTCCCGCGTCCGCGTCGTGTTCCCCCAGGCGGCCCCGGCGGTCGAGACGAGCGCGGACTTCACCTGCCACGGCGTCCACGCGTGGTGGAGTTGGACGAGCAGGGCGGCCGCTCCGGCGATGTGCGGCGTCGCCATGGACGTGCCGTCGAACACGGCGAAGCGCGTCTCCGCGGTCTGCGGCAGCGTCGACGAGAGGATCTGCCCGCCGGGCGCGGAGACGTCCGGCTTGAGCGTGTGCCCGAACGCCGTCGGGCCGCCGGACGAGAAGCTGGTGATCACGCCGCTGCGGCCGTTCACGTCCTCGAGCGTCTCGCGGCCGACGCGGAACGTGGTGCGTCCGCCGCTCGCGGCCATGAAGCCCCGCAGCAGGTCGCCGTCCGCGTTCGCGATCGTTCCGGCCGGCAGCTCGAGCTTTACCGGGATCTGGTTCGCCTCACCCTCCCGGTTGTCGGAGAGGATCAGGCCGACGGCCCCGGCGGCGCGCGCCTGGGCCGCCTTCCCGACGAACGGGCAGATGCCGCGCTGCGCGAGCGCGATCGCGCCGTCGAGCGAGTGCGCGGGTAGCTGCCCGTCCACCGAGCTCAGGTCGCCCGGCGGGCCGCAGAGGTGGCGTTCGACCGGCTTGCCGTCGCGGCCGACGATCGAGCCGACATCGACGAGCGGCTGGTCGAGGATGCCCCAGAGCGTCGGCGCGAGCGAGCCGGCGGCGCCGAGGAACGGGATCTGCTTCAGCGCGTCCGGCGCACCCGCTTGCGTGACGGTCAAGGCCGGCGCGAAGACGTGTCCGCTCGATACGGCGGCCACTGTGATCGCGTCGGGCGCCGTCCCGGGCGAGCCTGCGGAGCCGAGGCCCATCTCGTCGCGATCGTTCCCGGCGGCGATCACCGGCACGACGCCCGCCGCCGCGACGTTGCGGACGGCCTCCACGAGAGCGTCGTTCGCCGGCTCGGTCTGGGCGCCGCCGCCCGAGAAGTTGATCACGTCCATGCCGTCCGAGACCGCCGCTTCGAACGCGGCGACGATCTCGGGCGTGTTGGCGACGTGGCCGATCGGCGTCGGCACGGTGAAGACGCGGTAGTTGCCGAGCCACGCGCGTGGCGCGACGCCGGAGAGCCCGGTGACGAGCGGATGGTCGCCGCCCGCCGGCGCCGTCGTCCCCGAATCACCCGCCGCGATCCCCGCGACGTGCGTCCCGTGGAACGACGAGTCCGGGTCGACGCCCAGCCGGCCCGGCCGGCCGGAGTTCGGCCCGGGGAACGTCTTCGCAACGATCACCTTCTGCGACGTCCACTTGCGGCCGCCGCGCGGAAACCCCGGCGGATACGCGAAGCCCGTCGGGTCGAAGAACGGATTGGTCTGGTCGATCCCGTCGTCGACGATCCCGATCTTGATTCCCGTCCCGTCGGCGCCGGCGATCCGGCGGATCTCGTCCGCGCCGATCACCGACGGGCTGCGGTTCAGCTCCTCCGTGTAGCGCAGGCTCGCGTAGACCTTCGTCACGAAACCGAGACGGACGAGCTGGGGCAGCCGCCGGGCGGGAAGCATGACGGTCAATCCATCGAGGACTATCCGGAAGCGCCGGCCGACGCGCGCCTGCGGGATCGCGCGCCGCAGTTGCGCGGTCGCTCGCGTCTGCGCGTCGGCGAGCCGGACGAGGTATGCGCGCGCGGAGCTGCTGCGAACATCGAGGCGGCGCGAGCTTCCGGTTGCGGCGAGGCTGCGCCCGTAGGCCGCCGCGAGGGGCGGCGGCCGGAGCCGCGCGATGACCCGGATCAGACCGCTCGCCTGGCCGCGCGGCATGTGGATCACACCGGCGCGAACGCGCGGCAACGAGCGCTCGCCGAACTCACGGTCGATCTGCTGGAGCGCACCGGCAGCGGGTAGCGCCCACGCGAGCGCCGCGCAGACGACCACGGGAGCGAGGGCGCGACGCAAGGACGGCACCGTACCCGTTTAGACTCCCGCGCGTGCCAGGGCCCTTCGACGGAAAGCGCGGCCTCGTGCTGGGCGTCGCGAACCGCCGTTCGATCGCATGGGCAATCGCGAAGCGGCTTGCTGACGGGGGCGCGCAGCTCGCGTTCACGTACCAGGGCGACCGGATCGAGAAGAACGTCCGCGAGCTCGCGGAGTCGGTGTCGTCGCCGCTCGTCACCGAGTGCGACGTGCGGTCGGATCAGGATCTCGACCGCGTCTTTGGCGAGGTGAGCGACACGTTCGGCGGCCGGCTCGACCTGCTCGTGCACTCGGTTGCGTACGCGGCTGCCGAGGATCTCGAGGGCCGCTTCACGGACACGCCGCGCGATCGCTTCTGGCTCGCACTCGACGTGAGCGCATACTCCCTCGTCGCCGCGACGAAGCGCGCCGAGCCGCTGATGGTCGCGGCGGGCGGCGGGTCGATCGTGACGATGACGTACCTCGGCGGCGAACGTGCCGTGCCGCACTACAACGTAATGGGCGTCGCAAAGGCGGCGCTCGACTCGTCCGTGAAATACCTGGCGTGGGATCTCGGCGAGAAGAACATCCGCGTCAACGCGATCTCGGCCGGCCCGGTGCGGACGCTCGCGGCCCGGTCGATCGCGGGCTTTCCGACGATGGAGGCGATCGTCGAGGAGCGCGCCCCGCTCCGCCGCCCGATCGACGCCGACGATGTCGGCGCGGCGGCCGCGTACCTGCTGTCGGACGACGCGAGAAACGTCACCGCCACGACGCTCCACGTCGACAGCGGGTACCACGCGATGGGCATGTAAAGCCTGTGGAGAGAACGGCACGCTTTCGTGACACTCTCGTGACACACGTGTGCGTCTCTTCGCGTTACGCTCGCGCGTGAGCAGGGGGGAGGGTCGGGACCCGAGTTAACTCGGGTGTACCCTTACTGCGTCAGAGCGACTGCGCGGCTTCGACCAGCTCATCGAAGTCCGGCACCTCACTGTTCGCGTAGCGCTTCGCGAACCGCACCACACCGTTGCGGTCGACGATGAACGCGCTACGACTCGCGACATCGTCGAAGAGGCGGAACCGCTGCGCGATGTCGAAGCCGCGCACGGCCTCGCCGTTCCAGTCCGAAAGCAGCGTCACGTCGAAGTCGAGCGCCTGCTTCCACGCGATGTGCGACCACGGCGAGTCCCGCGAGATCGCGTACGGCTCGACGCCGGCCGCGCGGAGTTCCTCGCTCCTGTCCCGCAGGAGCCCCATCTCGTCCGTTCAGGTCGACGACCAGTCGAACAGATAGAAGAGCAGAAGAATCGGCCGGTCCTGCGCGAGCTCGGCGATCGTCGTCATCTCGTTCTGCGTGACTGCGACGTTTACGTCGGGGACATGGTTGCCCGCGTCGAGCATGTGCGCAGCCTACTGCGCGGGACAGCACCAGCCTCCCAGCTTTGGGAACCGACCGCCGCCGAACTGCTCCGCGATCGAGCCGACGGCCCGCACCCTGCCGCCGCCGTCCGGCCGCAGGAACAGCCACTGGTCGGCGCCGGCCCACGCGACGAGCAGCCAGCGGCCGTCCGGAGACCAGGCGAGATCGCTAAAGCCGCCGGCGCCCGCAAAGACGCGGCGTGGGCGCCGGCCGAGGTGGTCGCCGTCGAGCAGGAGGACCTCGCGGCCGCGCACGATGCCGATCCGATGGCTGCGCGGATCGAACGCCGCCGCCGCGACGCGAGCCAGTGGACGGACCGAGAGCGGATGCGCGGCGGCCACCCCGAAGAGCGTCAGCCCGCTCCGCGAGACCGCGAGCAGGCGACGTCCATCGTCCGACCACTCGAGGGAGCGCAGCCCCGCGATCGGGGACGACCGCCACGAGACCGAGCACGTGTCCGTGTCGACGACGGAGATCCGGCCGTGCGCGTCCGCGTAGGCGAGCAGGTGCACCGGCCCGGGCCGCCAGGTGGGCGCAACCGCGGCGGCGGTCGGGGAGCCGCACGCAGGGCGGTCCCCGGTTCCGTCGCCGGCGACGACGCGCAGCCGCCGCCGCGCGAGATAAGCGATGCGCGTGTCCGTGCGACTGCCGCCCCAGCGCGCGAAGCGGACCGACGGGCGTGCGAGCGACCAGCGGACGCGACCGCCCGGATCGACCGCGGCAACGGCATCGGCCTGGGTGGCGACGACGTAGAGGCCGTGCGGTGACCATGCCGCGTCGACAAAGTCGCCGAGCAAGCGCTTCGAGCCGTCCTCCGAGACGAGCCAGGGGCCCGACGACGACTCGACGATCAGCCGTCCGCCGGTCGGCAGCCGCGTCAGCGCTCGTGCCGCGTGCTCCTCGCCGATTGCTTTCCGCACCGAGCTGAGGACGGCGCGTCCCGGCGGGCTCGCCGCCGCGGCCGCCACGGCGAGGATCGCCCCGGCTAGCACGAGCGCGCGGACGGGAACGCGCCGTGCGTGCGGCGCCGGCGCGCGGCTCTCGTACGCCGCCCGAGCGACGTGCCATGCGCGGTCCTCGGCGGCGTCCTCGTCCGGGATCCGCACGTCGTCGAGCCTCATCGCTCCACGCTCCGCGCGAGCTCGTCGAGGCCGCGGCGCAGGCGCGAGTTGACCGTCCCGCGTGGCAGGTCGAGCAACTCCGCGATCTCGCCGGGCGTGTACTCGAGTAGGTGCCGGAGGACGATCACGGCGCGGTGCTCCGGGGAGAGACGCGCCAGGGCCGCCAGCGTGGGGTCATCGAGCTCGGGCCGCGCGTCCGGCGCCGGTCGCTCGTCCAGCTCCGCCTCGGCACGCAGAGCTCGGGCCCGCGCCCAGTCGATCGCGCGGTTGACGACGATCCGGTGGAGCCAGGGGCCGAACGGGCGGCTGCGGTCGAAGCGGTCGAGTGCGCGGATCGCGGCGAGAAACGCCTCCTGGGCGATGTCCTCGGCGGCGGCGGAGTCATGGACGACCAGGTATGCCGCGCGGTGCGCGCGCGGCCAGTAGGCGCGAAAGAGCGCCTCGAAGTCGGAGACGGAGCCGGCCCGCGCCGCCCGCAGGCGGCTCCGCTCGTGGCGGCCCGAGCCTGCCATCGCGCGCCGACTATACGAGCGCTACCTGCCGGGAGGTCCATCCCGGGGATACGAGCGCAGGCGGCCCGGAGGTCCGCCCTACACAGCTACCGCGTCGACCTCGGTCGCCGCGGCGATCTCCTGCACGACCTCGACGATGTCGCGGTTCGCGTTGAAGATGCGCAGCTGCCGGTCCGCGCCGTTGCCGCGGCTCAGGATCTCGAGCACGCCCTCGAGCTCCCGGTCGGCGCCGAGCTCGCGCGCGTGCGGCTCGATGTCCTTCAGCGTCCGCCGCACAAGCTGAGCGACCGGCACGCGGTTCCGCCGCCCGGTCGTGAGATCCATCACCGGCGCCTCGAGGCCGTAGCGCGCGGCCAGCCACTTGTTCTCGGTTGTGAGGATGCGGTGATACGAGGGCACGGTCTCGCCGCGCTCGACTTGCTCGCAGTAGTGCTTGACGAGCGCCTGGCAGAACGCCGTCAGCGAGACGACGTCGTCGAGATCGGTCACCGCGTCGCAGATGCGGATCTCGACGGTGCCGAGCCGTGGGTGGAGCCGGATGTCCCACCAGATGTGCGTGTAGTCCGCGATGCAGCCCGTCTTCTCGAGCTGGCCGATCACCTCGGCATAGTCGTCGTAGTTGCGGAATCGCGGCGGCGGCCCGGAGCGCGGGAACGCCGCGAAGACCATCTGCCTGCTCGAACGCAGCCCGGTCGGCTCACCGCGCCAGAAGGGTGAGCTCGCCGAGAGCGCGAGCAGCTGGCCGAGGTGGTTCAGCAGGCCGTTGACGACCTGGATCGCCTTCTCCGGATCGTCGACCGCGACGTGGACGTGCAGGCCGAAGATCAGCTCACGCCGCGCGATGTATTGGATCTGGTCGACGAGCTGCCGGTAGCGGTCGCGGGCCGTGATTCGCTGCCGTTCGAACAGGCTGAACGGGTGCGTGCCGGCCGAGCCGACGCGGAATCCGAGGTCACGTGCGACGCTGCCGACGTAGGCGCGCAGCTGCCGCAGCTGCTTCTCGATGTCGGACGGCGTCCGGCACACCGGTGTCGCGATCTCGATCGTCGACTGCATCAGCTCCGGGTTGATCCGCGGCTCGAGCTCGTGCCCGTGAATGGCAGCGAGCACCGTGTCGATGTGCTGCACGAGGTCGAACGTCTCGGGATCGAGGAGCATGTACTCCTCCTCCACGCCGAGCGTGTACGGATCGCTCTTGCCGAATGCGTGGTCGAGGACGCTGACGCCTTTGGAAAACCCCGCGCCCTTGCCCGTGATCGAGGGCGGAAAGATCTGGCCGCTCACGCCCTAAGTATCATGGGAAACCTAGGTTTCCGGCGCCAAAACGGCGTCGGCCTCGATCTCGACGAGCCACTCCGGGTTCGGCAGCTGCACGATGAGGGCGGTCGTCGCCGGCCGCGACTCGCCGAAGATCTCGCCGTGCGCGCGGCCGACGGCGTCCAGGTCCTCGCCGCGCGTGATGAACATCCGGGTTCGGACGACGTGCTCGGGGCCGCTGCCCGCTTCGGCGAGCGCCTGGAGCACGATCTCGAACGCGCGCCGGGCCTGCGCGTACGCGTCGGCCGGAGGGTCCGAGCCGTCAGGCATATGCGCGACCGTACCCGACACGTACACGTGCCCGTCCTGCACGACAGCGCGCGAGTAGCCGTACTTCCGTTCGAGCGGCTGCGCGGAGGAGATCAGGCGGCGCGTCACGACGGGGCTAGTATCGCCCGCGGTGGACGCGCTGCGACAGGTCGCGGACTGGCCGGCGCGCACCGCTGCGGCCGGCGTCGTCTCGGCGACCGCCGAGCTCGGCACGGTCGGGCCGCGCGACGAGACGCTTGCGTGGGCCTCGGTGACGAAGCTCCTCACGGCGCTCGCGGTCCTCGTCGCCGTGGAGGAAGGCGCCGTCGACCTCGACGAGCCCGCCGGGCCGCCGGGCTCGACGCTCCGCCACCTGCTCTCCCATGCGTCGGGGCTGGCACTGGACGAGACGGCGCCGCTCGCCCCGCCCGGTCGGCGGCGGATCTACTCGAACGCCGGCATCCAGGCCGCCGCCGACCTCGTCGAGAGCGCGGCCGAGATGCCCTTCCGCGACTACCTGGGCCGGGCGGTGCTGGAGCCGCTCCGCCTCGTAGGGCGACTGCGCACGTCGCCGGCGTGGGGCTACGCGGGCCCGCTCGACGACCTGCTCGCGCTTGGCCGCGAGCTGCTGGCGCCGACGCTCGTCGCCCCGGAGACGCTGGCCGAGGCGACGACGGTCCAGTTCCCCGGACTTGTCGGCGTCCTGCCGAGCTACGGGCGGATGGAGCCGAACGACTGGGGCCTGGGCTTCGAGTTGCGCGACGCGAAGTCTCCACACTGGACGGGGTCGCGCAACTCGCCGGCGACGTTCGGCCACTTCGGCGCGGCCGGCACGTTCCTCTGGGTCGACCCGGACGCGGGCGTAGCCTGCGGCGTCGTCACCAATCTCGAGTTCGGCGACTGGGCCAAGGACGCGTGGCCGCGGCTCAGCGACGCGGTGCTCTCCCAAATCTAGTCGTCGTCCGCGAACAGCGGCCGGAGCAGCTCGTCGAACGTCGCGCGGTCGCAGCTCGCCACGGTCGTGGGGGTGAGCGCCCGCACCGACGCGGTCCGTGGGATCCCCATCGCCAGTGCGACCTCGCCGAAGTAGTCGCCCGGCCGAAGGACGCCGCGCGGGCCGAGGTCGGCCTGGCTGACGCTCATCATCCCGGAGAGGACGACATAGAACCGGTCGCCGGATTCACCTTCGGTGACCACCGCCGCGCCCGGCGCAACGTCCTCGCGCGTCATCTGCTTCGCGAGCCGCGCGAGGGTCTCTCCGGGCAGTCCGGCAAGCAGGGTGACGCGCGCGAGCTCGTGCGCCGTTGCGGACGCCCGCGGACTCACTCTTCGTCGTCGCCCTTCTCGCGCTGCTTGTCCGGATCCTCGTGGCCCGGGTATCGCATGGCCTCTTCCTCTTCCAGCCGACCCTCGTGGGCCAGCTCGTGCTCCTCTTCGGTCGGCTCGGGCTGGTCGTGCACGGCTCCTCCTCTACGGTTCTCAGACAATGGGGATTCTGGACGGTTGGAGCTACTGCCCGCGCTGCGCCTCGCCGACCGAGCGCGGTGCCGGCCATGTTCGCTGTCCAGCCTGCGGCTTCGTCGGGTGGGCGAACTCAGTGCCTGCAGTGCAGGGACTCGTCGAGCGCGACGGGCGCCTGCTGCTCGCTCGCCGCGCGATCGATCCCGGCCGCGGCATGTGGGATCTCCCCGGCGGCATCCTCGACGAGGGCGAGCATCCCGAGGACGGACTCCGCCGCGAGCTCCGCGAGGAGACCGGACTGGACGTGGAGCCGGGCGCATTCCTCGGCGCCTGGCTCGACCCGTACGACGGCCGGACGATCCTCGGCCTCACGTACGAGGCCGTCGCACCGGACGGTGAGCCGGTCGCCGCCGACGACGTTGCGGAGCTGCACTGGTTCGCGCCGGACGAGCTCCCGGCTGCGGAGGAGTTCGCGTTCCCGTCGCACCCCGAGGTCGTCTCACTCTGGGTGCGGCGGCACGAGCACGCGTAGCGCCCGCGGCAGGAGATCGAATCGAAGCGGTGGCTCGAGCACGATCGGCTCCCCGTCGGCCGCGGCCTCCACGCTCGACCGCTCGAGCTCGATGCGAACCTCCGGAGCCGAGCGCTCGACCCACGTGCGCGGCAGCCAGCCGTCGGCGGCGTAGACGTGCAGGGATCCCTCGTCGAGCGACGCGCGCGCGCCGAGCGTGAACAGTTCGAGCTCGTAGGCGCCGTTTGCGACGAGGAGAATGCGGGCGCGCACCTCCTCGCCGTTGACCTGCGCGCGGAGCCGGTGCGGCTCGCCGACGATGCGCCACAGCGCCCGCGCGCGGTCGAGCGCCTCGCGGCGCCGGCGATGATGCTCACGCCGGTGCACGAGTCCTGCGTAGAGACCGAGCGAGACGTTGTTCAGGAAGAGCCGGTCGTTCACGCGGCCGACGTCGATCCGGCGCCCGCTGCCGTCGAACGCGTCAAGGGCGCCGATCGGATCGTCCCGGTCGAGGCCGAGGTCGCGGGCGAAGTGATTCCGCGTCCCGAACGGGACGCAGACGAACGGGAGGTCCCGCTCGAGCGCGACGGCGGCCACGGGCGCCAGGGAGCCGTCGCCGCCCGCCATGCCCAGGGCGTCTGCCTCGGCCTGCCGCGCGAGCTCGGCGGGATCCTCGCCCTCGGCCAGGACGTGGCAGCGGATCCCCCGGGCCTCGGCGGCACCCCGGAGCTCCTCGGCCGAAGGTTCGTCGTCCCCGGACCGTGGGTTGATCAGCAGGAGGCCCCCCATTCGACCGGGCATCACCCTAATGGGACTAGGCCGAACTAGCCGCCAAATGAGCCGAACGGCCCATGGTGCTGTCCGCGCGCGGTGTCGATGATTTCGGCATGAGTGAACGCGGTCTTCACCGGATCGAGGACGACCTTTCGGACACGTGGCTCGAGGACTGGGCTGGAGCCGGCGTGGCTGAGATCGAGGCGTACCTCGCCAAGCATGCGGCTTTCCTGAGCTTCCTCGACACCGAGGAGTAGTCGTCCGGCATCAGGAGCGACTGGACGGGTAAACACCGCTCCCGTCCACTCCTGGGAGGCGACAAGTGAAGCTCAGCTATTTGGTGCGTGGCCTACCCGGCCATCCGCTCCATCCGCCGCTGACCGACGCGACGATCGGCATCTACACGTTCGCGACGATCGCGGCCTTTCTCGACGTCGTCGGGCTCAGCAAGACGACTGCAGCGCACGGGTGGTGGATCGCGCTGCTCGTCGGCCTCGTCTCGACCGTGTTCACGGCGCTGACCGGCTTCATCGAATGGCTCTCGATCACGTGGGGATCCGAGCTCTGGAAGACGGCGACGACGCACATGATCGCGATGCTGACGGCGACGGTCTTCTTCGGGCTAGCTGCGCTGTTCGGCCACGACGACTGGAAAGCCGGGAACGTCTCCGCCGGAGAGTTCGTCCTCACGGTCGTCGGCTTCGGATTCCTGGCCCTCGGCGGCTGGCTCGGGGGCGCGATCGTCTACGTCTACGGGATGCGCGTGCTCGGGCTGCCGGGGGAGCCCGCGACACGCGCCGTCGCGCCGTTCCCCCATCGCGAAAAGGAAGCGGCCGAGAATTAGCGCGGGAAAGCCGGCAGGGCCGAACAGGAGAGGAGGGGGCTCTGGGGGAAC
>Ga0066709_100002083_pt1 | contig 14167 bp, 16 predicted proteins | sample GraSoiAngelo_158_FD_79665 | JGI IMG/M metagenome (GOLD analysis project Ga0066709, IMG submission 79665) | Grasslands soil microbial communities from the Angelo Coastal Reserve, California, USA - 14_1009_16_30cm | ecosystem: Environmental > Terrestrial > Soil > Grasslands | place: USA...
CGGAAGAGCGTCGCGAGCGCGTGCTCGTCCGGGATCCGTCCGGGAACCCGCTGGTTCTGACCTCCGGGTAACCGTACCCCCCAACTCAGGCGGGCTCCACTGCCCTGGAGGGCGGGCGCTGCGAATCTGGCCGCATGGTCGAGATCGCACTTCCTCTCCACGCAAGGCAAGTCGCGCGGCGCAGCGTTTCCCTCCCGAGCATCCGCTCGGCGAACCGTTGGACGACCGAGCTGCTGCTGATCGTCGCGGCCTATTTCGCGAGCGAGCTCTCCCGCGGCTTCGCAGACAGCAGTGCGGCCACCGCGATCGGCCATGCGCACGACGTCGTCGGCATCGAGAAGCATGTCGGCCTCTTCCACGAGGCCGGCCTCCAGTCGTTTGCGCACTCGGTGCCGGGCCTCTCGGCCCTGCTCGGCTACTCGTACGTGAGCCTCCACATGGTGGTCACGGTGGGCGTCCTCGCGTGGGCGTACCGCTACCACCGGAAGGCGTTCCCGCTGCTCCGGAACGCCCTGATCGTCGCGAGCACGATCGCCGTCTTCGTCTACTGGATCTTTCCGACCGCGCCGCCCCGGCTGGCACACGTCGGGATCGCCGACACCGTCAGCTCGGCGACGAGCGTCAATCTCTCATCCAACGCGCTCGCGAGCTTCTACAACCCGTTCGCCGCGGTGCCGAGCATGCACATCGGCTTCGCCGTCCTCGTCGCGGCCACCGTGGGGATGCTTGCCAGGCGGCCGCTCGTCAAGGCGATCGCGGCCGCCTATCCGATCTTCGTCCTCTTCGTGATCGTCGCCACGGGCAATCACTTCCTCTTCGACGCCGCCGCCGGCGCGGCCGTCGCGGTCGTAGCGATGGCCCTCGTGCGGGCTCCGCGGCCGAGTCGCTGAGGATCCCTCGTTCGAGGGACGCGGTTTCGTTGCCGAATGTCCATCCTGCGCGGTGTCGGGTCGGTCTCTGGGGGGCGGCTGGCCGCAAGAGCCGTCCGCGCGTGAGCCGAGCCCGGCAAGGCCGAAGTTCGGGGCGGTCCCTCTCCCCGGGGTACCGCCCCGTTCTCTGTTCCTAGCGCTTGATCTCGGCGGCAGGGCCGACGCGGCCCGTGTAGCGCGGGGCGACGTCGAGGACGCTCTCGCGGGCGCAGAAGGCGATGTCCTCCTCGAGGCCGGGCGGCCCATAGGTTCGGGCGTTCAGGCCGTCGAGCGGGTCGGGCAGGGCCTCGGCGAGAATCTGCGCGGCGACGGCGGCGTCCGTCGGCGTGCCGTCCAGCTCGGCGGCGATGCGACCCGCGCAGTACGCGTCGTCGAAGGCGAACGCGCCTTTGTAGCCGGCGCAGACGATCGTCACGTCGCCGCCGCGCTCGCGTGCCCACGCGGCGACGGCTCCGAGGTTGAGCAGGCTGCCGACGACGACCTCGTCGCACGCGCCTGCCGCGGCGAGGATCGCGCGCGTCCCGTTCGTCGTCGACAGGATCAACGGCTCGTCCCGCGGCTCGACGAAGTCGCGCGGCGAGGCGCCGAGGTCGAAGCCCTCGACGCGAACGGCGTCGCGCTCGCCGCCCAGTAGTCCTTCGCCGAGCTCCGCCCTCACGGCGCGCGCGTCGTCGATCTCGGCGCAGCACAGGACGCGCGGCCAGCCTGCGGCGAGTGCCTGCGCGATCGTGGAGCTCGCGCGAACGACGTCGACGACGATCCCGATCGGGGCTGCGGCGGCCTCCGCCGGCGTGAAGGCGACATGAACGCGCACGCGGCTACGCTACCCCGGCTGTGGCTGCGACCGAGATGCCCACGTGCTACAGGCACCCCGACCGGCCGACGGGGCTCTCGTGCTCCGAGTGCGGCCGGCCGATCTGCACCGACTGCATGACGCCCGCGCCGGTGGGCCTGCGCTGCCCTGAGCACTCCGGGCAGCCGCAGGGAATCCAGCGCGTGACCGCCGGAGCCGGACGCGCGGTGACCGGCGTCGGCTCACGGCGCATGAACCTGGTCACGTCCCTCCTGATCGCGATCAACGTCGGCGTGTACGTGTTCGAGCTCCTGGCCGGCGGCACGGTGCAGGGTGTCGGCAACTGGCTCTTCGCGCACGGCGCGCTCGTCGTCAACGGCGTGTACCAGGCCGGAAACGTCTACGCCGTTCCTGCGCATCTCACCGCTCCGGGAGTGACGCTCGTCGGCGTCGCGCACGGCGAATGGTGGCGGCTGATCACGTCCGCGTTCCTGCACTACGGGCCGTTCCATCTCGCGATCAACATGTACAGCCTCTTCTTCGCCGGCTCGCTGCTCGAGCAGCTGATCGGCCGCTGGCGGTTCGCGCTCCTCTACCTCGCCTCCGGGGTCGCGGGCGGCGCCGGCGCGGTGCTCTGGAGCCCGAACGCGGTGACGGTCGGCGCGTCCGGCGCGATCTTCGGGATCCTCGGCGCCCTCTTCGTGCTCGAGCGGCGCGGGAACATCGCGACCGGCGGGCAGATCGCCGGGCTGATCGTGATCAACCTGATCTTCACGTTCGCGCTCGCGAGCCACATCTCCGTCGGCGGCCACGTGGGCGGGCTGATCGGCGGCGTCATCCTCATGGTCCTGATGGTGCAGTTCCGGCGCTCGGTTGCGCTCGCAGTCGCCGGCACGGTCGCCGTCGCCGTCGCCGCGGTCGCGATCGCGTACGCGAAGGCCCGCGGCTACTCGTAGTGCGTGCGACGCTCGCAGTCGCCGCGCTCGCACTCGTGCTTGCCGCGCCGGCGGCGGCGCGCGTGAACCTCGGGATCCTGGGCGGTGCGGACCGCTTCCAGCAGCTGACCGGACAGGAGTCCGCCGTCCGGCACGTGATCGTCGGCTGGGGTCAGGGGCAAACGTACGGCTCGAACTTCCAATCGCTGCTCGGGTCGCTCGCGCCGATCCCGATGCTCGGCTTCGGCACCGTCGGCTGGGGCGGCCAGCTGACGCCGCTGCAGATCGCGCACGGTCGGGGCGACGCGTATCTGTTCGCCATGAACAACGCGATCTCGGTCTGGGGGAAGTTCATCTACGTTCGGCCGATGGGCGAGATGAACGGACACTGGAACCTCTACTGCGCGTTCACCGCCGACGGGAGGTCGAAGGGTCCGCAGTACGCGACGTCCGCATTCCGGAAGGCGTTCGCGCGGATCTACGTCATCGTGCACGGCGGCCCGGCGACCGAGGTGAACGCGAAGCTGCGCCGGCTCGGGCTCCCGCCCGTCAGCGGCGATCTGCTGCCGAATCCGCCGCCGACGCTGAAGGTCGTCTGGAATCCGCAGGGTTACGGCAGCCCCGACGTGCCAGGCAACTCCGCGCAGGCGTACTACCCCGGCGACGCGTACGTCGACGTCGTCGGCGACGACCTCTACGACATCCGCGGCAAGGCGGAGTTTGCGGCCGCCGACGCGCTCTACCGCGCCCACCCCTCCAAGCCGTTCGCCTTTCCGGAATGGGGCCTCTGGGGTCTCGACGATCCGGCGTTCGTGCGGAAGATGGCGCAGTGGGTGCGCGCGCATCAGCGCACCGAGCTGCTCGCGTACTTCAACTCGAGGCCGGGTTCGAGGTTCGACCTCGCTTCGAAGCCGAAGTCGCTCGCCGCATATCGCGCGGCGATCCTGCCGCTCGGCTAGCTCGTGCAGCCCCAGCCGTCGCCGTTGCCGTCGAGACGGTAGGGGTCGCTACCGGTGACGCGGACCGGCTTCTTGGAGGCCGGGATGTCGGCGCAGTTCAGGTCGCCGACGCGCGGCAGGCACGGCGAGTAGCCCGGCTCGCAGCCGCTTCCGGTCGAGTTCCCGCCGGCAGCCGAGCGGCTCAGCCGGCCCGTGTGGCAGTGGTAACCGTAGCGGTGGTACTCCGCGTCGCCCTGGATCTTGCAGAACTGGCCGGCGGCGATGCACTTCTGGCCCCAGCTCAGCGTCACGGACGTGCAGGTGGCGGAGGCGGGAGCCGCGCGCGAGGACTTGGCGGACTGGCCTGCCGCGACGGCCGCGAGAAGCGCGAAAAGGATCGCAATCCGCCGCATCCCGCGCAGCATGGCACGGGCCGGGCATGTCTACAAGTGGCAACTAGCGGCCGTAGCGGCCGACGACCGTCCCGCTCCCCGCGACGATGCCGCGGATCGCGGTCCGGAGCTGCGCGTCGGTGAAGCCGGGCCGGAGGCGCGGCTTCCGGCGGAGCTCGTAGAGGTGGAAGACGTAGCGGTGCGGCGGATCGCCGGGCGGCGGACACGGGCCTGTGTATCCGAGCGTGCCGGCCGAGTTGCGGCCGGGGATCCCGCCGGCGACGAGCCAGTGGACGAAGCGGCCTCCGGGAGCGTCCACGTCGACCGCCTCGATCGCGAACGGCGGCCGCAGCGCCCGGACGCGCAGCACCGGCGTACGGTTAGCGCCGTCGCACGTGTAGCGCTTCGGGATCAGGCCGCCGTTCGGCCACGGCGCGATCACCGTGAACGCGGCTGCGACCGCTGCGAGCGGCGCCATTCAGTACCGCCTCGCGCCCGCGAAGCCGCGCCAACGAACCGGGACGAGGCGAACGCTGTGCGCGGAGTCGGGAGCCTCGACCATCCGGCCGTCGCCCGCGTAGATCGCGACGTGGTGCACGTACCTCTGTGTGCCGTAGAAGAGCAGGTCGCCCGGGCGCAGCGCGTTCGCCGCAACGGGCGTCCCGTGACGGAACTGCGGGTCGGCGTCGCGCGGGATCGTCATCCCATGCGCGCGGTAGACGTCCCAGACGAGGCCGGAGCAGTCGAAGCCCCAGGCCGACAGGCCGCCCCACAGATAGTGGACGCCGATGAAGCGCTTCGCCTGCGCGACGATCGAAGCACCCGACGGCTGTACCGGCTCGCTCCAGTCGCCGCCGGCGACGGTGCCGGGACCATCCGGTGTTCGAACGAGAGCCGCGTCGCCCGTCCAGCGAACGAGCGGCAGGCGCGTCCCGTAGCTGACGACGAGCGTTCGGCCGCCGACGTCCACCGACGGCGTTCGAGCGAGCGCAACGACATACCGGTCGCCCGCGACGGTCCCCGACTTCAGCTGCACGAGCGGGACCCAGCCGGGATAGCCCCGCGGGTCCTGTGGATCGGGCTCGTCGACGACGGCGACCTTCGCCCACGCCCCGCGCCGTGCGAGCACCACGACGTTCTGCCCGTAGAGCGCTTGCGTCTGCACGTGCGAGTCGAGCCAGACTCGCAGCTCGGTCGTCGCGAGATTCCGGCTCCACGCGACCGGGTCGACGGGGTTCGTCGTCGACGGCCGGTCCAGCGGCCGGTGGATCGCGGGCGCCTTCCAGAGCGTCGCGACCGCGACGTCGATCGTCGCACGGCTCCCCGGCTGCAACGCGGCGGTCGTCGGGCCGGGCAGCGCCGCACCGGCGAGGACCGCTGCGACGAGCACGCGCATGCCGGGACGCTACACGGCCGTGACCGCCGGCTGCGCGAGCCTTGCCCCGACCGCCGCGGAGCGCCAGAGCAGGAGCGCGATCTCGACGAGGAACAGGAAGAACGCGATGTGCGCGAGGACCGGCAGTACGCCTGTCGCGACGGCGAGGGCTCCGGAGCCGCGCACCGAGATTCCTCCCAGCACGAGAAACACCACGAGCAGGCCGTTCAGCGGCGCAACCCAGCGCGGCGCAGCGCCGATCAGCGCGGCGCGGGCCAGCGGTATGACGAGGAACACTCCGGCCCACGCGAGCGGGACGCTGAGCATGAACTGCGCCGCCTGGTAGAAGGCCCGGATCGTCCCTGGATCGGTGCCGCTCTTCGCCATCTGAGTCATCGAGCCGGAAATCGCGAGGCCGATGGCAAAGATCGCGACGACGACGCCGCCGCCGACGGCGAACGCGGTCGCCGCGTCGGGCAGGCCCGCCGTGCGCAACATGTCCGCGCCTTGCGCAATCACGCCGATGAGCAGGACCAGCCCGATGCAGAGCAGGACGACGGAGACCAGGAGCGCCTTGTGATGGTCGCCGAAGTAGTCGGTGATCTTCGTGGGCGAAGCGCCGTAGTTCGGCTGAGAGCCGACGATCGCGGACGCGATGATGTTCAGGATGATGAAGCCGACCGCGCCGCCCGCGGCGACGCGCCGCATCTGCAACCCACCCATTGAGACCTCCTTGTCGACACCGGCATCGTGCGGGGACGGCCGGACGGCGCCCGATTAGCCGCCGGCGGGGACGTACTCGGCCGCGTGCGACGCCTTCAGCACGGCCTGTGCCGCGGCGAGACGGGCGACCGGCACGCGGAACGGCGAGCAGCTCACGTAGTCGAGCCCGAGATCGTGGCAGAACTCGACGCTGCGCGGCTCGCCGGCGTGCTCGCCGCAGATCCCGATCTTCAGGTGCTCCTTCGCGCCGCGGCCGCGCTCGACGCCGATGCGCATCAGGTCGCCGACGCCGCTGCGGTCGAGCGTCTCGAACGGGTTCCGGTCGAGGATCCCGTCCTCGAGGTAGAAGGTGAGGAACTTCCCCTCGGCGTCGTCGCGTGAGAAGCCGAGCGCCGTCTGCGTCAGGTCGTTCGTGCCGAACGAGAAGAAGTCAGCCTCCTCGGCGATCTCGTGGGCGCAGATGCATGCACGCGGGAGCTCGATCATCGTGCCGCAGAGGTAGTCGATGTCCGGGGCCTCCTCCGCAGCCACGCGCACCGTCAGCTCGCGTAGCCGGCGCAGCTCCTCGCGGAACCCGACAAGCGGATGCATGATCTCGACGAGCGGCACGTCACCGGTGCGCTCGTGCACCGCCTTCGCCGCCCGGACGATCGCGCGCACCTGCATCTCGTAGATCTCCGGCCACTGCAGCCCCAGGCGGCACCCGCGCGTTCCGAGCATCGGGTTCGCCTCGCGCAGCTGGCGGATCCGCCGCCGCATCCGTTCGTCGGCGGCGTGCTCCTCATCGGGCAGGAACTCGTGCAGCGGCGGGTCGAGCAGGCGGATCGTTACCGGCAGCCCCGCCATCGCCTCGAAGATGCCCTCGAAGTCCGACTGCTGGAACGGGAGCAGCCGGTCGAGCGCGGCCCGCCGCCCGTCCTCGTCCTCCGCCAGGATCATCTCCTGGACGACCGGGAGCCGGTCGTGCGCCATGAACATGTGCTCGGTCCGGCAGAGGCCGATTCCCTCGGCGCCGAACTCGCGGGCCTTGGCAGAGTCGTCCGGCGTGTCGGCGTTGGCGCGGACGCGAAGGCGGCGCATCCCGTCGGCCCAGCCGAGCAGCGTCTCGAAGTCCTCGTTGATCTGCGGCGGGACGAGCGGCACCTCGCCGACGATCACGCGACCCGTACCGCCGTCGATCGTGATCGTGTCGCCCTCACGAAGCTCGTGCGCGCCGAGGCGGATCGTCCTCACCTCGATGTCGATCGTCAGGTCGTCGCAGCCGGCGACGCAGGGCTTCCCCATCCCGCGTGCGACGACCGCGGCGTGCGACGTCATGCCGCCGTGCGCGGTGAGGACGCCCTTCGCCTGAATCATTCCGTGGATGTCGTCGGGCGTCGTCTCCCAGCCGACGAGGATGACGCTCTCCCCCGCCTTGCCGCGTTCCTCCGCGGCGTCGGCGTCGAGGACGATCGCACCGCTCGCGGCGCCGGGCGACGCGTTGAGGCCCTTCGCGGCCACGTCGAACCGCGCGTTCGGATCGAGCATCGGGTGGAGGAGCTGGTCGAGCTGGGTGGGATCGATTCGACCGACCGCCGCTTCGCGCGTGATCAGTCCCTCGCCGCTCATGTCGACCGCCGCTCTGACCGCGGCGGCCGCAGTGCGCTTGGCCGAGCGGGTCTGCAGCAGATAGAGCTTTCCCTGCTCGACGGTGAACTCGATGTCCTGCATGTCGCGGTAGTGCTGCTCGAGCCGCGCCATCGTCTCGAGCAGCTGCTCGAACGCCTCCGGCAGGCGCTCGCGCATCTCCTCGATCGGCTGCGGCGTGCGGATTCCCGCGACGACGTCCTCGCCCTGCGCGTTGACGAGAAACTCGCCGTAGAGCCCCTGCTCGCCCGTCGACGGGTCGCGCGTGAAGCACACGCCCGTGCCGCAGTCGTCGCCCTTGTTGCCAAAGACCATCTGGACGACGTTGACGGCCGTGCCCACGTCGTCCGGGATGCCGTACGTGCGGCGGTAGACCTGCGCGCGCGGGTTGTCCCACGAGTCGAACACCGCGGCGACGGCGCGGCGGAGCTGCTCGCGCGCATCCTGGGGGAAGTCGCTGCCGGTCTCCTCGCGGTAGACGTGCTTGTATGTCTCGACCAGGGCGGCGAGATCGCCCGCCGAGAGATCGACATCCTGCTGCGCGCCGCGCTCGCGCTTGAGGTCGGTCAGCGCCTGCTCGAAGCGGTGGCCGTCGATGCCGTCGACGACCTCGCCGTACATCTGGATCAACCGCCGGTACGAGTCGCGCGCGAAGCGCTCGTTGCCGGTCGAGCTCGCGAGGCCCGCGGCTGCGCGGTCTGCGAGGCCGAGGTTGAGGATCGTGTCCATCATCCCGGGCATCGAGACCGCGGCGCCCGAACGGACCGAGACGAGCAGCGGATCGTCGGTGTCGCCGAAGCGCTTGCCGGTCTTGCGCTCGAGCCGCTCGATGTGCTCCGCCACCTCCGCCTCGAGCCCGTCCGGCATCGTGCCGCCGGCCGCCCGATAGGCCCGGCACGCGTCGGTCGTGATCGTGAATCCGGCGGGCACCGGAATTCCCAGGTGCGTCATCTCGGCCAGGCCGACGCCCTTGCCGCCGAGGAGCTCGCGGCCGCCCTCGGAAGGCTCGTCGAAGGCGTACACGTAGCGGGCCGCCGTCATGGGCGAGGGATGATACTTCGGCAGACGATGGGGGATCCGACGATCGTGGCGCTAGGCGGCGGCGGCTTCTCGCAGGAGGAATCCCCGCTCCTGGACGATTTCGTGCTCTCGCTCGCAGCCGCCGAAGAGCCGCGGATCTGCTTTCTCGCCCAGGCGAGCGGCGACTCCTCGGACTACGTCCGGCGCTTCTATGACGCCTTCACGAAGAAGCCGTGCAGGCCGTCGCACCTGAGCCTCTTCACGATGCCGAACCGGGAACCGCGAGAGCACCTGCTCGCGCAGGACGTCGTCTACGTCGGCGGGGGCTCGACGCCGAACATGCTCGCGGTCTGGCGCGTGCACGGGATCGACGAGATCCTCCGTGAGGCGTGGCGGAGCGACGTCGTGCTCGCCGGGATCAGCGCCGGCGCCAACTGCTGGTTCGAGCACTACGTCACGGACGCATTCGGCGAGGAGCTCGAGGGCGCCGAGGGTCTCGGCTTCCTGCGCGGCACGTTCTGCCCGCACTATGACGGCGAGCCGAAGCGGCGGCCGGGGTTCGCGCGGCTCGTCCGCAGCGGTCTCCCCGACGGGCTCGCCTGCGAGGACGGCGTCGCAGCCGTCTACGAGGGGCGCGAGCTGCGGGAGATCGTCAGCTCGCGGCCGGACGGGCGCGCTTTTCGTGTCGGCGCCGCGGGCGAGGAGCCCGTCGAGGCGCGGTACCTCGCGTGAGCCTGGAGGACGGAGCCCGCGCGCTCCTCGAGGCGAACACACGCACCGGCGAGAAGGACGGCCTGACCTACCGCTTCAGCGTGCCGTCGGTGCGCTCCTACCCATTCCAGTGGTTCTGGGACTCGTGCTTCCACGCTGTGGTCTGGTCGCGATTCGACCGCGAACGCGCGGCCGACGAGCTACGCGGGCTCCTCGCTTGGCAGCGCGACGACGGGTTCATCCCCCACGTCGTCTTCTGGGACCGCTCGCAGATCCGGCTCGGGCAGGTCTGGCACCACCTGGAGAGCCGCGGCCGCCGGCCGCGGACGACCGAGTACGTCCAGCCGCCGGTGCTCGCGCAGGCCGTCGAGCGGATCGGCGGCGACTTCGCGCGCGATGTGCTGCCGGCGGTCGCGGCGTTCTACCGGTACCTCGCGCGCGCGCGCGACCCCGACGGCGACGGGCTCGTCTCGATCGTCGCGCAATTCGAGAGCGGGCTCGACTACAGCCCGGTCTACAGCGACGGCGCGAGGATTCCACGCCGCGACCCGGTCTCGATCTACGTCCACTCGCGCCGCCCCGAGGTCGTGAACAAGCTGCTGGGCTTCGATCTCGCGCGGATCTTCCGGTACACCGACTACCACCACGAGGACGTCCTCTTCAACGCGATCTACGCCGACGGGTTGCGCGCACTTGCACGACTCGCGGGTGACGACGCCGAGCTGGCGGCATGGGCGGCCGCGACGGCGGACCGCGTCACCGCAGCGCTCGTGCAGCGGTCGTGGGACGAGGAGGCCGGACTCTTCTTCAATCTCGTCGGCCGGAACGAGAAGCGGCTGAAGCACCCGACGATCATCTCGCTGCTGCCGCTCCTGCTTCCGGATCTTCCGGCTGGGATCGCGGACAGCCTCATTGCGCAACTCGCTGACGAGCGGACGTTCTGGACGCCGTGGCCGGTCCCGTCGGTGCCGCGCGGCGACCGGAGCTTCGCCGCCGACAGCCACGTCTGGCGCATCCGGCTGATCTGGCGTGGGCCCTGCTCGATGAACACGAACTGGCTGCTCGCGCACGGCCTGCGCCGTCACGGCCGCGACGATCTCGCCGACGAAATCGCCGTGCGATCGCGGCGGCTCGTGGAGCGCGGCGGCTTCAACGAGTTCTACGACCCGCTCGGGGGCCGTCCCGTCGGCGCGGCCGACTTCGGCTGGGCGACGCTCGCGGTGGACCTCTAGTTCTTCCGGCGAGCGCGCTGGTCCGCGAGCCAGGCCGCGACCCGCAGGCCGATCCAGAACGGCGTCAGGATCACGTAGAAGACGACCATCGCGACGGCGAGGATCGACCACCAGAGCACCCAGTAGCGCAGCGGGACCCAACCCTTCTCCGACAGGTCGCGCTTCAGACCGCGCTCACCCCGACCTTCCGGTCCTCGACGACGCGCAGGATGCGATGCGCCGTCTCCTCGATCGAGAGCTCGGAGATGTCGATCACCGGGCAGCCGAGCCGGCGGTGGACCGCCGTGGCCTCGTCGAGCTCCTCGTAGATCTCGACGAGCTCGGCGTACTGGCGGTTTCGCGCGCCGCCGCCCATGTTGCGCACGCGCGCGCGACGGATGTCCATCAGCCGGTTCGGATCAATCGTCAACCCGACGATCTTCGCCGCGTCGATCTCGAACAGCTCCTTCGGCGGGTCGATGCCCTTCACGATCGGGACGTTCGCCGTCTTGTGGCCGAGGTAGCCGAGGTAGATCGAGAGCGGCGTCTTCGAGGTGCGCGACACACCCACGAGCACGACGTCGGCGTCACGCAGGCCGCGGCCGACCCCGTCGTCGAACTTGACCGCGAACTCGATCGCCTCCATCCGCTTGAAATACGCCGAGTTGAGCGGCGGCCGCGAGCCGGGCGTCATTCGCGCGGCGACGCCGGACACGCGTGCGACCGCATCGATCGGGTGGCCGAGGAGATCGCAGTAGTGGAGCTTCGCGCGGCGGCAGAGCGTCCGCATGCAGTCGCGCATCTCCGGCTTCACGAGTGTGTAGACGACGACCGCCGGACGGCCCTTCATCCGGTTGACCGCGAGCTGCAGGTCCTGCTCGGACTCGACGCGCGGGTGGCGGATCTCGACGAACTCCTGGTCGGGGAACTGCGCCTCGAGCGCCTGCACAAGCCGCGCGGCGGTCTCGCCGGTCGCGTCGGAGACGACGTGAAGCTCGACGGTCGGTGTCGCGGACATGAGCTGCCGAGCAGCCTAGCGGGCGATCGGCCGGATCTCCGCACCGGTCAGCCGCGCGAGATCGTGGGGCGCGAGCTCGATCTGGAGCCCGCGGCGCCCGGCGCTGACGTGGATCGTGTCGTGGTCGAGCGCCGAGGAGTCGAGCAGCGTCGGCAGCCGCTTCCGGCCTCCGAGCGGGCTGATCCCCCCGAGGACGTACCCGGTCGCCCGCTCGGCGGCGGCGGGGCCGGCCATCGCGGCACGCTTGCCGAGCGCGCGGAGATCGAGCTGCGCCGACACGGGGACGATCGCGAGCGCCGGCTTGCCGTCGAGGTCGACGACGAGCGTCTTGAACACCGTCCCCGGGTCGAGGCCGAGCGTCTCGGCCGCCTCGAGCCCATACGACTCGGCGGCCGAGTCGTGCTCGTACGCGTGGAGCCGAAACGGAATCCCCGCCCGCTCAGCGGCAACGATCGCGGGCGTTTGAGCCACGACGCAGCAGCCTAGTTAATGGAACACGCGCGCGTCTTAACTCGGGTCCCGACCCTCCCCCTGCTCACGCACGAGCGTAACCCGATTCGAGGGCCGCGACTACTGTCCGCGTGTGTCGGAAGCGTGACGAATCGTCCACAGAGGCGCTACGACCGACCTGTCGAGGTCGGCGCGCGGCGCTTGTCCAACACAACCACTCTCCGTCGGCCGCCGTCGGCGAGTGACGGGGCTCGCTCTGGTTACTCGTGTACCGCAGCTTGCGGCAAGCGCTCGAGCACCTTGTAGTTCGGCGCGGCGAAGCCGAACTTCTCGTAGAGACTATGTGCGTCCTCGGTGTGCAGGATCCACTTGCGATCCGAGTACGGCCCATTCTCGATCATCTCGCGCACGAGCTCGACGCCGAGCCCGCGGCCGCGGAATTCCGGCAGCACGTAGACGTCGGCCAGATAGACGACGGTGACGCCGTCCGTGACTGCACGGCAAAAGCCGACGAGGCGCCCGCCGCGGTAGAGGCCGACGACGCGCTGCGACACCCGGACGAGATGCTCCACCGTCTCGCGGCGCCGCCCCTTCGCCCAGTAGGACTCGGCCGAGAGGAACCGGTGCAGCTCGTCGAGGTCGACACGCTGCGGATCGTCGTCGAGCTCGAAGCCACCCTCGAGTTGCCGTCGCATGTGTCGTCATTGTGCTGAACGGAGACATCCCGCGTATGCCGGAAAAGGATGTCGACGTGGCCGAGGTCAAAGGCTTTCGGACGCAATCCGGCAACACGCGTTTCGTGCTCCGGGATGCGGAGGGCAACGAGTACACGACGTTCAAGGAGGGAATCGCGAAAGACGCGCTCGCCGCGGAGGGTCGCCGTGCGCGCATCAAGTACCACGAGCAGGAGCGGAACGGCTTCACCAACATCTACCTCGACTCGGTCGAGCCGCTGGACGCCGACGGCGAGCCGCCGGAACGAAGCGGTGCGGTCGACGAGGCAGACGAGGTCGCCTGGAAGACCGCGGTCGAAGCGGCGCCGTGGCTGCTTGGCTCGGAGCCCGAGCAGGCAATCCCGCCGGAAGAGCTGTTCGAGAAGCTCCAGCCGTTCAAGGAGCTCGTCGCGGACGACATCCGCGAGGGCGACGAGCGCTAAGCCTACGCGCTCAGCGTCCGCAGCCGGAAGCCGCCGTGGTACTCGTACGACGAGGTGATGACCATGAGCGCGTCGCGCGCGGTCCGCTCCGTCACGCCGGCGCTGCCGGCCTCGGCGAGCGGGCGCCGCAGAAGCGCCTCGATGCCGGCGAGCCCCGCCGAGGCGAGGCCGAGCGCCCCGGTCAGCCCGGCGCACGGCCGGCATACCGCGCCTCCGGCGCGGGGCGCGTAGCCGACCAGCGGCACCTCCGCGGCGCCGCACTCCGCGCAGCTCGTCAGGTGCGGCAGGTAGCCGGCGAGCCACAGCAGCTTGAGCTGAAAGGCGAGCGCGAGCGGGTCGAGCTCAGGCCGAGCACCCGCCGCAGGCGCCAACTCGTCGAGCACGTCGAGAAAGCGGGTCAGCGCCTGGAACGCCCGTGGATTTCCTTCCTCCTCGGCGAACAGACGCAGCATCGCCTCGGCGCCGATCAGCCCGATCGACAATCGCGCGTAATCCTCCCGCGCCTCGTGATGCGAGCGGAGGAGCTCGACCCCGGTCACCGTCTGGAGATCGCCTGAGCCGCGATGGAGCGCGATCTCGACATGCGAAAGCGGCTCGAGGCGCGCGCCGAAGCGCGACTTCGTCTTCCGGACGCCCTTCGCGACGGCGCCGACGCGGCCGTGCGCGAGCGTGTAGAGGTGGAGGACGCGATCCGCCTCGCCGAGCCGGAACGAGCGCAGGACGACGGCCTCGGTCTGGTACGAACGCCCGGCCATGCCCGATCCAGTCTAGAGCGGCCAGAGGCGGGAACGAATCCGTGCCCTTGTCCGTTGTAACCGCGGATGAGCCGAATTCAGATGTATACGACGCGCTGGTGCGGCTACTGCGTCCGGGCCAAGGCGCTGCTCGAC
>Ga0066709_100002084_pt1 | contig 14164 bp, 10 predicted proteins | sample GraSoiAngelo_158_FD_79665 | JGI IMG/M metagenome (GOLD analysis project Ga0066709, IMG submission 79665) | Grasslands soil microbial communities from the Angelo Coastal Reserve, California, USA - 14_1009_16_30cm | ecosystem: Environmental > Terrestrial > Soil > Grasslands | place: USA...
CGTCTCCTTGTCGGTGACGTCTCGCTTGAGCCGGGCCACCATCTTCTCCAGGCCGCCGATTCGGATGCCGGTCTTGTTGAGGCTCGACTCGAGCTGGCGGATCCGCAGCTTGCTGCGGGCGATGCTGGCGCGCAGCGTCGCGATGCGATCGAGCGCGGCGCGGCCGCTCGTTCCCGTCATCTGCTGCTCGTTGCGCGACCGCATCTGCACGGACGTGTCTCCCAGCGAGATGGCGTTGAGTCTGTCCTGGATCTCGGCGATGGCATCGATCGTCTGCGAGTAGCGCTCGCGCGTCGTCTCCTCCTGCGCCTTCATGCCGGCGTAATCAGCGGAGGTCTTGCGGTACTTCGTGAACAGGACGGCGGAGGCGCCGACCAAGATGACGATGACGCCGATCAAGATGAACTGGATTGGCTTGCGCATGGAGTCTCCTTCGCGGGTGGTCCCGGCTCGCTCGTCGACTCGCGCGGGGCCGGCCCGGCGAGTCGTCCTCGGATCACTTGGGTGTTGCATTCCCGGTCCGGCAGCCCGAGGGAAGGCGGCACGACAGGGCCTGCACGAATTGCTACCCTCGCGCTCGAACCCATGCGCCAAGCAACGGGAAAGTCTGCCCGAGCCGACGAGAATCGTTTCGCCCCGAGGCAGGCCCGAACTCGGGGTGTCCTCGCGACATGGAAACGGAGTCCCCGCCGCCGCACGTGACTGGCGCGCCGAGCGACCGGTTCGCGCCACGCGCCACCGGCGCGATGGCGCGCATGTTCGATTGCGTCTCGGGGCATTACCGGCTGCTCAATCGCATCTTGACGCTGGGGCAGGATCGCGCCTGGCGCCTGGCGCTGTGGGCCGCGGTGCCCGAGCACGCGCACGTGGTGCTCGACCTGTGCACCGGCGACGGCTCCTCGCTGCCGGGCTTGAGGCGGCCGGGCCGGCTCGTGATCGGGCTCGACGCGAGCCTCGCCATGCTCGAGCTCGCGGCCGAAGCCGACTGGCGCGGCGGCTGGGGACCGCGCCTCGTGTGCGGCGACGCGTTTCACCTGCCGTTCGCCGCCGGTTCGCTGGACGCGGTGACGATCGCGTTCGGCATCCGCAACCTGCGCCCCCAGGACGCGGCGCTCGCCGAGCTCGCGCGCGTGTTGCGCCCGGGCGGGACCCTGGCCGTGCTGGAAGCCACCGGACCGCGGCGCGGCGCGCTCGCCCCGCTCCACCGGTTCTACCTGCGACGCATCGTGCCCGTGCTAGGACGCCTGTCTCGGGACCCGAGCGCGTACCGGTACCTCGCGGAGTCGATCCTCGAGTTCGGGCCGGGGGACTCGTTCACGAGCGCGGCCGAGCAACACGGCTTCCACTGGCGCGGCGCGCGTCGCTTCATGCTGGGGGCGACGCGGCTGTGGGTGGCCAGCGCGCCGCTTCCGGCCGGCGAGATTCCGGCCGGGGCGGCCGGGTCTGTGCAAGCTGCACGGCTGGGAGAATCTCCCCGGGGCGAAATGCCCATTGCGGCCGGACGTCCGGCCCTGGAGCAGCGGGCCTCGAGCGCGGTCCAGGGCTTGCTCTCGCTCGCGCTCTCGGTCGCGCTGGGTGCCGCGCTGGCAAGGATGCTCAACCCCAATATCCACATCCCCTTGGATCGCCCGCGCCGGGCCTTGCTGCTGGCGCTCGTGGTGGGAGGGATGGTCGTGTTCGGAGCCCGCGGCGTGATGTTCCTGCTGCGAACCCTGCGGCCCACGCCCAGGATTTAGCGATTTTCCCCAGGTGGCATGGGGGTTGCGTTCTCGCACGTGGCCGACGGCGCGATCCCGCGCAGCGACCGCAAGGAATGCATTCCATGATCGCTCGGGAAAAGACGTTCGAATCCCTGCTGGATGCCTTCGACCAGCCGACGCCATCGCGCACCGAGTTGCTGTCGCGAGCGTTGGCGTGCGCGCTCCAGCTCGCCGAGGCCGACGGCGTCGTCGCGCTGGTCGTCCACAACCGCGCGCTGGAACGCTGGACGCTCCTGCGCGACTCCGGCTCGCCGGAGACCGCGCGCGTGGGACGACCGGCGAGCGAGTTCGGACGAATGCTGCTCAAGGCGTCGCATCCGATCCAGCTCGCCGATGCCGGCGAAGACGGCCGTGCCGGCGCCGAAGACGGCTGCCCCGGGGTCGAGGCCGGTCCCGCGCTGTTCGTGCCGCTGCGGCACCGCCAGCATTCCAGCGGCTACCTCGCCGTGTATCGGGCGCGCGGCGCGACGCGCTTCGCCCCCGAACAGATCCGGCTCGTCACGCTCCTCGCCGCATGGCTCACGCTGGCGCTCGACAACGTGCGGCTCGCCGAGAGCGTCGAGCGGCTGGCGGTGACCGACGACCTCACCCAGGTGTACAACTACCGGTTCCTTAAGAGCGCGCTGCGGCGCGAGATCAAGCGCGCCGGGCGGTTCGGCCAGCAGCTCTCGATCGTGATGATCGACGTGGACAACCTCAAGGCCTACAACGACCGGAACGGGCACATGCGCGGCAGCCTGTTGCTGCGCGAAATCGCCGGGCTGTTCGCGCAGCAGGTGCGGTCGTGGGACCTGGTGGCGAAGTACGGCGGCGACGAGTTCACGCTGATCCTGCCGCAGACCGCGCGTGAGGGCGCGTGCGTGGTGGCGGAGCGGATGCGGGCCGCCGTCGAACAGCATGCGTTCCCGCTGGCGCCGCTCGGCTCGATCACGATCAGCCTGGGCGTGGCGGTGTACCCGGACGATGCGACCGACGCGATGGGCCTGATCCGCACCGCGGATCTCGCGCTGTATCAGGCCAAGCGCCAAGGTCGCAATCGTGTGGAATCGATAGAGGTGCGGGCGGCCTGAGCGGCGTTGACCGCGCGTTTCGGCCGTTGCTAAACTGCCGCATCCCCCGGGTGCGGACGTGCGCATCCGGGGTTCGTCGTCCCGGGAGCTCGAGCTCTCGACGCCCGCGCGTTCGAGCGGCGGCTCGCGACCATGCCGCGGGCGCAGAATACGGGAAATCCTGCGGAGGAACGGTGTCGGAGCAGATCGGCTTCGCGGTGGTGGGAACCGGCGACTGGGGCGCCAACCTGGTGCGCAACTTCGCGTCGCTGCCGGGCGGGCGACTCGTCGCGCTGTGCGACACCGATCCGCAGCGGCTCGCCGCCACCGCGGCCCGGTATCCCGCGGCCCAGGCCAGCGACCAGATCGACGCGATCGCCGCGCATGCCGGAGTCCACGCCGTCGTCGTGTCGGCGTCGGCGGCCGGGCACCATCCGATCGCCAAGCGCATGCTCGAGGCGGGGAAGGACGTGTATGTCGAGAAGCCGCTCGCGCTGCGCGTGGATCACGCGGAGGAGCTGGTGCGGCTCGCCCGCCGCCACCAGCGCATCCTCATGGTGGGCCACCTGCTGCTGTTCCATCCCGGGGTGCGCTACCTCAAGGGCTTGGTCGAGCGCGGCGAGCTGGGCGAGCTGCACTACATCTATTCGCAGCGCGTGAATCTCGGCAAGGTGCGCCGCGACGAGAACGCGCTGTGGAGCTTCGCGCCGCACGACCTGTCCGTGATCCTGCACCTGCTCGGCACCGAACCGGCCGACGTGGCGGCGCGGGGCTCGGCGTTCTTGCAGAAGGGGATCGAGGATGTCGTGTTCGTGGACCTGCGGTTTCCCGGCGGCCGCACCGCGCACGTCCACGTCTCGTGGCTCGACCCGCACAAGCTGCGCAAGTTCACCGTGGTGGGAAGCCAGAAGATGGTCGTGTTCGACGACATGGAGCCCAACGAGAAGATCCGCATCTACGACAAGGGCGTGGACCGCGCGGGCCAGGTCGTGTCCTACGGCGAGGCGCTCACGGTGCGCAGCGGCGACATCCTGATCCCCAAGATCTCGCTGCAGGAGCCGCTCAAGCTCGAGTGCCAGCATTTCCTGGAATGCGTTCGCGACCGCAAGACCCCGCTCGCCGACGGCCTGGACGGCCTGCGGGTGGTGCGGGTGCTGGCGGCGGCGCAGGCCTCGCTGGACCAGGGCGGGACGCCGGTGCCGCTCGGCTCCGAGAAGGCGGTGCTGTCGTGACCGAGACCACCGCCCTGGTGCATGCCACGGCGCGCATCGGCGCCGGCACGACGCTGGGCGAGAGCTGCGTGGTGGGACCGCACGCCGCGATCGGCTCGGGGTGCGTGATCGGAAATTTCGTCGTGATCCACGCCGACACCAAGCTCGGCAACGAGGTGCGCGTCGACGACCACGCCACGCTCGGCAAGCTGCCGATGAAGGCGGCGAATTCCGCCACCACCAAGGACCAGCCGCTCGCGCCGCTCACCGTGGGCGACACCTGCATCGTCGGCACCGGCGCCGTGCTGTACCGGGGTGCCGCGATCGATGGCAAGGTGCTGATGGCGGACCTGTGCACGATCCGCGAGAACGTCACGATCGGCCGCGGCACGATCGTGGGTCGCGGGGTGACGGTCGAGAACTTCTGCAGCGTGGGTCGCTACTGCAAGCTCGAGAGCGAGTGCTACATCACCGCGTATTCCACGCTGGAGGACCGCGTGTTCGTGGCGCCCGGCGTGGTCACCTCCAACGACAACTACGTCGGCCGCACCGCCGAGCGGTTCAAGCACTTCAAGGGCGTCACCGTGCGGCGCGGGGGGCGGATCGGCGCGGGCGCCGTGATCCTGCCGGGCATCACGATCGGTGAGGACGGGCTGGTGGCGGCCGGTTCCGTCGTGACGCGCGACGTGCCGCCGCGTACCATCGTGCGCGGCGCGCCCGCCAAGCCGTGGCGGGAAGTGCCGGTCGAGCAGTGGCTCGACAACCAGGGGTGGACGGACTCGTGAGGCGACCGTGACGACCAAGACGATGATGACCGTTCCGCTGCTTGATCTCAGAGTCCAGTACGACGCGATCCGGACCGAGGTCGACGACGCCGTCCGGCGCGTGCTGGAGAGCTGCCGGTTCATCGGCGGTCCCGAGGTGTCGGCGCTGGAGGAGGAGGTGGCGCGCTACTCGCAGTGCCCGTACGGCATCGCGTGCGCGTCCGGCACCGACGCCCTGCTGCTAGCGTTGCGCGCGCTCGGCATCGGGCCGGGCGACGAGGTGATCACCACCGCCTACTCGTTCTTCGCCAGCGCCGGGACCATCGTCAACGGGGGGGCGACGCCGGTGTTCGTGGACATCGACCCGCGCACGTTCAACATCGATCCGCACGCGATCGAGGCGGCGATGACGCCGCGCACCAAGGCGCTGCTGCCCGTGCATCTCTACGGCCAGTGCTGCGACATCGGCACGATCAAGGCGGTGTGCGACAAGCGCCAGGTATGGCTGATCGAGGATGCCGCCCAGGCGATCGGCTCGGAGTGGGAGGGGAAGCGCGCCGGATCGTTCGGCGACTTCGGCTGCTTCTCGTTCTTCCCGTCCAAGAACCTGGGCGGGGCCGGCGACGGCGGCATGATGGTGGCGCGCAACAGCGACTACGCCGACCGCGCCCGGCTGCTCCGCGAGCACGGCGCCCGGCCCAAGTATCATCACCACATCGTCGGCACCAACTCGCGGCTGGACGCGCTGCAGGCCGCGATCTTGCGGGTCAAGCTCAAGCACCTCGACCACTGGAGCGAGATGCGGGCCAAGAATGCCGACCTGTACGACCGCCTGTTCGAGGGCTCGCGCGTCGGACGCCCGTGGCGGGATCCGCGCGCGCGCCACATCTACAACCAGTACGTGATCCGGGTGCAGGACCGCGACGGCCTGAAGAGCTTCCTTGCCCAGCGCGGCATCGGCACCGAGGTGTACTACCCGATCCCGCTGCACCTGCAGCCGTGCTTCGCATCGCTGGGCTACCGGCCCAACGATCTGCCGAACGCGGAGGCCGCGGCGCGCGAGACGCTGGCGCTGCCGATCTTCCCCGAGCTGGGCGAAGAGCGCCTCCGCTACGTGGCGGCGACGGTGCGCGAGTTCGTCGAACGCTGAGACGAGGAGAGCCAGGAACCCAGGCAGTCATCGGATTGTTCTGACAGCAAGTCCGCGCGGAGTGGACCGATCCCTTACCGGTCCGCTGCCGCGCCGTCCCGGCGCGCCGCTTCTCCGCCCTGAGGTGCGCGACGGTTCGCCCCTGAGTTGAGACGCCGGCCCTAGCCCCGCGGCCGGGCGTCGGGTGAGCCCTTTGGGCATGAACGTCACGCAGCGTGAGTCCCTGCGCGAGCTGCTGCGCCGGGTGGACGAAGTGCGCGGCTTGTCCGAGCGCACGGAGCCGGCATCGGCGATCGATCCCGACGACGCCGACGCGATGCTCGCCACCCTGCAGGAGCTGGTGCAGGAGCTGGAGCGCAGCCACCGCCGGCTGATCGAGTCCAACGTGCAGCTCGTGTCGCTGCGCGAGGTGGCGAGCTCCATGGTCGGCACGCTCGAGGTCGGCGAGACCACACGGCTCGTGACCCGCTACCTGTGCCGCGCGTTCGGATTCCAGGAAGGCTTCCTGCTGCTGATCAATCGCGCGACCGGCAAGCTGGAGGGCACCTGGACCCACGCCCACGGCGACCGCGAGCAGAGCTGGAGCCTGGAGCTGCCGATGATCGGCGACTCCGGGACGCTGGCGCGCGCGCTGTGGCTCAACCGCACGGTGGTGCACCACGCGGCGCAGCGCCACCCGCCCGCGCTCCTGCCCGCCGGGCACCCGCTGGAGGACGTGCTCGAGGAGCTTGCGTCCACCGCGTACGTGCCGCTCCAGCACAGCCATACCGTGCTGCCGCTCGCTGAGCCGCACGAGCTGTGCGGGGCGCGCTGCATCCTGGGCGACGCGCAGGTGCTGGCGCCGCCGCCCGGCACGAGCGCCGAGAGCTGGGCGGCCGAGCGCGACGAGCGCCAGCGCGGCTGTCTCAAGTGCGAGCTGATGCCGCTGCTCGGCGTGATCGGCATGGCGCGGCGCCGCGGCGCCCCGCCGCTCGGCGGCTCCGACGTGACGCTGCTGGAATCGATCGCGCTGTCGGTGGCACCGATGGTGGAGAACGCGCGGCTGTACCAGGACCTGCGCCGCAGCGAGCGGTTCCGCAACCACGTGCTGGACAGCATGGCCAGCGCGCTCATCGCGGTGAACATGGAGGGCGAGATCCTCACGTTCAACCGCGCGGCCGAGGAGCTGCTGGGGTTCACGGAGCAGGAGGTGCTCGGCCAGCCATTCGGCGCCCTGTTCGGCCCCGACGGCGAGTCGATCCTGCGCGGCACGCTGGGCCACGCCCGCGAAGCGCTGCGCGCGGAGACCATGCTGCGCACGCGCGACGGCGCTCCGCTGCCCGTGAGCCTCACCACCTCGCTCCTACGCGACGACCGGCTCGCGATCTATGGCGCGATCGCCACGTTCGTGGACCTGACGCCGCTCAAGCGCGCGGAGGAGCACGCCCGCCAGCTCGACCGGCTGGCCGCGCTCGGCCGGTTCACATCGAGCGTCGCGCACGAGATCCGCAACCCGCTCACCGGCATCGGCGCCGGCGTCCAGTACCTCTCGCGCTCGATCCCCGACGGCGACGGCCAGCACCAGAACCTCCAGTTCATCCTGAGCGAGATCAGGCGGCTCGACCGCATCGTGCAGGAGCTGTTCGACGTGACGCACCCGCGGCGGCTGGCGCTGCAGGCGGCGCCGATCGAGGACACGGTGCGTCGCGCCGTGCAGTGCGTGGAGGCGCTGTTCGCGCAGCGCGGCGTCCAGCTCAAGCTGGAGCCGGCGCCGCAGGTACTACCCGTCGCCCACGACCAGGACCAGATGCAGCAGGTGTTCATCAACCTGCTCAAGAACGCGGCCGAGGCTTCGGCCCCCGGCACCGAGGTCACGGTCCGCATCGGCAGCGTGGCGCGGCGCGCGCCGCGGATCCGGCGGTCCGCGCCGGCGCCGGAGCGAGGCACGGCCCTGGCCGCGGCTGCGGCCGCCGACCCCGCTCGCGACAGAGCACAGCTCCCGCCTGTGCTGGCGCGGCCGTCGGCCCCGGCCTCGGGCGCCACGATCGCGGTGCACGTCGAGGACCGCGGCTCGGGCATCGAGCCGGAAGCACTCAAGACCATTTTCGAGCCGTTCTTCACCACCAAGCGCGGGGGGACCGGCCTCGGGTTGTACGTCACGCACGACATCGTGAAACGCCACGGCGGCAACCTCACGGTACAGACAGAAACCGGACGCGGCACCCGCTTCACCGTGGAGCTGCCGATCGAGATCAATGGAGGACTCCCATGAGCAAGGCGAATATCCTGGTCGTCGATGACCAGGACTCGATCCGCCATTTCGTGAGCAAGGCGCTCGAGGAAGACGGCTACGCCGTGACGACCACCGGCTCGGTGCGCGAGACACGGCAACTGCTCGAGCGGGAGCTGCCGGATCTCGCGATCCTGGACTTCAAGCTGCCCGACGGCAGCGGCATCGAGCTGCTGCGCGAGATCAAGCGCCTGCAGTCCGAGGTGTCGGTGATCCTGATGACGGCGTTCGGAGAGGTCGACACCGCGGTGGAGGCGATGAGCGCCGGGGCGTTCTGGTTCGTGAAGAAACCGTTCCAGAACGACGAGCTGCTCGCGCTCGTGGCCCGCGCGCTGGAGTCCCAGAAGCTGTGGCTCGAGCTGCGGCGGCTGCGCCACCACGCGTTCGCCGACGAGGACTTCCTGCACTCCTCCGCGCCGTCGATGCAGGAGGCGTACGCGATCGCCGAACAGGTCGCGCGCGGCGACACCACGAGCGTGCTGATCGAGGGCGAGAGCGGCACCGGCAAGGAGTACTTCGCCAACCTGATCCATCGGATGAGCGCCCGTCACGACCGGCCGTTCGTGGAGATCAACTGCGCCGCCATCCCCAGCGAGCTGCTGGAGAGCGAGCTGTTCGGGCACGAGAAGGGGGCGTTCACCGACGCGCGCGCGCAGAAGCTCGGGCTCATGGAGCTCGCGAGCGGCGGCACGCTGTTCCTCGACGAGATCGGGGAAATGAATCCGATGCTGCAGGTGAAGCTGCTGCGGGTGCTGGAGCGCCGCACGCTGCGGCGCGTGGGCGGCACCAAGGACGTGGCGGTCAACGTGCGCATCATCTCGGCGACGAACCAGGACCTGGAGCGCATGGTGCGGGAGGGGAGGTTCCGCGAGGACCTGTACTACCGGCTCAAGGTGGTGCCGCTTTACGTTCCGCCGCTTCGCGAGCGCCGCGAGGACATCATCCCGCTCACGCGGCTGTTCATGGACCGGTTCTCCAAGCAATTCAAGAAGGGCTTCCACGACGTCTCGGCCGGCGCCGAGCGCATCCTGCACGAGTACCCGTGGCCCGGGAACATCCGCGAGCTCAAGAACCTGTTCGAGCGCACCGTGCTGCTCGAGAACGGCACGACACTCGAGCCGCACCACTTGAAGCTCGCAGCCCGCGCCCGCCCGTCGGCGGACGCGACGCTGGGCCAGCGCGTCGACGCGCTGCTCAACGGGCCGCTCCCGGCCGGCGGCATCGCGTTCGAGGCCCTCACCGAAGAGCTGGAGCGCGCCTTGATTCTGCGCGCGTCGTATGTTACGAAATGGAATCAGAGTCGCACGGCGGAGCTGCTGCAGCTCAAGCGCGACAAGCTCCGTTACCGCATGAAGCTCTACGGCATCCACGCCGAAGGCGAATCCAGCGACGAGGCGCGGGCCGTGAACGAATAAGGCGGCATTTGATCTCAGCCAGGATTCTCACGAGACTGCTCCCCCTGGGAGCAGTCTTCGTTTTGGGGTCGTGCGGCTACAGCACGAGCCCGGCGCTGCTGCCGTCGCATCTCAAGACGGTCGCGATCCCGGTGTTCGAGAACGAGACCAGCGAGTACACGCTGGAGCAGGACATCACCAATGCCGTGGTGCAGCGGTTCGTGGCCGACAACCATCTCAAGGTGGTCGACGAGCGGGTGGCGAATGCGGTGATCAAGGGCAAGGTCAAGAGCTATCGCAACTCGGTGTTCGGAATCTCGGCCGGCACCACGCGCGCCCAGGAGTACCGGGTCACGATCACCGTTTCGGTGACGTTCAAGGACCTGGTGAAGAACCGCGAGCTGTGGAGCGACGACAACCTGGAGCGGACCGCAAACTACTTCGTCACCGACGTGCCGGGCCAGCCGGCCAAGACCGAGCTCGATGGACGCAAAGAAGCCATCACGAAGATCGCCGACGAGATCCTCAGCCGTTCCGTCCAGGGCTGGTAGCCACGCCGGGCTCGGCGCGATGGTCGAGCGCTGGGAGCGCGGCTCGTTCCCGCGCTCGCTCTACCTCGAGGGTCCGAGCGAGGCAATCAAGAGCGCGCTGCTCGGCGAGCTCAAGCGGGCGTGGGCCGCGCGGCACGCCGGTCTGCTGCCGCGCGTGCTCCGCGCCGCGGAAGCCGGCGTCGACGAGATCCTCGCCGCGTATCAGGGTGGCTCGCTGTTCAGCGCGGGCGACCTCGTGATCGTGCTCGACGTCGAGGATCTCGGCCGCAGCGAGAAAAAGATCGCGGCGCTCGCCGGCGGGATCGACGCGGGCGGCGGTGAGTCGTGCCTCGTGCTCGTGGAATCGGCCGCCGACGCGGTGCGCAAGTCGCTGGAGCCGCTGCGCGCCGCGTGCGCCGAGCGCGTGTTCGCGGCATCGCTCACCCGCTCCGAGCTCAAGGCGTGGGGGGAGCGGGCGTTCGCGCGCCACGGCGTCCACGCCGAGCCCGCTGCAATGGCCGCGATCGTGGAGGCGTGCGAGGGCGATCCGCTCGCGTTCTTCAACGAGCTCGACAAGCTCGTGGCCTGGGCCGGCGACGGCGGCCGGCTGACCGCGGCCGATGCCACGAACCTGCTGCGTCCCGTGGTGGGGGCGGACTTGCCCGAGTATCTCGGAGCCGTGGCGCTCGGCCACCACGTGCTCGCGACCCAGCGCCTGGGCCGCCTGCTCGCCGCCGGGGTCGGGGAAGGGACGCTGCTGTTCGCCCTGTCCAACCTGGTGGGGGGCGCAATGGGCGGCTGGGCGCGCTGGCGCGAGCTGTCGGATGCCTTCCGCCGCCGGGTGTCGCCGCGTGAGCTCGATCGCGCGCTCGACGCGGTGTATCGGGCGGAGGCCGCATGGAAGGGCGGGCGGGCGGATATCGTGGACCTGCTGGAGCACACGACGCGCACGCTGTGCGGCGCGTGACGCCGCCGCCGGATCCGGCTATGCTCCGCGGTTCCAACCGAGCCTGGAGGGAGCCCGTGAATCGAGCCCCGGAACGAACCATGCGGCGTTATCCGTTCGCCGAGGTCGAGCCGCGCTGGCAGCAGCACTGGCTGGCGCGCAAGCTGTTCCGCGCCCTCGACCAATCCCCCAAACCCAAGTTCTACTGCATCGACTTCTTTCCGTATCCGTCGGGCTCGGGGCTCCATGTCGGCCATCTCGAGGGCTACGTCGCGACCGACATGCTGTGCCGCTACAAGCGGATGCGCGGCTTCAACGTGCTGCACTGCACCGGCTGGGACGCGTTCGGCCTGCCCGCCGAGCAGTATGCGGTCAAGACCGGGATCCATCCGGCGGTCACGACGCGGGAAAACATCGGCAACTTCCGCCGGCAGATGATGCGCACCGGCCTGTCGCATGACTGGGACCGCGAAGTCGACACCACCGACCCCGAGTACTACCGGTGGACGCAGTGGATCTTCCTCAAGCTGTTCGAGCGCGGGCTCGCGTACGTGGCCGAGGTGCCGGTCAACTGGTGTCCCGAGCTCGGCACCGTGCTCGCGAACGAGGAAGTGATCGACGGCAAGAGCGAGGTGGGAGGCTACGATGTCGTCCGCAAGCCGATGCGCCAGTGGGTGCTCAAGATCACCGCCTATGCCGACCGGCTGCTCGAGGATCTGGCGCTGGTCGACTGGCCGCAGAGCACGCTGGAGATGCAGCGCAACTGGATCGGCCGCTCGGTCGGCGCCGAGGTCGAGTTCCCGCTGGACGGCGCGAACGGCTCGATCCGGATCTTCACCACCCGGCCCGACACGCTGTTCGGCGCCACCTACATGGTGCTCGCCCCCGAGCATCCCCTGGTCCCGGTCGTCACCACGCCCGAGCGCAGGGGAGAGGTGGAGGCGTACGCCCAAGCCGCGGCCCGCAAGAGCGAGCTCCAGCGCCAGGAGCAAAAGGACAAGACCGGCGTGTTCAGCGGCGGCCACGCGATCAATCCAGTGAACGGCGAGAAGCTGCCGGTGTGGATCGCGGACTACGTGCTGATGGGCTACGGCACCGGCGCGATCATGGCGGTGCCGGGGCACGACGAGCGGGACTGGCTATTCGCCAGGAAATTTGGGCTGCCGATCCGCGAGGTCGTGCTAGGCGGCGACATCGAGCAGGCGGCGTTCGTGGACAGCGAGCGCGGCGTGGTCGTGAACTCCACCACCCCCGACCGCGCGTTCACGATCGACGGTCTCGACCCGCAGGCTGCGAAGGAGAAGATCACGGCGTGGCTCGAGTCGCGCGGCGTGGGGCGGAAATCGGTGCACTACAAGCTGCGCGACTGGCTGTTCTCGCGCCAGCGCTACTGGGGCGAGCCGATCCCGATCCTGTGGGTGGACGGAGCTCCCAAGCCGGTGCCGGAGCACCTGCTGCCGGTGCGGCTGCCCGAGACCACGAGCTTCAAGCCGGCGGGCACCGGCGAGAGTCCGCTCGCGACCCTCACCGACTGGGTGAACACGACCGACCCCGAGACCGGCAAGCCGGCGCGGCGCGAGACGAACACCATGCCGCAGTGGGCGGGCTCGTGCTGGTACTACTTGAGATTCCTCGATCCCAAGAATCGCGACCGCGTCGTGGATCCCGCCAAGGAGAAGTACTGGATGCCCGTCGACCTCTATGTCGGAGGCGCCGAGCACGCGGTGCTGCACCTGCTGTACGCGCGCTTCTGGCACAAGGTGCTGTACGACATGGGCGTGGTGTCGACCACGGAGCCGTTCCACAGGCTGGTGCACCAGGGCACGATCCTGGGCGAGGACAACCAGAAGATGTCGAAGTCGGTCGGCAACGTCGTGAATCCGGACGAGATGATCGACCGGTTCGGCGCCGACGCCACCCGCATCTACGAGATGTTCCTGGGCCCGCTCGAGGCGTCGAAGCCGTGGAGCACGCGCGGGGTGGAGGGCATCACGCGGTTCCTCGACCGGGTGTGGCGGCTGTTCGTGACCGAGGAGGGCGCGATCGCGCTGGAGGCCTCGCCGCCGGCGCCCGAGCTGCGCCGCGAGCTGCACCAGGCGATCCGCAAGGTGACCGAGGACCTGGAGGCGCTCAAGTTCAACACCGCGATCGCGCGGCTGATGGTGTTCGTGAACGAGGTGACGAAGGGGGCGGCGCGCCCGCGCGAGGTCCTGGAACCGTTCGTGCTGCTGCTGAACCCGTTCGCTCCGCACCTGGCGGAGGAGCTGTGGCACCGGCTGGGGCACGCGGAGAGCTGCGCGTACGAGCCGTGGCCGGTCCATGATCCCGCGCTCGTGGTCGAGGAAACGGTGACGGTGGCGGTGCAGGTCAACGGCAAGCTGCGCGCGACGCTGGACCTGCCGCGCGGGCTCGACCAGCAGGCGGCGCAGCGCGCGGCGCTGGACGACGGGCGTGTGCGGCGCCACGTGGACGGGGCGGAGCTGCGCAAGGTGATCTACGTGCCCGACAAGCTGCTCAACCTGGTGGTGGCGAGTCGGTGAGCGGACGACCGCGGCGGGCGCCGTCGCGGCTCGCGGGGGCCTTGCTCGCGTCGATGTGTCTCCTGGCCTCGGGGCCGGCGGCGGCGGCGCAGGCCCGCTGGCACCTCACGCTCGACAACGACTTCTTCAACTTCTGGCAGAAGCCGAACGAGCGCCCCGACTTCGGCTACACGGCCGGCACCGATCTCTCGGTTCACTCGGACCACATCCCGCGCCTGCTCGCTCCGTTCGCGGGAGGGGGACGATCCGAGGCAGGCTCCGCGTCGGGGCCGTGTTTCGAATTCGGACTCCGCCAGGAGATCTACGCTCCGTGGCGGCTCGGCGGCGATCGCCCGTACGCGGGATGGCTCGAGGTCAGGCTCGGCCTCCGGAGCGAGTCTGCGAACGCGCTGCGCCGCTGGGTCGCCCATGCCGGCGTCACGGGCCCGCCGTCGCTGGCCCAGGAAGCGCAGGACCTCATCCACAAGAGCTTCGGGTTCAACTACCCGGGCTGGTCGCATCAGCTCCCGTTCGAGCCCGGAGCCACGCTCGAGTACGAGGGGGCGCAGCGC
>Ga0066709_100002091_pt1 | contig 14154 bp, 10 predicted proteins | sample GraSoiAngelo_158_FD_79665 | JGI IMG/M metagenome (GOLD analysis project Ga0066709, IMG submission 79665) | Grasslands soil microbial communities from the Angelo Coastal Reserve, California, USA - 14_1009_16_30cm | ecosystem: Environmental > Terrestrial > Soil > Grasslands | place: USA...
TCCTCGGTGTGCGACTTCTGCTCCTGGGCCTCCTGCACCAGCGCGAAGATGCGCGCCAGCGTCGTGTCACCCGCCAGGCGGGTGGAGCGCACCTCGAGCGCGCCCTGCTGGTTGAGCGTGCCCGCGAACACCCGGTCGCCGACGTCCTTCGCCATCGGGACCGACTCGCCGGTGAGCGTGCTCTGGTCCACGAGCGAAGCGCCGGCGAGGACGATGCCGTCGACGGGGATCGCTTCGCCCGGCTTCACGATCACGCGCTCGCCCACCTGCACCGCCTCGGCCTCCACCTCGATCTCGCGCCCGCCGCGCCGCACCAGCGCCCGCGCCGGCCGCAGCTTGAGCAGCGCGTGCAGCGCGCGGCGCGTGCGCCCCATGGTGTAGACCTCGAGCGTGTTGCTGAGCGAGAACAGGAACATCAGCACCGCGCCCTCGAACACGTAGCCAATCCAGCCCGCGCCGACCGCGGCCAGGATCATGAGCAGGTTGACGTCGAACCGACCCCTGGCGAGCGACGCCGCCGTCGAGCGCAGCGCGAACCAGCTCCCGCACAGCGCCGACAGCGCGAACGCGGCGCGCGGCCAGGCCGGCCCCACGCCGGAGCGCCCGAGAACGACGCCCGCGACGAGCAACACCAGGCACGCGCCGGTGAGCGCGGCCATCGCGCGCCCCTTCGCGAAATGCTCCTGCTCGGCGGGCGACATGCGCTCCACCCACACCTTGCGATCGAGCGGACGCACCAGCTCGGCGCTGTCGGCCGGCACCTGATGGCGGGTGATCCCGACGCGCGCTCCCTCCGAGATCGGCCGGAACTCGGAGGTTTGCGCTTCGGGCACACGGCCGAGTCGCAGCGCGCATTCCTCGCACGAGCCCAGCGCTTCGCGGCGCTCGCAGTGCGTCACGCGCTGCGAGAACAGCGCGCCTACGTCGTCGGCGACCTCGTTGAGCTGCTCGGGCGAGACGTGCGCCGGCTGGTAGCGCACGGTGAGGCTGCCTGCCCTGAAATCGGCCTCGATCGCGACGATGCCCGGGCTCATGCGCAACCGGTCGGACAGGATCTCGAGGCAGCCTTCCCCCTCGGGGACGGGCAGATGCTGGCCGATTTCGGGCGCGACGGGAGCGCTCTGGGTAACGGGTCTCATGGTTTGAAAACCTTAGCACAGGGCAAGATTCGCTCGCCGCGGCCGCCGTGGATCGGCCGGGGCGAGTAGATCATCGGCCGCGAGCGGTCGACGGGTGAACGAGAACTTGCGCCCCGGCGCGGCACCCCTGGGCACGACCCCCCAGGCGATGTGAAATCCATGCGCAGTACGGAGGGGCTACCGTCCAATGGTCCGTGCGACTCCGGTGCCCTCAAGGTGAACGGCTGCTCGAGGGCGGGGCCCAAGTGCAGCGCCCGGTCACCGATGTCGGCGGCGGCAAGCTGATCGTCATCGTGCGCGACGCGGATGGAAACCCGATCGGGCTGATGCAGGAACCCTGACCGCTCGCTATCTCAGCATCACCAGCTTGCGCGCGTCCTCGACTCTCGACCCGACGTGCCGCACGCGGACGAAGTACATGCCGCGCGGGGCCAGCGTGCCGCCCGCATCGTAGCCGTCCCACACCACCGTGTGCTCGCCGGCCGGGAACGTGCGGTCCGCGACCGTGCGCACGAGTCGCCCGGCGACGTCGTAAACGCGGACCTCGAGTCGGTCTGCGTGGCTCAGGCCGAATGCGATCGTCGCCCGCCCCGAGCGCGAGGGATTGCCCTGCAGGCGCAGGTACTCGGCGAGGGCGCCGTCGGATCCTGGGACGTCTCCACAGTCGGCGATGCATCTGCAGTCGAAGCCGCAGGACGCAACCTCACATATCGACGAGAAGACATTCAGGAAGACGTTCCCGTAGTAGAACTCCTTGGCGTATTGCGAGACCTGATGGTTCAACAGTTGCAAGTTCTCGATGTTCCAACCGTCCACCAGTGAGATCCACGGGGAAGGCGTACCTCCGAGGACGCGCGGCTTGTACACTCCGGAAACATAGACAGGAGCGTTCGGATTCGACGGATCATACGGCCCGTAGTAAGACGCTGCCTGTCCAAGCCCGGTCGGATTCAAGACGTCAAACGTGTACGTACATGCATTACGGAGTCCGTAAATGTCCCGCAGGGTCGGATCGATGGTCGCCGTCGGGATGACGTCGATGCTGGACGCGAAGTTCCCGGTCTCGTTCAGGTAGCTCGGATTGATGAGCCCCGTGCCCAGGTAGTTCGCGAGGAACGTTGCCCCCGCACCAAACTCGGTGGCTTCGACGAGACCGTCGCCTTCACCGAAGAAGCCGCGGTCTGGCGTCGTCGTGCTACCCGACAGCAAGAAGTCCTGCATGATCTTGAGATCATTCTGGCTCTTGTTGGTGAACGGACCGAAGATGCCCGAGTTCAGGTCACCCGTCAGCACCATGATGATCTTGTAGTACGCGTTCAGCATCGCCTCCGACGGGCCGATCCGCGAAGTCTTCCCGTTGATCTGGGTGTTGGTAGGCTCGTTCCTCGACAGGGCCGAGGCTCCGCCGCGGCTGCCGATGCTGCCGGTATTCGCGTTGAGCGACTCCGAAGCCTTCACGCCGAGCATGTCCCAGGTCGTGCCGGGCATGCCGATGTGCTTGCGGACGAAGTTCACGGGGTCGTTGACGTCGCCGTCGCCGGGAGCATGCCAGCCGTTGTGGGCTCCGTACTTCTCGGAGCGGGTCGCGCCGATCGAGTCGGCCACACCCACCCAAACGCGCTCGTCGCCGCGGCGATCGTTGTTGTCCACGTACAGCATGCACGCTTCGCCGCGGCCCGTGGTTCCGAGCACAGGATGCGTGTAGGCGGACGACTTCCACCGGTCGGGCAGCACGCCGAACTCCTGCCAGCGGTGGCCGTCGAGCGAGCCTTCGCACGACTGCGGATACACGAGCGTCGTGTCCGGGCACATCGAGACCGCGCCCGTCCCGAGGTCCTCACGGCGGAAGAAGTACTCGACATGGGCTCCCGGAGTGAGGAGCCCGTCCGGAATGATCTTCGTGCCTTCCTTCGTCGTCGTCACGCCGTTGAACCCGCTGCCCGGAGCCCCGGTCCACACCGGGGGATACACCACCCCGGCAGGCACGTTGCCGGAGCCGCAGATCACCGTCGTGACCGGCAGGGACACGGCCGTGTCCGCGACGAAGCAGACGTTGTGGGCGATGCCCAGCACGCCGCGATGCGGATCGGCGAGCTCGGTCTCGTGATAGGCCGTCATCCACAGACCCGGTCCCGCAGGCTGGATGACGCTGCGCTTCTGCAGATTGAACACGTTCACTTCCGCCGTGTCGCAACGCGCGCTATTCCACACTTGCGCGCTCCAGATCTTCTGGCCGGCCAGAGGACCGCTCGTCGCCGTCGGATGCCCGCCGGGCGACCCGTGAGCGCCGTTGTTGAACATGTAGTTCGACCAGAAGTTCGCCACCCCCGGCGCCGGCGGCGGAATCGGGGTCGTGCTGCTGGACACCGCCTTGAGCTGCGAGTTGATGCCCAGCGCCGCGTTCACGTAGTTGCCGGGTCCCGGCAGGATGCGGAACACGAGGTCCACGCGCACGCTGTCGCCCTCGGCGATCACCACCGTGGTGTCGCCGGGGACGTCGAAGCGGTTGGTGTTGCCCGTGGTCGGAGCGATGTTGAGGCCGGTCTTGATCAGCGCCGTCGTGGTATCGAACGACGCGGGCATACCCGGAGTCGCGGCATCGTTCGCGGGGAACGTGTCCTGGGTCCAATGCCAGATGTCCACCGACAGCGGCAGCTGGTCCGGACCGTCGACGATGTCGAGCGAGATGTTGTCCCAGTAGGCGCCGCCCAGGAACTCGGACTGCGGGATGCCGAACCGGTAGGCCTCCTGCCGGGTTCCCAGATAGATTCGGCAGGAATCCGGAACCCCTGACAGGTTCGTGGTGCGCAGGACCCCGAAGCCCCTCGCCGGTTCTAGATCGCGGAAGCACCGCTTGTCCGGATTGAAAAAGATGGCTCCCGGGAACCGGACATTGCCCCACCGCTTGTGCTCTCCTACGCCGGTCGCGCTGTTGGCGCCGGGATAGCTCTGGAAGCCGAACCGCCAGGAATTGCCTTGATTGAAGAAATCGAAGATGCCGGTGTAGAGCTCGTAATCGACGAAGTAGTCATTGGTCGGCGTCGCGGCGCTCGACGTGAGGCCGATGTTGTTGATCGGGCCGTCCGGCCCCACGGCGTATCCCTGCCCTGCCAGGTTGATCACCGGCGAGAAGATGCCCTGGAACGGCTCCTCCTCCGCCGTGCCGAACGAATGTGAGGCCGACGACGCCTCGTTGTTGTCGTGGTCGCCCGCCGACACGACGATGCCCAGCATGTCGCACGTGCGGAACGAGTTTCCCGGCTGACCGCAGATGTCCTGGTAGAGCAGCGCGCCGTAATCGGGGCGCGACGGATCGCCCGCCAGCGGATGCACGTGATGGAACGGCTGCGGCGGCTTGCCGGTCGATCGCCACTTCTCGAGCGCCGGCGCCGTGTTGTCGATGTCCGTCGGGCTCTCGAACGACCCGATCGTCGTGAGCGCACCCGCGGCGCCCTTCGCGACCTTCACCTCGTCGACGATCGCGGCGCCCCGGCCATCCGACGAGAAGCCGGAGACGGGCCCGTTCTCGTCGTCGAACGCCTGGTTGGTCTTGACCCGGAACACGAGCCGCACCACGTTGCCGCCCGCCATCTTGATTGGCCCCAGCACCGAGCTCGGCACCGTCACGGTCGCCGTGGTCGTCGGGTTCGTGCCGCCGATGCTCGCGAGCTCCTTGTACAGGCCCTCGTTGGAGCGGATCACCTCGCCGAACCAGCGCCGCAGCGGATCATAGATGGTGTGGCTGTTGCCGTCCGACAGGGTCACCGAGCCTTCCGCCGGAGCTCCCACGTACGCCATCAGCGAGTCCACAGGCGGATTGGGCACCGTGCTCTGGTTCGAGATGAAGTTCGCGTTCGGCGTCCCCGTGATCACCGTCAGCGGGTCGTGCACGAACCACCCCGAGCGCGTGGTGGGCGACGTGCCGAAGCCGGTCGACATGGTGGTCTGGTACTGGAACGACACCGTGAGCGAGGTGTCGGCCGCGCCGGACACGTCGATGTCCCGGTACAGCATCTGGTCCATCTGCGCGCCGTAGCCCGGGAACTTCTTGTCCGTGCCGCCGCCGGACACCGAGCCGTTGAAGTTGAACGCCAGCACGTCCTCGCCGAACGGGTTGTGCGTGATCGGATCGACGTACGTGTTGTCGCCGTGACGGCGCAGCCCCATCCAGGCCGAGGCGCCGCCCGTGAGCGGAGCCCACTTGACGCCGCCGTCGGTCTCGCCCGTCCAGTTCGTCGAGGCGGGAGGCACCACCGTGTTGCCGCTGTCGACGTGCCACACGCCCACCACGCCGAGGGTCTTCTTGCCCGATCCGAACACGTAGTTGGCGTTGTTGCCGTAATCGATCGCGCGCCACGGACGGTTGTAGTCCGGAATGACGAGACCGCCCGTGCCGGTCATCTGGTTGCGATAGGACCACCAGCCCTGGAGCGAGTCGCCGCGCACGTCGCCGTACGGCGGCTCGAAGTCCCACATTCCGCCTCGCGCCGGCGGGCGATGATACACACCGGTCTTGGACGATCCCGACCAGATCGACCACCAGTTGTCGGCGGCGTGGCCCGGCGTGAAGCCGACGTAGATCGTGTCGGTCACCACCGACGACGCCCCCAGCCGCGCGGCGCGCGAGCTCAGCTCCCTTGCGATCCGGGCGGTCTTGAGCACCGGCTGCGCGTCCTCGTCGGGAGCGAGGTGAGCGCGAGCGGAAGCCGCGCAGGCGCATGTGAAAAAGACGAGCGCGACGGCACGCGAGGGGGCGCTGGTCAGGGTCATGAAGCGATGCGGCCGGCGGGCACGCGGAAACTTGGCGTCCATCGTGCGATCTCCCCTGGGGCAACAGGTCCGTTCGCACCACGGCGCGAGCGCGGGCGTCGATCGGGGTCGCGACCAGACCTCCGACGGGCCGCGAAAGGGGGGGAATCAGGCGCCGCGTTGGAAGATGTCAGGACAAAGTCTAGGTCACTGAGGAGGCACCGGCAACGACGAAATCGAAGTCGTCCCGCCGCTACCGGCTCGCGACGCTGGCGAGGAACCCCGGCCCCGCGCGGTGGATCGCGCCCGTCAGCGCGCTGTCGGGCACCGACTTCCTGCACACGACGTAGGCTTGGCGCTGGGCCAGGCGCACCTCCGCCGCCGAGACGCCGGGCAATACTGCCAGCTGGGATTTCACCTTGGCCGCGCACCCGGCGCACGTCATGCCGCCGATGTCGATCGTCACGACACGCTGGTCGGCCCGGGCGGCGAGCGCCGCCGGCCCGGGCAAGGTTCGCAATTCGTGCACCAGCCAGGGGCTCCCGGCAGCGAGCACGATCACGGCGCCGGCGAGGGCGATGCTGTTCAGGAATTCGCGCTGCAATCAGGGCTCCGCGGCGGCCGCTTCATCCATGGCCATGATACCCCATGTCCCTACCCGGTTCTCGAGCGAGCCCGGCGAGGTCACTCGCCACAGGCGATCGCGCCGGGTTCGCGTGACGGGCCATCGCACGCCCGGCAAACGCGGGCGTCAAGAACCCGAACGGTCAGCTGTTCCGGAACGAGGCCACGTACGCCACGCTCCGCCTCGGCGAGGGCTCCGGGCGCCGCGCGTGGCCGACCCGCACCAGCATCAGCGGCTCTTCACCCACGGCTTCGAATCGCCGCAGCACATCGCTGCGAAAGCGCTCGGTCTCGATCGACTCGTTGATCGGATGATGCGCGATCCCGAACGACGTCGCACGTAGAGCGAACCGCTCGTAGGCCTGGCCGCCCACGAGCCAGGCGGTCTCGCCGCTCTGGGTCGAGGTGAGCAGGACCACGGCGCCCGAGGATCGAAAACTCTCTCGCGCGCGCTTGCCGGCGGCCTGGGCTCCGAAGCGCAGGAACCAGGATCGGGGATTGAAGTAGCGGCGCGCGAACCATCGCGCCAGGCCGCCGAACTGGAGCTCGTCCACGGTGACGCCGTCGCCGCGCCTTCGAGCCTCGTCGTCGCCGAACCGCATCCACGCCAGCTGCTCGGTCTCCACGCCGCGGTCGAGCACGCGCGCTTCCGCCGCCTGCTTGGCGACGTTGGCGAGGTCCTTGATGTCGTCGCGGTCGTCCATCCAGTGCAGCCGGTAGTTCTCCGGCACTTGCGCGATGAGCTGCGCGCGATTCTCGGGGAAGATGCCGCGGCCGTCGTACACGCGGCGGTTGGTGCGGCGATCGGGAATGGCATGGAACAGGGCCCGGTCGCGGCGCACGTCGCCGTTCGCCCACGTGACCTCCGCGACTTCCGGATTGCCGGCGCCGCGCGGGAAGTAGCTCACGGTGGGCCTCAGGCCGTAGGCGCGGGCGGTGATGAGCAGGTTCTCCAGTGCGGCGCCCAGCGAGATCATCATCGACTTCTGGGTGGGATCGATGATCGGAAGCGCGCGGCTCGAGTCGGCGAGCAGCCGGATCGTGGCGCCGTCCACCTCGAAGCGCCACGGCTGGCTGTTCCACGTGCTCGGCGCCAGAATCGCGGCGCCGACGAGCGCGCGCGCGCGCTCGAGGTCGTCGCGCGGCGCATCGGTGGGAAGCTCCCACGGCTGGAGCGCCGGCATGGCGCCGGCCGCCCGCCGAGCCCACGCGACGTGCGGGCGCAGCGCAAGGTAGGCGACGGTGCCGCCGGCCATGATGAGAAAACGGCGGCGATCGAGGGTGAGAGGTTTTTCCGAAGGGTCCAGTGGTCGCACTCCAGCGGAGGCCCGGCCGTCCCATTGGCCATGAATGGAACCCGCCCCAGTGGCGGACAGAATGCCCGAAGTTACCGGTTCATGAATAGTCCGGGCCAAAGCCTCAGTCAACGCCGGCGGGGTAAGCATCTGTGCAGCAAAGGGATGGTCACGCGGCCCGAGCCCTGGCCCCGAGCCTGTCCTCGTGATACCCCGGAACGCCTCGATCTGCGTCTAGCGGCAATCCAGCGACGCCGAAAGCTGCCGCGCCTGGCGCGCGAGCGACTGCGCGCGGGCGAAGTCGATCACCGCCAGCGCGTCGTGCACCTCGGCGAGCAGCCGCGTGGTCGCGTCGCGCACGCCGTCCTGATCCGGCTGCAGCGTGCGGCCGGCACAGCGATCGAGGGCGGCGCGCGCGGCGCTCGTGTCGGCGGCGATGCTTGCGACCGCGCTGCGCAGCGTCTGGGACGTCATCACCACCGTGCGCGCGCGAGAAGGAGCGTCGGCACGATGGGTGGAATCCGGCTGGAGCGGTGTGGGACGCCGATCGATGTTCACCCCGGCCGGCTCCCGGTAAGCCTGGTGCGCGCAGCCTCCCAAAGCGGGCATGCACATGCACAGGAGAATTGCCGATGACGCGAGGAGTCGGCGAGGCGGGCTCATTCGCGATTTTCCCTTCGGGTGGCCGGGACTGGGAAGCCGGACGGCTTACGAAGCCGGGATCGTAACACTTCGCGGCGCAAGGAGGTTCGAGCGATGGAGCGACGACACGGCCCAAGCGTCCGCGGGCGGCCGCCCGCGCTTGCTGGTTCTGCATCCGGGGCCGGCTCGCGCCTCCTGCGCCTCGCGGGCGCGGCGGCGGCGCTGCGGGCGCTCCCGTTGCTCGCAGCCCTGGCTGCATCGCCCGCGGGGGCGCAGACCGTGCTCGATCTCGATCCTTCGGTCCGGGCCGCGGGGGCTGGCGGCGCCAGCAACGCCGTGTTCTGGGGCGGCGATCCGAGCGCCTGGGCGAACCCGGCGCTGCTCGGCTACGACCGTGGCCTGCGCTACGACTACGGCCGCACCCGGCTCGTTCCCGACCTCGCACCGGACGTGTGGTTCGAGACGCAGCGATTCCGGGCGGGCATCGGCGGCGTCGGCGTGCTGCTCGCGGGCAAGCCCGATGGCCTCGGCAAGATCGATCTCGACTACGGCCGGTCCGCGGGCACCGACCCCTCCGGCAATCCGATCACGTACCACGCGTTCGAGCGCGTGCAAACCTGGGGCGCGGGCGTGAGCCTCGCCGAGCTCGCGAGCTCGATCATGCGGCTCGCCGGGTCGCGGCCTCCGGAGTTTCTGCGACGTTTCGACGTGGCGGCCGGAATGACGCGCAAGGATGCGCTCCTCGTCCTCGACCCCGGGATCGCAGCGGGAGGCACCCGCGCGACCGACGTGGGCCTGCTCTTGCGCGTGACGCCGTTCGACTCGTTCGAGGGCGCAGCGCCCCCGGCCCCGCATCCCTGGCGCTGGCCACGCGCGCGCGATCCCCGAGCCCGAGACCCGCACGAACGCCCGTTTCCGATCGTGGGCCGGCCGAGAACCCCGGGGCTCCGGCGACTGGACCTGGCCTATGGCTTCTCGATCCAGGATGCCAACGACGCCACCATCACCTTTGGAGACGCGGGCTCTGCGCCCGCTCCGCGGATCTATCGCCACGGACTCGCCGCCCGCTTCATCTCGGGCGCCGCAAGCCGCCGTGGCGGCCCCGGCGCGCGCTCGACGCCGGCGCCGCCCCTCGCCGCGGGGCTGTCGGCGGACCTCGAGCACATCCAGCCGCGGGCCGCCGGCGAGCGGAGCTACGACGTGCGCCGTTACGGCGCGGAGCTGATGCTGGCGAACATGCTGTCGCTGCGCGCCGGATACGTGGACGACCGTCAAAGCCGGATCCGCGGCGTCACGACCGGGATGGGGCTCAGCTACCAGCTCGCGAATTATGCCGGGGCGCGCTGGGACTGGGCCCACGTCCCGCAGGTAAACGGGCTTCGCCGTCTGGAGCGGCACGGCTTCACTTTGTGGCTCGATCCGATCGCCATGATGAAAGCCGCTCGAAGCCGGGGATAAGGCCGCCGGGGGCTCATCGATAAGTTGCGGTCGCCAAAGGTCTCCGCTATTCCAAAATGTCGGCACCTGTCAACAACTGCCGACATTTTGGATCGGACCCCCTGTATTCCCCGGCGACTCACACGAGGCGGGCCGAAATAGTGCTCCGCCGCCAAATCCGCGGAGCTGGCGTCACTCGCGCTCAATAAGTCAGAGCGTAATTGAGCTTGAGGCTCCAGTGGGTCGCGCTCTCCTCGACGTCGACGAACACCGGGTTGACGGCGATGTTCTCCTTGTCGATGCGCTCCACGCGAGCGACGCGGGCGTCGAGCCCCAGCACGTGATGGGCGTCGATCGGTGAGTTGGCGCCGAACACGACATAACCGCCGACCCGCATATGGCCGATGTCGTAGCCGGTGCGATAGACCCCGCGCCAGTAGCCGCCTCCCCCGATGCCGAGATACGGCCGCAGGTACGGGCTGCCCAGCCGGTAATGTCGAACGAGCTCGAGGGTGGCCGGAACTTCGAGCTCCACGGCGTCGCCGAAGCGGGCGAGCTGATCGAAGTGGACGTAGGCGCCAAGCGAGTAACGCCTGAGCAGCCGGAACCGCCAGAGCTTGAGCCCTCCCAGCATGTGGCTGTAGCCGAATCCGCCGCCGATGCTGCCATTCCCGCCGTTGACCACGGTGGACTTGGCGTACCCGATGCGGAAAGACATCCAGCTGCGCCCCGGCCGCCAGGGAAGGTCGAGCGTGTCCGGCACGGCGGTGGACTTTGCAGCGGGCCTGGTCGGCGTGGCGGCGGGCTTGGACGCGGAGCTTGCCGGCGGCGTCGCGACCGAGTCGGCGGCCGCCGCCGCCGTGGCGCGACTTGCCCCCGGCCAGGCCGACAGCGCGGCGAGCGCGACGATGGCGAGGACCGGTGTTGGTTTCGGGCGCATCTCGCTTCGGCTCCTTTCGCTGAAGAGTCGCGGAAGAGCCCATGGCGCTCGGGGGTGGCGCATGCGGCTCGCGTGCCGGACGGCGGGAACGCGCAGGCTAGCAACCCGCCCGGCTACCGACAAGCAGGCGACTGCTGCGGCCGGCAACTCCGGTGGCAAGCCTCGAGGAGCAGGTGCTCCAGTGTGATCGAGCGGCGATTTCTTCGGAGGCGGCCGCGAAAAGGCTGCCGGAAGGTTGGCGATCAGGCCGCCTTGCGACCGGCCACCTTGCCCGCAAGCGTCTCGGCTGCGGGACCGACCCGGATCTCGCCGGCGGAGCCGGTCACGATGCACACCCGGAGATTGTTGGAGCCACCGTCCGCGGGCAGCATGAAGAAAGTTTCGCGCTCGGGAGAGTAGGACAGCGTGTATCCGCACAGCAGCTCGCCGTCCTTGAAGTGCACCGCGATCTTCTTACCCTGCGCCTCCGGCACCGTGCCCCTGGAGAACCCCCGCACGGCCTTGTACTGCCTGTTGCCGGCCAGGTCTCGCACGAAGAACAGCGCCTTCATCTCGCTGACGAGCACCTCGGTTGCCGGCTTGCCGTCGGTGGGCTGGATGTGGAACGTCGCTCGGTTCGGAAAGAAATCCTGCGTGGTGCCCTTGATCCGTCTGCCGTCCAGGAGATGCGCAACGACCTTGTTGATCTCCGCCATGTCCACTCGCTCCCTCGAGACTCGCTCCGAACGCTCCGCCGGTCCGCCAAGGCGTGGAGGCCCACACCGCGCGTGGTATCGGCAGCGGCCGGGTTGCGCTTGAGCCGCCCGCGGTCGGTAAACGACCTGCAACCACGATTCCTCTCGGCTCCCCGCCCGGCCACGGGGGCCGCGGGGTTACGTACAGATCTATCTCGAGCGCGACGTCCGAGCCGTCACCGCGGTCCGCGATCTCGCGACGTTCCGCCGCCTCCTGGCGCTGCTCGCGAGCCGTTGCGAGACAGATCCTCAACAAGACCGCTCCCTCCGCACCGCTCGGGCTCTCGGTCCCCACGTTGACCCAATGGCTCGGCGTGCTGGAGGTCACGGGCCAGATCATCCTGGTCCCCCCATTCTTAGAGAACGCCGTCTCTAATCGACCTTCCCCCGCGCGGCCGCGTTCGTTAGTTTGTCCAGCGCAATGGCTCCGACACCGTCCCGGCACAACCTACGCGGCCCCCAGGGCTCGCGACCCGTCATGGCTCGACCGTGAGCCCTCGAGGCTTGCGCCCTCCGGCGTTGCGCTACCGTCCGGCCCGCCGCACCGATGTCGAGACGCTCGCCGACCTCGGCGCCCGGGCGTATCGGGTGTCGAGCCTCGAGCAGCGCCGCGAGTTCTACACCGATCATCCCCGCTTCGGGCTGCGCGACGTGCGGGTCGGCGAGCTCGACGGGCGCGTCGTGGCGTCGCTCGTGCTCTACCCGCTCACCGCGTTCGTGCGCGGCCAGAGACTCCCGATCGCGGGCGTGGGCTCGGTCGCCGTGTCTCCCGAGCATCGCCGCCGCGGCATCGCCGAGGCCCTGATGCGCGCGGCGCTGCGGGAGATGCGGCAGCAGGGCCGGGCGCTGTCGATGCTGTATCCGTTCCGCGACTCGTTCTATCGCAAGTTTGGGTACGGGACCGCCGAGGTCGTCCACGGGCTCGCGTTCTCCCCCGCGATGCTGCCGGCCTCGGAGGAGGCGCGCCGCACGCGCCGCCTGATGCTGCCCGACCGGCCGGCGGTGCAGGCGCTGTACGAGCGCGTGGCCTCGCAGGGACATTTCGCGCTGGCGCGCACCGAGGAATGGTGGAACCGCAGGCTGTGGACCTATCCCGGCGACTGGATCGTCTACGAGGGACGCCGCCGCGGCCAGATCGAGGGCTACCTCTATTACGAGGTCGATTCCAGCAACGGTCCGTTCCGGCTCGCGCTCACGCTTGCGGAGTTCGTGGCGGCGACCCCCGAGGCGCATCGCGGGCTCGTCGGCTACCTGCACGCCCTGTCGGACCAGGTGGCCGAGATCCATCACGCGGGCCCGGCGGACAATGCCTGGGTCACCCAGTTCAGGTCGTCGCAGAACCTGAGGCCCGGCGCCGAGATCGGACTGTTCAACGACACCGGCAACGTGGCGCGCGGCGCGGCGCTGCGCGTCACTGACCCGCGCCTCGCGCTGGAGAGCTTCCCCGCGTCGCCGCACGCCAGGGGCGAAGTGGTCCTGGAGGTCGACGACCCGGTGCTGCCGCTCAACACGCGAGCCTACCGGGTCACGGCGCGCGACGGGCGGTTCAAGGTCGGCGCCGAAGCGGCGCGCAGCGGGGCGCGCCCGCGGCTGCCGCGGCTCTCGCTGCCGGCGGAAGCGCTGGGGACGCTGATCGCCGGCATGCTGTCCCCGGTTCGCGCCGCCGAGATCGGCCTCGTCACCTCGGTGGGCGGCGCCGCCGAGGTCGTAGACGGCTGGTTCCGCGCGCGCCCCGCCTTCCTGTACCAGCTGAACGCCTTCTAGAAATGAGGCCCAGCGACGCCGTGAGTCCGGCACCCTTCACCGTCGTGCACGTGCTCCATCCGCGGTTCCGCGACACGGATGCGATGGGCCACATCAACAACGCCGTGTACATCACCTACCTCGAGGTTGCGCGCCAGGAATACTGGCGGCGGCTCGCCGGCGGCGGGGACTACCGGCAGGTTCCGTTCATCCTGGCGCGCGTGGAGTGCGATTTCCGCTCCGAGGCGCAGATGAGCGAGGTGCTCGAGCTCCACATTCGCTGCCCGTGGGTCGGCGGCAAGTCGTTCGCGTTCGAGTACGAGATCCGCGAGCAGCAGACCCAGCGGGCGGTGGTGCAGGCGAAGTCGATCCAAGTGTGCTACGACTACGAGGCCAAGCGCAGCGTGCCGGTTCCGGAGGCGCTGCGGGAGGAGCTCACGCGGTTCGAAGGCAAACCCCTGATCCGGACGGCCACTGCATGAAGCGAGCTTCCCGGCGTCGGTTCCTGAGGCTGGTGCTGGTCGGGGGCGCGGCGGTCGTGGGCGGCGCCGTGAACCCCATTCTCCGACCGGCGCGGGCGGCGAGCCCCGCGACAGCGCCGCGCCGGCGCCGCCGCCCGCGCGGCTCCTCCGCTTCGTTCCCGTCCTCGATGCGCCGTGAGATCGCGAATCAGAAGCGCTACGTGGCGCGCGCGCTCAAGACGATCCGCAACTACCAGCTGGCCCCGGGGAGCGACATGGCGTTCGTGTTTCGCCCGCTGTCCCCGCCGGGGAAAGGCAGGCCGGGGGCGCGATGAGCCTGGGCGATGATGTCCTCCTGCTGCCCGTCACCGAGCTCTCGGCTCGGATCCA
>Ga0066709_100002092_pt1 | contig 14150 bp, 8 predicted proteins | sample GraSoiAngelo_158_FD_79665 | JGI IMG/M metagenome (GOLD analysis project Ga0066709, IMG submission 79665) | Grasslands soil microbial communities from the Angelo Coastal Reserve, California, USA - 14_1009_16_30cm | ecosystem: Environmental > Terrestrial > Soil > Grasslands | place: USA...
AGTTCATCGTCAGCGAGACCTGCATGACGTCTTGCCTCCCGGCGCTCGGTGCGAGAGGGCCCGGTGGTCTCCCTGGCAGATCCCTTGTCGACCTAGAACCTGTGATCCGCGCGTCTTGTGAGTCTCATCGCAACGTCGGCCGCTCTTCGTTACTACCGCACTTGCACGGCTCGAGCGAAATGTGCGCCAGCACACCTGTGATTAGTACGCGGGTTGATGGCTCGCGGCGATATCTGCTGCCAGGCTGCGGCGAAACGCTCCGCAGGAGGAAGTTCGATGCAAAAGGCTGTGACCGTACCCCCACCGGAATTGGTGCATGACTGCGAGGCGGCGGTTCGCTATTTGGGGCGACTGCCCACCGCAGCTCCTTCGGCCTCAGGCCCCGCCCAAGACCCAGTGGCCTTCGCGGTGTGCTCTGCGCCGGCCGCCCGGACGCCTCCCCAATTCCTTGTCCATCTGCGGCACCCATTTCCGATGTGCGAGTTCGTGATCGGACTGGGCGACGACATTGACATCCCGAAACTACGCTTCAGCTGCATTCCAGTAACCAATCTCCGCTTATATCTCGGCCTCTCCGTCTCCTTCGAACAGCGGTGGAACCTTCTCCGTCTCGCCATCGGCGATCTCTCATCTACCGTCGGGCTGGCCCCGCTGGAGAAGTTGACGCTCGAGGTTCAGGCGAGCCAGCGGAAGGTACTAGAACAGAGCACTCTCGATTCGACCGATGAGCTCGACTCCACCGAGAGCACAACCATCGACAAGGAAGTCGTCAACGTCATGCGCGCCTCGTCCCGAACGCGCAGCTGGCACGTCGATGGTTCCGGCTCGCTCAGCATCGGCACCCCCAAACTGGGTGGCAGCCTCGGGATACAGGCCGGAGTTCAAGAGAGCCTCAGTCAATCTTCTCAAGCGGCGATCGAACACATTTCGGAGACAACGAAGAAGTCAGCCCACAGCCTCAAGACCATGCACAAGCTCGAGGTCCGCGGTGTCACTGAGGATTTTCGGCAATCGCGGATGACCAGGGTCGTCAAGAATCCATACACCGACAGGGCCCTGTCCCTAAACGTCTTCCAGCTCGAAAAGCACTATTCGGTAAAGACGGCCATGGTGGAACTTCGGCCGGCGTTGTTCATCGACGTCCGCGGCCTCGACTTCGACGCGCATTTCGTCGCCTCACACGTGGATTTCCTCCGCCTAGAACTGCTCGACGCCCCGCTGACCGAGGAGCTGCCACTCGCGCTGCGCGGGACCGAGCCCTTGGAACGTTCCGACAAAGCCAGTGCGGCCCACGACACCGCGTTGCTCGCGCTGCGCTTCCTGTTCGATGTGCCCAACCTCTTCAAGGCAAGACACGTCCAGGCCGGGCCGACGGACCTCGGTGATCCGAACGCACCCGCGACCTCGTTTAACGCCAACGTCGGCGGTGACCAAGATGGCCTAGACGATGCGGCGCGCAACGACGTAGGCGTTGTCTTCACGGCGTTGAATTACTTCTACGCCGTGTACCGCGAACTGGTCGCGACCAACCGTCTCGACGTAAACGCCGTTGCGCTCGCGGGCGCGCTCGCGACCGAGATTAAGGAGCGCTGGATCCCAATGACCGCGGACGTTGAGAGTCGGGGCAAGATCCGCAACGTCCTCGACCAAGGCGATTTCACGGAGATCTTCCGTCGCATCACCGGGTTCCTGGCGATGGTGAGCGGCATGGTGACACCGCTGGTCGAGGCGGTCGCCCAGGAGGAGGCGGCCGCTAGGGCCCATCGCGCGGCGGTGCTGGCCCTCGAGCGGCTCCTCGAGCATGTCCGCTGCAACCGCAACTACTACATCCAGCGGTTGCTCGCATATCTGTCCGCCAAAACAAACGCGCAAACCATCATCGATTTCGTCGACGAGGTCATCGAACGGGCGGCGACCGGCATGGCGCCGAGTACGCAGACTGCGCTCCGAAGCGTCTTCGATCACTCGGGCGCGTTCCTCGACCGCCAACAGATCATCGTCCCGGCGTTCCGTGCCCTGACCTCAGCCCAGGTCGAAGAGTTCTGTCTTGCACTCAGTGGTCAACGTCAGCCCTTTGACCTCAGCCGCATCGCCCCAGCCGTCGACGCCGTCGAGGTACCGGCCGACGGTCTCCATCTGGAGCTCGCCGCCGGCGCGTGCATCCTTGAGGGCGTACCACCTGGAACTAACTCGGCCGAGCTGTCGCTTCACGACGGCAGCTTCAAGGTCGCGGTGGGAGGATGAGACCCTCGCCGCCGGGCCACCAGCAACCGATACGCTACGACCGAGCATCCGCGTTGCGATACGCGCACGCGCACTGGAACTCCGTCTGCAGCGACGGCAAGATCAGCCTCCGGAACGGGCACATCGATGTGCCGCCGGGGACGACCTTTGTCTTCGCGCCGGACCGTTCGGAACGCGCGCGCAAACCGTCCGGCGTCGAGATCATCGCGAACTTCGACGACTGCACACATTTCATCTCGTGCTGTATCGGTCGCCCGCCGGGTCCTCCGGCCGGCGGCCTGACCATCCCGAGTCGCCCCGGTTCGGAACCGCCGCGCGGACCGTACGGGTTGGTGTCGGTGCGCGAGCTCCTGAATTACCTGCGGAGCAACCGAATAGCGAGAGCCATAACGACAGACTCTTCCGACACCTCCGCGATCGCTCAACTCGCACCCGGCGACCTCATCTGTTACTCCGATGCGAGAGGGATTCCTTCCCACTTCGTCATGTACGCCGGCAACCAGAAGATCGTCTGCCACACGTACTCTCGCTCCGACACATCAGGCGACGATGCGAGCTGGGAACTGGGCTACCCGGGCTGGGCTTGGACACTGTTACGGATGCCGAGTTGACTCACGGATGTCGATTGAGACAGCGATGAGAAACAACGGCTCTCCATTCAGGCGTACTCACTTCAGCAGCTTTGGGAGCTTCCGACCAATCCAGCGGAGCGTGTTCTCGTAGCCCTCTGGAAGCTGCTCAAGGTCGTGAGGCATGTACGAGAGGTGCCAGTGATCGTTGTGCGCATCGTCTTGGACAAGGCACCGGTGTACGCGCTCCTCGGGCAGATCCTTGGGAGCGGCGTCGCGTAGGCACTCCTCGAGCTGTCGGGCTGCGTCCTCGTCTTCCTGAGCGTCCTGAGATCCGACGAGCACCGCCACATTCGCGTGCAGCTGGTTCCATGCGTCCGCGAGTGTTGGCCAGTCCGCGAAGAGGATCTGCGAGGGAAAGGTGAGCAGTACGCATTGGATCATCTTCACGGCGACGGCCCTCGGCGACAAAGCCTTGGTCCCCCCGCCGTCCTTGTAGGTTATCGCGACCACGGGATACGCGAAAGCCGCACATAGTTTCACTGGCTCCGGCGGTGCCATGGTCGGATCTTCCGGTTCGTTCAACAGGAAGATCGAATCGCCGGGGGCCTGCTTTCCCGCAGGCTGGTTGACGACAGTAAAGCCGCCCTCTCCGCCGGGGAGCATCACTCCCTTGGTCTTGCACGTGAGTGGCAGGACACCACGGACAACAACGTCGAAGTGGGCACCGTTTCGGTGCGCCGTGTGCGGCGGATGCGCGCCCCCGAACTCCAGGCTGCCCGCGGTTATCCGCGCTTCGAGCGTGCCCTCATCTTTTTCCGGCGCCGGCTTGGCAGCGAGGCCGCGATGCAGTCCACGCCAGAAGTCCCAGTTCCGCTTCACCAGACGGTATCGGTCCATCGCGAGAGGCCGAGCGAACAAGTGATCAGGAGCCGGTCCGCCTTCAAGCCTCTTGCGGTCGCGCGAGCCGGGATTACAGAGATCCTCAGGTATTCGCTCGTACTGGAACGGGAATGTGCGGCCACGCTCGTCCGGACCGACAGAGATGTCCCCCTTCGCTCCGACTGCAAGTCGCGCCCTACACGGGGCACTCGCCGCATCGATCCGTGGGTGCATCCGTGCCCAGCTCCGCCACAGCCCTGGTTCGAATGCGACCTCGGAGAGAAGACGGGCGAACGGAAATGGCGAGGTGCCCGAGGCCGTGTCATCCGCGCTCGCAATTTCCCGCAGCCAATCGTTCTCACGAACATCGTCCCGGGTATGCGCAAACGCTTGCTGGTCTCGCACGTCCGTTGCGAGCGCCTGAAGTTGCCCGGACAGCCAATAGCCAGACGTCCCGTAGACGCCTTCGTCGTCCTTGATGACCTGGTTCTGGAAGCTGGCCGCGAACGGCTCACCCCAGACCTTGCGGTAGGGGATGCCACCTAGAACCGCGGCCACCACACAGAGGCGCACCAGCCTGAGCCACAGCGCGAGCTCTGCCCGAGCCTCAGCGGCCAGCCGCTCGCTGAGCAATGCGATCTCCGGAACGCTTGGTAGCAGCCGCCGCTCGAGCTGGAACGCGGGTCTGACCACAGCCGTGTAAAGCCGACCGACGACAAGCGAATCGAGCGTTGGAAGTGTGGCATGAGCGACCTGAATCGCCGCGTCTTGTTTCGCAAGACCTCGGGCGAATGTCGTCCTTTGTAGCTCGGCGGCGAGCCGTTGCGCCCGTTCCGCGCCGCGCCGTTGGGCTTCCTCCAGCTTCGGATCCGTCGGCGGCGGAATCTGCAACTCCACCCTCGGCGGCAGCGGGCGAGGCATGGCCTCGAAGACCCCGCTGACCGCCTCCTCGACATCGGCGTTGAGGTATTGGAGTACCGCGGTCTTGAACGCCTGAGTCTCCGTGACGAGTTGGACATGCGCGGTCTGTCGTTGGTGAGCCTGGGCGGTACCCCTTGGCTTCACAAGGCGCCAGTACGTCACAAGGAACGCATTCTCTGCATGTTTCTTAAGCTTGGCGAGCTCCGCGCGGAACGTCGAAGCCGGCACGTAGTCCAACAGCGATGCCGCGGCGATCGCGCCATGCAAATGGCTCTTCACCGCGGCGTCCCTGTTCGCGTCTTACGTCGTGGGCGTGCCGTCCGTGCCGACACGCACGTCGATCGTGGCCGCCCCGGTCATTTGGGTCACTGCCGTCTTCTTGACCTGGGCGTCCTGCTTGTGACTATCGATGACGGCCGCACGAAGCATCGCTGCATCTGCATTCTCAGCGTCGCTCAGCGCGTCGGCAGCAGTCGTCATGCTCTGGACTACCTCCAGATGAGTCCCATCGGTTGGCACGACCTCGTTCCAGCGAGCCAAGCACAACGTCTGGTCCTTCAGATCCGAGCAATCCGCACCGGGGTTGATTTGCGTTTCAGCGACATCGCCAAACGACTTGGTCCGGTAGGCGGTGATGTCCTTGACCACGTTGTCCAAGGCCGCTTCAACCGCTTGCCCCAGTGACGCGCCAATGCTGTGTCCGTAGATCCATCGAAGAGCGGGCTTCTCGCTCTTGATCGCGATCGGGATGTACACGGTCGCCCAGCTCGCGTTGACGAAGTCCGTGGTTGCTTTCGTCGCATCGATCGCCGGCAGATCACTCCACCAACCCGGGTAGAGAACGAACGCGGCATTCTCCCAGTCGAACAGTGTCCGCCAGTATTCGATCTCCCAACACTGATCTCGTACGACGGGCGGGAAATGCTGCTGCACGACGGCGTTCATCAGTTCCATCATCGGGTTGAACCCGGCGCTCATCGCGGCTTCCCACTCGTCGGCCCGTTTCACCGTCGCCGCGCGCGCATCGGCAGTGAGCCCCGCGACTTTCGTCTTCCAGTCGGCCATCGCTGTGACCCACTCGGCGTACCGCTTCTGGTAATCGGCATCCTGCGCGTTGGGATCGGCGATGAAATTCGCGCCGGCTGTGATGAAAAGGGATCCACAGCCGCCCCATTTCGATCCCGCGCCGACGTGAACCTTTACCTTGACGGTCGTCCCCTCTACCCACGGCTCTCCGACCACGTGAAAGCCGAAGCTGTCCGAGGCGCGGTTGACCGACGTGATCATGACGCTGTCCTTGACTCGCTGGGCGTCGCCGTCCCACACGTAGCCATTCGGCGCGTTGATGCTCACGTCGTAGTTAGCGCTCATGTCGCAGGTCCAACCCCACTTATTCGCTTCAACGGGCGGGGCCGAGGTGGCGAAGAGTGGCGGTCTTCCAGCTTTCGCTGGCTCGGCAGGCGCTGGCGGCAGCGTCACCGCCGACTCCGCGGCTTTGACGATGTCGACGCGGCCCTTGCGAATCCGCTCAGCGAAGGAAAACCCAGGGCCCTTGACACATACCGCCCAACAGAGCCGGACGCCATACCGTTCCTGTGTTAGTTCGATCGTCCGCAGAACCTTGAAGTAGTGCAGCTGGATCGGAGTGAATCGGTTCGGGTTCCGCACGACCCGCCTCGAGGTCGACTCGAATCCGACCTCGGTCGAGATCTTGAAGTCGACCTTGTGCTGCGTCCGGTACTTCGACGCCGTCTTTGCGGACGCGGTCGATGTCGTCTTGACCGAACGGCTGAGTGTTTCGTTGTTTGCCTCGGTGATGTTGTTGGAGGTCGATGCGCTGGCGTTTATGTCGATGCCGTAGATATTTCCCCCAAGAGATCCGCCGGCGGTGAACCCCTGGCTAGTGCTTAGATTCCGCTGGCGCTGCACGCCCTCTTGCATCTCGGTTGTCAGCGAGCTCGAGAACTCGAGGTCTTCCTCTTGCTCGCGTTGGGATTCTTCCTCATAGGTGATCGTCTTTTTCGAATAGGTCTTCTGCTCCAGCGTCACCTCCTCGCCCGGTGCAAGGCTCAGGGCAAAGACATGCTCGCCGACGGCGAAGCCCGTCGGGCGGATCCGTGTCCGGTCAAGGAAGAGGTACCCGATCGGAGACTGCAGGGCCGCCGCGAGCGCATCCGCGGCCTCTGTGACTGTGGGCAAGTTCGATGAAGTTCCGCCACCGTTCCCGGTGGTGCCGCTACCGTCGTCAGGTTTGACAACCAGCATTCTCGTCGTGGCTGTCATGGCGGAACCGAGGGAGCTCACCGCCGAACCGTTGAGGACAAGCGTTTCGATCTTCGCCTCCACGAGCCCCAGGAGCGGGTTCCGCTCATCACCCCGAGCTAGCGCCCCAATTAGCGCCTTGAGTTCGGTCGCGTCGCGCCGGACATCGTCGCCACGACGAAGGACGTCACTCGCTTTCTCGTGAAGGTCGACGTTCTTGTCTGACTCCGAGCCGGCCGGGCGGGGCGGATCCGCGTACCCGGATGACTTCGGAGACTTCACCGCGTTCTTCTCGACGACGTCTCGAAGCGGCTGCTCTCGCATTAATTCGAGAAGGTTCATTCCCGACCGGCTCAGGTAACTGCCCAACCAATCCTTTTGGTACTTGGTCAGGATCGAGGTTCTGCTTTCAGCGAAGGACACCGTGAGCGGGGTGAAGTACTGAGAGAAGACCAAGCGATCCGACCATCTCGTCCCGCATTTGAGGAACTTCTCGTCGATGTCGCAGACGATCGCCTTCGCCACACCGCCCCTCCCCCGCCGCCCCCTGGTCAGCCTTTACAAAGGCGAACCCTGGTTCAACATGACCTGAATCGGACGTTTGAGCCGCGACCTTAAGCCGTGCGGGCGAAGACACCTGTCCATTACGCAATCGACTCTCGCCAGCGAAGGCGACGCTGCGACGCTCGCGGGCGGCCCGGGAGGTCGTAGTCCTCGTTCTGATCGACAAACGTCGCGGTACTTCGTCATCAGGCGGCTACGCACCTCGAGCCCAAGCACATCCCCGTCCGGGACCAAACAAAGCTACGTGCACCTGTCGTTGCGATTCCGCTCAGCGGCCGCTTCCGCACTCGGCCGCTGCCCATGTACGAGGTCTTCCCAACTTGATCGATACGACCCGCGAACTCACGGTTATGTCGAGAAGGCGTACTCAGAGCCGCCCTCTATACGGAACGCAGATCGCCGATGCTGAGGCGATGCTCCTTATCGTGGGCCGCCGCCGCGCGGAGGAGCTCCAGCACCGCCGGCTGCCCATCGTCAGCTCGCGCGCAGAGCGTCCTGCCGCACTCTACACACCGAAGGCATACAGGGCGCTCGACACGCTTCATCAGCTCATCCATCGGCCCGGCATCCTAGTCCCGTCTCAATCACCAAGCACGTGGTCCGCGGACTACGTTGTCCGAGTTCGCCCATCGGCGGCCTCCGTGCTCTGTACGTCCGCCTTGTACTGCTCCGCTTGCTTCGTGAGTCGATCGAGCAATGGCTTCGGCGCGAGCCCAGACGCGGCGGCAACCAGCAGGCTTCCCTGCTGTTGTTGAAGATCGAAAAGCCGCCCTAGGTCAACCGCCTGGGTATTGAGGCTCCCGACGAAGACCACGCCAAGCACCCCGGCGAGTCCGGACGCGAGCGGGAGCAGAACAAGGCGCGCTCGCGTGAGCCCGAAGTCCTCGACCGCGGTGTCGGTCCCCGCGTCGCTCTCGCCCCGGTTCAGCAACCCGACAGCTCCGCCGACGAGGAAGTACACGATCGCCGCAAGAATTGCCGAACCGCGGACCACGCTCGAGAGCGCACCGAAAACGAGAAGCCCGTACGCGAACGCGCCGAGGAGCGCAATCGTGTCGATGAGCTGGTTGCGTTGCCTGATGATGCCGTCCCAACGTCCATCCCGGAACTCGTCGACGGCCTGACTTACCTCCAGCAGCACACCACGCGGTGAGGCGCCGAGCCGGCCGGTCCCGGAAAGCGACTTCCACCACGGCGGCTCGCCGAAAGCCTGATCGAGGCGGCGAAGCATCTCGGCCTTGGTCGTGATCGACGACTCGAGCAGCCGTAAACGGACTCGGAATGCTGCTTGCCGCACATCGTCGTCTCCTTCCGCGAGGCTTAGCAGCTCGGCCGAATGGTGCAGACGCTTCCACACGGCGTTGTATCCGGATGCGTGGAGCCATGCCAAGACACTCCTGCTACGCAACAACGCGGTCGCGGCATTCAGCGACTCTCCCGCGCCCGCATCGGGCGTATGCGTGCTGGCGAGAGCGTCGATCCGGCTCCGCAACTCCATGATTCGGTCCTGAATGCTGCTGAACTGCGTCTGGTTCAGCGCTCCCGCGCTCATGAAGCGCGACTGCTGCACGCTCGCGAGACCCCATGACAAGATGCCGGCTGACGCCCCCCAGGCCGCGTCGCTCGGTCCGGCGTTGCCGGCGCCCGCGTGGACGATCGCCATGGCCGCAGTCGACAGCGAGCTGACGATCGGAACAAGAGGAAGGCCGAGTAGTAGCGCGCCACCGAATCGCGCCGACGCGGACGGGATCCCTGCCTCGACGAGCCTCACATCGGAACTCACCCGTCATCCAGGTGGGTCATGCTTAGGCCCTGGCTCGTTTCGGCCGAACTCTTTCTCACCGTTAAATGACTCTTGACCGGGAGGGTACTCTCTCGCAGTGCCAGCTGGGGGGCGTGCCTTCCACGTTCTCGACATCGGGACGCAAGCGTACGGCGATTGCCTGTTGTTCGAGTCGGGTGCGGCAAAGGTGCTCTTCGATGGTGGCCATAAGGGCGACGATGACCTGATCTTCGGTCAGCTCAAACAGCGCATCTCCCAATCCGGCAACGCACTCCATGTATCGCTTCTCGTTATCACCCACGCACACGGCGACCACATCGGCTCACTTCCATCGCTCGTTTCGCAGGGCCGACTCGTCGCGGACTGGGCCCTCGTCGCGGACCCTGACTACGGTTGGGGACGTGCCACGGCGGACGCTGTGACGCCAAGCGATTCGGCGAGCGACACGATTCGCGGTCTGCTGGCCGCGGTCCACGAAGAGCCACCGCCGTCTTCGTACACCGACGGCGAGCTACGGCAGTTCATCGCTGATGCGGCGGGCGGTGAAGACGAATACAAGAACATGCTCAACACGCTCGACCAAAACGGAACCCACATTGTTCGTCATGGTCGCGACAACGAGGCCGCCCTCCTCCGAGCGTTTCAGGCAATCGGGCTCGACGTCCTCGGCCCCACGAAGGCCCACCTGCAAGCCGCCGCGGCGGAGGTGCTGAGCGCACAAAACGCCGCATTGGCCGCGGCCGATGCGGCACTCCGCTCAGATGCCACAGGAGACCCGGTCAATGTGTTGCGGCGTCTTCTCCTGCAAGTGCCGGCGACGGACGCCATGACCGACGCGCTCGTCGACGCGCAGGCCCGAAACGGAGCCGCTGTGAACTGCCAAAGCACCGTGGTAACGGTCAAGGCGGGCAAGTGGCACGCCTTGCTCGGCGGTGACATGCAGTTTCACTCGTCAGTGCCGACCATCGAGCCGCATGTTCGGACGCTGCGAGCGCAGCTGAAGAAGGCGGGTGCGTTTGATCTCTTCAAACTCAGCCATCACGGCAGCTCGAATGGATGGGATCGACCGCTCTACGACGAGATCGGCAAGCCCAAGTACCTCGCGATCTCTCTGGGTCTCCACAAGGGTCACCATCCAGACCCCTCCGTTCTTACCGATCTGCAGTCCCTTACGAATGTCACGTGGGCCCGCAGCGATCTGAACGGCCATGTGACCTTCACATTCGGGCCGACGAAGATCACCGTGACCAAGGCACGCGGCAAGCTCAACGACCCGACGCCACCTCAGCCCGATGTGGCAGTTGCCTCCACGGCACTCTCACGGCCCCCGGCGTCACAGCCAAGCGGCATCGCCGAGATCGTCACGCGAGCGCCCTATGGGGTGCCGGTGACAATCACCGTCGGCAGCGGCGCGCCGCAGGTCGCGAGCCGCGAGGGACCGCCGTTGGACGCCGGCGGACCGTTGCCACCCCTCAACCTCTTCGCCGGGCGCACCCTTCCTCGACTCCTCTTTGTGACAATCCGCGACGCTCTCGCCGACCGGATCGGCATCTCTGAACCGACGCACGCGCTCGACGCGCTGCGCGCCAAGGGTGTCTTGCTCTACGACGAGCTGCCGACTGGCGCCAGCTCCCGCGTTGCCGAAGCTGCGGTCCACGAACAGCTCGCCCGGGCGCGCGACGTACACGGGGTGGTGCTGCTCGGTGGTTACAGCGTGGTCCCATCGCAGCGACTGTTCTGCCTCCCCCCGGACCTCCAAGATCTCGTCAAGCCTGAGGAAGACGCGTACGACTCGTTCCTCGTCTGGAGCGACGACTTCTACGTCGACATGAACGGAGACGGGCGGGCGGAACTCCCAATCACGCGTCTGCCAGACGGCAGGACGCCCGAGCTGGTCTTCGCCCAGCTACAAGCATCCGGCCAGCAGCGGTCCAACACTCTTCGGCGAACAGGCATCCGCAACCGTGAGCGACCGTTCGCCGATGACGTATTCAAGAACGTGCCCGGCACTGGCGACATGCTCCAGTCCGCCCCCGCGACCGTTGACGCTCCACCGCACTCCATCGACGGCGACCTTGCCTACCTAATGCTCCATGGCGCCGATCTCGACGGCACTGTCTTCTTCGGGCAGTTCGGCGAGAACGGTTCGCCCGACAAATGGCCGGCCGTCGCCATGAAGAATGTCCCTGCGGTCTGCGGGCCGGTCGTGTTCACTGGATGCTGCTGGGGCGCCCTGATCACCGCGCGTCCCGCGAACCAGACCCCAGACGGAGTCCCCCTCGGATCGCGGACGCCCGACCAATCGCTCGCGCTGCGCATCCTCCGCTCCGGCGCGACAGCGTTCGTTGGGGTCACCGGCGCGCACTACTCCCCCAACCCGCCTGGCACGTACCACGGCGGCGCGATGCACCACGCATTCTTCGACTATTACAAAGTCGGCGGCTCGCCCGCAGAAGCCTTATTCGCGGCGAAGGCCGACTTCCAAAACAACATCCCCCATGGCCAGACCGACCCCTTCATGGCCGCGGTCGACGTCAAGATTCACGCCGAATACACCTGCCTGGGCCTCGGCTGGTAACAACGGAGGCGTAGCATGAATGTCGTGCCGAAGAAGTCCCGCGAGACCGTCGACGACATCGTCCGCCGCGAGGCGCCGGGTTACGTGATCAGTAAGCCGACTCAGAACGATCGGCAACTGCAAGCAAAGCCAGATGCGGTCGTTCCGCCAATCGCTCCCATCCAGAAGCCCGCGCGTCGGGGGCCAGGGGCCGACGCGTCGCACTCAACCCCTCGAATCGCTCGCAAGCGGGACACCGAAGTGCGTCTCATTGCACCGAAGGACGGCAACGCCGATGCGGGTGTGCGCGCGATGGGACCGAAGGCCGTCATCGTCTCGAAATCTCAGAGAAAGATCGTCAGCCGCCAAGGCTAGCGCGCGGATCTCGCCTGTTCGACGCGTTTGTCACCTACGAGACAACCCCCTCGGTCACAACGGTTGCTTCGCGCCGTCCCTGAAGTCGCGCTCAGAGGGCGAAGGCGAAATGGCTTGAACACGACTTCCGAGCGGCGATAACCTTCGGCCTCGGCCGAGAGCGGTCGCTAGCTGAGTCAATTCCTGGCGATCCAGTCGACCACCGTCGATCCACTTTGTGGTGATTCGTTGTAGCCGCTCAACCTCAGGCACCCGTCGGCGCGGTCGCAACGGATTGCCCTTCGTCACATCTGGGGGTGGCCAGATGTTTTTCAGCACCGGTTCAGGCCACGGATTAATCGGGATTCCGCGCGCGATCAATTGCTCAATTGCGATGGTCACCCGCTCGATGTATTCGAGCATTTCCCCTATCGACATGTCGCTCGCGCAAGGCAACGCGTGTAGCTGAGACGAGGTAGCGGTCGCGACCTCACCGAGGTCAGTCAGTAGACGACAGTCCACGTGCACCCGCACCGCATTGCCGGATGTTTGGAAGATCGTTCCACCGACTACCGGCGCGAACGGATTCATAGAGTGAAATCCGATAGAGATCTTCGTGGGCTCCGCGGTTGCGAAGGAATAGTCAAAGCCAAACCCAGAATCCTCCATAACGTGGTCGACAGTCGTGTCCACTTCGACCCGTCGGTCGGCCGGTGTGCCATCCGAAAGCTGACTAATCCGAAAGGTCCAGCCAAGTTCCATTAGGGCAGCACCCGGCAGCAACTCCGTCTGCGCCTCGACCCTGTATCCCACGGTGCACGTGGGGGTCGTCGGCACAAGAACCTTCGCAGCGCCATGAAGGGGTAACGGGCCCGTCAGAGCGTCGACCTTGAGCTTGAGTCGCGAAGGTTGAATCGTGAAGGCGCGCGCCGCCTGGACAAAGAACCTCGATTCACCAAACGGGCTCGTTTGGTTGACGTTGGATCGACGACCCGGCGACCAATCCAACGCGCGTGTCGAACCGATGACACCAGCGCGCAACTGAGTCTGTGTCCAGCCCGCGGCCGGACCATAACGCAGCTGGAACTGAACCTCTTGGCCTTGACTTGTGCGCGAGGTATGTCCTCCCGCGGCGAGCGCGTCATCGAAACGCCATTGGCGATAGGCAAGTGCGCCTACATCTGGATCGGCGAGATGCATGGTCACATCAAACACAAGCACCTTGCGCCCGTTCACCTGAGTCTGGCTCGCCACTACCGTCTGCTCGAGAAGGGCCTGCTGTCCCCTCGCAAAGTCGCCGTGGTAAACCGGCGCGACGAAGGGACTTGCGCCCGAGAGATAGAAGTCGAGGATGAGCGAGCCGTTATAGAAGCCCGAGGGGCGCGCCACGACGCGTGAGCCAATCTGTGCCCACAACTCCAGGTATTGGGCGTCGGTGAGTCCAAATATCTCCACCTTATTGACGGCGTCGCAGAGCGCGTACTCGTCGAGTGTGTTGACAAGAGAATCGGAACCCGGCCTTAGAAGATCCACGGCGTCGGCTGGCGGGAACGGAATGGGCAGCTCCTGCTGAATCGCAGCGTTGGCGACATCGAACCGGCCCGAAGTGTCTTGCGCGGCGTAGATGTTGAATCGATCGCCCGTCCGCCGATCGCCGCCAATCAGAACGATGGTCGGGTGGATCTCGGTCTTCGCGTCGTGGCCGTGATCCTCCACCCACCAGCCAATCGCCTCAACCCTCGAGCCAACAGCGAACCGACCCGGAAGCCAGAGAGCGTCGCGAATTGGGGCGATGTTGTGTACCTCGCACTCGATAACACGCACAATTGCGAGAAGCTCGGGAGTGATCGCTTCCGGCATGAACGCCCGAAGGATCGCGAGGAACTTGTCGTTGTTCGTGACGCCCGCTGAATTGGTCAGCGTCCAGGCGAAATCCGGGTCGGGCCGAATGAAGACGCTCCAATCGTAGTCAGCACAAATCCCGTTCCAGCCCTCCGTGTTGAGCCCGACCCCC
>Ga0066709_100002094_pt1 | contig 14148 bp, 13 predicted proteins | sample GraSoiAngelo_158_FD_79665 | JGI IMG/M metagenome (GOLD analysis project Ga0066709, IMG submission 79665) | Grasslands soil microbial communities from the Angelo Coastal Reserve, California, USA - 14_1009_16_30cm | ecosystem: Environmental > Terrestrial > Soil > Grasslands | place: USA...
GTCCACCTTCGCGAGCGCGGAAAGGGAGAGCGAGAGCAGCGCATCGCCGCGGGATTTTGCCTTCTCGACCGATTTGGCGATCAGGAATTCCATGGTGCCGGCCGGCGCTTCCCGGCGGCGGCGCATCAGGTCGAGCGCCCAGCCGCGGCGCGCCCAGATCGGAACCCATGTGACGAACCCCTCGGCCCGGCCTTGCTCCTGATTCCAGGCGACCGCGAGCCATTCCCGGGGCAAGCGGTGCGGATCAAATCGGCCCATGCAGAATCCCCTCTCCTCCGCGTGTCGCGCGGAGAGCCATTCGTTCGAGACGTGACGCAGCTCGGCCGTGAGCACGCCCTCGGGCTTGGAGGGGTCGAAGGGATTGGAACCGGGCACGAAATGCCGCGCCTCCATGCCGGCGGCTTCGAGCTTGCGGGTGGATCGCCGCACGTCCCCCATGGCCGGTCCCTCGAGCGTGAAACGATCGGTCCAGAGGATGGGGTCCTCGCCGATGTGGAGCGCGCGCCAGCCCAGGGAGCGGTAGACCGGGAGCCGCTCCGGGCGGGCTTGGAAAAAAGCGAAGCTCCAGTCCCGCTCGGCGCAATGCTCCGAGAAAGCCTCGAGCAGGGGTCTCAATTCCTCCTCCGGCCCGATGGGGTCGCCGATGGCGAGCAACGTGTCGGACTCGAAGCGATAGGCGATCACCGCACGGCCATTCGGGCTGAAAAAGTAGTCGGTGCCGGGCGTCAGCGCGAACGCGGCGACCGATGAGTCGCCGTGCCTCTCGAGCAACGCCGCGACGCGCGCGGACTCGAGCCGATACCGCCCCCCGTGCCGGACCGGCTTGAGCGCCCCGATGCCCACCCCGACCACGAGGGTGAGCGCGAGGATGCTCAGCGAATCGAGAAACCACCGGACCACGTTCCGCGCGTGCGCTCCAAGATGATACGGAAGAGCGAGCGTCTCGTGACCGACGCCGAAGAGCCGGTACGCCGATTCCCCGACCGCGCGCGCGAGCGACGCGCCGCCACCGTACCGGGCCTCGAGGAACCAGCAGCCGGCGATCGCGTAGACGCCGAGGCCGAGCGCCGCCCAGAGCGCGCGCGACCTGAGCGCGCGAAGCGAGGGCTCCCGGCTTTTCACACGGAACGCGTCCGCGCTCACGCCCAGGACGAACATGAGGAGGGTGGCCGCGGTCGCCTCCTCGAAGTCGAATGCTTTGAGCATATTCACCGGCACCGAGACGGCGCAGAGGAAGAGGGCGGCCACGAAGGCGCGCCGTTTCCCTCTTCGCAAACCCCACGCGGTCACGAGGAGGAGCGCTCCCGCGAGGAGGGTAAAGGTGCGGCTCGTGTCGAGCACTTGGGTGGGAACGATGCGTCGAAGCGCCACAAGACGGCTCGGCGGGTGGGAGAGGAGCGCCGAGAAAAGGTTGATGATTCCCTGCCCCGCGACGGCGAGGGAGAGCGCGACGCGGCGCCCGGTCATCCCGCCGCCGCGCCTGGCCGGATCGTGCTCTGGACTCATTCGTTCCCCGGCTGGGACATGCGCCGCCTGGACACGCCTGATATAGTACCAGCGATGGCGACGCTGGAAGCGGTCCAAGGGGACATCACCACGATGCGCGTCGACGCCATCGTGAACGCGGCGAATTCCTCACTCTTGGGCGGCGGAGGCGTCGACGGAGCGATCCACCGGGCGGCGGGCCCCGAGCTCCTCGAGGAGTGCGCGGCGCTGGGCGGCTGTCCCACTGGGGAGGCACGCCTCACGAGAGGGTACCGTCTGCCCGCGCGATACGTCATCCACACGGTGGGGCCGGTCTGGCGCGGAGGTCGCGCGGGCGAACCCGAGCTGCTGCGCCGCTGCTACGAGTCGAGCCTCGATCTGGCGAGCGGGCGCGGACTCCGCTCCATCGCGTTCCCCTCGATCAGCACCGGCGCGTACGGCTACCCCATCGAGGAGGCCTCGCGGATCGCTGTGCGCGCGGTTCGCGAACGGCTCCACGGGCCGTCCTCCATCGAGGTCGTCCGCTTCGTCTGCTTCAGCCCGCGCGATCTGTCACTCTACCAGGAGGCCCTTCGCCCGGTGACGAGCCCATGAGGGCCGGGCCGCCCGGCGGAGCGAGCCGGAGCGCATCGATTCCCTTCTCTTCGCTGGGCGGAGCGCTGATCCTCGCCGCGGCTCTCGCCGGATGCTCGAACCCGGACCGGGGGATCCGTGGGAGCGGGACGATCGAGCTCGATGAAGTGGACATCGCTTCCCTCGTGGGCGGGCGTGTGTCGCTCGTCACGGTCGAGGAAGGGGACTCGGTAAGCGCCGGCGACACGCTTGCCGTGCTCGCCCAAGGTGAAGTGACCGCCGGCGTGCGCGAGCAGGAGGCCGAGGCGGAGCGCGCCCGAGCGCTCGCGCGGGACCAGGAGCTGGGGCCGAGGCCCGAGGAGCGGAGGGCGGCCAGGGCGGATCTCGACACCGCAGAGGCGGCCCTGAAGCTCGCGGAGAACGATCTCAACCGCGTGCGGGCGCTCTTCGTGAAGCAGCTTATCGCGCAGTCCGATCTGGATCGCGCGCAGGCGCAGCGCGACCAGGCCGCGGCCCGGCGCGACGCCGCGGCGGAGCGATCCAGGCTCCTCGAGGCGGGATACCGCAGGCAGGTCGTGGCGGCCGCGAGGCATGCGGCCGAGGCCGCGAGCGCCGGACTCGCGTCGGCCCGGAGCAGGGCGCACGAGCTTGTGCTCACGGCGCCCATCGCGGGCGTGGTCCTCTTGAAGAACGTCGAGGAAGGCGAGGTGATCGGACCGGGAATCCCGATTCTCACGCTCGGGGACCCGGCGAAGCTATGGCTGCGCGTCTACGTTCCGGCGCCGCAGCTTACCAAGGTGCGTCTCGGCGACAGGGTCGAAGTGCGCGTCCTGGGCGAGCGCCGGGCGTTCACCGGACGGGTCGTCGAGATCGCGACCCGCGCCGAGTTCACCCCGCGCGCGGCGCTCACGGAGGAGGAGCGTGCGAACATCGTATTCGGGGTCAAGGTGGCGCTCGATCCAGGCGGCGGCATCCTGAAGCCCGGACTTCCTGCCGATGCGCGAATCCTCGCAGGCCGTTGAGCGCGGGGGGCCCGGCGCCTCGCCCGTCGTGGAGGTCCGCGCGATCACCCGGCGCTTCGGGAAGATCACGGCCGTCGAGGATGTCTCTTTCCGGATCCAACCGGGCGAAATCTTCGGGATCCTGGGGCCGAACGGCTCGGGAAAGACCACCACGATCCGGATTCTCTGCGGGCTCCTGCAGCCCACCTCGGGGACCGCGCGCGTCGCCGGGATCGATGTCCTGGAAGATCCCGACCAGGTGAAGTCCCGAATCGGCTACATGTCGCAGTCCTTCGGCCTCTATCGCGACCTCACGCTCGTGGAGAACCTCCGCTTCTACGCCGGCGTGTACGGCCTCGAGCGCGAATGGCGAGAACGGGTCGAATGGGCGATTCACGCAATGCACATCGTCGGCAGCCCGGATCAGCTCGCGGGGACCCTCTCCGGAGGGATCAAGCAGAGGCTCGCGCTCGCCTGCGCCCTTCTCCACCGGCCCCCCGTCGTGTTCCTCGATGAGCCGACGGCCGGAGTCGATCCGGCCGCGCGGCGGCTCTTCTGGAGGATCATCCGCACCTTCGCCGATTCCGGCACCACGATGATCGTGACCACGCACTACATGGACGAGGCCGAGAAGTTCGACCGGCTGGCGTTTCTCTCACGCGGCAAGCTCAAGGCCCTCGGTACGCCGGCGGAAGTGAAAACCACCTTCGGCGTCGGCCAGAGCCTCGAGGACATTTTCGTCGCGATCCAGGAGCGGGAGGAGTCGTGACGCGCCACCGCCTGCGCTCGATCATCTGGAAGGAGTTCATCCAAATGCGCCGTGACCGGGCGACGCTCGGGATGATGCTCGGGATCCCGATCATCCAGCTCCTGGTCTTCGGCTACGCGATCCGCATGGATGTGCGCCACCTCCCCATGGCGGTCTATGACGAAAGCCGTACGCAGGAGAGCCGGGAGCTCATCCAGAAGCTTGCGGCCACCGACAACTTCGTCGTGACGCGCCATGTGGAGTCCTACACCGAAGCCAACCGCCTCATCGACCGCGGGACGGTGCGTGCCGCGATCGTGATCCCGGAGGACTACGCCCGGCGGCTCAAGCGCGCGCGCCCCAGCTCGGCGCAGCTCCTGGTCGATGCCTCCGACCCCAATACATCTCAGAACGCGATCGCGGCGGCGCAGCTCGTCGGGCAGCGCAAGAACATCGACGTCCTGACGTCGCTTTCCCGAATGCCGGTGGACACCGACGCGCCGCCGGTGGACGTCCGGGTTCGGCCGCTCTATAACCCCGCGCTCAAGAGCTCCATCTTCATCGTCCCCGGCATCATTGGAATGATCCTCTCGGTCACGATGATGATCATCACATCGATGTCGGTGGTGCGGGAGCGCGAGCAGGGTACGCTGGAGCAGCTCATCGTGACCCCGATCACGCGCGGGGAGATCATGATCGGGAAGATCGCCCCCTATGTGCTCGTCGGATACGTGCAGCTCACCGCCGTGCTCACGCTGGGTCATTTCATCTTTCATGTCCCGATCCGCGGCAGCCTGCTGGTCGTCTACGCGGTCACGTTTCTCTTCATCGTGGCCAACCTGGGCCTCGGGCTCTTCATATCCACCTTGGCCAAGACCCAGGCCCAGTCGATGCAGGCCTCCTACTTCTTCTTTCTCCCGAACGTGCTGCTATCGGGGTTCATGTTCCCAAGGGAAGGGATGCCGTACGTGGCGCGGGAGATCGGGCTCCTCTTCCCGCTCACGTACTACCTCCAGATCCTTCGCGGGGTCGTCCTCAAGGGGGCGGATCTTCTCGACGTCCTTCCGCAGACGCTGATGCTTCTCCTGCTGGCGATCGTCTTTTTCGGGTTCAGCGTCCAGCGATTCCAGAAGAGGCTGGGATAGGGCGTGGTCCGGTCCCGCCCGTGGATCCAGCGGGCCCGCCGGGTGAACGTCGACCCGACTACTCCCCGGCGTAGCGGACGACGAGCAGCGTGATGTCGTCGAACTGGGGCCGGTCGGCCGCGAACGCGCGGACCTCCCCGAGCACGTGCTCGATCAATTTCTCGGGCTCCATCCCGCACGCGGCACCGAGACACCGGAGCAGGCGCTCCTCACCGAACGGTTCGTCGCTGGGATCGGCCGCGTCGCTCACGCCGTCGCTGTAGAGAACCAGCGTGTCCCCCGGACGGAGCGGCGTTTCCTCTTCTTCGAAGGTGGTGTCCGCGAACGGACCGATCGGGAGACCTCCCCGCTCGAGGCGGCGGATGGACCCATCCCGTCCGACGAGGAACGGCGGGTTGTTGCCGGCATTGCACGACACCAGCCGCCCGTCCGGAGAAAGCACGGCATAGAAAATCGTCGCGAACCTTCCCTCGACGATGCGCTGCGACAGGACCCGGTTCACGCGTTCGATGGTTCCGGCGGGGCCGTGCCCGTCGTCGACGTGCGAGGTGAAGATCCCCTGCACCATGGCGGCGAGGAGCGCCGCCGGCGGGCCCTTGCCCGCCACGTCCCCCAGCGCGAATCCCAGGCGTCCCCCCGGGAGGTCGAAGTAGTCGAAGAAATCGCCGCCGATCGTCCGGCACGCGATCGCCGCTCCGGCCGCGGCGAAGGAGCGGGTCGCGTGCGGGCGGCCGGGCTGGAGCCCGCGCTGGATCTCACCGGCGATCCGGAGCTCCTGTTCTTCCTTCGCCTTCGCCTCCGCCTCGGCGCGGATGCGCTCGGTGTAGCGGCGCTGGAAACGAACCGCATAGATCCATCCAAGAAAGAGGGCGGAGAAGAGAACCGTGAACGCCAGGAAACTCGCGACACCGTGGGCGGAGGTAAACTGGCCGTGGGCCACGGTCGCGTTCAGGAGCACGCCGGAGAGGATGGCCCCCAGCATGCTCGCCACCGCGAAACTGCCGATCTCGATCACCAGCGCGGAGGTCCCCTGCGGGCGAACCGTTCGCAGGATTGCGGGAAGGATCCACATCCTGTTCACCATCACCGCCAGACCGATCACGTACGCGAAGAGGAGCGAGACGAGGATGAAGGGGAGGAGGGTCTTGAGTCCCTCCCCGTAGAGCAGGTTGAAGAACACGCCGAACGGCACCGCGAGGAAGGTCTGCCACGCGATGAGGCTGAGCACCCGGCGCGGGTTGATCCTGCGCTGGCTCACGGGCCGAGATCCTTCTCGAAGAACAACGCGCCGGCGATCGGATTGGCCCGGTACGGCTCGATCGGCCGAAACCCCAGCGAGCGGTAGAGCGCGATCGCCTCGATCATGGCGGGAACGGTGTCGAGCCGCATCTTCCGGTATCCTTTCGCGGCGGCTTCCATGATCACGGCCTGCGCGAGCCCGCGCCCCACGGCGCGGCCGCGGAATCCGGGTCGCACAAAGAGCCGCTTCATCTCGCACACGCCCTTTCCCATCGGCCGCAGCGCGACACACCCCAGGACCAGGTCCCCTTCGCACGCGAGGAGGATCGCGCCGCCCGGTGGAGCATACTCGCCGGGAAGCCCCGCCAGCTCCCTCTTGAAATCCTGGAACGAGAGATCGAACCCGAGCGAGCCGGCGTATTCCTCGAAGAGCGAGCGCACGAGCACAAGGTCCTCGGGGATGCGCGCGGGGCGGACCTGCTCGAGCGGCGTCTCGACGTAGACCATGCGGGCGATCTTCCCCCCGCTGCCGTACCGCTCATCGTACTCGCGTTTGAGCGCGATGCCGGGACCCGTCCGGTAGGCCTCGAAGTCCGCGGTGCTCGCGAGCTCGTATACGGTGACGTACTGGGGGCGGAATCTCAGATCTCCCGTGCTCTCTTGCACGCGAAACTTCCGCACGCTCTTCATCTGAGGGGCGGCGAGCACGTGCGGGATGTGGACCCGGTTATGCCAGTCGTTCCACTCCGCAAGCATGTCCTCGGGAACCCAGGTGTAGACCTCGTAGCGGACGACCCCGCGACCGCCGCCGGTGCCGCGCTCGTTTCGATCCATCGCGCGTTCTACTTCGAGGGAGCACCGACCGTCGCCCGATACATGTGGCGAAGGAGCTGAACCTGTCCGCGGTGCCCCGCGTAATGCTCGAGCACGTGGTACATGGCCCAGCGGATGCTCAAAAGCCGCTGGCTCCCGTCGGGACGCTCCCGCGCGATCTCCTTGTTCATGTCCGCGTCCGAAACCTTGGCCCACGCCTCCCGGACGAAGGCGCGTCCCCTGGAGAGCAGATCCTCGTAGAAGGCGAGCGGCTTGCCCTTGAGGTTGGGCGGCCCCTCCGCGTCCGGAGGGATCGGCATCCCATCGTCGTCCATCGAGATCCCGAGGGCGGGCAGGCTGTCGGTCTGCGTGATTCCGAGAATCGCGAGCTGGGTCCAGAAGACGTCCACGATGGCGTTGTGCGTGAGGAGCATCCCGATGGTGTTCATGCCGCGCTCGGGCTGCCACTCCAGCTCCTGGGGCGTGATCCCCTGAACGGTTTCGTGGAGAATGCGGGCCTGATCCTCGAGCTGAGCGTAGAAGCTGGCGGCCTCGCGGGAGCGAAAGCCTTCCGCGGGCCTGAGAAGGGACTTCACCACTTCTGCCATGACCGCATCTCCGGATTGGGTTGGGTGGTGCGAGTGGAGTCGAAGCGGTCAGGATAGCAGATTCAGATGCCCAGCCAGTAGGTCGCCTTGAGGGCGATGATGTTCTCAGGGCCGCTCTCGAAGAGGGCCCGGAAGTCGCGGGAGAAATCGAAGTCTCCGAACGGCTGCTCCTCGTTCCGGCTCTGCTGCCAGACGAGGAAGACCGCGGAGCCGGGCCGGTACTCCCAGCGGAGCACGGCGTTGCCGAGGAGCGAGCGGAAGTTGAAGTTCGGGTCGGGGACGGTGAAGCCGGACGCGGGCCCGGGACCGTCCGGGTCGATCTGATAGGCGCCCGTGGAATCGCGCTGGATCGTGCCGGCGTTCCTGCCGTACACGCTGAAATCGTATTTCCGCGGCGTCGCCAGCTCTTTGAGATCCTTGTAGAGCCCCGACACGACGAACGGCTGCAGATAGAGCTGCAGGCTCAGCTTCGGGGAGAAGGTCCAGTTGAGCCGCGTGTCCAGCGAGATCGAGGTCTGGTCCAGGGTCGCGAACACGTACCGGGCGCCGTGGGTGGCCGCCGCCGTGGGGTCGGGCGTGGTGGTCACGTATTGCGCCATGTCCCGCGAGAAACGGATCGTGGGCTCGAAACGCAGCAGCGCCGAGGTGGAAGGATGGAGGGTCAGGGACGGGTTGTACTGGGCAGAGCGTCCGCCCGCGTCGTCCCACGTCCAGTTTCCCTGGAAGCCCGCGAGGTAGCTCTTCCGGGAATCGGAGTCGACCGCGAACCGCGCGCGCCCGCCGGGTGGGACGCGCGACATCGGCCCACCGCGCGTGAGACGGTCGTCGTAGCCGCCCGGGTACCACGAGACCCGCGTGTCCCCGTACCAGTAATTTCGGAAAGTGCCCTCGGCGTCCGCCTCGTAGCCCTGGTACGTCAGATCCCACGCGTGGTTGAACGAATGGTTCGTGAACGCGAACGCATCCCAGTTGTGGAAGATCCTGCCCGGCTTGTTCTGCTTGTAGAGCGCCAGCCACGAGAAGCCGCGGGCATCCGCCGCATTCGAATATCCCACGTCGTTGATCTCGAACCCCGGGCTCCAATCCTGATACGTGACGGTTCCAATCCAGTGCTCGCCGCCGATCTTGTTGAGCGAGAGCTGGCTCGCGGCGCCGGTCAGGGAGGTGCGGGTCGGGTCGTAGCGCAGATGATCGGCGTCCGGACGCTGAAAGTAGCGGACGCTCGACCGCTGGGCTCGGTCGATCGCGGCGGCCGTGCCTCGGATGTAGCTGCCGAGGAGGTATCCGTCCAGCGACCAGTTCCTGATGGCCCAGTACCGGTTGAAATCGATCCCGCCGGCGTAGGCGCGCGAGCGGAGCATGGAAGCGAGCGTCGAATCCGATCCGTCGCGCGCGACGGCCGTGCCGAGGACGCCGACCGACGTGTTGCCGCCTCCGGACTCACGCCGGAGCCTTCCCACGAAGTAGTTCGTCAGAGGCTCGACCGGATCCCGGTGCATGAGCCCGGCGTCATCGAGATAGCGTGCCCGCTCCCGGGAGGTCACGGCGTCGAGCACCCCCACGGACCACCCGCTTCCGGTCTTTCCCGTGAGCTTGAGCGCCGCGTCGATGGTCGTCACGGACGGGCTGTCCACGAAGTGATAGCCCCCGCCGCTCAGGGTCCGCTGGGGAGCCCTTCCGATCCGCCGGGCGTGGAACGGTATCGTCGTGTTGAAGCTGTTCTGGCTTCGGCTCTGACCGAACCGAAAGAGGTCGGCCCCTTCGATGAAGAAGGGTCGCCGCTCCGGGAAAAACGTCTCCACGGCGGTGAGGTTCACGACGGCCGGGTCCACCTCGACCTGCCCGAAATCGGGGTTCACCGTCCCGTCGAGGGTGAGATTGCTCGTGAGACCGTATTTCACGTCGGCCCCCAGCGACCCGGCCTTCTCGGTGCCGTCCTGGAACGGGTCCCCCTGCGCGACGGCGTGATAGTCGGCCTTCGCGAGGCTGTACGGGAGGATCTCCACGTGCCGCGGAGTGGAAAGCTCCCCGAGCCCCGTGAGGTGCCCGTACCGGCTCGCGTCGCTCTGCTGCTTCTTCGGCGTGAACGCGAATTCGGCCAATTCTTGCTTCCGGTCGATCCAGCGCCTCATCTGGATTCCCCACACCGCGTCCGCCGCGGGGTTATAACGCAGCTGGGAGAGCGGGATCTCCATCTCCGCGGTCCAGCCGAGGGAGTCGACAGCCGTATGGACGTTCCATACCGGGTCCCAGGAAAAGTCCGCGCTTCCGCGGGAGTCGATGTACGAGTCGTCGTAGGAGCCCGCGGGATTCACACGGAATCGATAGGTGGTCAGGTGGTCGTGGTAGGAATCGAGCATCAACGCGAAGTAGTCGGACGCCAAATCCTCGTCCCGCCGGACGAGACGGCGGCGGATCTTCGACGGCTCTCGATCGTAGAGCCGGGCCCCCACGAAAAGCGCGTCCTCGCCGATCAGGATCCGCACCTCGGTCCGCTCGGAGACCGGCTGCCCCTCGTTGGGGTCGCGCTGGGTGAACTGATCGGCGGGCGTCGCCTTGGACCAGGCGGGATCGTCGAGCTTCCCGTCCACCCGGATGCGCTCGGACGCCGCGGCCGCGCGGATCACCGGAGCATTTTCGTGCCGGTACGCGCGCGTCGAATCCGACGTCTGAGCGAAGGCGGGCAGCGCGGAGAACAGGAGAATCAAGAAGATCACGCGCATTCGCGGCATCCCTTTCCTCGGATGGTGCGCCCGGCCGGAGGCATGATACGCCGCCCGGCTGAGGACTGTACGCCGCCGGCGGCGTGCCCGGTTTCATCCCCCGCGGGCGGACGGCGCTTCGAGACTTGAGGCGACGGTGGCCAAGATGCCGGCTCAGGGCAGGCTTCCTGGCCTCGAGCGCCGGCGCCGCGGGGGGGTGCGCCCGGGCCCGACGCAACGGTAAGATGGCCCTCCGGGAGGAATGGTTGGAAGCGGGGGCGACCCCTCGGGCGATTCCAACCCCAAGCGGGCCATTTCTATCCAAGGGTGCGAATGAGCTACTCCGGCGGCGGGGTCATGACACCGAGCAAGGACTCGGAAGGCACGCTATCGAGAAGCAAGGACCTGGAGGACGCCGTGCTTGCCGCCCGCGGGGACGTCCGGGCTTTCGCGCGCCTCTATGGCGGACACTCCGCCCGGATCTTCAATCTGGCACGTCGGATGACGACGAGCGAATCGGCCACGGATATCACCCAGGACATTTTCCTGAGAGCCTGGGAGAAGCTCGGGACCTTCCGGGGGGAAGCGGCATTCGGAACGTGGCTTCACAGGCTCGCCGTCAACGTCATCCTGGCGCGCCGGGCGGCCCTCCGGACGGAGAAGGGGCGCCTCCGCGAAGATGATGGAACCCTGGATTCCCTCCCCGCCAAGGCGGGGAGCGCGGATCTGAAAATGGATTTCGAGCGCGCGATCGAGGTCCTTCCCGAGGGGGCGAGAGTTGTTTTCGTGCTGTACGACGTGGAGGGCTACCAGCACGGGGAGATCGCGGGCATGCTGGGGATCTCGTCCGGCACATCCAAGGCCCAGCTCCACCGGGCGCGAATGATCCTCCGCCGGCACCTCACGCGATGATCGGAGCGACGTGATGCAAGACCCCTGGACCCATCGGTTGTCCGAGTACTTGGACGAGGAGCTCGACCGAGAGGAACGCGAGAGGCTCGAGGAGCATCTGGGAATCTGCCCCGAGTGCGCCTCGATCCTCGCCGGCCTCCGGCAGGTCCGCGCCCGCGCGCGCGATCTGAAAGACGCGGCTCCGCCTCCAAGTCTCTGGGCCCGCATCGAGGCGGGCATCCTGGCCCGGCGCACGGTTCCCTTCCCGGGAAGCCGGATCGAGCCCGAGCACGCCGCGGAACCGTATTTCGCACGCGGGCGGCGGTTCTCATTCTCGATCCCCCAGCTGGTCGCGGCATGCCTCGCGGTGGCCCTGGTCTCCGGGGGCGCCGTGTTCGGGCTCTTGAAAAACCCCAAACGGCCGGCCACGGCTCCCGTCCCTTCGCTGAGCGGAGCGCCCGAGTCGGGGACCATGTCGGCGCCGGAGCGGGGGACCTCCCCGCCCGCACAGGCCGAGCCCGCCTCCCTCGGGGCGGTGTCCCCGAAGGGCTCCTTGGAGTCGCCCCACGAGGAAGCGATCGCGGAGCTTCGCAAAGCGCTCGCGCGCGAGCGGGATCGACTCGACCCCGCCACCATCCGCACTTTGGAATCCAACCTGGCCATCATCGATCTGGCGATCGACCAGGCGAAGCGCGCCCTCGCCGCGGATCCCGCGAACACCTATGTCAAGGAGCACCTCGCCGACACGATGCGGCGGAAGGTCGAGCTTCTGCAGCGCGCCACGATGCTGGCGAGCTCATCCACCTCGGAGGGATCCCGGTGATGCGCGCGGCGCTCGCGGCGGTCCTCTTGGCTGCCGTCTCCTTGATCCCGCGGCCCGCGGCCTTTGCAGCCGAGCGCTGGGATTCCGAGACCGGCGTCTCCGCAAAGGGGGTCGTCGTCCCGCAACCCGACACGACCATCGTCGTGCGGCCCGGGATCACGCTCGAGATCGAGAATTTCGGCGGCGCGATTACCGTGAAGACCTGGGACCGGGAGGCGATCAAGATCGCCGCGGACCATTCTCTGAGGGATCAGATCTTGATCGAGAAAACCGGCTCCGCTCTGCGACTCAAGGTGAAATCGCGCCGATGGGTGCCGGGTTCCGTGCGCTACCGCATTACCGCGCCCCGCTGGATGAAGCTCGAGCTTTCCGGGGTGAACACCGATGTCGACGTCGAAGACTCGCGCGGCGAGGTGCGCGTCGAGACCGTGCAGGGAGACGTCACGCTCAGGGGTTGCTCCGGGTTTGCCTCGCTCAGCTCGATTCAGGGTTTGATCCGAGTGCAGGGAATTCGAGGACGCATCGAGGCCAGCTCGGTGAATCAGGGCGTCCACCTCGAGAACATCGTGGGCCCGATCTTCGCGGAATCGGTGAACGGTGGAATCGTCATCGAAGGCGCCCAATCCGATTCGGTGGAGGCGTCCACGGTCAACGGGCCGGTCACGTTCGAGGGCGCGATTTCCGACGCGGGCTTTTACCGTTTTGCCACGCACAACGGCTGCATCGACGTCGCCATGCCCGAGCGGTCCAACGCCACGCTGTCCCTCTCGACCTTCAGCGGCGGAATCGACTCGAGCTTCCCCGTGACGCTGAAGAAGATCAAGTCCAGGCGATTTCAGACGACGCTCGGCTCGGGCAGGGCCAAGCTCGAGCTCGAGTCCTTCCAGGGCACGATCTTCCTCCGCCGGCCGAACGAGGCCCGCTCCCGCTGTACCTCGGAGGACGAAGACAAGGGAGAGGAGCACGAGAAGGCCGAATCGGACGAGGATGACGATGAATGATCCCCCCCCGGACGTGGCGCGGGGGGCTCCCCCTTTCACTTTAAGCTGCAAAGCCCCGCTTGACGTTCCAAGCACCGGTTCCTAGCATTGCGGGGTGAACGAGCCCCATCCTCCGAAGCCGCACGCCGATCCGGTCCCGATCCATCTCCGCGCCATGGACAATCTCTCCTTCATCCGCGGCGCGATCGAGCGCGCCGGCACCTTCACGGCGGTCTCCGGCACGGGACAGGCCGCGGTGGGGGTCACGGCGTTCGCCGCCGCCTGGATCGCGGCGGGCCAGGGTTCCCGCGAACGCTGGGTTCTGGTGTGGGTCGCCGAGGCGCTCGCCGCGCTCCTCGTCTCGGCCTGGGCGATCGCGAAGAAGGCGCGCAAGGCCGAGCTGCCGCTCTTCACGGGCGCGAGCCGCAAATTCGCTCTGAGCTTCGGGCTCCCGATTCTGGTGGGCGCCCTCCTGACCCCTCCCCTGCTTCGCTCGGGAGCGTCCGACCGGATCCCGGGATTGTGGCTCATTCTCTACGGCGCCGGAATCGTTACCGGCGGGCTTTTCTCGGTGGCCGTTGTTCCGGTCATGGGACTCTGCTTCATGCTGCTCGGCGCGTGTGCGCTCTACGGCCCCGCGACCTGGGGCGACCCGCTCATGGCGGCCGGCTTCGGCGGCCTCCACATCGCCTTCGGCATCGCGATCGCGAGGCGGTACGGTGGCTGAGCTCGAGCGGACTCCGCGAAGACGCGTCCGCCGCGCCGCGCTCAAGCGGCCCGCCGCGCGCGTCCCACGCCAACGCGCACCCTCGGTCGGCCCGCCGGAGCTCAACCGGCTCATCCACGAGCGGCTGCGCCTTGGGATCCTGAGCGCCCTGGCCGTGAACGACTCGTTGACGTTCAAGGAGCTCAAGCGCCTCATGCGAACCACGGACGGGAACCTGAGCGTGCACGCGCGGAAGCTCGAAGGGGCGAGGTACATCGTGTGCGCCAAATCCTTCGAAGGCCGGCTCCCCAGGACCGAGTTTCGAATCACGGAGCTCGGGCGGCGCTCCCTTCTACGCTATCTGGACCACATGGAGGCGCTGATCACGGCCACGCGGGAGCGCCGGTGACGTTGTGCGGGATGAGGGTCGCGGA
>Ga0066709_100002095_pt1 | contig 14148 bp, 10 predicted proteins | sample GraSoiAngelo_158_FD_79665 | JGI IMG/M metagenome (GOLD analysis project Ga0066709, IMG submission 79665) | Grasslands soil microbial communities from the Angelo Coastal Reserve, California, USA - 14_1009_16_30cm | ecosystem: Environmental > Terrestrial > Soil > Grasslands | place: USA...
GTCGTCGTACCGCGTCCCACACCGGGCATCCGCCCGACCACGATCCTCACTCGGCTGACCTGGCCGGGTTGGCGCGCGATCGGCCTGGCGCGCGCCGGCGACGCGCGCGAACGATTCCTCGGTCAGTACGCCTCGCTGCTGCTGATGACGATTCTGGCGGTGTGGATCCTCGGCTTGATGGTCGGGTACGGTCTCGTGCTCGGCGCGTTACACAGCGAGCTCCGCCCCGAGCCCGCCGACGTGCTCTCGGCAATCTATTTCGCGGCGACATCACTACTGACGATCGGCTTCGGCGACATCGTGGCCATGGAAGCGCCGGCGCGGATCATCGCCGTCCTGTCGGGCGCGACCGGCCTCGGCGTTGTGGCGCTGGCGATCTCCTTTCTGTTCTCGCTTTTCGCGTCCTTCCAGCGGCGCGAGGCGCTCGTCGTGACCCTCGATCAACGCGCGGGCGCACCGCCGTCCGGGGTCCAGCTGCTCGAAACCATGGCGTTCAAACGGATGCGCGATGGTCTCGGCCCGATGTTCGCGGAATGGGAGCGCTGGGCGGCGGAGGTGCTCGACAGTCACGTGTCGTATCCGATCCTGGCGTACTTCCGCTCGACGCACGACAACGAGTCCTGGGTCAGCGCGATCGGCGCGGTGCTCGATGCCGCGACGCTCGTCGTGACCGCGATCGAGGACGGTCCGTACGGCCCGGCGCGGATGCTCGTCGGCGCGGGGAACCATCTGGTCGAGGACCTGACGCGGTTCTTCCGTCTGCCATACCAGCACGACTGCGGCGTCGAACGCGCCGAGTTCGATGAGGCGCGCGCGCGGCTGGCCTCCGCCGGCTATCGGCTGAAGGGCGCGGACGAGTCCTGGCGCGATTTCAGCACGACCCGAGCGCAATATGCCGGCGGCCTCAACGAGCTCGCCAAGCACTGGGCGGTCCCGCCGGCGCTCTGGGTCGGCGACCGCTCTTATCTGCCACACGATGTCCACGCTCTGGCTCGCTGATCCCGCGCCCGCGAGGCCGGCCCTGCCCGGTGATACCGGCGCGGACGTCGCCGTCATCGGCGGCGGCATCGCCGGCGTGGCGACGGCCTATTTTCTGGCGCGACGAGGTGCGAGCGTCGTGGTCCTGGAGCGCGCGTCCCTCGGCAGCGGCGCCACCGGCCGCAATGCCGGGTTTCTGCTGGCCGGGGTCGCGGAAAATTTCGTCGCGGCCTCCCGTCGTTACGGCGAGCCCGCTGCCGAGCGAGTGTGGCGGGTCACGCGACGGAACCAGGATCTGGTCCGCGAGGTTGTGGCGCGTCACGCGATCGCGTGCGATATCGAATGGAACGGCTCGTTGCAGATTGCCGGCGACGATGAGGAGTGGACGGAGCTGCTGGCGTCGGCGGTGGCGCTCCTGCGGCGCGGCTACAAGCTGGAGATCGACGAGTCTTCGCAGTGCGTCTTCGTCCCGAGCGACGGCGCACTGCACCCGATCCGTCTGCTGCGCGGTCTGGCGGCGGCCGCGGAAGCCGCAGGCGCACGCATCTACGAGGGTGCGGACGTCGCGCAGGTCGCCCCCGACGCCGTGCGGCTGGCGACAGCGAGGGTGACGGCGAAGTCCGTCGTCATTTGCAACAACGCATACGCCTCGCACCTCGTCGAGGCGCGCATCCGACCGGTGCGCGGCCAGATGCTGGCGACCGCGCCGCTGTCACAGCGGATCCTGGCGCGGCCGGTCTACGCCCATCGTGGGATGCGGTACTGGCGTCAGACGCCGGACCTACGGATCCTCGTTGGCGGCTGGCGCGACGTCGCGGCCGACGAAGAAGTCGGCGAAGAGGAACGCGTGAATGAACGCGTGCAGGGTTTCCTCGACGGGTTCCTGCGCGAGTCGGCGATCACCGCGCCGGTGACGCAGCGGTGGGCGGGGATCATGGGCTTCTCGCACGATGGCTTGCCCTACGTCGGACGTCTTCGCGCCGGCGTCTTCGTGAACGCGGGCTTCACCGGGCACGGCATGGGATTCGCCCTCGCCACCAGCGAGCTCGTTGCGGCCCTGGTGTGTGGCGAAGCCTCGCCGGAGGCCCAGCTGTTCGATCCCGCTCGCGCGTAGCTTCAAACCGGACGTCGATTGCACGCGGACGCAATGGATCAACACGGGATCGGTAGCGGACCGCACGCTGTCCGGTCAACGCATCATTGGATGCCCTCCCGATGGGCCGACGTTCTCAGTCCCGCTTGGGACTTAGGTACTGCATTCCGCACTCTTCGACCACGGTTTAATACCAAGCATGTCCGGTGGACCACCACACCGGGACCACGGGGAGAGCGGGCAGGCGCTCGTGGAGTTCGCCCTCATCCTCCCCATCCTGGTGCTCGTCATTTTCGGTTTGTTCGAGTTCTCGTTCGTAATGAACACCTCGAGCAGCGTGAACTACGCCAGTCGGGACGGCGCGATGATCGCGGCCGAGGGCGGAGCGAACCCCGGCACGGATTGCGTCGTGCTCCAGGTGATCGAGCGAGACCTCGTCGCGCCGGCCGTGCCACCTCGCGTCCAGCGCGTTGAGATCTACTGGTCCGATCTGAACGGCGCCCAGCGTGGCGCGGCGGTGAACGTGTATGACCGTGTCGGCTCGACGACCTGCAACTACGCCGATGGCTCCAGTGTCACCGTTCCGTACACACTGACCACGCCCGGCTATCTCGAGCCCGACCGGTGTGACGTGCTGGCGGGTTGTGACGTGTCGCATCCGAGCGTCGACACCGTCGGCGTGCGGATCACGTACCAGCATCAGTGGGCGACCTCCTTCGGCCGATACATCGCCCCGACCGTCATCTTCCGGAAGAGCACAGCCATCCGGATGGAGCCGCAGCTGTGAGGCCGCTATTGCAAATCGCTCGGCACGAGCGCGGACAAGCTGTGGTCGAGTTCGCTCTGGTGCTGCCGGTGCTCCTGTTGCTGGTGTTCGGCGTCGTCGAAGTGACGCAGGCCTACAGCGAGTCGCTCACGATCGGGGCGGCCACCCGCGAAGGCGCGCGTGTGGCGGGTGCGCTGGTGAACGGTGGCGGCACGCTGGGTTGCGGCGGAGGTCAATCGCCGAACGCCGCGTCGGTCGATCCACAGGTGGTCGCGGCGGTGGAACGCGTCCTGACCGCGTCCGGCACGTCCATCACGCTCTCTGACATCGCCGAGATCCGCATCTACAAGGCCACTTCCACCGGCGCCGAGGTCTCGGGCGCGGTGGATCAGTGGACCTACCAGTGGAACGGCGGGCCGACGGTCGATGGTGATCGGCTGGACTTCGTGCAGCAGAGCAGCGGCTGGCCGGCGTGCGGCCGAAGCAACGTCACGCCCGCGGATTCGGCCGGAGTCAGCATCCGTTACACCTACCGCGGCACCACGCCCCTCCGCTACCTCGTACAGACCTTCATCGCGCTAGCCATCTCGGACCGAACAGTGATGTCGCTGAATGCGATCCGTTAGCCGCGTCGTCATTGACGAAAGCGCGCAGGCCGTCGTCATGGTCGGCCTATTTCTGTCGCTGCTGATGGCGGTGGTCGGCCTGGCTATCGACGTCGCGTGGTACCAGGTGAACGTCGACCGGATGCAGCGCGCGGCTGACGCCGCCGCGCTCGCAGGAGTGGTCTATCTGCCGGCCAATGCGAGTGGCGCTCGGACCGCCGCCCTAAATGAGGCGGCCAAGAATGGATACACCAACGGCACGGGCGGCGTGGTCGTCACCGCCGCCGCCGGTGCGATAAACAACAAGATCCTCGACGTCACCGTGAGCGGACCTGTGCGCACGTTCTTCGCTCGGCTCCTGGGGATCTCGATCTTCAATGGATCGCGCGACGCGCACGCCGAGTTCATCCTCCCGGTGCCAATGGGCAGTCCCCAGGACTACTACGGCATCTACAAGCTGTGCGATTCCACCGGTTCGTGCAGCTCGGTGCGGGACGCCCGCGAGTCCGAGGACTCGCTCGCGTCGCAGGGCTTCTGGGGTGGCGTGATCACCAGAGGCGGACAGCACTCGAACGGAGATGCGTACTCGCCGTTCTTCAACGGCGGCAGCACCCAGAACACGGAGTACGACGCGAACGGCTACAGCTACGACGTGGAGATCCCCAGAGGCGTCACCAACGGGGCCGTCTGGATCTTCGACGCGACTTTTTGCGCGGTCGGGCACGGCTCCACCGGGACGTACCTCGGCACGGGCGACCACTGGATCGGCCCGGGTGGCCAGCCGGTGACGCTGCAGTACCGCCTCTGGGACACGCTGGCTACCCCCTACACCACGGCCGACGACGTTCTGGTCACGGACTCGGGTTCGACGTTCTTCAACTTGAATCAGGTCGATAAGGGCTCGCGCTTCCGTGGTGATGGGAACTACGCCGACGGCGCCGGGTACGGTGGTGGCACTTCCGCCGACTGCCAGAGCGATCCCTACCACAACAGGTGGTACCGGCTCGCGAGCGGTCTCGGCGAAGGCACCTATCGGATCCAGGTGACGACGAGCGACCCGAGCAACAGCAACACCAGCGCGGAAAACATGTTCGGCCTCGAGGTCACCGGCAGCGGCAACGAACGCGTCTACGGGCAAAGCCGCATGGTCGCCTACGCGAACGTCGCCAGCGGCTCGTCGGTGTTCTATCTCGCCCAGGTCGACCCGGTGCACGCCGGCAAGACGCTCGAGATCCGGCTGTTCGATCCCGGCGACGTCGGCGGAGATGCGACGCTACGGATCAAACGGCCGACGCCGACGGGGTACGTCTACGCGACGTTTAGCTTCGCCGCGAACGGTGGCACGGGACCGCAAAGCGGCAGCAACGTGACGCTGCTGCAGACGGCCAGCGGCGGCAGCACGTTATATAACAACGCCTGGGTCACGATCAGCATCCCGCTGCCGACGAACTACGGTCAGGGCGGGCTCACGCCTCCCGGCGAGACAGAGCCCGGGTGGTGGAAGATCGAATATCAGATCACCGCGGCGGGGAACGACACGACGACCTGGGAAGTGAACATCCGCGGCAACCCCGTGCACCTCGTCCTGCAATAGCGCGCCTACTTCTCGGTCGAGCTGAGCTTCCGGTAGCGCTCGTTCGCTGACAGCGTCGTCGTCAAGAGCGAGGGATCGAACCCTGCGGCTTTGCTCAGAGCCACGAAGGCCTGCAGGTCCTTAGGCAGACATCTGCCGCCGAAGCCTCTGTCGTCGGGATACACGAACGTGTGGCTCCGCCCGACGCGCGGATCCAAGAGCCACAGTTCGCGCACTTCCTCGTACGCGAGACCAACGGCGCGGGCGATCTCGTAGACCTCGTTGCAGAAGGTGACCTTCACCGCGAGGTACGCGTTCTCGACGTACTTGGTGAACTCGGCAAGCTCCCACGTCGTGTAGGCGATCGTCACATCGCTGCTGTACACGAGCTGCCACGCACGCGCGGCCAGAAGGCACGCCGCACGCTCGCCCCCAAGGATCAGCCAGCGGATCTGGCGCAGATCGGAGTAGGGATGCTCTACGGACTCGCCGGGACCGAATTCAGGTTGGAACACGATCGCCTTGTGATAGGTCTCGGCCAGACGTCGGGTAGTGCCGACGCTGACTGTGGAACGAACGACGATCACTCCGGCGTCGAGCCAGCGCACGACCGACTCCACCGCCGAAACATCCGCGGCGCCGCCGACGCCCAACGGGGTGGGCACGCAGACGAACGCGACGGCGACACCACGCACGTCTTCACGGCGGCCGATGCCGAGCGGCTCGTCGTAGACCGCGGCCGCCGGAAAGAGATCGCGTAGAGCGGAGCCGACCGCTCCCAGGCCGACGATGCCGATCTTCATATGACCGTCCTTTCGCTGCTAGCGCCGGAATGTTCGGAGGACCGCGCGCAGCACCGCCGAGGCACGAAGCGCCAGTCGTACTGATCGTCCCTGTAGCCGCCGCCGAAGCTCGGCTTCACGCGCCTCGGCCGCGTCGGCGCGTGACCGCTCCGCGCCGAGCTCGTTCCGTGCTTCACCGAGGTCTTGGATAGCGCGCGCCGTCTCCTCGAGGCGCGCGCGATAGAGACGCGCCGCGTCGCGGCCAATCGCGCCGCGCGCGCCGCGCGCCGGATCCACTCCCGTGTCGGCCAGGACCATTGATACGCGCCTCACGTATGCGCCCCAATCGGTCTGATCGCGTGACGATCGCATCGCGTTCTGCGAGAGCGTCGCCAGCCGACCTGGGTCGGCGAGGAGCCGCTCGATCGCAAACGGCATCTCGTCGACCGTCTCGACGACCACCGCGCCACCGTCCGTGTCCAATCCCTCGGCGTAGGGGTTCGACGCTAGCGCCACCGGAACGGCGCCGACGAGTCGGGCTTCGCACTGGACGCGCGAGTGGCCCTCGACCCGTGACGGCCAAACGAGGACACGTGCAGTACTAAGCATTGCGAGCATCGCGTCGTTGTCGACGTCTTCGATGAACAGGACGGACGCGCGAGTACGCGCCGCGATCTCCCGCGCGATGGGCGCCCAGCGGTTGCTCAGAACGACGGCGATGTCATGCATTCGTCCGTTGGCGACCGGGACGGCGCCAGGCCGCCCCGTGCCGAGCCACTCGCAGGGAACCCCGGCGGCGTGAGCTGCCGCCGCGAGAGGACGCGAGTGCGTCCAGAGCTCGAAGCCCAGGGCGCGGGCGGCTTGGAAATGCTCCGGCCGAGCCAGCGATTCAAGCGGCACGGTCGACGGATCAGGCAGCTCCCAGGCAGCCGTGAACGGCCAACCGAACAGGCCAGGCGGAGCGAGCATCAACAAGATTGGCCGCGCGCCCGACAGCGCGACGCTGGCATATGCGTGGGACTCGACGATGCCCTCGGGAAGGATTACGACGTCGTCGGGCTCGGGGTCGCGCGGCTCTGCCGCCACCTCCGGTGCAACGCTCGTGGCGTCCACGAACGAACGAAACGTGGGGCCATGCACGAGGCCCCTCAGCTCGACGCGATGGCCCGCGGCAGTGGCGGCGAAGGCCAGCTCGTGCATGGTGCGGCAACCTCCGGGGATCCACGCACGCTCGTAGAAGGTCGAAGCTGGCAGTTGCCATGGCGGCCATGGAGCCGGCAAACAGACGACCACCCGGTGCATCCCAGAATGCTACGCACGAACGCCGCAGCGATGCGTCGGTAGGTCGCCAGGTACGAAAGGCTCGACTCGCCGTGGTCGCGGTCGCCATCGATACCGAGGTGACGCGATTTCCTGTTCGCTTACCGCTCGGTCATAGGACTTCTCTCTCTCGGTTGACGGTGCCGTTTTCGTCATCGCGCTCCGAGCGCCATGGGAGCAACGTTGTACAGCGAGGCGGGAGGTCGTCCCGCGAAGCTGAACCAAGCTCTCGCACCACCAATTCTCGGCGAGAGCGGGGTTCTGAGGGAAGGGAAGCGAATGTCCTTGCATTACGCGCGCGACCTATCCGAGTTCAACGCGCCGCTCGCACGCCCGCACTCCCTCCTGAGGTTCACCACGACGCTCGCCCTGGTTGGCGCGGTGCTGATCAGCGTCGACGTGGTCAGCCCCGTCGATGCGATGGTCGCGCCCGCGGTACGCAGTGCGGTCACCTTCGTTCGCACCACCACCGCCTCGATCGGTAAACCTGCCGCCAGCGCAGAGCAAAGCGTGTCGCTGCTGAGCGCCAACTCCGGACCGACCACGTCGATTGCCGGCGCGCCGCGGCTCGTGATCACGCCGACGACGGGCCTGCCGGGCGCCGTCGTCCGGATCACGGCGCTGAATTTCCCGAATCAGAAGATCCAGTTCCTCTGGGACGGCGACAAGCGTGACATGCCCACCGCCGTGGCAAACGCGAACGGCACGTTCAACGTCTCGCTGACGGTCCCCTCGAGCGGCGGCACGGGCTACCACGTGATCAGCGCCGCCCCGATGGGAGGCGGCAACGCTTCGTCGAAGACCGCGCTCGCGACGATCGTCTTCAGCGTCTCTGCCACGAATTCGGGTGCGACTTCGGCGCCACTGACCAGTAAGGCACCGACGGGGCAGCGACCCGCGCCGTCACCGTCGGCGTCAGTTCAACCAGTGGTCGCACCGCCGAGCCCATCCACCCCCCAGCCGACGCAACCAACGTCGGCGCCGACCGCACCACCGACACCGACGCAGCCCGGTGCGACAGCGACCCAGCCACCGGCGACCACGAACCCACCGGCGACCACGAACCCGCCGTCAACGGCGACGGCGACACCCGTCGTGATCCTGTTCCCCGCGGATCCCGTCGGCTTCATCGATACCCCGGCGGGCAACGCGAACGTTTCCGGGGCCTTGCAGATCGTGGGGTGGGCCGCCGACCGCAACGCCGCGGGGAGCGGCACCGGCGTCGACAGCGTCACGGTCTACCGCGACGGCCTGCCGGGCACGGGAGCGCTCCTTGGGGCCGCGACTTATGGTCTTTCCCGGCCCGATGTCGCAGCCAACCTCGGAAACAACCGCTGGACCAACTCCGGATGGAGCGTGAACTGGACGGTCGGGTCGCTGAGCGCCGGCGCTCACACGATTTACGCGCTGGCGCACTCGACGATCACCGGCGCCACCACCAGCATGGCCCAGACGGTCAACGTTGCAGGTGTGGCGACACCAACGCCCGCGGCAACGACGGCCCCGGCGACCGGCGGTGTGGCCGCGCCGCCGCGAGCGCCGTCGGCCTATGCGATCCCGGCGGGCGCAGTGTCCGTCTCGAATAGCGCAGGGCTGATCGCGGCCCTTGCCGCAGGGAGCCCGCAGGACATCGTGCTCGCGGCCGGTGTGTATGACAACCCCGCTCCGTTCCAAGACAACAACGGGCACCGGCTTTACTCGGCCACCCTTGGCGGCGCGGTGTTTCACACGGGGATCGTCATGGGCGGCAACTGGCCACCGGGTCATCCCCTGGTTCAAGGCATCACCTTCGATCTGACCGATCCCTCGAAGATCTTCGGAGGCGGGATCGTGTACACGTGGGGTCCCGGTGGAGTCGGAGCGCGCGTCCTGGACTCGACCTTCTATGGCCACAGCGTCATCGGCACCGGGGTCATGATGCGCCAGCCCGAGGGAGCTGTGGTGCAGCGGGTTAAGGTGCGGGATTTCACCGACTACGGCGTGCTCGTCGACGCGAACGTTCAAGGGCTAGTCCTGACGACGCCGGTCCTGCTGGAGGACCTCGACGTCGCGCACGTGATTCGTCCGGCGGGGCAGAACTCCGCCGGAACCGCTGAACAGTGCGTCTGGATGGGCAACACCGGCATCCTGCGCCGAGCCCTCATCCGTACGTGCCCCAGCGGCCTGAATGCGATCACCGCGGATAACGGCTCGATCCACGAAGACCTCGACATAGATGACACGGAGGTCGGCGTCTACATCGAGCACTTCACCACGGGGTCGACCTTCCAACGGATGCGGATCGGTCCGAACGTGAACATCGGCGTCAATTGCGAGTGGGACTATGGAATCGGCCAACCGGCGTCGGTCGATAACGTCATCCAGGACAGCACGATCCAGAGCCGAGTGGCCGGAGTGAACATGGATGACGGCACGACCCGAACGACCGTGCGCAGGGTCAAGTTCATCGGACAGAACTGGGCTGCAATCGGTAACTACCATGGCGTCAACAACGCCTACTACGACAACGACTACAGCGGGATCCTCCCTGGCGCGGTGCCTGTGTCGCTCAACCACCTGCCGAACTAGGCCCTCGTCCGTGCGACACGCCCGAATGTGACCGCAGAGAAGATGGATCCCCGTTTTAGAGTGCTCCCCGCGCGAGCGTGTTCGCTCGCGCGGGGAGTGAGCGACGCGGCGGTCAGATCAGGGGTTCGGGTCTGGCGTGAAGGTTATGTCGATGCCGCCATGCGCGAGCAGGTGACCGGCACCGCCGAAGGTCTGCGAATTCAAATAGAAGGTCGTGGTGCTTCCTGCCAGGACGCTGGCGACGCGGCGGACCGGAATGCTGAAGAAGCTTGCGCCGCTGGGTAGGGTGCTAGCGAGAATCATGAACGAGTCATGACCGTAGTTGCCTGGGCAATCGCTGGTTGACGTCCCGATAAAGAGGTCGACCTCGCTGGTGGTCGCGTTGGAGTGGTTGATGCGCACGTCGCCAGTAGCTTCGACGACAACTTTTCCGGCGACAGGAGCGGTGACCGAGAGGGAAATGGCGCCGTAGTTTCCACAGCTCGTGCCGATCGGTGCGAAGACGAAGGATCCGTCTCTTGTCACAACGAAGCTCTTCACTAGGTCCTTGGGAAACTTGTGGTAGTAGCCTTGGAGGTCGCCGATGACATGCACGGCATTACCCTCGGCCAGGATAGTTATATCGGTTGGACATGTCACTGTGTTTCCGACGCAGATCGGGATAACGATGCCGTTGGCCACGTTTGCGATCTGGCCCGGGATCATGAAGTAGTTCATCGCAGCGGTCGTTGGCTGCGATCTGTCAGTGGCCCAGGCACGCAGGTCGCCGAATCCGTTCGCATCGACGGCGACGAGGTTGATGAACACAGCGGTCGCGTCTGCGGGCACCACGCAGCCGGCATCGCCGCCCTGACCCGGAACCAGAGCAGCGTTCTTGAGGGAGAAATTCCTCGTCGTTCCCGGCTGGATCTTTCCCGGCGAGGTCCCGCCTCGGGTGTCGAACGCGCGGCATGTCGCTGCCAGATTCGAATAGCTGATGTCGGTGTTGTTATCCAATGGTGCTAAGAGCGGGGCTCGCGGACCGGCGCCTGAAACGAGGATCACGCTTGTGATTACGAGTGACAGGGTCGCAAGCAGGACAAGTAGGACTTTCCCCCACGAAGTCATGGCTCTTCCCCTTCCCCCCAGCTGAGCCTATTTGGTGATCCCTCACTCTCAGCTGGACAGCCGACTAGGCGCTGGGAGTTTTACCAGCAGTGATGCCTGCCGTGAAAGCCGTGTCTGCTCGCACGCCGTTCATGCAATCGCCCGCATCAACGGCGCTCAATGACTGATCGCTGCACACACGCACTGGCGTCTTCGCAGTCCATGAGCCACGACTTACGCCACCGGGACCGAGCCACGTTTTTCGGGTGATTGCCGTATGGCTTCGACGCGGACGGCATCGATAGCCTGGTCAGGGTCCTGCTGGATTTGGGGAAATGCGATTCAAAGCTGAAGCGGCACGTGGGTCAACGTAGTGCGAACCCGGGCGCGAGTGGGCGCCGGAATCGCGTCGGCGTTTTTCACGATCTTGCTGACCGCGGGCACGCTGTTACCGATCGCAGCGGCCCCCGCTACGGACTCCAGCGAGCCGATCGGCTTCATCGATGTGCCCGCCGCGAAAGCGAGTGTCTCCGGGACGGTGCGACTGCAGGGTTGGTCCATCGATCGCAATGCGACCGAAGGGACCGGCGTCGACGCAGTCACGATATACCTCGACGGTGGTCCCGGACTGGGAACACTTCTGGGCAGTGCGGCGTATGGCCTCTCTCGCCCCGACGTGGGGACGTACTTCGGCGATCCCAACTTCAACGACTCCGGCTGGACCTTCACCTGGAACCCAGGCACATTGAGTCCGGGATCGCACACGCTATATGCGGCGATGCACTCCAGCGCCACCGGTGCGACGAAGATCGTGATGCAAATAATCAGCGGCCCACCGATCCCCGACGTACATGTCGCTCCGCCCCAAGCGCCGTCCGCATACACGACTCCAGCCAGCGCGGTCAACGTTTTCGATTCGGAGGGATTGATAGCGGCGCTACAGGCCACGGCGCCCCAGGACATCGTTCTGGCATCTGGTAGCTATGACAACGCGGGGCCATTCCAGAACTCGAACGGCCACCGTATCTACTCGGCGACGCTTGGTGGCGCTGTCCTCCACGCCGGAATCGTGATGGGGGCCAACTGGGGACCCGGTCATGGCCTAGTTCAGGGCGTCACTTTCGACTTGACAGATCCCGCGAAGACTTTTGGCGGTGGAATCGTCTACACGTGGGGCGCGGGCACCGTCGGGACGTCGGTCTTGGACTCGACTTTCTACGGCCACAAGCTCATTCCCGCGGGGATCGTCGTACGCCAACCGGAGGGCGCTGTGGTACAGCGGGTGAAGTTGCGCGACTTCACGGACTACGGCGTGCTCGTCGATGCGAACGTTCGCGGGTTAACGCTGACGAAGCCCGTGTTACTTGAGGACCTCGACGTCGCGAACGTGAATCGCCCGCCCGGGCAGCCTTCGTACGGGACCGCCGAGCAATGTGTGTGGCTGGGGAATACCGGCGTCCTGCGGCGTGCGCTCATCCGCTCTTGTCCAACTGGACTCAATGCGATCACGGCGGACGCCGGCTCGATTCACGAGGACCTCGACATCGATGACGCGGGGGTCGGCGTCGAAATCGAGCATTTCACCACTGGGTCTATTTTCCAGCGGATGCGCATCGGTCCGAACGTCACCGCCGGGGTCAATTGCGAGTGGGACTATGGGACCGGGACGCCGGGATCAGTCGACAACATCATCCAGGACAGCGTGATCCAGAGCCGTGTTGCCGGAGTGAACATGGATGACGGCACCATCCGGACGACCGTACGTCGGGTCAAGTTTATCGGACAGAGTTGGGCCGCGATCGGCAACTACAGAGGCGTCAATAACGCGTACTACGACCTCGACTACAGCGGGATCGCTGCCGGCGCAGTGCCGGTCTCCCTCGATCACTATCCAAACTAGACCGCCGCGCGGTACTCGTCCCGAAAGATCGCGACGATCAGCTGCAGGTCGCTACTGCGCAGCTCCTGATGCACCGGAAGGCCGATGATCGAGGCTCGTAGTGCCGCGGCGCCCGGGAATTCGTCAACCGGCAACGCCGGGTGGGGGATCGACCAGAAGTCGAGTGGCCGGATTCCGCGAGCGCGAAGACGCCGCAGCATCTCTGGCTTCTCGATAGTTGCGATGGGCAGGACGAACGGCGAGGCCCCGGCGGGGATTCGCCGAAAGGCCGACGGGACCAGGGCGCTCATGACACGAAGCAGCTGTCCGTAGTTGTATCGGCGTTGTGCCGCGGCTTCGGCGCACGCCACGCGCGGCAGCGCAAGCAGGGTCGCGGTGGACGGGGTGCTCGCGGGCTCGCCGAGTGCGAAGTCGCGCGCCGCCGAGTACCGCTGTTCGCGAGGTACTCGCTTCGCGATCTGGCTCAAGAGCGAGGAGCGCGCCAAAAGCCACGCGGCGTGTTCGAGCCCGAGCGACCCAGCCGCCAGACGGCGGCGCGCCCCGCGTGTGGTCAGCGGCAGACGCGATAAGAGCGCTGCCCCGTCCGGCAGACCGAATGTCTTGTAAAGACAGTAGATCGCGAGGTCCCCGTCCGAGCCGACCGGCCGACCGTCGCGCTCCGCGAGCCAAGCTTGCGCCGCGTCTTCGATAAGGAGCAGTCCTCGCTCGTCGCACCAGGCGCGCCAGCGCGCCGCATCTTGGGGGAAACCGAGAAAATGCGTCAGGTGGAGCGCCCGAGTGCGCCGCTCAAGCAGGCGTCCGAGCTCGGCTTCATCGGGCTCCAACGTTTCGTTCGCTTCGTAGAAGCGGCACCGCGCCCCGGCGCGAACAAGCGCTTCGATCTCGGATCCGTGGTGGTACGCCGGCACAAGTACCTCATCGCCTGGCTTTAAACTCGCAGCCATCAGACCGTGCCACAGACCGTGACGCGCCCGTGCGAACAAGCGGCACCCGGGTTCTCGGAGCGGAAATGGCAAGGGGCGGGACGCATCGCGTATCCAGATCGATAGCGGCAGCGGTGCCATCGCGGTGACGATCGCGTTCACCGAACGCCGACCAGAACGCGTTTTGCCGCCATCCTGCCAGCGAAGAACAGTTTCCGTCCAACTAAGTTGAGGAGCCCGGCAGGTGACGTTGCAAAGGACTCGACGAGGATGCGTTCGCGCACGCTGGTCGTCCATTCGAGCTTCCATGGCTCAGCGGCCCCGAGGAACTCGAAACTCTCCAACCCCGTCGAACGCGCGTATCCCATCGTGAAGTCGACCAGCAACTTTCCTGGGGCGAAGCGCGCGTACTCAGTCGCGTACCCGCCCTTCAAGAAGTAGTAGCTGCGACGGTCCTCCAGCGCGAACTGGAATGCAACGGCGCGGCCGTCAAGACGCAGAAACGCGAGTCTGAGCGACCCGCGCAGCGCCGCCCACCGTGCGATAGCTGTGTA
>Ga0066709_100002096_pt1 | contig 14146 bp, 19 predicted proteins | sample GraSoiAngelo_158_FD_79665 | JGI IMG/M metagenome (GOLD analysis project Ga0066709, IMG submission 79665) | Grasslands soil microbial communities from the Angelo Coastal Reserve, California, USA - 14_1009_16_30cm | ecosystem: Environmental > Terrestrial > Soil > Grasslands | place: USA...
AGCCGATGCCGGCGAAGTCGTGCAACGCGAGATGGCTGCGAGGGTGGCCCCACTCCTCGGCCAGGACGACTCCGAGCGCGCCGCACCCGACGACGTTGACGGCGAACGTCGGCCACGGGAACGCACCGCCGTGGTTCCAGGCGGCCGCGACCGCCCATCGGAGGGCTGCGCCGAACGCTCCGCCCATCGCGATCGCGAGGTAGCGACGGGTCACCCTCCGGCTCGAACGTGCCTGCAGTCGAGACCAGGGTGCGTGGCCCCGGGCCCGAACGTTTGCGTCGTGACCTGCGGGGGAAGCGACTACGCACCGTGGGTGGGGAGGGCACGATTCGTCGCAGCGAACCGTCGCAGCTGGACCGCCGCGCGTTCGTGAGGCTGTCGACCTGCGGCGCCGGCGTGATCTGGGCGACGCCACGCATCCGCAGCGTTGCCCCGCTCCGGGCCGGGACCCCCCCGCCCTCGTCCGCACCGCCTCCACCCACCCACCCTCCCGAGGTCGCCTCGGAGCTGGCGGCGCCCGTCGAGCCTGCGGTGGCGCCCACCCGTCGTGCCGCCCCCGAGGTGAAGGGCGTGCACGATGACCTCGCGGTGACCGGGACCGAGATCGGGCAGATGACCCTGGTCGGGATCGGCGCCGTCGTGAGCGGGCTCGGGCTTCGGCATGTGGCCAGGCGTCTGGAGGCCGCCGAGCTGGAGGGTGGCACCCCACCGGTGTAGGGTGCACCCGCGCGATCGCCCCCACGTCACATCCGGGCCCGCGCCTCCCCACCGAGCCGGCTTCTCGCCGCGGGCGTGCGATTCGTAGCGAGCGCGCGCAGCGCCCCCGAGACGCAGTGCAACTCGTGACCGGCGAGCGGAGACTCGACGAGGCGGGCGATCCCGTCGAGATGCAGCCTGGCGGCCCGCGCTTGGGCGCGCCCGCCCTCCCGCGTGAGCCCCACGAGCACGACCCGTCGGTCGGCGTCGTCGTACCGACGCTCCAGCCATCCTCGGCGCACGAGGTGGTCAGCGACGCGGGTCGTCGACGGCCGGCTGATGAGCACCCGCGCCGCGAGCTCCGACATACGGAGCGCACGACCCGCGCCGCGGAGCTGGTACAGCACGTCGTACTCGTCGAGGGTCATGTCCGCCGCGGCTCGCAGCTCGCCATCGAGCTGCGTGGTCAGACGGCGATGGGCGATCAGCAGCGCCGTCCACACGTCGAGCGCTTCGGGCCCCGGCTTTGTCATACTGGAATAGTTCCACATGAACGCGAGTTGCAGGGGCTACCACCCGCTCGTTCGGAAGGAACCTGAGATGAGCACCGCGATCGACGTCCGCAGGGCCGACACCCGCCCGCACACCAAGCTCGGCTGGCTGGACAGCCGTCACAGCTTCAGCTTCGGTCACAACTACGACCCCGGGAACACGCACCACGGTCTGTTGCTCGTCTCCAACGACGACCGGGTCGCGGCCGGAACCGGCTTCAGCACCCACCCGCACCAGGACATGGAGATCGTCACGTGGGTGCTCTCCGGCCGGCTCGAGCACAAGGACTCCGAGGGCAACCGCGGGGAGCTCTACCCCGGGCTCGCGCAGCGGATGAGCGCGGGCACGGGCATCTGGCACTCGGAGATGAACCCGTCGGGCGACGACGGTGTGCACTTCATCCAGATGTGGGTGCTCCCCGACACCGAGCGGGTCACGCCCGGCTACGAGCAGCTCGACATCAACGGTGAGCTCGACCACGGCGGCCTGCACCCGATCGCGTCGGGCGAGGGCCACGACGCGGCCATCTCGCTCCGCCAGAAGGACGCCGTGCTCTGGGGCGGCCGGCTCAAGCCGGGCGAGACGGTCTCGGTTCCCGACGGCCGCAACGTGCATCTCTTCGTCGCCGTCGGTGAGGTCGGCCTCGAAGGCGCGGGTCCGCTCGTCGCAGGCGACGCGGTCCGGCTCCAGGGTGCCGGGTCACCGAAGCTGACCGCCGGACCGGCCGGCGCCGAGACGCTGATCTGGGTCACGGCCTGAGACTGGGTCACGGCCTGAGGCTCTGTGGCTACAGCCCGCTGCCGCCGTCGACGACGAGCGTCTGACCGGTCATGTAGCTGCTCGCGGGGCTGACGAGGAACGCCATCGCCGCGTCGAGCTCATGAGGTTGTCCCACACGCGCGAGCGGCACACGCGCCTCGTAGGCGGCGCGCAGCTCCTCGGAGTCGACGAGCTCCGCGGTCATCTCGCTCGGGAACATGCCCGGGCAGATCGCGTTGACGCGGATCCCGTAACGCGCCCACTGCAGCGCGAGCTCGCGTGTGAGTCCGACCAGCCCCGACTTGGAGGCCACGTAGCTGGCCTGCGGGAGCAGGGGCGTCGACCGGAACGCAGCTGCTGACGCGACGTTGACGATGGCACCACCCTGTCCGGCCGTGCGCATGTGCGCCGCGGCCGCCTGCGCCAGCTCGAACGGAGCGATGAGGTCGACACCCACCACCTCCGCGAAGCCGGCGGCGGACTCGCGGAGCGCAGGAAGCACCGCGCTGATCCCCGCGTTCGCCACCACGACATCGACCCGCTGATGGTGGTCGAGGGTGGTCGCGACGAGAGCCGCGGACGCGCCGCGCTCGCTTACGTCGCAAGCGACGGCGTCGCCACGCTCCAGCGACGCGGCGAGCGCTTCAATGCGTTCGGTGCGTCGGCCGGAGACGACGACTGTCGCACCGAGAGCGTCGAGCACGCGCGCGAAACGGGCACCGATGCCGGAGCTCGCGCCGGTGACGACGGCAACCTTGCCGGCGAGACGGAAGCCGACGAGGGGGTCGATACGGTCGGAAGGTGGGGTCACGGTCGGACAGGCTGTCGAACGCGGGTGGCCGCCGTCCAGCGCGACATCGTGCGTTGGCCACAGCCACCGACGTCGTCTACCCGGCGTCGTAGGATGAGGGCATGGCCATCCGCACCAAGCTCACCGTCCGAGACACCGCCACGGGCAGCCCGACCACCACCGACAAGCCCGCGGCACGGCGGGAAGTGTCCGACGAGGAGCGCGCGCTCCGCAAAGAGCGGGTGGCCGCGGCGAAGGACGCGTTGAAGCGCTCGGTGGGGTTGCGGGGGGAGCAGGTGGCGCCGGCGAGGGCGGCCCTCAAGCTGTACCTCCAGCGCCTCAACGAGCCGCGCCAGCCCGACGACGCGATGTTCAAGGCACTGATCGAGGCGCCGTTCCAGGTGCCCCCGAGAAAGAGGGAGCGTCGCTGAGCGACCGCCCTCGTGAGCGCCTCCGCGCCGCGCTCGTCAGCGGCGGTTCGGCGGCAGCAACTGCATCTGCAGGGTCTCGCCCAACCATCGCTCGAAGGTCGCCGGGCCCCAGCGCTGCTCCTCGACCAGCTGGTGGTACAGGCCCGGGTCGATGAGGACGAACACGACGTCGGCCGCGGCGCGCTTCGTGAGGCCCGCGCCCAGTCGCCCTCGCTCCAGGAGCATGCGGATGACGTTGCCCGCGCCGGCGCGCCGCTCACCTCGGATCTGGTCCCAGTGCTCGCGCACGTCGGCGTGCGCGCTCGCAGCCCCCCTCATCACCTCGTAGATCCCGGCGACCCGCCGGTCGATGACGGTGACCATGTGAGCGTACCGAACGAGCATCGTGCGGGCATCGGGCGCTTCGCGCACCGGTCGCGCCCACGGGCGCTCCGGCAGCGGCACGGGCTCGTCGTCGCCGACGATGGCGACGTCGTACGCGGCCCGTAACAACGACGGCTTGCCGCCGAACGCGTTGAACACCGTGGCCCGGCTCACGCCCGCGGCGGAGGCGATGGCGTCGATCGAGACCGGCCCGTAGCCCTCGTCGACGAACAGCTCGGTCGCGGCGCGAATCGTCGACATCCGGGTCGACTCGGCCTGCGACCGGCGCAGCGCGGACCGATACGCGCGCTTGACAGGAACGTTCGTTTTCATGAGACTCGAAGTCTAATGAATAATCAGGCGCGGACACGACAATCCCGTCCGTGCGGTCGAAGCCGCCGCCGGCCCGGCTCATGCGGCTTCTCAACCCGTTGATGCGCGTCGCGATCCGCTCGCGCCTCGGACGACGGATGGAACCCCTCGCCGTGCTCCGCTACCACGGGCGGCACAGCGGGAGACGGCGCGACATCCCGGTCGGCGTCCACGATGTCGCGGGCGTCCCGTCGGTGTTCACCGACCGACCGTGGCGGCTCAACTTCGCGGGCGGAGCCGACGTGATCGTGATGCGGGCCGGCCAGGCGCGGCCCGCCCGGGCCGAGCTGGTGGAGGACCCCGACCAGGTCGGGTCCGCGCTGGCCGTCGCGATACGAGAGGTCGGGCCGCGAAAGCTCGGTCTGGCCGTCGCCGAGGGTCACCGGCCCACGGCCGCAGAGCTCGCTGCCGTCGGCCGTTCGATGATCAGACTCCACTTCGACGCGTAGCAATCCCGCCGAACGCCCCTAGCATGGCCGACCATGCGAGCTCGTCCCGCTGGCCCCGACGTCATCGCAGGTGAGACCCGCCCTGAGGCGGGCACGATCGAGCCGGAGCTCGAGACATACCGTCGGGAGCTGACGGCCTACTGCTACCGGATGCTGGGCTCGGGCTTCGAGGCCGAGGACGCGGTGCAGGAGACGATGGTGCGGGCCTGGCGGGGCATCGACAAGTTCGAGGGGCGCTCGGCCCTGCGGTCGTGGCTCTACCGAATCGCCACCAACGTGTGCCTCGACATGCTGCACGGGCCGCAGCGCCGGGCGCGGCCGATGGACCTGGGGCCGTCGTCCACCGCCGACTCCGTGCTGCCTGCGGGTCTGCCCGAGCACACATGGGTCCAGCCCGTGCCGGATGCGCGCGTGCTTCCCGCCAACGGCGATCCCGCCGACCTGGCCGCGGCCCGCGACTCGATCCGCCTCGCCTTCGTGGCCGCGCTGCAGCATCTGCCGCCGCGGCAGCGCGCGGTGCTGATCCTGCGCGAGGTGCTTCGCTGGCAGGCCAGCGAGGTGGCCGAGCTGCTCGGCACCAGCGTCGTCTCGGTGAACAGCGCGCTCCAACGCGCCCGCGCCACGCTCGAGTCCGTCGACGCCGACACGACCCGCCCGACCGCGATGGACGACGAGCAGCGAGAGCTCCTGGCCCGGTACGTCGACGCCTTCGAGCGCTACGACATCACGTCGCTCGTCTCGCTTCTTCACGAGGACGCCACGTTCACCATGCCACCCCATCCACTGTGGCTGCAGGGACCGGTCGAGATCAGCAAGTGGTACCTCGGGCAGGGCATCGGGTGCCGGGGCGCCCGCCTGGTGGCCACCGCGGCCAACGGGTGCGCGGCCTTCGGCAGCTACAAGCAGGTGGCACCGGGGATCCACGAGCCCTTCAACGTCCACGTGGTCGAGATCTCAGACGGCCGGATCTCCGGGTTGCACCACTTCCTCTACCCCGAGCTGTTCGCCGCCTTCGACCTCCCGGCGCGCCTCGAGCGCCAGTAGCTCCGACAACCCGACCAGCTCGAGCAGCTCGCACAGCTCCGCGCGCGGGTCGCGCAGCCGGATCGAGCAGCCCAGCCGGCGGGCCGCGAGCTCGAGCCGGGCCAGGGAGTCCACTAGGACGAGGTCGGGTCGCGGGCCGACCACCTTGCCGAGGACGACCTCGACGTCGCCGTGGACGATCAACAGGACCGTCGTCGCCCCATCGGTCGTGTCCACATGGAGAGGACGGGTCGCGCAGGCGGAACTCACCGCGACAATCGCCCGCTGCCTCCTCAATCGGGCAGCATCGGCACCGAAAGGCCCTGGTCGCGCCCCAACAGCACGGCCCGGGTGACGGCGGCCGACCCGAACCGGTCGCGCACGTCGTCGAGCGCGGTGTCCAGAGCGCTGCCGCGGTCACGATCGAACGGCAACACGAGCTGGACCGCGCCGTCGTCGTCGAGGTTGCCGACTGCGACCCCGACCAGCGTGAGGCCCTGGCGTTCGATCATCGGCATGCACGCGGTCAGAAGGACGCGAGCGGTGCGAAGGATGGGCTGGGTCTGCGCGGTGGCCCGAGACAAGGTGTGCGACCGGGTCGCGCGTGAGAAGTCGTCGAAGCGCAATCGGAGCACGATCGTGCGACCGACCCGTCCGGCGGCTCGCATCCGGCGGGTGACGCGGTCGACGAGCCCCGCGACCACGGCGTCGACCGCATCGGGTGACCGCCGCGAGCGGCCGAGCGCGCGCTGCGACCCGATCGAACGCCGGCGCCGCCCGACCTGCACCGGCCGGGGGTCGAGGTTGTGGGCGAGGGCGTGGAGGTGACGGCCCGCCGCGCGACCGAGGATCGAGACCAGCGCGGCCTCGGCGAGGCCGGCGACCTCGCCGACGGTGTTGATGCCGCGGCCATGGAGCTCGGTGGCGGTCACGGGGCCGACGCCCCAGAGCCGTTCGACCGGGAGCGGGTGGAGAAAGGCGAGCTCGCGGTCGGGCGGCACGACCAGCAGCCCGTCGGGCTTGGCCACCCCGCTCGCCACCTTGGCGAGGAACTTGGTCCTGGCCACTCCAACGGTGATCGGCAGGCCGACCCGCTCGAGCACGTCGCGACGCAACCGCACGGCGATCTCGGTGGGCGTGCCGGAGAGGCGCCGCAACCCGCCGACGTCGAGGAATGCTTCGTCGATCGACAGGCCCTCGACCAGCGGCGTCGTCTGTTCGAACACCTCGAACACCGCCTTGCTCGCGTCGGAGTAGGCCGACATCCGGGGCTCGACCACGACGGCTCGTGGGCACATCCGGCAGGCCTGCGCTCCGCCCATCGCGGTGCGGACGCCGTACGCCCTCGCCTCGTAGCTGGCCGACAGGACGACCCCGGCGCCAACGATCACGGGACGGTCGCGCAGACCCGGGTCGTCCCGTTGCTCGACCGAGGCGTAGAAGGCATCGAGGTCGGCGTGCAGGATCGTCGCCTGGCTGGCCACGAACACATGTTCGCCCCTGCCGGCACCGATCGGCAACACCAGTCGAGCGCCGGCGTACCCTCCTGATCAGCCGGTGACGACGCCCCGTGCGTCATCCGCGTGGAGCAGCTCCTCGAGCTCGGCCTCGATGGCTTCGGCTGACTCGCCCTCGACGTGGAACGTGGGCAGACGTCGGGCGAGACCTTCCGGCAGCCACCAGTTCGCGTCACCGAGCAGCTCCATCGTGGAAGGCACCAACACCATCCGCACGAGCGTGGCGTCGACGAAGATCGCGGTCGCCAACCCGATTCCGATCATCTTCAGGAAGACCTCGGGGGCGAGGACGAAGGCGAGGAAGACCGAGATCATGATCGCGGCGGCCGCGGTGATCACTCGTGCCGTGTGCGCGAGGCCGTCGGCGACGGCCGTCGCGTTGTCGCCGGTCCGTGCGTACTCCTCACGGATGCGTGACAGCAGGAAGACCTCGTAGTCCATCGACAGCCCGAACAGGATGGCGAACATCATCATCGGGATGAAGCTGGGGATCGGCACCGGGTCGTGGATGCCGACGAGACCGCCGAGCCAGCCGCCCTGCACCATCATCGCCACCACGCCGTACGCGGCGCCGACCGACAACAGGTTCATGATCGCGGCCTTGAGCGGCACGAGGAGCGAGCGGAAGACGACGAGCAGCAGCAGGAACGACAGCACGATCACCGCGCCGATGAAGACACCCAGACGGTCGGCCACGTAGCTCGTCGCATCGACGCTCGCGCCGGTGGGACCGCCGAGGTGCACGGTGACGCCGGTGCCGGCGGTCGCCTGGGGCAGGACGTTCTTGCGCAGCCGCCGGACGAGGTCCTGGGTGGCCTGAGCCTGGGGCGAGGACTTCGGATACGCGACCAGGAGCGCCACCTTGCCGTCGGGGCTCGCGACGGGGGGGCTCACGAACGCCACGTCCGCGTCCGACCTCAGCGCGGCTGCGACCGGCGCCACGGCGGTGGCGGGCTCCTTGCCGTCGGCGGTGGCGACCACCAGCAGCGGGCCGTTGAAGCCGGGCCCGAAACCTCGGCTCAAGAGGTCGTAGGCGCGGCGGGTGGTGAAGCTCTCAGGCGAGTTGCCGGCGTCGGGAAACCCGAAGTGCATGTGGCGTGCGGGCGCGATCAGGGCGAGCAGCGCGACGAGGCACACGATGGCGGCAGGCCACGGGTGGCGCTGCACGACGCGGCTCCAACGGTAGGACAGCGACCTTCGGTCGCCGGTCTCCTTGCGGTTCACGAACGGCAGGCGCAGCCGGTCGATCTTCGTTCCGATGAACCCGAGCATGGCCGGCAACAGCGTCACCGACGCCAGCATCACGACGAGCACCGCGGACACGGCCCCGACCGCAAGGCCGCGGAGAAACCCGAGGTTCATCACGAACAGGCCGAGGAGCGAGATGATCACCGTGCAACCGGCGAAGATCACCGCGCGCCCGGAGGTGGTGATCGACGTTATGACGGCAGCCCGCGGCTCGAGCCCCGTGTGCAGCGCGGCGCGGTAGCGGGTGACGATGAAGAGCACGTAGTCGATCCCGACGCCGATGCCGATCATCGCGGCCACCTGCGGCGCGAAGTCGGGCACCTCGAGCAGGTTGGCCAGGAGCGTGATCAGGCTCAAGCCGATGCCGAGGCCGACGACCGCGACGAGGATCGGCAGGCCCATGGCCAGCAGCGAGCCGAAGCTGACGAGCAGGATCAGCGCCGCAACCAGGAGGCCGATGCCCTCGGAGCTGAACTGGGTCTGCTCGGCACCGTTGAGCGCGAAACCGGCCAGCTCGACCTGGAGGTCCGGCCGATCGAGCTTCCGGCCCAGTGCGATGAGCGCCTTGGCGTCGGCTTTCTTGTAGTCGGAGACGGTCTGGTCGAGGCGAAGCGTGCCGTAGGCGATGGTGCGCTTCGGCGCGATCTGCCGGGTGCCCTCCGGTGAGAACGGTGAGACCACCGCGCTCACGTGCGGCTGCCCGCCGAACTGGCCGAGGGCGTCAACGATCGCCGCTTGCACGGCGGGGTCGTCGACGGTCCTGCCCTGCCGCGTCTGGAAGACGACGTCGACGTCGTCTCCGGCCCGGGCGCGGAAGCCGCGCTCGAGGAGGTCCTGCGCCTTCTGGGAGTCCGAGCCGGGCGTGCTGAACGTGAAGTTGTAGTCGCCACCGAAGGCGCCCGCCGCGAAGACCGTGGCGACGAGGAGCGCGACCCACAGCACCAGCACCCGTCGCCGGCGGCGGTACGACCAGTCGGCGAGACGCACGAGCAGTGTCGGGCGGGACGCGGCGGTGCTCGTACTGGTCGTCGTCGTCTCGGTACTCATCGCATTGGCTCCTCGGGGTCGATCTCCACGGCTCTCGAGAGACCGACGGCGCGGCGACGGAGAACTCATCGGTGCGTGGGAGACCGAAGGGAGGGTAGCCGCTGTCGTGAGCGTGCCTAACGTGACCGGAGCTGGTGGGCACGACACGAACACGAAAGAGGGAGGCCGTGCATGGAGTTCATACAGATCATCGAGTGCCGCACCTCGAAGCTCGACGAGCTCACCGCGCTCGAGGACGAATGGAGGAAAGCAACCGACGGCAACCGCACCCTGCGGCGGTCGATCATCACCCGCGACCGCAACGACCCGGAGCGCTATCTGATCTTGGCGTTCTTCGATTCCTACGACTCGGCCATGGTGAACTCCAACCTGCCCGAGACCGCCGAGTTCGGCCGCAAGCAGAACGCGCTGTCGACCGGCCGATGGCCTTCACCGACCTCGACGTCGTCGAAGACCAGTCGTAGCTCGGCGGCTTCGTCAAGGCCCTCGGCGTGCGATTAGCGTCGCGGTGCTGGTCGATCGATCGCCCGGGAGGACGAACATGGCACTGCCGAGCCCCTGGCCCACGATCCATGCCGAGCGAAAGGCGCTTGCCGCGGATCTCGCGTCGCTCACCGATGAACAGTGGGCGACACCATCGCTCTGCGGAGGATGGACGGTGCGCGAGGTGCTCGGTCACATGACCTCGACCGCGGCGATGACGCCGCCGAAGTTCTTCGCCCGCCTCGCCGGCTCCGGCTTCCGCTTCAACGCCATGACGGCCAAGGGCGTCGCGCAGGAATGCGGGGGAACGCCGGCCGACACCCTCCGTCGGTTCGGCGAGCACGTCGACAGCAGCACCCATCCACCCGGCCCGGTCGACACGTGGTTGGGGGAGACGATCGTGCACAGCGAGGACATCCGCCGCCCGCTCGCCATCGCCCACGACTACCCGGTCGACGCGGTGACCCGGGTGATCGACTCGTACCGCAAGTCCAACCTGCTCATCGGAGGCAAGAACCGCGCTGCAGGCCTCACGTTGCGGGCGACCGACGCGGACTGGGCGGCGGGCACCGGGCCCGAGGTCACGGGGCCTGCGCTCGCCATCTTGCTCGCCGTCGCGGGCCGCGGCGCCGGAGCCGACGGGCTCACGGGCGACGGCGTGGCGACGCTGCGGTCGCGCCTGTAGCCCGTCGCGCTCGGCGCCGCTCGAGGGGCGGCGGGCTCATCAGGCCGTTTCGTCGGTGATCCCCAACCGCTCGGCGTACGCATCGCGCAACTCCGCCCATCCGTAGCTCATGGCGGCCTGCCCGCGGATCGGACCCACCGGCTGTCCGTCGAGCACCCGATCGGCCACGACGAGGCAGAGGTGCCAGCCCGCGGCCGCCTTCGGCACCTGGTCGCGGTCCTTGGTCGTGTGCCGCAGGGTCAGGCGCGTCCCGACATCGGTGGCCGCGAGCTCCCAGCGCAGCACGTCGCCCCCCCAGACGTATTCGAGCAGCGTCGGACGCTCGGCGCGTCGCACCTTGGCCTCGAGGTCGGCGGAGGTGTCCGCGTCGATCATCGTCAAGGTTGCATCGCCGACGCGGCTGAGGTTCCTGTCGGCCGTGAAGGGCGCCCACTCCCGGAGTTGATCGGGCTCGGTCAGCGCGGCCCACACCTTCTCCAGTGGATGCCGCAGGTCTCGCACGAACACAAGGTCCCAACCGTCTCCGCGGGCACGGCACTCCACCCGCGCGAGGGGGCCGGGCTCGAAATGGGTTGGGTCCATCGCTCCTACTCCTTGTCGTCGAGGTGACGCTCGAGGGCGTCGAGGTGGTGACTCCACAGGCGGCGGTACGGCTCGAGCCACTCCGCGAGGGTCTCGAAGGGACCGGTCTCGATCCGGTAGATGCGGTGTTGTGCCGCGGTGCGGCAAGAGACGAAGCCCGCTTCGCGCAGCACCTTCAGGTGCTTGGACGTCGTGGGCTGGCTGACCGAAAGCGCCTCCACGAGCTCACCGACGCTGCTCTCCGACGATCGCAGCCGGTCGAGGATCCGTCGCCGGGTGGGCTCGGCGAGCACCGTGAACGAGTCCAGTGACACGTCACAATATGCCTCTACCCGTATATGCCTGTCAAGGCCTATACAGGAGCCCCCAGGGCGCCCGGTTGCTACGAGAGGGCGGCCCGCAGGGCGGCGAGTCGCTCGGGGACCACCCGCCACATCATCCAGCGGCCGCGCTTCTCCCCCGCGAGCAGGCCGGCGTCGGCCAGCGCCTTCGTGTGGTGGCTGATGGTCGGCTGCGACTTGCCCAACGGACCCTCGAGATCGCACGAGCAGACCTCGCCGCCGGCGGCCACGAGGCTGAGCAGCCGCAGCCGCACCGGGTCGGCCAGCGCCGCGAGCACCCGCGCCAGCTCCTCGGCCTCGGCCTCGGCCAGCGGCGCCGCGAGCACGGGTGCGCAGCACACCACGCCATCGAGCTGGACGACCGACATCTGCTTGGCAGCCATGAAGTGCTCCTCCACCTATTGACAGGCGTCGATACATTTGCAAGAGTCAACGGATCGACAACAGTCAATCTATCGGAGGCTTCCTTCCATGTCACGGCTTCAACTCGCACTGAACGTCCCCGATATCGACGAAGCCGTCGGCTTCTACTCCAAGCTCTTCGCGACCGAGCCGAACAAGCGCAAGCCCGGCTACGCCAACTTCGCCATCGCGGATCCCCCGCTCAAGCTCGTGCTGTTCGAGCAGGCCGGTGCCGACAGCCGCCTCAACCACCTGGGCGTGGAGGTCGTCTCGACCGACGAGGTCGTCGCGCACCAGGCCCGACTGACCGACGGGGGTGTCGCCACCGTCGAGGAGAACGGAACTTGTTGCTACGCCCGCCAGGACAAGGTCTGGGTCGACGGGCCCGACGGCTCGTGGGAGATCTACGCGGTGCTCGAGGACAGCGACAGCTTCGGACAGTCGTCCGCCCACGTCGACGAGACAGAGGCCTCGTTGCCCTGCGCGTCGGTGCCCGAAGCCGCAGCCCGCTGCTGCTGAGCGCGTCTCGAGGGAGTGACCGGGTTGGACGTCGTGCTGCTAGGAACCGGCTCGCCCCTGCCCGACCCCGAGCGGGCGGGGCCGGCCACCCTGGTGCGCGCCGGTGGGCTCCAGCTTCTCGTCGACTGTGGCCGAGGCGTCCTGATGCGTCTCGCCGCGCTCGGCACCGGACCGCCCGCGCTCGATGCCGTCTTCCTCACCCACCTCCACTCCGACCACGTCTGCGACTTCAACGACGTCCTCACGACCAGGTGGGTCATGTCGCTCGCGGACGCACCTCTCCGCGTGGTGGGCCCACCGGGGACGGCGGCCTTCGTGGACCGCACGATCGACATGCTGCGCGACGACATCGGCTACCGGCTCGCCCATCACGACGACCTCAACTGGGAGCCCACCTGCGACGTCACCGAGGTCGACGATGGGACCGCGTTCGAGAAGAGCGCGGTTCGCGTCGTCGCGGCACCGACCGACCATCGACCAGTGGCGCCGACGGTGGGTTACCGGTTCGAGCACGACCGCGTGGCGGTGGTGCTCGCGGGCGACACGGTCCCGTGCGAGGGCCTCGACCGCCTTTGCGCCGGCGCCGACGTGTACGTGCAGACCGTGGTGCGGCGTTCGCTCATCGAGCGGGTGCCGATGCAACGGTTCCAAGACATCCTCGACTACCACAGCTCCACCGATGACGCGTTGCGCACTGCGTCACGGGCGGGGGTGCGCACGCTCGTGTACACCCACTGTGTGCCGCCGATCGCGGCGGGCGGTGAGCAGGACCTGCTCGACGAGGCCCGCGGACAGTTCGCCGGCGAGGTCGTCGTCGCTCGGGACCTCGACGTGGTGACCGTGACCGCCGGGAGCGCGCCGGCTGTCATCGACCGCCGACTCGGGTAGGCGGGTTCACCGCCTCGCACGTGCGGTGGACGCGGGGTGCAAGCCGTCCAGCACGGCGTCGATGGCCAGGCTCCAGCGCCGATCGACCGATGCCCTGGACGTGCCGAGCCAACCCGCGGCCTCCTGGGCCGCCAAACCCTGCGCGAGCGCGACGAGCGCGTGCGCGATGTCGGTCTCGTCGCCGCGCAGGATGCCCGCGTCGATGGCGCGCCGGACGCGCGCCACGATGAACTCCCTGACCGCGCTGCCTGCGGTCAGCTCCGCGGGGCCCGGGTCGAAGTCGGCGAAGGGCCCGGAGAACATCACCTCGGCCAGCACCGGGTTCTCACGCACGAACGCCCGGAAGACCCGGATGACACGCACCAGGTCGGCACGCGGATCGTCGGAGATCTGGACGCGGTCGAAGCGTCGCCGCAGCAGTCGGAAGCCCTCGAAGAACACCTCCCGGACGAGCCCGGCCTTGTCTCCGAACAGCTCGTAGACCGCCGGCGTCGACGTCTCCGCCTGCTGCGCGACCCGCCGGGCCGTGAAACCGGCGATCCCCTCGTCGGCCAGCGTCGCGACCGCGACCTGCAGGACGCGGTCTCGCAGCTCGGGCGTCCGCTGCTTCGCTCTCGGCACCACGGTCTCCTGTCGCGACGGTTGGTTGGGGCGGTCACGTCCGGCTCACGCCGTCGCCGAGAAGTCGGCGTCGTCGGCTTCGATGGCCGCCCGGAGCGCGTGCAGCGAGCGGTCCCGGGCGCGCCGTTTGCTCGCGGCGTGCGCCTCTCCGTCGAGCTTGGCCAGCAGGTCCGCCGCGCTCAGGGCAACGTCCCGCAGCTCGGAGGCCGGCACGACGCGATCCAAGAAGCCGGCCGCGACCGCATCGTCGGGAGAGAAGACCTCCGCGAGGACGACCGCGCGGTTGAAGTGCGCGGGCGTGAGCCGTTGCCTGCAGATCTCGACCGCGGCCCGCGGCATCGTGAGACCGATGGCGACCTCGTTGGCGGTGATCTTGTA
>Ga0066709_100002097_pt1 | contig 14141 bp, 4 predicted proteins | sample GraSoiAngelo_158_FD_79665 | JGI IMG/M metagenome (GOLD analysis project Ga0066709, IMG submission 79665) | Grasslands soil microbial communities from the Angelo Coastal Reserve, California, USA - 14_1009_16_30cm | ecosystem: Environmental > Terrestrial > Soil > Grasslands | place: USA...
CGCGGCGGACTCCGGGCCCGACCGGCGCTCGGCCTCCTGCCTGGCGTATTCGCTGAATTGCATCGGCGCGGTCAAACCGCAGGGTGTCCCCCGGCAGTTGGCCGTGTACAGGTCGCCCACTTCGCAAAGCAGCACGCTCATTGACCACCCGTCGCAGATGAGGTGATGAGCGACTATGATCAGCCGGTGATCATCGGCGGCCAGCCGGACGATTTGGGCCCGCAGAAGCGGACCGTTGACAAGGTCGAATTCGTGGCCGACTTCCCGGTCGATGATCTCCGCGACCCGCGGTTCACGGTCGGCTTCCTGCTGACTGGAAAAGTCCACCAACGGCACGTCCAGTTTCGCGTTGGCGGCGATTCGCTGGATATCCCCGGAAGGGCTGAACGTGGTCCGCAGGGCCTCATGGCGGCCGATGAGTTGGTGAATCGCCCGCCGCAAGGCCTCCACTTGGAGCGGTCCGCGCAAACAGACCGTACACGATTCGTTGTAAGCGGCGGACACCGCGGCGCCCATCTGCGTGGCAAACCAGATTTCGCGTTGCGCATCGGTCAGGGAAACGGTCTTCACCCCTGCCTTCACGGGCCCGTCGCCGCAGACGATCGAATCCTGCGAACTTTGATTGGTCCGTGGAGCGGTCGGGGTCGGAGGCGAAACGGCCGGTTGTCCCGCGTCAGCGCTTTGAGCGTCGATCCAGGCCGTGAGTTTTTCCAGGCTTGGAAAGGCCTCGAGCAACTGGCGAAAAGTGACGTTGACGCCGAACCGCGCCTGGACGGCCTGGCTGGCCTGGGTGAGAAACAGTGAATCAAATCCCAGCTCGAGAAAAGTTGCCGAAGCGCTCGCGTGCGAGAGGTCCAGACCGGACAAGGTCTGGAAGACCGCTTTGAGTTTCGATAGCGTATCGTTCCCCTCCGGTTTGGGCTTCGCTTCGGCCGGTCCTTTCTCCGGCGCCGGATTTTTCCCGTCGTCGTGGACCGGGGACTGGACGGGGTGGGTAGAGCTGTCAATCGAACCGGAACTCGCGCGCGGAGGGAGTCCGGCAGGTTCAACCCAATAACGCTTGCGCTCGAACGGGTAGGTCGGCAGCGGCAGTCGATAGCGCCGCTCGTGAGACGAAAATGCGGTCCAGTTGACTGTGACTCCCTCCAGCCAGAGACGACCCAGGGCATTGAGCAGGGAGGCACCCTCGAGCGGTTTTTCATTCGCAGGGTGGAATGACGGGACCACGAGGTGAGCGGGGCCGAATCCGGGGTGTTGTCGCGCCAGCGTACTGAGGGTATGGCCGGGGCCGACCTCGACCAGAATTCTACTTTCATCCCGCGCCAGTTCAGCCAGGCCGTCGGCGAAGCGCACGGTTTGGCGCAGGTGCGCGGTCCAACAATTGGGGTCGGTGGCCTCCTGCTCGGTGACCCAGGTTCCGGTGAGATTTGCGATGTAGGGAATTCGTGGCGGATTCAATTTCACTTTTCTGACTTTGGCGGCCAACCAGTGGAGCACCGGCTCCATCATTTCTGAGTGAAACGCGTGGGAGGTCTGCAACCGCCGGAAGGCCGCGCCGCGCTCGGCGAGTTTCTTTTCCAAGGATTCGATGGCTTCGAATGGGCCGGAGGCGACACAGAGAGAGGGTCCGTTGATGGCCGCCAACGAAAGTCTTCGACCCAGCAGGGCTTTGATTTCCTGTGCGGGCAGACGAATCGCCAGCATAGCCCCGGTGGGTTGTTTCTGGACCAGACGGCCACGCGCCGCGACCAATGCCAATGCGTCTTCGAGCGAAAAAACTTCCGCCAGACAGGCGGCGACGTATTCGCCGACGCTGTGACCGATCATTGCCCGCGGGCGAATGCCCCAGTGCATCCACAGCCTGGCGAGCGCGTATTCGATGACGAACAGCGCCGGTTGAGTAACGAATGTCTGCGAGAGCTGCGCGGTGGCTTGCTCGAGCCGATCTGGCTCGGAATACAGCAGCGTCCGCAGGTCAAGTTCCAGGTGCGCCTTGAGTATCTCGCTGCAACGGTCCACGTGCTCGCGAAATACCGGCTCCGTTTCATAAAGCGGGCGGCCCATATTGACGTGCTGCGCGCCCTGGCCGGGGAACATAAAAACCACCGGCGGTTCGCTCTGGCGGACTTGTCCGCTCAACACGCGTTTCGAGTCGGGCGTCGCCAGCGTCTGAGTGGCGTCGGCCACGCTCTGGCAGACCACCACCCTGCGGTGGTCAAACGGCTTGCGGCCGACTTGCAAAGTAAAAGCGACGTCGGCCGGATTGATTCCCGGGTTGGCCTTGAGGTGTTCGACCAGGCGGGCGGTGGCCGTTTCGAGAGCGGAGGCGCTTCTGGCGGAGAGGACCACCAGGTGGCAGGGGCGCGACTTGCCGGGCAATTCGGTCGCGGGCGCTTCCTCGAGCACGACGTGGGCATTGGTGCCGCCGATGCCGAACGAGCTGACCCCGGCCCGACGGGGCGTGTGGTCCGCGCTCCACTCGCGCAACTGGTCATTCACAAAAAACGGGCTGTTGGCGAAATCGATTTTCGGATTCGACCGCCGGAAGTGCAGGCTGGGCGGCAGTTGCTGGTGCTGCAAAGCGAGCACGGTTTTGATCAGACCGGCGATGCCGGCGGCGGCATCAAGGTGACCGATGTTGCTCTTCACGGAACCAATGGCACAGAAACCCTTCGCGGCGGTGCCGGCGCGGAAGGCCCTGGTTAATCCGGCGATTTCGATCGGGTCGCCCAGAGGCGTGCCGGTGCCGTGGGTTTCGATGTAGGAGATGGTCTCCGGCTCAATGCCGGAATTGGCTTGGGCCATGGCGATGACCTCGGCCTGGCCCTCGACACTCGGCGCAGTATAACCGATCTTGAGCGAACCGTCGTTGTTGATGGCGCATCCTTTGATGACCGCGCAAATGTGGTCACCCGCCGCGACAGCATCGGACAGTCGCTTTAATGCCACGATACCGACTCCGTCGCCGGAAACGGTTCCGGCGGCCTGCGCATCGAACGCCCGGCAATGGCCGTCCGGTGAGATGATTCCGCCTTCCTGGTGGAGTTGAGCCTTTTTTGGGGGGAACGTGATCGACACGCCGCCCGCCAGCGCGATATCGCACTGGTAGTTCAACAGGTTTTGGCAGGCGAGGCACACGGCCACCAGCGATGTGGAGCAGGCGGTCTGAACGTTCACGCTGGGGCCGCGCAGGTTCAATTTGTACGAGACCCGCGTGGGCAGATAATCCTTGTCCGTTGCCAGCATCGCCTGGAATGCGCCTACGAGGCGGATTCGATCCGGATTGGTCAGGAGGTTCGAGAGCAGATATGTGCTCATGCTCGTGCCGGCGAACAAGCCGATCAGGCCGTCGAAGGTGTCTGGATTGTAACCCGCGTTTTCAAGCGCTTCCCACGCGCATTCGAGAAAAACCCGATGCTGCGGATCCAGAATTTCCGCTTCGACCGGATTCAGGCTGAAAAAGGCAGCGTCAAACCATTCGGAGTTGTCCAGGACGGCGCGCGCTTTGACCAGGTTCGGATTGTTTGTCGGAGGCGGACCGTCAAGCAGGGACCATTGCAACTCCTCATTTTTGAAAAAGGAGACGGACTCGACGCCGTCACGGAGATTGCGCCAGAAGTGCTCAAGGTCTTGCGCGCCCGGGAAGCGTCCGGCCATGCCGATGACAGCGATGCTTTCGGCCTGGGTTTCCGACGAATTCATAACTTAACCCGCGCGCCAAATTGTTTCTGTCGCGGGCGGCCGGCGGCGGCCTTCTGACGGCGGGTGCGCTCCTGAATTCTCTGCGCGAACGGCTCCTCGTTTTTGCCATCGCCCAGGTGCGAGGCGAGCGAGCGGATGGTGGGAAACTCGAAGAGCTCGATGACCGGCAGGTCAATTCCGAGGGACTCGCGGAGTTTGGCCTGGACCTGCACGACCTGAAGCGAGTGGCCGCCGAGGTCGAAAAAGTTGTCGTTCACACCCGGGTTTTTGGTGGAGAGGACCTGTTCCCAAATCGTGGCGACCGTCTGTTCGAGCCCGCCCCGGGGCGCGACGAAGGTTGTGTCCAGGGCCGGCCGGTGTGGGTCTGGCGCGGGCAGCGCGGCGCGGTTCACCTTGGCGTTGGGTGTGAGTGGGAGTTTGTCCAGCAGGACGAAGGCCGAGGGCACCATGTAATCCGGCAGTTTCTCGCGCAGAAACCGGCGCAGTTCGTTGAGCGAGACAGTGGTGTGTTTGTAGGTGGTGAGGTAAGCCACGAGGTGTTTGTCACCCGGCTTGTCCTCCCGCGCGACCACCACAGCCTCGCGGACTTTGGGGAATTCAAGAAGGGCCGCTTCAATTTCACCCGGCTCGATGCGAAAGCCGCGGATTTTGACCTGCTGATCCACCCGGCCGAGCAGTTCGATGCTGCCGTCGGGCAGCCACCGGGCGCGATCCCCGGTGCGATAAAGCCGTGCGCTGGGATCGTCGTGAAACGGGTGGCGGACAAATTTCTCGGCGGTGAGTTCGGGCTGATTCCGGTAGCCCCGTGCGAGACCATCGCCGCCAATAAACAGCTCGCCCGGGACAGCGACGGGCACCGCCTCGAAATGGCCGTCGAGAACGTAAAATTCCGTATTGGCAATCGGCCGGCCGATGACGATGGGGTCCGGGCCGGGTTCAATCTTTGCGGCGGCCGACCAGACGGTCGTCTCGGTGGGGCCGTAAAGGTTCCACAACTCGGCGCAGCGTTCCAGGAGTTGGTTGGCCATTTCTCGAGACAAGGCTTCGCCGCCGGAAAAAATCCTCAGCCTCTTGTCTCCGCGCCAACCGGAATCGAGCAACAACCGCCATGTGGCCGGCGTGGCTTGCAGAACGGTCGCGCCAGTCCGGGCGATTTTGGACGCGAGCAGGGCGCCATCAGAGGTCTCCTCACGCGAGGCCAGGATCACCCGGGCTCCGACGCTCAGCGGCAGGAACAGTTCGAGCGCTGCGATGTCGAACGACAACGTAGTGACCGCGAGGAGATTTTCATCGCGGGACAGGCCCGGTTCGCGCTGCATCGAGCTGAGGAAATTCACGATGGCCCGATGCGGAATCTCGACGCCTTTGGGCCGGCCGGTGGAGCCGGAGGTGTAAATGAGGTAAGCGAGATTTTCGGGCAAGATCGACACCGCCGGTTTCTCTTCACTCTCACGCCGGATGAGTTTCCATTCGGTGTCGAGGCAAACCGAACGCGCGCCGGCTCTGGGGAGGGCTGCGAGCAATGGTCGTTGGGTTAAAACCAGCGGGGCCTGGGAATCTTCGAGCATGTAGGCGAGTCGTTCCCTGGGATAGGTCGGGTCAAGGGGCAGGTAGGCGCCGCCGGCTTTGAGGACACCGAGCAACGCGACCAACATTTCCAGCGAGCGATCCAGGCAGATGCCGACAAGGGTGTCCGGTTTCACGCCGAGTTTTTGCAGGTAATGCGCCAACTGGTTCGCCTGGCGGTCGAGTTGGGCATAAGTCAGGTGGCCGTCGCCGACGGCAGCGGCGACCGCGTCCGGCGCCCGTTTGACCTTCTCTTCGATCAACTCGTGGAGGGATGTTGCGCGGGGGTATCCTGCCTCGATCCGGTTCCAGCCGCCGAACAACTGCTGGCGTTCCGTTTCGGTCAGCAGGGGCAGATTCGATAGGCGTCTGCCCGGATCGGCCACGATTTGTTCGAGCAGCACTTTGAAATGATCGAGCATCCGTTGAATGGTCGCCTGCTCGAAGAGATCGGTGTTGTATTCCATCCGCGCCGCCAGGCTGCCGGCGCTCTCGGTCATGTAAAGGGTCAGGTCAAATTTCGCGGTGCCGCTGTCAAGTGGAATTCGCGTCAGTTTCAGTCCTGGCCAATCAGCCGATTCCAGCGGCGGACGTTCGAGCGCGAACATGACCTGAAAGAGCGGCGCGTGGCTGAGACTTCGTTTGGGCTGCAATTCCTCGACCAGTCGCTCGAACGGCACCTCTTCATTCGCGTAGGCGTCCACGGCCATGTCGCGCACGCGGCCGAGAAACTCGCGGAAGGTTGGGTTACCCGACAGGTCTCCGCGCATGACCAGCGTGTTGATGAACAGCCCGATGACGTCTTCCGTTTCGGTCAGATTTCGCCCGGCAACCGGCGAGCCGACGAGGATTTCCTCCTGGCCGGTATAACGGTAGAGCAGGGTTTGAAATGCGGCCAGCAAGGTCATGAAAAGGGTGGCGTCCTCATTTTGGCCCAGTTCCTGGAGCGGCTCGCGCAACGCAGCCGGAAGGCCGAGGGATTCGACCGCCCCGCGATATGTCTGTATCCTCGGACGTGGCCGGTCGGTGGGCAGTTCCAGGGTCGCGAGGCTGCCAGCCAGACGTTTTTTCCACCAGGCCAGTTCCTTATCGAGGAACTTGAGTCGTTCCTGCTGCCAGACGGCGAAATCGGCGTATTGGATGGGTGGTTCGGGCAAGTCCACTGCCTGGCCCGCGCGCAGCCGCTCATAAATCGAGGCCAGTTCGCGGAAGAAAACCGTGAGCGACCAGCCGTCGAAAATGATGTGGTGCACGTTGAGCACGAAGAGGTGTTCGGCGCCGGTAATTCTCAGTAGTCTGGCGCGCAGCAACGGCAGGAGCGTGAGCTCGAACGGGCGTTGCGCCTCCTCGGCGACCAGCCGCAACGCTTCCGTCTTTCGGTTGGGAAGCGGGAGAGAGCCCAGGTCGCTCACCGGCAATCGCACCGTCATCGTCGGCGCGACCACCTGAATCGGCCGGCCATCCTGAAGAGCGAAGCTGGTTCGCAGTATTTCGTGTCGGCGAACGACGTGATTGATGGCCTGCTCGAGCAACCGTGCCTCAAGCGGGCCTTGCATCCGGACGGCGATGGGGATGTTGTAAAGGGGGGTGTCCGGCTGCAACTGTTCGAGGAACCAAAGCCGCTGTTGTCCTGACGAAACCGGAAAGGCAAATATCTCCGGAGCGAGAGACTCGGTCTCCTGTCCGCAGTTTGTCTGCGAAGCGCGTGTTTCCGTGGTCATCATGGTTTTTCACTACTGCTTGGCTAACTGCGCGGCGCCTTCGACGGATGGCCGGCCAACCCGATACGATTCCCGCGACACTCGCGCAAGGCCCGGTCCCCGTTGCGGCGCGCGCCGCGCCGCCAGTCGGTCAATTTCCTTCGCGAAGTCAGCGACGGTCGGCTTTTCAAAGAGGGTCCGGATGGACATCTGAATTTGGAACGACTCTTTGAGCCGCGCCACGGCCTGGGCAGCGAGGAGGGAGTGGCCGCCCAGTTCGAAGAAATTGTCGTGCACGCCGACCCGCGGACGGCCGAGAAGTTGCGACCACAGGCGGGCGACTGTTTCCTCCACCTGATCGCGCGGGGCGACATATGCCCGGCGCAATGGGCGCTGCGATCGCTCGGGCGCCGGCAGGGCGCGGCGATCGATTTTGGCGTTGGGCGTCAACGGCCAGGCGTCCAGACAGACGAACGCCGACGGTACCATAAAGTCGGGAAGTGTGGTGCGCAGGAAATCCGACAACTCTTTGCTCGGCGGGGCGGTCGGCTGTTTCAAGATCAAATAGGCCACAAGCTGTTTTGGTCCGTTCTCCTGGTCGCGCGCCATCACCAGACATTCACGCACCGTCGGATGTTGGTTGAGCCGGGCCTCGATTTCGCCCGGCTCGATTCGGTAACCGCGAATCTTGACCTGCTGATCCACGCGCCCGAGAAATTGAAGGTTGCCGTCCGCGTGCCGGCGGACCAGGTCGCCGGTCCTGTAGAGCCGCCCGCCCGGCGTCGCGCTGAAAGGATTCGGGATGAACTTCTCACCCGTGAGCGCCGGATTGTTGCGATATCCCCGCGCGAGGCTTTCGCCGCCGATATAAAGTTCGCCGGGCACGCCGACCGGAACCGGGCGGAGCATCGGGTCGAGTACGTAAACTTGCACGTTGGCGATGGGACGGCCGATTGGCGGCGCTTCCGTCGGCGCGTTTTCTGCGGGGTGGACACGGGCAAAAGTCGTGACCACGGTGTTCTCGGTGGGACCATAATGGTTGACCAGACTTGCGGGGAATTTAAGGCCGGGTCTGCGATGGAGTTGGTCGCCGCCGGTCAGCAAGGCGCGCAGGGGGACACCGGCGGGCCACGGCACGGAGAACGTTTCCTCGGCCACCGGTGTCGGCACGAAGCCGAGAGTAATTTTCGCGTCGCTCAGCCATTGCGCCAGGCCGGGCGCGGAGGCGCGCAGTTCGTCGTCCACGATATGAACGCTGGCGCCGGCGGTAAGGTAGGGCCACAGTTCCCAGACGGAGGCATCAAAGGAAACGGCGGCGAATTGGGTCGCGCGGTCTGCTGGAGTGACGCCGTAGGCGCGCTGGTGCCAGGCAAGCAAGTTGACCAGGCCGCGGTGTGACAGCTCGACGCCTTTCGGTTTCCCGCTCGAGCCGGAGGTGTAAATGATATACGCGAGGTTGTCCGATGAGAGGCGCGGACGCGCAGGCGGTATTTCGGCGTCGCCGCCGGCCAATCGCAACAGGTCGAGGCAAACGACTTTGCAGTTCGCAGTCTGAAACTTGAAACGGCTTTGCAGCGGTTCCTGTGTAAGAAGCACGGGCGCTCCGGAATCCTGAAGCATGAAGTGGAGCCGTTCCTTCGGGTAGGCCGGATCGAGCGGGAGGTATGCGCCGCCCGCCTTGAGGATGCCCAGCAGTCCGGCGATCATCGCTGGCGAGCGATGGACGCAAATGCCCACTGGGACGTCCGGACCGACGCCGAGAGAGCGCAGATGGCGCGACACCCTATTGGCTTGGTTGTCGAGTTCCCGATAGCTGACTTCCTCCTTGCCATGAACCAAAGCAACTGCATCGGGTGTGCGCACCACCTGCGCCTCAAAGAGTTCAGGCACGCATTGGCGCGGATAGTCGGCCTGAGTCGCATTCCATTCGACCAGGAGTTGCCGCCGTTCCGCTTCGGTCAACAGCGGCAGATCGGCCACCGGTTGCGACAGATCGGCGACCATTCCGTCCAGCACGCTCTGAAAGTGACCGAGCATTCGCGCGACGGTCGCGCCCTCGATCCGGCCCTGGTCGTAGCCGATCTTGAGCGTCATTTCCGGTCCGCCGTAGATGTCTGCCCAGAGGGGAAACTGGGGCTGATTGCGGACGGCAAATTCCCGCTTCTCCCACCGACCACCTTGCGCGCGTAACGCGGCGTCCCACGACGGGTCCTGGAAATTGAATATGCTATCGAACAGCGGCTGCCCGGGAGGCAGATCGCTCCAACGCTGAATTTCCACCAGGGGCGTGTGTTCGTAATCGCGCAGGACGAGGTTCCGGGCTCGCAATTCTTTGAGCCAATCCACCGCCCGCATCTCCTCGGCAACGCGCACCCGCATGGGCAGAGTGTTGACCAAGAGCCCGACGATGGACTCGACGCCTTCGACTGAGCCATGACGACAGGCGCGAATGACGCCAAACAGCACGTCATCTTCACCGCTGTAGCGACTCAGCACGACGGCCCACGCCCCCTGCAACAGCGTATTGACGGTGAGACCACTTTGGGCGGCGACGGATCGAAGCTCCGCGGTCTCGACGGCCGAAAGCGATACCTGCTGGACTGTGTGGCGCGGATTCTCATCCGCCACCGGGCCGGTGGAGCGCACGCCGAGCAGTGGCGTGGTGGCAGCGAAACCTTTCAACTGTTTTCTCCAAAACGATTCGGCGGCGGACCAGTCGCGCTTTCGCAGCCACTCGATGTAATCGCGATAGGGTCGCGGGGGCGGCAGTTCCAGTTCGTGTCCCTGGCACAATGCCTCATACAAATTGAACACTTCATTGAGCAGCGCGACGACAGCGCGGCCATCCAGCAATAGATGGTGAAAGGTCAGGGCGAGGACGTATTTGGCGGGTCGGACACAGAACAGTGCCAGTCGCATCAACGGGGGAATATTCAACTCGAACCCGCGGCGCCGTTCCGCCTGGAGATAAACGTCCAGACGGGTTTGCTGCTCACGCTCCGTCAGACCGCGCCAATCCTTCTGTTCGCAATGAAGGCGCACGTTACGGTGTACCTCCTGACGCGGCAGCAATCCTGCCCCGTTGAATCCGGTTCGCAAAATCGCGTGCCGCCGCGAGGCGCGATCCCAGGCCTCGCGAAACGCTGCGAAATGGATTTCTTCGGGCAAGGTGCAAATGATCTGTTCGATGTCCACTCCGGAGTGGGGCGCGGAGAGCCCGTGAAAGAACATTCCCTGTTGCATCGGCGAGAGCGGATAGCTCTCCTCGATATAGTCCGCTGCCGCTGTTTTTTTTGGGCCCAGCATATCGTTTACGACATGAAGAGTAGGCCCTGGAAAGAGTCGCCGAAAGTGGGTGAAGCCCTAAAAGGCGATGGGGAATTGACCCCACCTCTTCTCCTCAATAACGGAGGTGAGATCGTATGAAACTTGTGGACTTGCGAGTAGAAAACCTCGAAGAGCGAGTCGCTCCGGGTCTCAGTATCGGTGGAGGGATTAGTATTGGTATCGGCGTGGGCGTCGGCGTCGGCGGCGAAGGGAGCGGATGCGATACCCACGACACTGGGTCCTGCAGTTGCGATTAGCGGCTCAGCCTGGGCCAAGCGCACGCGGTAAAGGGTTTTAAGCGTGCGTCGCCCTCGAATGGTTTATTCATGCCTCTGCTGGGCTTTCCCCGCAAGAGGCCTGGGTCGAATTGAATCGTTTCCTCCGTTTCCCCCCGGCTGCCTTCGTGCTGGCCGAGGCCGCGTGTTAGGTTTTCACCCCCCAACAATTCAGGTAAACACCCCTCTGTTAAGTAGAGGCCCGTCCGGCGAGCTTGAATGAATTAGCCACAAGACGAGCCGCAAAAACGGCGCCCGGCGCCGGTGAGGTGTGTCGAACGGGACAGGACTTGATCAATTTGTTCAACTTTCGGAGCCTGGAGAGAGGAACTGTTGTGAACGGAAATTTGAAGATCCTACTGGTGGACGACAACCCCGATGATCGAGCACTCGTCGCGCGCGAGATGACCCGGGAATTCCCCGAGGGTCACCTTACCCCGGCAGCTGACCTGAAAGAACTCGGTTCGGCCCTCCGGCGCGGGCGATGGGACCTGGTGGTGACGGATCACCAGCTACGCTGGAGCGATGGGCTCACGGTCTTGAAAGCTGTCAAAGAGCGTTGGCCGGACTGCGCGGTCATTATGTTTACCGGTTCGGGGAACGAGGAGATCGCAGTGCAGGCGATGAAGGCCGGCCTGGATGATTACGTCCTCAAGTCACCCAAACATTACGCCCGTCTGGCCGCGGCGGCGCACATGGCGTTGGACAGGGCGATGCAGCGCCGCCGATTGCGCGAGGCGGAATCGCGCTATCGGGCCTTGTTCAGCCGGGTGCCGGTCGGGTTGTTCTGTGCGGCCATCGACGGCCGGATCATCGACGCCAATCCAGCCATGGTTGACATGCTGGGTTACCGGAATCGACAGGCGTTGCTCGAGGTAAATGCGAGGCGTTTGTTTGCCAATGCACGGCAACGGCGCGAATGGCTGAGGGCCATCCACAGATCGTCGGTTGTGGAACGTTTCGAACTCCAGCTCCGGCGGCACGACGGAAAATTTTTGTGGGTGGAGATCAACGCCCGCGCCGTGAATGATGAGCAAGGCCGCCTCGCCTACTGCGAAGGCAGCGCGGAGAACATCACTGGCCGAAAAAAGGCGGATTCCCAGCTTCGTGACTCGCGCGAACAATTGCGCGCGCTGGCCGCCCATTTGCAGTCGGTGCACGAGGAAGAGCGCACGCGCCTGGCCCATGCGATGGAAGAAGACCTGGGGCAGGTGCTGGCCAACCTGAAACTGCACCTGGGTCTGTTGCGGGAAGCGATCACCCGGCCGGCCAATGTTTCGTCGCTGGACTTCACCCGGCAGCAGCTCAAGACTCTGCCCAGGATGGTGGATTCACTGATTGCCACCGTCCGGAAAATGTGCACCGAACTGCGCCCCGCGTTGCTTGATGACTTGGGCCTCGAAGCGGCCATGCAATGGCAGATTCAGGAATTCCAAAAACGGACCGGCATTCGATGTGAATTCGAGTCCAGACTTCAGAATGCGAAGCTGGACGCCGAACGGGCCACGACCCTGTTTCGCATTTTCCAGGAGACGCTCACCAGCGTCGTCCGCCGCGCCCGGGCCACGCAGGCGGCGGTCCACCTGCGGGAAGAAGGAGACAAATTGGTCCTCGAGATCGAGAACAACGGGAATGTCCCGGCAGGCGAGGGTTCACAGAGAGGCTTGCTGGAACTGCTGGGTATGCGAGAACGGGCCAGCATGCTCGACGGCAAGATCAACATCAGCAACCGTCAGGGAAAAGGAACGTGTGTGGATGTTCGAATTCCCTGGCATCACCCGGTAAACGAAGATAAAGTGGCCGCGCAAAACTAGGAAATATCCGGGCTTCGGTCGTTCACCCATCAATTATTCGGGTTTCACCGAACTGTTCACCGCACCGGCGGGCTGTTAGCGTTTATCACCTTGCAGCGGGGTTATGCTGCACTTTCTCCAACGTGGCCCGGAGGAGGATGAGAAATAATGGTGGCGCAACTGCCAAAGTTAAGAAGTGACTTGATATTCAGCCGGCGGGGAGCGGAGGGTAACGTCTCCTTCGTCATCAAGGACCCTGCCAACGGACAGTTCTTCCGCTTTCGCGAAACCGAACATTTCATTGCGCGCCAGCTCGACGGAGCGACCGGATCGGAAGAGGTCTGCCGGCGGGTCGAGGCAAAGTTTGGCCTCGAGCTGGAGGAGGGAACGCTGGCCAATTTTGTCAAGGCCCTCGAGCAGAACCGCCTGCTCGAAGCCGGGGAAGGTGTGGTCAGGGCGCCGAAGCGCCGGCGACTTCGCGGGAACCTGTTATACCTGCGGTTCCAGGTCTGCGATCCGGACCGGCTCTTCAACCGGCTGGTGGGCAAGGTCCGTTTCTGTTTCACGCCGCATTTCATCATCCTTTCTGCAGCGATGGTTCTGATAGCGTGTTGCGTGCTGGCGTTCAATTGGGGGGAATTCAAACAGGACCTGCCCCGGCTCTACCGCCTGACGGCCATACCGATGATCTGGGCCATCATCATGGTGGTCACCACGCTCCATGAATTCGCCCACGGTTTGACCTGCAAACATCATGGCGGCGAGGTGCACGAACTTGGTTTTCTGTTGATGTACTTTCAACCGGCCCTCTACTGCAATGTCAGCGATGCCTGGATGTTCCCGGAGAAATCCCGGCGCCTCTGGGTTACGTTCGCGGGGCCGTATTTCGAGCTTTTTGTCTGGGCGCTGGCCACGCTGCTCTGGCGCTTCAGCGACGCGAACACGTGGGTGAATTACGTGGCGCTGGCCGTGACCGCCACCTCCGGGTTCAAGGCATGGCTGAATTTCAACCCGCTCCTGAAACTGGATGGTTATTATCTGTTAAGCGACCTGCTGGAAATGCCGAATCTGAGGCGCCGCTCCTACGCCTACATCGGAACCGGGATCAAAAGGTTCTTCGGTGTCCAGACACCCGGAACAGAAACTCCTCGTGAACGCCGGGTTTTCCTCGCTTACGGCGTGGTGGCGTCGGTCTTCTCCTTCTGGTTGCTTGGTTTCATGGCCCTCAAACTTGGCGCCGTGGTGAGCAAGAGTCATCGAGGGCTCCTCGGTTTTTTCCTGGTGCTCTTGCTCTTCTTCTTGAAAATCAGGCGACGACTGCGCCGGTTGTTCCCTGAAACAAAAGCCTGGTTCACGTCCGTGAAGGCAGCCCTGGCGGCCATGAAACGGCCGATCGTCGCGTCGGCGATGCTGGCGGCTCTGGCGCTCCTCGCCTGTTTCGGCCGCGCCGAACTCAAGGTGACCGGGCCGCTGAGAGTTCTTCCGGTGCGCAACGCCGATGTTCGCGCCGAGGTCGAAGGAACCGTGGAGGAGATTCGGGTCGATGAAGGCGACCTGGTCCATCAAGGCGACTTGATCGCGCGCCTTTCGGACCGCGACAACGCGGCCGAATTGCGGAAGACGGAGGCCCGGATTGCGCAGTCCACGGCGAAGCTCCAGTTGCTGAAAGCCGGGCCGACCAAGGAGGAGATCGAGGTGGCCAGGGCCGCCGTTGACAAAGCCGAAGCCAGTCTGAGGTACACCCGAAACCGCTTGGGCAGGGACAAGGCCTTGTTCGA
>Ga0066709_100002098_pt1 | contig 14141 bp, 8 predicted proteins | sample GraSoiAngelo_158_FD_79665 | JGI IMG/M metagenome (GOLD analysis project Ga0066709, IMG submission 79665) | Grasslands soil microbial communities from the Angelo Coastal Reserve, California, USA - 14_1009_16_30cm | ecosystem: Environmental > Terrestrial > Soil > Grasslands | place: USA...
CCTATCTGCTCGCCGTCGTGGGGGTCTCGATCACCGCCGGCCGCGTGGCGGGCCTGCGGGGGGGCGCGGCGCTCGCGCTCGCGTTTCCAGTGATGCACTTCAGCTACGGGCTCGGGTATCTGAGGCGCATCATGGAGCTCGCCCTGCCGTCCGGACGCCGCGCTCGGCATGCCGAGCTGCCATTGTCGCGCTGAGGTCGGGGGCGGTGTTCCGGGAAGCCGACGTCGGATACGGCCGCGATTGCCCAACGCAGTAGCCCGCTGTCAAATAATTCACTCGAATCGGAGGAGCAGCCAGTCGATGCGCGCCGGACCCGAGATTGCCGCCCACACCCACCCCAGCCTATTTCGCGAGCAATCGCCAGAGCGTATGCTCGATGAGTGGCGCGTGACCTGCGACGTGCTCGTCCAGGTCCTGGGTGAGCCGTGCGTAAGCGCGGTCCGTTCCGGGCGGCCATTTCTTCAACGGATGGTGGAGTAGCAGTATGGCGGCGGCACAGCGGGACTTGAACGCGCGACGGGGCGCTGCACAGCCCCACCGCCTGGGTGTCCGCGCGGCTGCGGGGTATTCATGAAACAGGAGGCGAGCGAAAGGAGCCTGACCCAGCGAATCATCGGGGGAATGTTGTGGAGCGCCTGGGGCAAGGGCGCGAACACCGTCCTCCAGATGGTGATCGTCGGCACGCTGGCGCGCCTGCTCTCGCCGTCCGACTTCGGTGTGGTCAGCGCGGCACTCGTCGTCATAGGCGTGTCGTCGGTACTCTCGCACCTGGGCCTCGGGCCAGCCCTGGTGCAGCGCCCCGAGATCGAGCCCCGGCACATCGCGACGACGTTCACGGCATCAGTCCTGTTCGGCGTTATGCTGGGCGTGCTCGTGTGGTGTGCAGCTCCGGCAGCCGCCGTCTTCTTTCACATCCCGGCCGTTACCCCAGTAGTGCGGGCGCTGGCCTGGGTGTTCGTGATCCAAGGGTTCGGCATCGCGCCCGAGGCGCTGATGAAGCGGGAGCTGCGGTTCCGGTGGCTCGCCACCCGCGACGTGGTCACCTACCTGCTAGGCTATGGCGCCGTCGGGATCCCGCTCGCCGCACTTGGGTTTGGCGTCTGGGCGCTCGTGGCTGCCCAGATGGCCCAGACGCTGGCGCGCACCGTCGCACTCGTGTCCCAACACCCGCCATCCCTGCGCGGCCTTGGCGAGCGGCGGGCGTTCCACGAGCTCTTCTACTTCGGCGGCGGCTTCACCCTGGCCAAGGTGGCGCAATACATTGCGGGGCAGGGAGACAACTTGGTGGTGGGACGATTCCTGGGCCCAGCGGCGCTCGGGTTCTACGGGCGCGCCTTCCAGTTCATGGCCTCACCGGCAAGCGACTTCGGTAACATTCTCGACCAGGTGCTGTTCCCGGCGATGGCCCGGGTCCAGGACGAACCGGCCCGGCTCACCGCGGCCTACCGCCGGGGCGTCGCGTTAGTGGGGCTTGTCGTCTTGCCGGTAAGCGCCGCGCTGGTGATCCTCGCCCCGGAGGCCATTCTCGTCCTGCTCGGGCGGGCTTGGACGCCGGTAGTCGCCCCGTTCCAGATTCTCGCCGTCGGCATGCTGTTCCGCACGAGCTACATGATGAGTGACTCCATCGCCCGGGCCACCGGGTCGGTCTACCGGCGCGCGTGGCGGCAGGGGCTCTACGCCGCCCTCGTCATCGGCGGGGCCTGGATCGGGCAGCACTGGGGCATCATCGGCGTGGCGTGGGCCGTGCTGGGCGCCGTGACCATCAACTTCTTGATGATGGCCAAGCTGAGCCTGAGCGTCGTCCGGCTGACGTGGGCTGGTCTGTGGCGAGCGCATGTGCCGGGGCTCCTCGTCGCGGCCGGGTCCGCGCCCGTCGTGTGGATCGCGGCGACACTGTCCCGGCATTGGGGCCTCCCCCCAGGCGCCGTGGTGGGGGGAGGCGCGGGAGTGTTTATCTGCGGAGTTTTGCTCCTCGTCCGGCTCGCGCCCCGTGTCTTTCTCGGGCGCGACGGGTTGTGGATGCTCGACGCGCTGCGGTCCTTCGCTCCGAAGCTGTTCCCCGCGCGCGTCTACCGCACACCCGACGCCCAAGAGGGGCGCGTCGAACCACGACCCGCCGCGTAGCTACCCCGGAATCCAAGACACCTCGGGTTGCTCATTGCGAGCGGCGGTCATAGGCAGGCGCTCCCTGGCCTTCCAAGTACACACGATGCCAGGTCGAGAAGCAGAGCAACGCCCACAAGATGCGTTCGCGGTTGTGGCGGCGAGAGAAATGGTCATCGAGGAGCCCGCGAACCATTACATGATCGAAGTAGCCAAGTCGCTGCAGGCGTCCGTGTGCGAGCTCGTCCTCGATCACGCCCCGGAGCTCGTGGCGAAGCCACTCGGCGGTCGGACCCACGAACCCCCGCTTCGGCGCGCGGAGCAGTTGCTCGGGCAGGCGGCGCTTGAGGGCCCGCTTCAGGAGTCGCTTGTTCCGCCATAGACCGATCTTGACGAGGTCCGGGAGCGGGAACACCCGTTCCACCAACTCGTGGTCTACAAACGGCACCCGGATTTCCAGCGAATGAGCCATCGCGATGCGGTCGCTTAGTGCTAGTACGTCGTCCGCGAGGAACGTCTTGTAGTCCAGGTACAGCCCGGTCGAGAGGCCCGACGGGGCACCGTGACCGCTATGGAGCTGGCGGAACCACTCGCTCGCACCGGTGCCGCGCAGGTGGTCGCGCAAGCCGCCAGAATAGAGCCCGCGCCGGTCTGCGTCGGGGACGAGTGTGAGGTAGCGAAGGTACCGATCCGACGCGGACCCGTTGCCCGGCTGAAGGAATCGCTTAAGGCGATCGACGGTTAGCGAAGTGCCCTGAGGGTCTCGTAGCAGGTTGGCGAGGGCGCTCATCCCCTGCTGCACGACGAGAGGCAGGCGAGCGTAGTGTTGGTCGATCACCAGTCCGATGTGGCGTCGGTACCCCGCGAACAGTTCGTCGCCGCCGATACCAGTGAGGGCGACCTTGTAGGACGCGCCGACCGCTCGCGACAGCAGCCAGGTCGGCACCGCAGACGGGTCGGCATGGGGTTCGTCGAGGGCATGCGCTATGGGTTCGAGCAGGTCCCGCACTTCGGGGTGAATGTCGACCTCCGTCAGCTTCACGCCGTATTGGGCGGCGAGGCGCCGAGCCAGGTCCGTTTCGTCCGCGCTCGCGGCGCCGGAGCCGAAGTAGCGCGCGGTGAACGCGTGCGGGGCGTCGCTCGCCAGCGCCCAGCTCGCGACGACCGCGGACGAGTCGAGCCCGCCGCTCAGAAACGCAGCGACTGGTACGTCGCTCACGAGGTGGGCGCGCACCGATTCGTCGAGCCACTCCACAATCTGCGCTTCCAGGTCGCGTGGAGCGCGTTTCCGCTCTCGCGGAAGATCCCAGTATCGCCGGGTTGTAAAACCGCTCGTACGGTGCCAGACGGCGACGTGACCCGGCTCGAGCTTGCGGACGTCGAGGAAAGGCGTGGCGGGCGCGGGGAAGTAGCCGAGCTGGAAGTACATGTCGACCGCATCCCAGTCGAGCGCCCGATTGGTGAGGCCGGCGGCATGGAGCGCTTTCAGCTCCGACGCGAAGGCGATCCCCCAAGGTGCGGCTGTGAAGTACAGCGGCTTGATACCGAATCGGTCGCGGGCTAGGAACAGCGTCTGCGCTGTGGAATCCCAGATGGCGAAAGCAAACATACCGCGCAGCTGCTCGACGCAGTCCGGGCCGTCGTCCTCGTAGAGATGAAGAATGGTCTCGGTATCGCCGTTGGTCGCGAACACGTGCCCGCGCGCAACGAGCCTCCGCCGGAGCTCGCGGTAGTTGTAGATCTCACCGTTGAAGACGATGACCTTCGACCGATCTTCGTTGAAGATCGGTTGCCGCCCACCCGCCAGGTCGATGATGCTGAGCCGCCTCATCCCTAGGCCGACGGGGCCATGCACGTAGTCACCTTGGTCGTCCGGACCCCGATGGCGGATCGCGTCGCACATCTCCCCCACCACGGCAGGTGAGACGGGACGGCTCGGGTCCGCGTGCACTATTCCGACAATACCGCACATAGGCGCGCCCTGGTGGAGCAAGAGTGAGGCCGGGCGCGCCTTAGCACGTCCGCGGTTACGTCGGAGGCTGTCTCGCTCGTGTTGTATGTCTCCCGCGACTTTGTGGCTCATGGACCTCACGAACGCTCACGGCTCTCGCACGCAAGTCCTTACACCTAACTGGCGCAGGCAGCTCAACACTCACACGTCTGTGGCACCTCCACCACACGCGCGTGCTCACGGCCTGGTCGCCAGGCGGCGGAGCCATAGCGAACTCGTTATCTGCCAGCTTGTTGAGCCGAAGCGAACTGCTCCACCGAGGTTAGCATATGGTGTGCAGACCAGGCGAGCTTTACGTGCTCGGAGCGTCCGAATCGGCGCCGCCGCACCCCGGTGGGTCGCATTTCAGCTACGGTCTCGGGTACCTGTGAGCGGCGCTCGCTCACTGGCTCCGCCTCGGGCAGCCGACGGCGGACATCGGCGCGACCGCCCTGTCACGATAGCTCGGTGTCGAATAGTCTCGAATCGAGGAGCAGTCAGCCGATGCCTGCGGGACCACAGATCGCCACTCTTCTCTATCACGAAGTGACCGACGATCCGGCGTCGACCGGCTTCCAGTGGACCGGGGCGCTCTCGTGCACGCACACCCGGGCCGCGTTCACCCGGCATCTGGCGGAGATCGCAACGAGTCCGGTCGCTCCGGAACTCGTGGGCGACATCGACCTCACACGGCCGGGCCGGCATCTGTTGCTGACCTTCGACGATGGTGGGCGGAGCGCCCTGCACGTGGGCGACGAGCTCAAGCGGCGGGGGTGGAAGGGCCACTTCTTCGTCGTCACAGAACAGATTGGTTCGCGCTATTTCGTTAACGCGTGCGAGATCAGATATCTCCGGAGCTGCGGTCACATCATCGGCAGTCACTCGCACACCCCCCCCAGCCTAGTTCGCGAGCAGTCGCCAGAGCGTATGCTCGATGAGTGGCGCGTCAGCTGCGACGTGCTCGCCCAGCTCCTGGGTGAGCCGTGCACAACCGCCTCCGTGCCGGGGGGGGACATGTCACGCCGGGTCTTGCAATCCGCGAACACCGCCGGGCTCCGGTATCTCTTCACGTCCGACCCTTGGCTCACCCCGCGCAAAGAGGGCGACTGTTGGATCCTCGGGCGGTTTAGCACGAAGGTTGGCACGCCGCCGCGGCGGGTGCACGAGCTGGCTCATTTCCGGGGGTGGACCAGGGTCTGGATGGTCAGGCAGCTCAAGGTACTCGCCTCTCGGAGCCTGCCTGGGCTCTACCGGCTGTATGTGCGCTCGCGCTACCGTGAGCGACCGGCGGTCGTGGATTGACCGAATGGCCTTGACCATCGGCTGGACCTTGTGGATGGCCTGGGGCAAGGGGGGGACACGCTGAAATCCGCCCGCCTCGCCGTGTTGACTGACCTGTTTCAGCGCCTCCACGCCGAAAACCTCCCGTACTGCCACTGGAAGAGCAACGACCATCTGGCGGCGTCCCTGGCGGGGGACACGGACCTCGACCTGCTCGTCCAGCGCCAGGCCTCCTTGCACCTAGTGCGGATCCTGAGCGAGCAAGGCTTCAAGCGCTTCCTGGGGAAGGGGCGTGGCTCCCCCGGGATCGAAAACTTTGTCGGGTTCGACGCGGCCACCGGCCGACTCGCGCACCTGGAGATCCACTACCAGCTGACGCTCGGTGAGAAGTTCCTCAAAGGCTACCGGCTGCCCTGGGAGGAGCTAATGCTCTCGACCAGGCAACTGGACGACGACCACGGCATCTACGTCGCAGATCCGCACCTCGAGCTCTTGATGGTGGTGATTCGCGCCGTCATGAAGCTGCGTACACGCGACTTCCTCCTCACTGCGCTCGGCCGGCCGTACACTGCGAGGTCAGCGTTGCAGTCGCTTCCCTGGCTCGCCGCGCGCGTCCAGGGGGAGCGTCTCCTGGGCCTTACGGAGCGGCTCGTCGGTCCGTCGGCGGCGCGGATTCTCGGGGACATGCTGGCCGGGCCGTCCACCCTCACGCAACTGCTGGCCTTCGGCCGCAGCGCCCGCCCCCGACTGAGCGCCTACCGCACGTACGGCCCCGTCGAGGCGCGGCTGCGCCGCTGGATCGGCGAATGGCGCGCGGTGTGGGGAACGCTGGACAGCCTGATCCGCCGCGGGCCCCGTCGCTCGACGCACACGCCCCAGGGCGGCCTCCTCGCCGCATTCGTCGGCGCCGACGGCGCGGGCAAGTCGAGCCTCACTCGCGCCGTGGCGGCGTGGCTCTCGGAGGAAGCGGCGGTGCTCGCCAGCTACGGCGGCAGTGCTGGCGGCCTCGGGGCGCGAGCGTCGGTGCGTGGGGCCCTGGCGCTGGCCGGCACCCAGCGTCGGAGGGTCGTGCGGGCGCGGCGGGCTCGGAACCGCGGCCTGATCGTGATCTGCGACCGGTGGCCCCAGGACCAGTTCGCGGACCTCAATCCACCAGACCTCGTCCTCAGGCTCAACGTGTCCCCCGCGGTCGCCCTCCAGCGGAAGCCGGGCACGCCCATCGAGCAGCTGCAGCACCAGACGGAGACCGTGAGACGACTACAGTATCCCGCCGCCACCTGCGTCGTCGACATAGATGCGGACCAGTCGTTCGAGGAGGTCCTGCTTCGGGTGAAACGGGCTGTCTGGGATGCCATCTGAGCGGTGCGCGCGACGACCCGGCGGAACCGTCCGCGTCTGGCGCGGTGTGTTGCACATCTGATACAGACCCTCACTGGGGTCTCGTGCGGTACCAAAGCGCGCGTCGCCAACTGAGCCACCGGCAATGAGTTGGGTTCGGCCATCACCCCCGGCGACCTAGCACGGTGGCTGCATTGGCTGCGAGCCTGGCGGCACGCGAGCCGCCTGAGCACGAGGGGAAAGGATCAGGGTTGCTGATCACGTTTTCGGGACTCGACGGGGCCGGCAAGTCCACGCTGGTCGAGTGGCTCACGGCCACCCTCCAGGCGGATAAGCGGCGCGTTGTCGTCCTCCACATGAACACGCACGTCGGCCTGCACGCCTACGGGCGGTTCGTCCTCGACTGGGCGGGTCGGCCGTTCCGCGGGACCAACGGGGCGCCGCCAGCCGTCGGCGCGCGCCGCGCCGCGCATGGCAGCGGGGCGCGCGGGCTCCGGGGGGCGCTTCGACGTATTCGCGTCGCGATCATCTGGAGCCGGCTGCTGCGCGAGGTCATCTATCCGGTCGACCTGCTGCTCTTCCTCGGGTACCGGCTCTACGTGGAAAGGCTCCGGAAGCGGATCCTGATCATGGACCGCTACTTTTACGACTACCTCGCCGACATGGCGGACGGGCGCCGCTGGACGTCCCTCCGGCTGCTGCAGGCGATCACGCCGACGCCCGACGTGGCGTTCCTGCTGGACGTCCCCCCGGAGCAGGCCGACCGCCGCAAGCCGGAGCAGCCGTTCCCGTTCCTCACGCGGCGCTGGCAAGCCTACAAGACGCTGTTTCCCTGGGTGCGCACTTCGGTGATCCTGTCCAATGGCGATCTCGACACCGCCAAGGCCACCCTGTACGGGGTGGTGTCCGAGCGGCTCCGCGCTCCATGACCCGACCCGACGGCGGCGTGCTGGTGCTCGACGGCTATGTGAACTACGCGCTCGCGTGTACGCGGTCGCTGGGCCGGGCGGGCTACACCGTGTTCGTCGCGAGCGACCGCCGTTGGCCGCTCGCCGCCTGGTCGCACTACTGCGAGGCGTCCTTCCTGCTCGAGGGGGAGACGATAGCGGCTTTCGCCAAGTTGCGTGCATGGGCGGTCGACCGCGGCGTGCGCACAGTGCTTCCCCTCACCGAGCGCTCCTGCCTGCTGTGCGACGCCGAGCGGCAGGCCTGGGAGAGTGCGGGCATCACCGTGGGTTGCGCGACGGGCGATGTCTTGCTCCAGGCTTTTGACAAGGCGCTCACAGTCGAGCGCGCGGCCGCCTGCGGCGTACGCACCCCGCTCACGCGTGTGCCCGCGTCGCTCGCCGACGGGCGCGCCGGCGCCGAGGAGGTGGGGTTCCCGTGCGTGATCAAGCAGCGCTTTACGCACGCATGGGACGGTACCGCCTTCCTGCCGAGTCAGCCCACGAGCTACGTCGGCCACCCGAAGGATGTGGAGGCGGCACTCCTCAGGGGCCGGCAGGGAGCGCATTGGCCGCTCGTCCAGGCCTACGTGCAAGGCCGTGGCAAGGGCGCGTTCGCGCTGTGCGACCATGGCCGGGCGTTGGCGTGGTTCACTCACGAGCGCCTCAGGGACGTGCGGCCCGCGGGCTCGGGGAGCGCGCTGCGCCGGTCCACCTCCGTCGATCCCCGCCTGCAGCAGCCGGCCGAGCGTCTCCTAGCCAAGTTCCAGTGGCACGGACCGGCGATGGTGGAGTTCCGCGACAACGGGCGGGACGAGCCGTGGCTGATGGAGGTCAACGGCAGGTTCTGGAACTCCCTGGAGCTCGCCGTGCGGGCCGGCGCCGACTTCCCCCGTTGGTGGCTCGCGCTGCTGCGCGGGGAGTCCGTTCCCACAGCTCCACGCTACGTCGAAGGCCTGACACTTCGCTGGCTGTTGGGAGACTTCAGGCGCCTGCTGTACATCCTGGCCGGACCGCCGCCAGGGTATCCCGGGCCCTACCCGACTCTACTCCAAGGGCTCAAGGAGGTGCTTGGCCCCCAGCTGCCCGGTACCCGCTCCGACACCTGGGATCGGCAAGACCTCTGGCCCGCCGTGGGCGAGTGGATACACGCGCTCAGAGAGCTCATAGCGGGCGCCTCCCGGCTGGGGCGGGCGGGCGCCGTGCTGGTGGCGAAACCCGCGAGCAACAAGCTCCGAGACGTGCCCGAGCGCGCCGCGGCTCCGACCGCCAAGGGGCCCCTCCGCGTGCTCATGATCACGAGTGACTGGCCCGACTGGGCGGGGCCCCCGCGCACGACGCCCTTCATCAAACGGCAGGCCCAGTTCCTGCAAGCCGCGGGGATGCTGGTCGACGTGTTCCCCTTCCACGGCGGGCGGAACGTCGCCAACTACCTGCGCGCTTGGCTCCAAGTGCGCCGCCGCCTGCGGCGGCAGGAGTACGATCTCGTCCACGCCCAGTTCGGCCAGAGCGGGCTGCTCGCCCTCCCCAAGCGCCTACCGCTCGTTGTGACGTTCCGAGGCAGCGACATCCTCGGCATCCTCAGCGACACAACGGGCCGTGTTACTTTGGTCGGCCGCCTCAGCCAGGTCGTCTCGCGGTTCGTCGCTCGCCGGGCCAACGCCGTCATCGTCGTGTCAGAGCATATGAGGGCGTTCCTGCCTCCCGGCATGCCTGCGCACGTGATCCCGTCAGGGCTGGACCTCACCCTGTTTCGCCCCACCCCCCAAACAGACGCGCGGCGCCGGCTGGGTCTGTCGTCCGCGGGGCGGCTGGTGTTGTTCGTCGGCACCCCGTACAAGGCTCGCAAGCGGTACGAACTGGCAAAGCGAGCGGTGGAGCTCGTGGACAGAGCGCTCGGCGCCGAGCTAGTGGTTGCCTGGCGGATACCGCACACCGATGTCCCGACCTACATGAGCGCCGCCGACGTGCTGATCTGCACCTCGCTGCAGGAAGGCTCGCCCAACGTCGTCAAGGAAGCCCTCGCGTGCGACTTACCGGTGGTCTCGGTGGCGGTAGGCGACGTGCCCGAGCGTCTGCGCGGGATCGAGGGGTGCGAGCTGTGCGCGGACGATCGGCCCGAAACCATCGCCGCCGCCCTGGAGCGCACCCTGCGCCGGGGTGGACGGGTGACCGGTCGAGCCGCAGTGGCCGCGCTCGACGAGCACGTCCTGACCGCCCAAGTGATCGGCGTCTACCGGTCGGCGCTCAACGGCGCCGCGGCGCGCCGGGACGCTACGATCGTCGTCCGGGAAGCCTCGGCTGCAGAGCTAGAGGGCTGGGACGCGCTCGTCCGGCGCTTCCCGAATTGTCGAGTGGTGCACACCCGCGGGTGGATTCGCTCGCTGGAGGCCTCTGGCAAGGGGCGCCCGCTGTACCTCGTGTTCGAGCGGTCCGGGGAGGTAGTCGCATGCTTGCCGGGCCTGCGGGTGACCGTGGGACCGTTCCGCGTCTTCGGCTCACCACTACCGGGATGGCAGACCATGGGCATGGGGCCTGTGTTCGATCCCGCCCGGGTCTCCACCCGCGAGCTGCTCGCCGCACTGCTGCCCTTCCTCAAGGAGCGCTGCGCGACGCATCACATCGAAATGGTCAGCGCCGATCTCGACCACGCAGAGATGGCGGCGTTCGGATTCCGCGGAGAGCCCGTGTACACCTATCGCGCCCGCCTCTACCCGGGGGACGAGGCCCGCGTTCTGAAAGCCATGAAGGAAAGCGCACGCCGCAACATTAAGCGGGCCGTGAAGCTCGGCCTCGTCCCGGTGTTCGAGGACGACGAAGTATTCGTGGACGAACACTACGACCAGCTCCGCGAGGTCTTCACTCGGGGCGGCAACAGCGTTCCATTCGACCGGACCCGTGCGCTTGAATACTTCCGCCAGATGCGGGAGGCAGGCAACCTCCTCGCAATCTCGGTGTACCTCCCCGACCGCTGCACCAACATCGCGACCGGGATGTTCACGCGCGAGGGCCAGGAGCTCCTCTTGTGGATGTGGACGCACCGCGAGAGCCATCGCTGGTACCGGCCGACCGAGCTGATGACGTGGACCGTGATGCAGCGAGCGATGGCGGCAGGCTGCACGTCGTGCGATTTCATGGGCCGCGGCGACTTCAAGGCGAAGTTCGGCGCCGAACTCGATGGTAGCAAATATCGCTGGGTGTGGAGCCGCTACCGGTGGCTCACCGCAAGCCGCGACCTCGCCGAGAAGGCGTACCGCTGGCAGCAAGCCCTGCGGGGCCGCGCGGCCCGCTTGGTGCGGCGCGACCCCGCGAGGAGCCTCTGAGATGTGCGGCATCGCCGGCATGTTCGATCCAAGCGGCCTGTGCGACGCCGAAGCGCGAGCAGTCCTTGCGGCAATGACTGGCGTCGTGCGGCACCGCGGTCCTGACGACTCCGGTGCGTGGGTCGATCCCGCAGCCGGGGTCGCCTTGGGACACCGCCGCCTTGCGATCCTGGACCTGTCGCCGCTGGGCCATCAGCCGATGCACTCGATGGGTGGCCGATACGTGGTCACGTTCAACGGCGAGATCTACAACTTTCAAGCCCTGCGCCAGGAGCTCGGCGCCCGCGGACACACGTTTCGGGGCCGCTCCGACACCGAAGTGCTGCTCGCCGCCATTTGTGAGTGGGGCGTGCGGCCCGCAGTGGAGCGGTTCAACGGCATGTTCGCGTTCGCGCTGTGGGACCGAGCGGACCGCACGCTGCATCTCGTGCGGGACCGGGCGGGAGAAAAGCCCCTGTACTATGGCTGGTTCGGCGGGACGCTGCTGTTCGGCTCGGAGCTGAAGGCGCTGCGCGCGCATCCGGCGTTTCACCCGGAGATCGATCGGGATGCGCTCGCCCTATTCCTCCGCCACGGCTACATCACGGCGCCCCACACAATTTACCGGGGTGTCTGTAAGCTGCCTCCCGGAACCCTGCTCAACCTGAAGGCCGGGGGCGGCCACCAACTGGCGCCGGTCCAGTACTGGTCCGCCCGCGAAGCTGCGGCGCGCGGGCTCAACGCCCCGTTCGCCGAGTCCTTCGAGCGCGCGGTCGAGGAATTCGACGCGCTCCTGCGCGATGCCGTGAAGCTCCGGATGGAAGCAGACGTGCCGCTCGGCGCGTTCCTGTCCGGCGGCATCGATTCTTCCACCGTCGTCGCGCTGATGCAGGCACAGAGCCCTCGGCCCGTCAAGACCTTTGCCATTGGGTTTCAGGAGCCACGCTACAACGAGGCTCCCCACGCCGCGGCCGTAGCCCGGCACCTGGGTACGGAGCACACCGAGCTGTATGCGACCCCCGCCGAGGCGCTGGCCGTCATCCCGCAGCTCCCCGCGCTGTACGACGAGCCGTTTGCGGACTGTTCGCAGATTCCCACGCACCTGGTCGCGGCGTTGACGCGCAAGCACGTGACCGTGAGCCTGTCGGGCGACGCCGGGGATGAACTGTTCGGGGGATATCGACGCTACGCCCGCGGGCCGGCGCTGTGGCGCGCGGTCAGCCGGACCCCGCCCGCCGTGCGACGGGCGCTGAGACGTGCGCTCTCCTTGCGGCACGGCCCACTCGCCGCCGCCGTCAATCCGCTGGTGCGACGGTGGACCGGCAAGCGCAGCTTCACCGAACGGTGCCGGCAGGCGGAGGAAATCCTCGCGCTACGCTCTGCGACGGAACTGCACCGGTACGAGATGTCCTTCTGGAAACACCCGGCCGAGGTTGTCCTCGGGGGCAGCGAGCCGGCGATTCCCGCGCTGCGCGAGCCTCCCGCGCGCCTCGACGCCGACGTGGGCCACCTCTGGATGTACCTCGATCTCGTGACGTATCTCCCGGATGATATTCTGGTCAAGGTGGACCGCGCCAGCATGGCGGTGAGCCTGGAATCGCGCATTCCCCTCCTCGATCATCGGGTGATCGAGTTCGCCTGGCGGTTGCCGCTCTCCTACAAGCTGCGAGGCGGCGAGAGCAAGCGGGTGCTCCGACAGGTGCTGCGCCGGTACCTACCAGACGAGCTCGTGGCGCGACGCAAGCAGGGATTCGGCATTCCCCTCGCTGCGTGGCTGCGCGGTCCGCTCCGGAGCTGGGCCGAGGCGCTGCTCGACGAGCGCCGGCTCCGCACCGAAGGATTCTTCGATGCCGGTGCGATCCGGCGGAAATGGACGGAGCACGTCGCGGGCGGCACGAGCTGGGACTACGACCTGTGGGCCGTCCTCATGTTCGAGGCATGGCTGGCGGAGACGGCGCGACCACAAGCCGCTCCCACTCGCCGCGCCCGGGCGACGGCGGCAGGCTGATGCGCGGAGGTTTCGACAACGCGACACGCGGGGTGAGCTAGTGCTGGTACGCCCCAGCGTCAGGGTTCGCGCCCCGGCACTTCCCGATCATGTCGAACGGCAGTGCGTACGCGGGATCGGCATGACCAATCGCGGGGCTCCCGGGGCGCAAGTGAGAGTCAATTCCCGGATCGCCCACGATCTGCTGTTTCACCGTCCCGCTCGATGGCTGCACCAGCAACGGATCGGCGATCAGAGCACCCGTCACCGTTCCCCCAACCACATCGGAGCCGTTGTTGTTCCAATAGACGTTGCTGATCTGCCAATACGGCCCCGTACCGGTCACGTGGATGCCGCCACCGCCCTTGCCCATGATGCCGTTGTTCTGCACCACGTTGTTCGCGGCGATGATGTCATGGCTCAGCGCGACGAGATTGATGCCGTAGCGCCCGTTGCCGACAATCGTGTTGTTGACGACCAGCAAGTGGTTGGCGTCATGACGGGCCATAACCCCCTTCGCGTCGTTGTGCTCGAAGATGTTGTTCCCGATGAGGCCATAGGCTGACGGGCTGGCGTACATACCGTGCGACGTGTTGTTCTGGCTGTCGAAATAGTCGCCATGATACCCGCCGTTGTCGTGGACGTAATTCCCGATCACGCGGTAATCGAACGCGCGGGCGGTGCCGATTCCCGCATGCCAATAATCATAGCGGACCTCGGAGTACGAGAACTCGGTGTGAGAGCCGTAGATGATGAGCAAGTTCGCCTCACCGTTCGGACCGGGGCCGCCGACACTCCCAGTCGGGCCGTCGAGAATGACGTGCGACAACCGAATATATTGGCCGGTCATTCGCACCTGGCCTAGCAGCATCGGCCGCGGGTCGCCGGGATAGCCCGCGACGGTGATCGGCGCCGCGGCCGTTCCGTTCGAGCGGAACTTGAATATCGTACCCCGCGCACCGTACGTGCCGGCACGCAGGAACAGCGTCTGGCCCGACTGCAGCGAGCTGACGTTGGCCAGCGACTTCCACGGCGCTGCCAGGGTACCCAGGTTCGCATCGGAGCCCGTCGGCGAGGCGTAGAACGTCTGTCCGGTCGAGAGCGCCAGCGGTGCGATCCACGAAGCGATGCCCGATGGCCAGGCGCCGCATTGACCCGTCGGCAGCGGATTCACCGTGATGGCGGAGCTCCCGCTC
>Ga0066709_100002099_pt1 | contig 14140 bp, 13 predicted proteins | sample GraSoiAngelo_158_FD_79665 | JGI IMG/M metagenome (GOLD analysis project Ga0066709, IMG submission 79665) | Grasslands soil microbial communities from the Angelo Coastal Reserve, California, USA - 14_1009_16_30cm | ecosystem: Environmental > Terrestrial > Soil > Grasslands | place: USA...
TCGACGGCGAGCCGCTGATGGATGCGGCCGCGGTTCCCTTCCGCGGCCTGCACAACCTCGAAAACACGATGCCAGCGGCGGCGATCGGCCGGCTTGCGGGGGCGACCCATGCCCAAATCCGGGCGGCCGTGCTGACGTTTCCCGGGGTCGAGCATCGGCTCGAATTCGTGCGCGAGATCGATGGCGTCGCCTGGTACAACGACTCGAAGGCGACCAATGTCGATGCGACTCTGAAAGCCATCGCCGCGTTTTCAGGCGGCTTGTGGATCATCCTCGGCGGCAAGGACAAGGGCAGCGACTATTCGCCGCTTGCCGGGCCGCTGAAGGCGAAGGCCCACGCCGCGCTGCTTATCGGCGCCGCGGCCGAAAAGATCGAAGCGCATATGCACGGCGCGGTTCCCGTAGTTCACTGTGGAACGATCGGCGCGGCGGTTGAGGAGGCCTACGGGCGTGCGCAGCGCGGCGATACGGTGTTGCTGGCGCCGGCTTGCGCGAGCTTCGATCAGTTCGAAAATTTCGAGCACCGCGGCCGCGAGTTCAAGCGCCTGGTTCGGGCGCTCGGCAGCAAACAGGAGGCCGCGTGGCGAAACTAAAAACGGACTGGATCCTTTTCCTCACCATTGTGGCGATGGTCGGGTTCGGATTGGTGATGCTCTATAGCGCGTCTTCGGCGGTTGCCGAGTTGCGCTACGGCGTCGAGCATTACTATTTTGTGGTGCGGCAGCTCGGCTGGGCGGTGGCGTCGTTTCTGGTGCTGATGTATTTCAAACGCATGGATTACCGCCGGATGAACACGCCGGCTTGGGCCTTTTCGGGCCTGGGTATCGTGCTTGGTCTGCTCGTGATGGTGTATTTCGCCGATCCGCGGAAACACCGGTGGTTCCACATCGCGGGCATCGGATCCTTTCAGCCGTCCGAGTTCGCCAGGCCCGCCCTGATCCTGTTTCTGGCCTACTTTATCGCCCGGCGCGCGCGGCTCATTAACGATCGCCGGACGATTAAGCAAGCGCTGGTCGCAGTGCTGATGCTGGCTTTCATGGTGGTGGTAGCCGACTTGGGAACGGCGCTGGTGCCGGTGATCACGGCCATCGTCGTTTTTTGGGTGGCTGGTCTTGAGAAGCGCTATATGGCTCGCGTCGCATTGATCGGCCTGGCGCTGGTGGCGATGGCTGTGTTCTCAAGGGGGTATCGCCTGGGGCGCGTCATTGCGTACGTGGACCCGGATTACTCGAAAATCGAAGCGATCGACCGGCATGGATGGATCCGCGGTTACGTCCAGCGCTCTTCGAGCGTCCGCGACGCCAGTTATCAGCCGAGGCAGTCGAAGATCGCCGTGGGCACGGGAGGCGTGCTCGGGGTGGGGCTCATGCAGGGCAAACAGAAACTGATGTTTCTGCCCGATGCGCATACCGATTTCATTTACGCCACGGTCGGGGAGGAACTCGGGCTCTGGGGCGCGACGGCGGTGCTGGCCGGGTTCGTAGTTATTCTGTGGCGGGGAGCGCGGTTATTTCTGCTGGCGCGTGAGGATTTCGGAAAATACCTGGCGCTCGGCGTAACGGTGTCCATCGTAGTGCAGGCGCTGATCAATATGAGCGTCGTGCTGGACATGGCGCCCACCAAGGGGTTTCCGCTGCCGATGATCAGCTTCGGCGGCAGTTCCCTGTTAAGCACGCTCGCGTCTCTGGGCATGCTGCTGAGCGTCAGCGAACATGAAGGATGAACCAGGCGCGTACGTTCGTAATGGCCGGCGGCGGCACGGGAGGGCACGTAATCCCGGCTCTGGCCGTGGCTCGCGAGTTGCGGGACCGCGGGCACGTGGTCCGCTTCATCGGCACGCGCCGCGGCCTCGAATCGAAGCTTGTGCCGGCCGAGAATTTTCCGATCGACTGGGTGGAGATCGGCGGGCTCAAACGCGTCGGCCTCCCCCGCACGTTGGCGACGCTGGCCGAGCTTCCGTCGAGTGTATGGCAGGCGGCGCGGATGCTCGAACGGGCGCATCCCGCGGCTGTTTTCTCGACTGGCGGTTACGTCGCCGGACCGGTGCTGCTGGCGGCGTTGTGGAAACGCGTGCCCGTGGTGGTTATGGAGCCGAATGCGGTTCCCGGATTCACGCATCGCCGCCTGGCCCGCTTCGTGGCGCGCGCGCTGGTCAGCTTCCCCGAAGCGGCGCGCTTTTTTCCCGCCGAAAGAGCCGAGATTACGGGCTTGCCCGTGCGCGAGGAATTTTTTTCAGTGCCCCCGAAATGCAGGGGGCAAAAACTGACGGTGTTGATCACCGGCGGGAGCCAGGGCTCGCGGACACTCAATCGCGCGGGCGAAGAGAGTTGGCCGCTCTGGGACAAGGCCGCCATAAAATTGATTCATCAAACCGGCGCCGCGGCCTACGACGAGATCGCGCCGCGATTTCAAGCCTCCGGCATCGAGGGCCAGATCACTCCATTCCTGGCCGAGATGCCGCGTGCCTTTGCCGAAGCGGACCTGGTGGTGAGCCGCGCCGGTATGGGCGCCGTCAGCGAACTGGCGGCGGCGGGAAAGCCATCGATCCTGGTGCCTTTCCCCATGGCCAGCGACCAGCACCAGTTGCGCAACGCCGATGCGCTGGCGGCTGCCGGGGCGGTGCGCCTGGTGCTCGATCACGAGATGAACGGCCGGCGGCTCGTCGACGAGGTCACGCGTCTTGCCAGCGAGCCCGGTCTGCTCGAAAAAATGGGGCAAGCTGCGCGTGCATTCGCCCGGCCCGGCGCGGCCCGGCGGGCGGCCCAGGTTCTCGAAACTTTTCGGTCGAATCGTGTTGACATCCAATGAGAAAGTCGGAACAATAACAATACACCGGTAAAATGTTTTTTAAGCCTCAGCCCGTCCATTTCGTCGGCATTGGTGGCATCGGCATGAGCGGTCTCGCCGAGGTCTTGCTCGAGCTGGGCTACCGCGTGAGCGGCTCGGATCTCAAGGGCTCTCCGGTCACTGAGCGGCTGGCCTCGCGCGGCGCCACGATCTTCGAAGGCCACGCCGCCGAACATGTGTCGGGCGCCAAGGCGGTCGTCGTCAGCTCGGCCGTGCGTCCCGATAACCCGGAGGTGGCCGAAGCGAGGCACCTGGCAATCCCGGTGATCCCTCGCGGAGAATTGCTGGCCGAGTTGATGCGCCAGAAATTCGGCATCGCCGTGGCCGGAAGCCACGGCAAAACCACGACGACATCGATGGTGGCCGCCTTGCTCAGCCATGCCGGTCTTGATCCGACGGTCGTGGTCGGAGGGCGCGTTGGGATGATGGGCGGAAGTAACGCGCGTCTCGGCAAGAGCGATTACCTGGTGGTCGAATCCGACGAGAGCGACGGCTCTTTTCTGAAGCTCGCCCCCATCGTGGCCATCGTCACCAACATTGACCGCGAACATCTGGATCACTATTCCGGTTTGGACGAGATCCGCCACGCGTTCGTTGAGTTCGTCGGCAAAGTCCCGTTCTACGGCGCCGCCATTCTCTGCCTTGATGACGAAAACGTCCAGCAGATTCTGCCGGCTGTGAACCGGCGCACGCTGACCTACGGAACCAGCGCCCAAGCCGACCTGCGCATCACCAACTCCTCCACCGGTCATATGGCCAGCGAATTTCATCTCAAATTCCGTGAGAGCGATCTGGGGTGCTTTCGCCTTAACGTTCCTGGCGCGCACAATGTGTTGAACGCGACTGCGGCGGTAGCCACCGGTCTGGAGCTCGAGATTCCGCCGGACACTATCCGCGAGGCTCTGGCTGGATTCAGCGGCGTCGACCGGCGCTTTCAGGTCCGTGGCACGGAGCGCGGCGTCACGGTGATCGATGACTACGGGCACCACCCGACCGAGATTCGAGCGACCCTTGGGGGCGCTCGCGCTTGCCGCTTCGAGCACGTTCATGTGCTGTTTCAGCCGCACCGTTACACGCGCACCGAGGCCCTGATGGACGATTTTGCCCGGGCATTTCATCAAGCTGATTCGGTGCATGTGATGGATATATACGCCGCTTCGGAGCATCCCATTGAAGGCGTGACGGCCGAGGCGCTCGCTTCCCGGATCGGCGCCTTCGGGCACAAGGCCGCGCACTATGTAGGCACGATGGAGCGCGGCGTCGAATCGGTGGCGGCGGCATCCGGACCGGGAGACGCGATCCTGACCCTGGGCGCCGGAAGTGTGTATCAGGCCGGAGACAAGATCCTCGAGCGTTTGCGGAGCGAAAGATAGCGACATGGGCCGGAGGACCTATGAAGGTACGGGAGTACTGCCTGGCATGGAGGAAGAGACGCCCGCTCCGCGCGCTCGGACTTCTGCGGCGCGGCGCACGCGGCTCTCGATCCGGCGCATGATCGCCGGCGTGGTACTGCTCGGATTGATGCTGCTGCTGTCGCTTTATGCTTTCCACAAGCTGGAGCAATTCCTTATCCGGGATCCACGCTTCGCTTTGAATGGACCCGAAGGCGACGCGGAGACGCTCGAGATCTCCGGAGCGAGCCACGCGCCCATGCGCCAGATCGAGGCGGTTTTTTCGGACGATGCGGGACGCAGTGTCTACCAAATGCCGTTGAGCGAGCGCCGCAACACGCTTCGCGCCGTGGAGTGGGTCAGGGACGCTTCGGTAGTGCGGTTATGGCCGAACCGCGTTCTGGTGGCCATCGCGGAGCGAAAGCCGGCGGCGTTCGTATCCGTGACGCCGTCGCGTTTTGCGCTGATTGATGAGGACGGCGTCATTCTGCCGCCTGCTCCGGACAAGTTCACGCTTCCTGTTCTTGCGGGCTTGCGTGTTTCCGATTCGCTCGCCGAGCGGCGCGACCGTGTGCGGCGCATGCTGCGTCTAATACAGGAACTGGGGGACTCCGGAAAAAGGATTTCGGAGGTCGATGTATCGGACCGCGACAACCTGAAAGTCACAGAGCCTTACGGCGGACGTATGTTGACGCTGCTGCTCGGCGATCACAGCTTTGCCTTGCGCTATCAGAATTTTGTGAATCATTACGCAGAGATCAAGCGGCGGCTGCCCGACGCCACCACGCTCGATCTGCGCCTGGAAGATCGCATCACGGTGGTGGAATAGATGTCATCTAAGACCCAACTCGCGGTTGGCCTTGACGCAGGTAGTTCCCGCACGCGATGCATTATCTGTGCGCTCGAAGGCGAGCACCTCAGGTATCTGGGACATGGCCTTGCCTCCTCCACCGGCTGGGCCAAGGGCCGCATCGCCGATCAGGAAGCCGTGGCCGAGTCGATCCGCGCGGCGGTGACCGACGCCGAGCGCGGCGCGCACGTGTGCGTCGAAGCCGCAACCATCGGCGTCGGCGGCGCTAGTGTGCACGGCGCGCAGAGCCGGGGGCTATACGAGTTCGGCCGGCCGCGGGAGGTGGACGCCGAAGATCTGGTATATGCCGTGGAACTGGCTGCCGACGTGCGCCTGGAACGGGACCGCATGTTGCTGCACCTGCTGCCGCAGGACTTTACGCTCGATGGGCGGGCCGGCTATCGCAAGCCGCACAAAGGCGTGTGCTCGCGGCTCGAAGCGAACGTCCATATCATCACGGCATCGTCCCACGAACATCAGGCGTTGGTATCAACGGTGCATCTTGCGCACCTCGCCGTCGAGGAAACGGTGTTCGAACCCCTGGCTGCCGCCTACGCCTGCCTGTTGCAGGAAGAGCGCGCGCGCGGCGTCGCTCTGATGGATCTCGGGCTGCACTCGGCCGATCTGGTGATCTACGACGGCGATGCCATGCTGCTCGCCAACAGCATTCCGGTTTGGTCCGATCACCTCACGCGCGACATCGCCTCCATTTTCAAGGTCACTTATGAAGACGCCGAGTGCCTAAAGCAGCAGTACGGTTGCGCGCTGCTGGGGCTCACGTCGGATGCGAGCCTGATTGAAGTCCCGTCCGCCGAGGGCCGGCCGACTCGCGAAGCGCGGCGCAGCGAACTCAACGAGATCCTCGAAGCCCGCGCTGAGGAGCTGTTCCTTTATGTGCGCGCTGAATTGCAGCGGGTGGGTATGGAGCGGTCCCTGCTCGAGGGGATCGTGCTGGTCGGGGGCGGCGCGCTGTTGAACGGCATGTGTGACATGGCGGAGAGAGTTTTGAATTGCCAGGCTTCGAATGGTCTGGCGAAAGGCATCGGTGATTGGCCTGAAGAGCTCGAGAATCCCGTGTGGACGACAGCTGCCGGTCTCGCGATGTATTCAGCGAAGCTCAAGCTGCATCAACCGCCGCGGCGGCGGATGTCGGGCTTGATGGGTTTAGTGATGCGGTAGCGCGAGCGGAAGGAGCAAGTGCATGGCACTCGACGCATTGAAATTCGTGATACAGGAAGAACCTGCGCCCAGGACGAAAATTCGCGTCTTCGGGGTGGGCGGCGGCGGCTCGAACGCGGTGGTGCGCATGCTGAACGAGGGCCTTTCCGGCGTCGAGTTCTGCGTGCTGAATACCGACTCGCAGGCGCTGTCCGCCTCGTCCGTGCCTAACAAGCTTGCGATCGGCTCTAAGATCACCAACGGTTTGGGCGCAGGCTCGGACCCGGCGGTCGGCCGGCAGGCGGCGCTCGAGGATACCGAGAAGATCATCGATCTGCTGGAAGGCTCCGACATGGTATTCGTCACCGCGGGTCTGGGCGGCGGAACGGGTACTGGCGCCGCGCCGGTGGTCGCATCTCTGGCCAAAGAACTGGGCGCCCTGACCGTCGCGGTCGTTACGAAACCGTTCGCATTCGAGGGACCGAAGCGGCGTAAACAGGCTGAAAACGGACTGGCGGAGCTGGCGAGCGTGGTCGACACGGTGATCACGATTCCCAACGACCAGCTCCTGGACCTCGTTCCCAAGGGCACCAGTTTCTTTGAAGCGTTCCGGATCGCCGACGACGTGCTGCGGCAAGCGGTGCAAGGCATCAGCGATATCATCACGACGCCGGGACTGATCAACCGCGATTTTTCCGACATCCGCAGCATCATGATCGGGATGGGCTACGCCATGATGGGGACTGCTTCAGCGCGGGGTGAGAGCGCCGCCATCGTTGCGGCCGAAAAGGCGATCAGTTCTCCGCTCATGGAAGCCGGCAGCGTTCGGGGCGCGCGCGGCGTGCTGATCAATATCACGGGATCGAGCCAGCTTGGCCTGCACGAAGTGAATCAAGCCTGCACGCTGATCCGCGAAGCGGCGCAGAACGAAGACGTGCAGATCAACTTCGGCGTCGTCTTGAACGAGGCCATGGCGGACGAGGTAAAGATCACGGTCATCGCAACGGGGTTCGAGCGCGCGACTCTTCCCGCGATAGACCGCAAACGTACCGCGGCCGCCGTGGCGGAAACAGCGGCGCCCGCGCCGGTTGAGGCAGCGCCTTGGAGAAAGCCGCTTGAACCGGAACCCGCGCCTGAGCCGGTGTACGTGGAGCCCGAACCGGTTCGTGAAGAACCGCCCATGGTGATGGCTACGGCCGCCAATACAGCTCCGCCGCCCGAGCCGACCTTCGACGATCTGGAGATTCCCGCCATTCTGCGGCGCGAGCGCCGGATGGTGCAATAACGCGAGCCAACTAACCCATCAAGTGCAGCACCACGTTGCGCCGATGCGGCGCGGAACGGTGCTCGAACAGATAAACGCCCTGCCACGTTCCGAGCGCCATTCGTCCCGCAAGCACCGGAATCGTCAGCTGAGTTTGTGTCAGGGCAGCGCGAATGTGCGCCGGCATGTCGTCGGGACCTTCGATGGTGTGGCGATACCGCGGATCGTCTTCCCGCACGAGACGCTCGAAAAAATCGGCCAGATCGCCGATCACGTCCGGATCGGCGTTCTCCTGAATCGTCAGCGAGGCCGATGTGTGCTGGACAAACACCGTCAGCAGGCCGGTTTCGACACCTGTGGATGAGATCCAGGCCGCAATCTCGCGCGTGAACGGATACAGTCCTTTCCCTCGCGTGGAGACTTGGAGCGCATGACTGAACTGCTTCACTCGACGGTTACGCTTTTGGCGAGGTTGCGTGGCTGGTCGACGTCGCAGCCCCGTCTTACCGCAATGTGATAGGCGAGCAACTGCAGCGGCACGACTTCGAGAATCGGCAGAAGGAGTTCGTGGGTTACGCCGATCCGGATAACGTGGTCGGCGACCTTGCCTACCTCCTGGTCGCCGTCGCAAGCCACGGCCACCACCATTCCTTGGCGAGCCTTCACTTCCTGGATATTCGAAAGCGTTTTCTCATACAGCACGCGGCTCATCTCGTCCGACGGATCGCATGTCGCCAGCACCACTGTGGGCAGATTTTCGTCGATCAGTGCGTTGGGGCCGTGCTTCATCTCGCCCGCCGGATAGCCCTCGGCGTGAATGTAGGAGATTTCTTTGAGCTTCAGCGCGCCTTCGAGCGCGATGGGGAAGTGGATGCCGCGGCCGAGGTACAGGAAATCCGAAGCGCGGAACAGCACTTTGGTCAGGTCTTCGTAGATGGCGTCGTGCCGCAGTATTTCTTCAAGCTGCGCCGGCACTCGAAGCAACTGCTCCACCAGGCGCAGCGAGGTTTTCGCGTCCACGGTCTCGCGAACCTGGCCGAGGTGCATCGCCAGCAGGAACAGGGCCGTCAACTGGCCGGTGAAGGCCTTGGTCGATGCGACGCCGATCTCCGGCCCGGCATGCGTGATCAGCGTGCCGGCGGCTTCGCGCATCACCATCGATCCCACGACGTTGCAAATCGCGAGCGTCTTCGAGCCTCTCTTATTCGCCTCGCGCTGTGCCGCCAGCGTATCGGCGGTTTCGCCCGACTGCGAAATCACCACGGTGAGCGTATCCGGACCCACGATCGGATCACGGTAACGAAACTCGCTTCCATAGTCGACTTCCACCGGCACGCGGGCCAGGCGCTCAATCATGAACTTCCCAGCCAGCGCGGCGTGCCAGCTGGTGCCGCAAGCCACGATGCGCACTTGCCGGAACGCGCGGAAGTCGCGCGGCGAAATGTCCATCTCATCCAGAAAAATGCGGCCTGACTCCTGGCCCACCCGTCCCAGCGTCGTATCGCGCACGGCCCGCGGCTGCTCAAAGATCTCTTTCAGCATGAAGTGCTTGTAGCCGCCCTTTTCTGCCATGATGGGATCCCACAGAATGTGGGAAACCTGGCGTTTCACCGGACGGCCGTTGAAATCCGTCAAATGCACGCCGTCCCTGGTCAGCACTGCGACGTCGCCATCGGCCAGGAAGAACATGTCGCGCGTGTGGCTCAGGATTGCAGGCACGTCGGAAGCGACGAAGTATTCGCCGTCGCCCAATCCGACCACGACCGGCGGACCCGACCGTGCGGCGACGATCTTATTGGGGTCCTTGCCTGAGATCACGCTGAGCGCGAACACCCCGGTGAGCTGGCGCACGGCGTCGCGCACGGCGTTCTCCAGATTGCCGTCGTAATGTTTCTCCACCAGATGCGCGATCACTTCGGTGTCCGTCTCGGTGACAAAGCGGTGGCCTTCTTGGGTGAGCTGGCGTTTCAGCGCGAGATAGTTTTCGACGATGCCGTTGTGCACCACCACGATGTCGCCGTGGCAGTCGCGATGCGGGTGAGCGTTCTCCTCCGTCGGACGGCCATGCGTCGCCCAGCGTGTGTGGCCGATGCCGTACGGGCCGTCGACGGGATTGAGCTTCAGCGCCTCTTCCAGGTTGCGCAGCTTGCCCGATGCGCGGCGCACAGCCAGGCTGCTGCTGCCGTTTTCAAGCACCGCTAGTCCTGCCGAATCGTAGCCGCGGTACTCCAGACGCTTCAGCCCGTCCAAGATGATCGGGACCGCTTTCCGAGGACCGATGTAACCGACAATGCCGCACATAGAATTTAATCCAGAAATTCCACCTGATAGTCTTCGATCACAGGATTGGTAAGAACCTCGCGGGCGATCTGGTCCATCTCGCGTGCAGCCTCTTCGCGTACCGCGCCGGGAGCGATCTCGATATCGAAGAACTTCCCCTGCCGCACTTCCGCGATCGATCCGTGACCCAATCCATTCAGCGCGCCGCGGATCGCCTGCCCCTGAGGGTCGAGGACAGTCGGCTTGAAGGAGACAAAAACGCGAGCCTTCATACATTTATATTAAAGTAGTTCCAATGACGCACGGGATTTCAATTCCGGTTTCGCGCGCGGCTGTGGCCGCTCGCGATCGCGTTGCGACAGGTGCCGGGCGAATTCCTTGGTATGTCTGGTGCTGCGTCGCGGCCACCGTTTCGGCCATGATCGGCGGCATCTGGGATATCTCCTGGCACAAGACCATCGGGCGCGATACATTCTGGACGCCGGCCCATATGCTCATCTATCTATGCGGCGTGATGACGGGAGCGGGTTGCGGCTGGCTGATTCTCTCGACGACCTTCCGTTCCGCCGCGCCGCTGCGTGCCGCGTCGGTGAGCTTATGGCGATTCCGCGCTCCGCTGGGCGCTTTTATTTGCGCCTGGGGCGGAATCGCGATGCTCGTTTCGGCTCCGTTCGATGACTGGTGGCACGGCGCCTACGGCCTGGACGTCAAGGTGTTGAGCCCTCCGCACGTGGTTCTGATCCTGGGCATTCTGGCGATCCGGTTCGGCACTCTGATCCTCGTCCTGGGCGCGATGAACCGTGCCTCGGGACCGCTACGCGACCGGCTCGAATGGCTGCTGCTTTTCGTGGGCGCCATTCTCGCCGGCGGCGCCTTGAGCGCTTTCCTCGAACAGACCACGCGCAACATGATGCATAGCGCGCTGTTCTATCGCATCATCGGGGCGGTGGTTCCCTTGTTTCTGGTGGCGGCGGCGCGCGCCTCGGGCCGTAAATTCGCGGCTACCATGATGGCCTGCGCCACTTCGCTGCTGCTGATGCTGAATGTCTGGATCTTGCCGCTGTTCCCGGCCGAACCGAAGCTCGGGCCGGTCTATTACAAGGTCACTCACATGATCCCAGGCCAGGATTTCCCGCTGCTGATCGTCGCGGGCACGCTCGCGATCGATCTGGTCTGGCTGCGCGCACGCTCATGGAGCGATTGGCGGCTCGCCGCAGCCGGCGGATTGGCATTCCTCGGCGCGTTCTGGGCGGCGCAATGGCCTTTTGCCGTGTTCCTCAATTCGCACGCCAGCGGAAACTGGTTTTTCGGCACCCACTATATGCCCTATTTCGTCCCACCGAACTCGGACTACGCGCGGGGCGCGTTCAGCGTTATCGAAAAAACCCGTGCACAGTTCTGGTGGGGTATGGCGGCGGCGTTCGGAGCGGCGATTCTTTCGACGCGCGCGGGCCTGGCTTGGGGAAGCTGGATGAGAAAGCTGCGAAGATAGGACGGAGGCAACTATCGTTAAAATCTCAGTTCTTGGGTCCTCGAGCGCCGGCAATTCCACGTTAGTGGCGACCGAGCGTACCCGCCTGCTGGTGGACGCGGGACTCAGCCGCAAGGAAACGTTCGAGCGGCTCGCATCGGCGGACGTCGACCCCGAGTCCCTCACCGCGATTTTGATCACGCACGAACATGGCGATCACGTCGCGGGACTCCAGGCGATCACGAGGAAACGAAACATTCCGGTCTACCTCTCGCGTCTGACCGCCCCAGCCATCGCGTGGGGCGAATATGTGCCGCCGCTTGAACTGTTCCAAGCCGGCGCTGAATTCACCATCGGGGATATCGATGTCACCAGCTTCACGATTCCCCACGACGCCGTTGACCCGGTCGGGCTTTCTTTCCGCGCACAGGGCATCAAGATCTCAATCGCCACTGACCTCGGCTATCTGCCAGAGTCGATCCGCTATCACCTGCGCGGGTCTGACGTGCTGCTGCTCGAAGCAAACCATGATCTGGAGATGCTGAAGGTGGGCCCGTATCCCTGGTCTGTGAAGCAGCGAGTGATGGGTCGAATGGGACATCTTTCGAATGAGGTCGCGTGCTCTTTCGTTCGCGACGAACTCGACACCAGCACCTCGACGCTGATCCTCGGTCATTTAAGCGAGCATAACAATCACCCCGAAATCGTGCGCCTTATGGCTTCGCAAGCTCTCGACGGCCGGGACCTCTTCACGCGGCTGATGGTTGCGGAGGCGAAGCAAGCAACGGAGACGATCCTTTACTGATGCTCGGTCCGCCGGTTCACCGAGTCCTGACACCTTCGGCATGATTCCCCGCTACACCCGGCCCGAAATGGGCCGAATCTTCAGCGACGAAAACCGTTTCGCGCAATGGCTCGAAGTGGAGCTCGCCGCGAGCGAGGCCCTGGCGGAGACAGGCGCCGTGCCGGCCGGCGCCGCGCAGGCGCTGCGCGCGCACGCCGGCTTCGATGTCGCCCGGATCCACGAGATTGAGCGCCAGGTGAAGCATGACGTTATCGCCTTCACCACCGCGGTTTCTGAGAAAATGGCCGCCGCCGGCCACGCTGATGCTTCGCGCTGGCTGCACCATGGCCTGACCTCGAACGACGTGGTCGATACCGCCCAGGCGCTGGTACTCATGCAGGCGTCGAAGCTCCTGCTCGAAGGCGCGAACAAGCTGTCTGTGTCCCTCAAGCGGCGGGCTTTCGAATTCAAGCACGCCGTGCAGATCGGGCGCACGCATGGCATCCACGCCGAACCGATCACTTTCGGCCTCAAACTAGCGCTTTGGTACGACGAGATGCGGCGCAATATCGCGCGGCTCACGGCCGCCGCCGAAGACCTTCGTGTCGGCAAGATTTCGGGCGCCGTGGGCACGTTCGGGCACATCGGGCCGGAAGCAGAAGAACGAATCTGCGCGCGGCTGAACCTGAAGCCCGCGCCCATTGCATCGCAGGTGATTTCCCGTGACCGTCACGCCGCATGGATCGCGTCGCTGGCGATCCTGACCGCAACGCTCGAGAAGATCGCTCTCGAAATTCGGCACCTGCAGCGCACCGAAGTTCGGGAAGCCGAAGAGCCGTTCAGCGAGGGTCAGAAGGGCTCCTCCGCAATGCCCCATAAGCGCAATCCGGTGACCTGCGAACAGATGTGCGGTCTGGCGCGGATCGTCCGCTCGAATGTCCAGGCGGCGATGGAGAACATTGCGCTGTGGCATGAGCGAGACATCTCGCACTCCTCCGTCGAGCGCGTGATTCTGGCCGACTCGGCGATTCTGACCGATTACATGCTGGCAAAGGGCGTGTGGCTCATCGACGGAATGCAAGTTTTCCCCCAACGGATGCGCCGGAACCTCGACAGCACGCAAGGCCTCATCTTCTCAGGACAACTGCTGCTCGACCTCGCGGCAGCCGGAATGCTGCGGGAGGAGGCCTATCGAGTAGTCCAGACGCACGCCATGCGCGCCTGGGAATCGGAGGGCGATTTCCGACGCGCCGTTGAATCCGATCAGCAAGTCCTTTCGTATCTGTCGGCTGAACAGATCCGGGAGGCGTTTTCGCTGGAAAGGCACCTCGCAAATGTGGATCGCATCTTCGATCGTGTCTTTTCCGGGAAAGTGACCTAGGTTCAAATGCTTACCTATTACTTGCACTGAACTGGGAAAATCTCGGGCTCGGATTTGGACTCTTATGGGTTAAACTGAATGTGAAAAGGCCGTAATCTCCGTCCAAAGAAGGCCCTAGAGTCAGATGAGTCATTCGCCGCGCTCCCTCGAACACGAATTAGCAAGAGTCCTCTTAGTCGATGACGATCCCACTGCTCGACTAACGCTTAAAACGGTTCTCGAAGCCGGCGGATACAATGTGGATGCTGCCGCCAGCGCTGCCGAAGCCGTGGGAAAGCTGGATGAGGGCGAATACGAGCTTGTTTTGAGTGACTTACAAATGGAGTCACCCAAGGCAGGGCTCAAGGTTTTGGCTCATGCCCGGATGATGGACTACAAGCCGGCAACCGCCCTTTTTCGGACCTATCAGAACCACAAGCCAGCGCCGACTCGCCGGCAGGACTCCTTGCTTATCAAGCCAGAAGACCTTCCGGGGCTGCTGGGCAAGGTGGCGGACCTGATCAGTGAGCGGGCCACGCGGCGCGTGGAGCGCGAGCTTCGTCTGGCAGGCGTTTAACCCAGCTTAGCGATTTCCTCTTCCAGCTTGTCGAGCGCTCCTGCAAAAAAGTGATCTTGTGCCTCCACCAGCACCAGCCGCTTCGGCTCTGGAAGCGCTGCCACCACAGGCTCGATTTCAGCTATTGGGCCAAACTCATCGTGTGTGCTTTGGATAAA
>Ga0066709_100002101_pt1 | contig 14139 bp, 9 predicted proteins | sample GraSoiAngelo_158_FD_79665 | JGI IMG/M metagenome (GOLD analysis project Ga0066709, IMG submission 79665) | Grasslands soil microbial communities from the Angelo Coastal Reserve, California, USA - 14_1009_16_30cm | ecosystem: Environmental > Terrestrial > Soil > Grasslands | place: USA...
CAATGTCCTCCCTTACTCCGGCAAAGATTACATAAGGTTCTAATTGAAGCTCCTGGATTCTGGAATGAAGGCTTTCGCCCTCTGGTCCGTCGCCGACAAAAAGGAACCGGGTCTGTGGGAAAGCCTCCCGAATTTTCGGAATTGCCTCAATCGTGAATTTGTGCCCTTTTTGAAAACTTAAACGAGCAACTGTTCCTACCAGGAATTGATCATCAGAGATACCAAACTCGCGCCTCACCCGTATTCGGCCCTGTTGAGAAAAAGCATATTTTTCTACATCAATGCAATTGCGAATGAGTTTTATCCTAAAATTGTCTATTCGATAGTCTTTTACCAGCAGCCGCTTGTTGGCTTGGGATACGGCGATGGTATAATCCAGGCAAAAGGTCAGGATTTTCTTCACCAATTTTTTGGTTCGTACACCCGCTCTCTTTCCGGAAGCGAGTTCGAAAGCCAGGTGCTCTGTGGCGAGTTTCCAGGGAACTCCACTGAAGAAGGCCGCCAAAACGGGGAAGAAGCATCCAAAGGAGTTGTTCAAGTTGAAATGAACGATTAAAGGTCGCTGTTGTCGAAAGTACCGCAGAGGCGCCAGAAAATTCTGTAATGGGGATTTACTATGGGTCTCTACAAAATCAACCTCAATCTTTTGTCTTTTGAAGAATTCGGCCAAAGGTTGGGTGTCCGGTCTTTGAGTTAGAGCCACGCGGGGCTGATATTTTTCGCGACTCATTTCCGGAACGAGCAACTTGAGGTATTCTTCGGCGCCACCCAAAAAAATGGCATCTGAGAAGAAAACCAGCTTACGAGGTGCGCTCATAAGTAATCACCAACTAGCCGCCGGTTGTGCCCTTGAAATCCTGAACGGCGCCGGTAGCCACCGATCACCGCGCGGTTCGCAGTCGTGGGCCGTTTGCTGCAACGTGGGGAAAAACCCGCGGCCAGCAAAACCCGATGACCGTGGCCGTGGCTACCAAAAAAACTGGCACACAATTCTCGTTTCGATCCACATAACCGGCTTAAGTCCGAACAATTAAGCACAAGCCAGCCGCTGAGGTTGGAAGCGCGAAAATTATACAGCAGCCGTGAAAACGGGGCAACTCACGAAAGCCGCCACCCTGCAAAGGGCGGTGATATTTTCTACGGCTTCTGAAATAATGAATCGTGAAATAAGGTCATGCTGAGTAATTCACCCGCAACTGCTCGAGAGGTGGGGACCAAAACCATGCAAGGGGCCTCCCTTATGGTTTTGCGGACTTTGGTGTTGTATCCCATTGGCCTTTTCGGTGAAGTTAGTCTGGCGAGATTGCTCGCTCCGGATGATTTTGGAATATATGCCATCGCCAGCTTCATCACCGTTACGCTTGCCGGCGTCATGGAAGTGGGCTTGGCGGCAGCCCTAATTCAGCGCCAGAATGAAGCGAGCAACGAAGAATATCAAACGTTGTTCTCCTTTCAAATCCTGGGAATTTCTGCCTTAGTTCTGCTGGCCTTTCTGACGGCCCCGTGGTTATTCCCTCTATTGAATTTCGACATCCGTATTCGTTGGACTCTGCTTGCCTTGCTTTTGTGCCCCTGGATTAGTTCTTTCGGGACAATTTCCGGTGTCAAATTGGAAAGGGAACTACGCTATGCCGCTTTTGCCAAAATCGATGTCATGCGAGGCATCGCCTATGTAAGTGTCGCCGTCGGATTGGCCTATTGGGGCGCCAAATGATGGAGTTTTGTAATAGCCATTATTTGCAGTACGCTAGTAAAAACCTGGGTGGCGTTCCGGCAAGCACCTTGGCCCGTTCGATTCCGCCTGAAATGTTCCGGAATGGGACAAACTCTTCGTTTCGGTGCCATTTTTCAGATTTCCACTCTCACTTCTTTGTTAAGAGACCACATTGGAGTTGTGTTAGGCGGGCCCCTCTTCGGTCCCCAGTCAGTCGGCTATCTGAACTGGGCAAAGAATATGACGTTCTACACGAGCCAGATTTTTACGCAGGTCGTGTCTCGCGTTGCCTTTCCATCCATTGCACGCGTGCGGCAGGATTCTGAGGCCGTTAGACAAATGACGCAAACCATTTTCAAATACGTTAACCTTTTCACCTTTCCAGTCATCTTCATTTTTGCCTCGCTGATTCCAGAATTTGTCTCGGTTGTCTTTACGGACAAATGGAAGCCGGCCATACCGGCCTTCTATTTTTATTCCATTCGCATGATTGGCTCGAACATCACTACCCTTTATATCAACGTACTGTATGCCTTGGGCCAGTTGAGGACTTCGCTACGAATCTTGATTTGGTGGACCCTGTTGGATTGGGTACTGTCCTTGCTGCTTTGCCCCTTTTTTGACTTTACCGGAATCGCCATGGCCTATGGCTTGAGCATAGTGCCCATCTCAGTCTGGCTTTTGCGGGAATTGCGCCACTTTACGAATATTGACCTCAAGAAAAGCTTTTACCTTCCCCTCCTCTTGAGTGCGACAGCCTGCGTCCCTGTATTGATCTTCAAATCCAGACTCACTCCTTCGTGGGGGACAGTCTTTGGTCTGACTGCGGGTGGTTTGCTGACTTTTATCCTGCTGCTTGCGCTAGTGGAGCGGGAAACTTTGCTTTCTGAAAGCAAGGTCTTCTGGCTCGCCGTAGTTAAGCGTCAATCATGAATGCCACGATCTGGGGAGAGGACGAAATCATGAGCACCCATCGGGATTATCCAATCGCGCCCATTTGTGCAGTTGGAGCCATCATCTTCAAGCAGGACTCGGTCCTTTTAATTCAAAGAGGGAATGCTCCTGGTCGTGGGAAGTGGTCAATACCTGGAGGAGCAGTGCACCTGGGTGAAAACCTGGAAGATGCCGTAATTCGAGAGGCAAGAGAGGAGACTCAATTGGCGGTTCGCCCGATTCACATCTGCAAAGTCGTCGATCGTATTCATAGAGACGCCAGTGGAAATATCCAATATCATTTCATCATTGTGGATTATCTCTGCGAGGTGTTGGCGGGCAACGCCCAACCCAGTTCCGATGCAACAGCCGTCAGCTATTTTAAGATGGAAGACCTAAGAAATCTGGATCTGACCGAAGGAACCGCCGAAGTAATCCGTGAAGTCTATCGAACCCTCCTTCCTTAGTGCTGCATTCCGCAATTACGCTGATGGATTTACCCCAGCCTGACCGGCAAATAAACAGATTTTCGAAGGTTATCTGACACAGCGAAATACGTCACCGTATTTTTGAGTCGGAGTCCTTAGTGAGGATCGCCTGGTAAGTTTTCCAGACTAATTCAGCAGATTTTTTCCACGAATATTTTCGAGCTTGCTCGAACCCCTTTTCTATCAAGTCCGACCGTAAGCTCGTGTCAAATAACAAATGCTTCATTCCTTTACTTATCTCAAAAACATTCTCTGGATTGACTAGCAGCGCTGCATCTCCCAAAACTTCAGGGAGTGACGAAATGTTGGATGCCAGGACGGGCGTACCGTTGGCCATGGCTTCCAATGGAGGAAGGCCGAATCCTTCGTAGAGCGAAGGGAAAACAAAGATCTGGGCGGATTTATAAAACACTTTGAGTATTTCATAAGGAACGAATCCAAAAAATCGGACGTCCTGTTGAACACCGCTCCGGATAACTGTCCTGCGCAGAAACTGGTGCTTGGACAACTCGTCCCCAATGATCAGCAGCTTTAGATGTTTCCAGACTTCATCGTCTTTGAGTTCCATCTTTAATACGGAGAAAGCTTCTATGATGCGAGCGATATTCTTGTGCGGTTTGATATTTCCTGCATAGAGTAGAAAGGGATCTTGGATTTGATAACGCTCCAAGACTCTCTTTTGCTCTTCTAGGTTGTTCGACAACACGGCACGTTCGTCAATGGCATTATAGACAACGGTTATCTTTTCTTGCGGAACCGAAAACAGACGCATCAAATCTCTTTGGGTCGCTTGAGACACCGTGAAAATATGACTACACTTTCTGATGCTTCTCTTGGTAGCTTTCCGGGCTTGGTCAAAGGCCGACGCGGAACTTGCATAATTGGGAAACAGAATGTGGACACAGTCGTGAATCGTAATCACTGACCTGCATCCCAGAAACCTGGGGGCTCTGTAATGAGGCGTATGCAGGAGGTCGATTTGACTTCTCTTAAGAGAATAGGGGAGAACTAAGTCATTCCAAAGAGAATTGTCTCCACTAGGATCCAAGATAAAGGAAAAGTTGGGAGGGAGATTCGCTAGCGCGAACCGCTCTTTTTCTTGGGTTATGAGAAAATACGGGTTTTCGTGATCCAGGTTGGCCAGGTTCAAAATTATATTTCGGATGTAAGTTCCAATTCCAAAACTATTCAGCTTCCGAATATCAAAAGCAATTCTCATGGATTGTCAGAGCCTCTACCAGCCGGTCAGTAACTATCCCTCATACTCCGCGCCGACACGCTTCGGCATAAAATGGGGACTCCTCGCTTGGAAGGGAAGCTGTGAAAAAATTCGGAGGGCGATCTTCCTGGCGAACCCCGGCGAGTCCTTGCCCCATGAGGCTCGGCGGGAGCCTCGCCCTCCCGATCGCCGCCGATTTTTCAGGGAGCGGCCGTTTCCAGCACCGGCGCCAATTTTTTTCATGCCCAGGGATTTTCAGTGTCGTGGGGGTTTCATGCTTCTCGGCCTGTTACTGAGGTGGCGTTTCCCCATCACCAGCGGCATCATCTGCCGTGTCTAACTTTTCGAGAGGGTTTTTATCAGGAACTTTCAGTCCCACGAATTCTTCTGCCGGCTTATTGCGAGTGACTTGCTGGATAAAGTCAATCCAAATTGGCAAAGCGGTTTTGGCCCCTACCTCCCCTTTGCCCAGGGATTTCTTTTGATCATATCCCACCCAAACGCCACAGGTAACGGAGGGTGTGAAACCAATAAACCAGGCATCCGTATAATCATTGGTCGTGCCTGTCTTGCCTGCAACTGGTTGCTTTAGGATCTTGGCTCTTTGCGCCGTCCCAAATTCGACCACCCCTCGCAGCAGTTCCACCATGGCACGAGCCGTGGACTGGGAAAGGACTTCTCTTACTTCAACAAGATTTTCTTCTCTGACCTCTCCCACGTAATCGGTGACCCTTTTTATGAAGCGCGGCAAAATGCGAACGCCGTCATTGGGGAAAACGGAATATGCGGAAGTCATTTCTAACAAAGTAATTTCAGCCGAGCCCAGAGCCAGCGGTAGATAAGGGGCGAGGTTTGGGCTGGTAACTCCAAATTTTCTTACGTATTCGATTCCCTTCTCCACCCCAAATTGACTGAGAAGTTTCACTGCCGGAACGTTTCGAGACTGAGCTAATGCTCTTCTCAAGGTGATGACTCCCTCAAACTTATGGTCATAATTCTGAGGCGACCATTGGCCCTGAGCGCTAGGAAAGCTCACAGGACTATCTAAAATGGTATCCATCGGCGACATCCCCTGGTCGAGAGCCATGGTATAAACAAAAGGTTTGAAGGCAGACCCGTTCTGCTGATAGGCCTGGGTCGCTCTATTAAACTTACTCACCTCAAAATCGTAACCTCCGAACATGGCTTTGATTTCGCCTGTACAGGATTCAAGCACCACCAGGGCTCGTTGGACCAAGGGCCTTTGTTCTAAGTCGACTTTCAACTGCTTCTTTTGCAAATCAACATTCAGGATTTTGAAGAGAGCCAAGTCTCCCGGAGAAAAAATTCGGGCCGGTGAGCGCTTTCCGGTCCAAGCGACATTCTGTTCTGTGATTTGCCCAACATACTTTCCAAACTTAATGAGAGCGGACTTTGGTTTGACTGACATAACCAGCCCCATCATCTTATTCCCAGGAATTGGCGGCTTCTTCCAATCTTCGTGCTGATAATTTTCCAAAGTGCCAAGCTTTTGTTTAAGGATGTTGGAATTTACCCCCCGCCAGCCATGTCGCTTGTCGAAATCTTCTAGCCCTTTTTTCAAAGCCTCATTGGCGGCCTGTTGCATCTCGATATTCAGGGTCGTATAGACTCGCAACCCCTTTTCATGAACTGCTTCCGAACCATATTTTTGCTCCAAATACTTGCGAATTTCCTCTGCGAAGTAAGGTGCCAAAGTATTTTGACGGGAAGAAACGTTAAGTGTTAGAGGGGCTTTCTTGCCTATTTCTGCCATGATGGGAGAGATCCTGTTCTCTGTGGCCATGCGATCCAATACGTGGTCTCTTCTTCTCCGGGCATTGTCTGGATTATTGATAGGGGAATAATAGACGAGATTCCGTGGCAGACCCGCGAGTAAAGCAATCTCTTCCAGCTTTAGATCCTTGAGCGTCTTGCTGAAATAATATTGGGCGGCCGCTTCAAAGCCATAGGTTCCATGCCCCAGGTAAACTTGGTTACAATAAAGGGTCATTATCTGCGGCTTCGTGTAATAGCGCTCGATTTGAATCGAAAAGAGTATCTCCTGGAATTTTCTCTTGAAACTTTTTTCCGGGGTCAGGAAACAGAGACGACTCAGCTGTTGGGTTAACGTGCTGGCCCCCTCGGCTTTTCTCAGGGCAATCATATCTTTAACTAGAGCTCGGGCTATCCCGAAGAAATCCACTCCCCAGTGCGTTTCAAAATGCTGGTCTTCGGTGGCAACGATCGCATCCCTTAACAACTTGGGAATTTGCTCGTAACTGACAACGATCCTGTGTTCCAGTGCAAATGAGCCAACGATGCGTCCATCGTCGGAATAAAGCTCGGTAATGACATTGGGTCTGTAGCCTTCCAATTCCTGGACTTGGGGAAGATCGCTCTTGTATACGATAAATAAGCCAGTGAGGGCGCCCAGGGCTATGGACACGAGCAACAAAACGATGAATATTATCTTTCCGAGAACACTCGTTCCTTGAATTACAACCGAAACGACAAAACAAGCCATAGACCCACCAGCCTTTTGGCCTCGAATTGATGCTAAATCATCATAATTTAATGTACAGATGGAAACAAGATGGGGGACTATTCCATCATGGTCCAGTCAAAGTCCTGAAAGTGAGGGAATTTGCCCTTGCTGACGGGCGGGCTACTGACTTCGGCATCGGCCTGTTCGGTAGCCCAACCGTGAGGCAGGGCGGAGAACTTTGATGGGCCCGCGACTATTCAATTGGCAAGGATAAGACCCACAGGGTCTTGGGAAGCAGAGAAAGCTTGGCTGTGCGGCTTGACAGTAAGACACTCACATATTATATTCCAACAGCACTAAGGAATCGTGAGAACAGCTTTCTGATTCTAAAGGTGCTTATTTTGGCTAGGAGGAGTTGCAAATGAGTAAGATTATCGGCCTAGATTTAGGGACAACCAACTCGGTGGTGGCCGTCATGGAGGGGGGGGAACCAGTTGTTATAACCAATCCTGAAGGAAGTCGGACAACTCCCTCGGTGGTTGCTTTTACAAAGAGTGGGGAACGGTTGGTAGGTCAGGTGGCAAAAAGACAAGCAGTGACTAACCCCGAAAACACCGTCTATTCCATTAAGCGATTCATGGGTAGAAAGTACGAAGAAGTGAGTGAGGAAATGAAGATCGTTCCTTATAAGGTAACTCGCGCCTCAAACAACGATGCTCGCGTTGTGATTATGGGTAAAGAATACAGCCCACCCGAGATTTCTTCCATGATTTTGCAGAAGATGAGACAAGCAGCCGAAGAATACCTGGGTCAAAAGGTGACGAAGGCCGTGATCACGGTTCCAGCCTATTTCAACGATTCTCAGCGCCAGGCGACCAAGGACGCCGGGAAGATCGCGGGTCTCGAGGTTCTCCGCATAGTCAACGAACCCACCGCAGCAGCCTTGGCCTATGGATTAGACAAGAAAAAAGACGAAACCATTGCAGTTTATGATTTCGGGGGTGGCACTTTTGATATTTCCATTCTGGAAGTCGGTGAGGGAGTGGTCGAAGTCAAATCCACCAATGGCGACACTCATTTGGGGGGAGATAACATTGACCAGCGTATCATCGACTGGATCGTGGATGAATTCATCAAGGATCAAGGCATTGATCTTTCCAAAGACAAGATGGCGTTGCAACGCTTAAAGGAAGCGGCAGAAAAAGCCAAAATGGAACTATCCAGCACGCTGGAAACGGAGATCAACTTACCGTTTGTCACCGCCGATGCCTCTGGCCCGAAACACCTCAACATGAGACTCAGCCGAGCCAAGTTTGAACAACTGGTGGAAGACATTTTGCAGAAAAGTGTCCAGCCTTGCAAACAGGCTTTAGCGGATGCTGGTGTGAAGCCGGAAGATATTGATGAAGTGGTCTTAGTCGGCGGATCGACGCGTATCCCTCGGGTTCAACAGATTGTTCGAGAACTTTTCAAGAAGGAACCGCATAAAGGAGTTAACCCCGACGAAGTCGTGGCGGTGGGAGCCGCCGTGCAGGCGGGTGTCCTGGCAGGCGACGTGAAAGACTTGCTGTTGCTGGACGTAACCCCACTCTCATTGGGGATTGAAACCCTGGGCGGGGTTTTTACCAAGCTCATCGAGCGCAACACGACCATTCCGACGCGAAAAAGTGAAGTCTTTTCCACTGCGGCTGACAACCAGACTTCGGTGGAAGTTCATGTGCTCCAAGGTGAAAGGAGCATGGCCAAAGACAATCGTACCCTTGGTAAATTTCATTTGGTAGGCATTCCGTCGGCTCCTCGAGGAGTTCCACAGATTGAAGTGACGTTTGATATCGATGCCAACGGGATCGTGAATGTATCGGCCAAAGATTTAGGAACCAACAAAGAGCAGAAGATCACGATCACCGCTTCCAGTGGCTTGGCTAAGGAGGAAATCGAGCGGATGACCCGAGACGCCGAGTCCCACTCCGAAGAAGATCGGAAATATCGGGACGAGGTGGAGGCCAAGAACAAGGCCGACAACCTGGTGTATAACACCGAAAAACTTTTGAAAGAGAATCGTGAGAAAATCTCGGAGTCTGATGTCAAGAGTATTGAGTCTGCGATTGAGGACTGCAAGCGGGCTATCAATGAAGGTGGGACGGATCGGATCAATCGAGCTGTTGACCAGCTTACCTCGGCAACCCATAAGCTGGCTGACGTTCTCTACAAGCAAGCAGGAACTCGTGGCGGTGGCGGAACCGGTTCAGACGACAAATCGCCAGGAGCTTCAGGCCAGAAGCCGGCCGAAGGGGAAGTCATTGATGCCGAATATGTTGATGTCGACGAAAAGAAAAAATAAGAGAAGGGGTTGGAGCCGCTTTGAACACAACAAAGCAGGACCTGCTGAATAAAATTGAGGCACTGCAAGAGCGGATTCACTCCGTGCTTGACGAATCCGCCGCTGCGGCCTCGCAAAACCTGCCCGAGGCGCGGTTTCACGCTAATTGGGCTCCGGCAGTGGATGTTTATGAGACTGAAAAGGAATTCGTTCTGACGGCTGAAATCCCCGGTGTAGAACAGGATAAAATTGATCTTCAAGTCATAGACCACGTCCTGTGTCTTCGGGGGCAACGAGAACCTTCAAATGAGTTTCCCGACCAGATTTACCACCGATTGGAGCGACCTTCCGGAAGGTTTGAACGCAGCTTCAATCTTCCGGAGGCCATAAATCAGAACGAAATCAGGGCCGAAATGACCGGGGGAGTGTTAACTGTGGTTCTTCCTAAGAAGAGGGGTCGATCCCAAGCCATCAAAGTCAAGGTCACCCACAATGGTGGCGGCACTGAAACAAAGGCATAAACAAAGCGTATGAGTAATGAGGATTATTATCGACTCCTGGGAGTCAAACGAGAGGCCTCGGCTGATGAGATTAAGAAGGCCTATCGAAAGCTGGCCCGAAAGTATCATCCTGACGTAAACCCGGGAGACAAGCAGGCAGAGGAACGATTCAAGAGGATCTCTGAGGCCTATGACGTTTTAAGCGATCCTAAGAAGCGAGGGGTCTACGACGCTTATGGTACTTATTCAGACAACTTCCAGCCTGGTGCCGCTCCTCGGGACAGTGGCTTTGATTTTGCCGGGTTTGATTTTTCCAATTTTGGCAATTCCGGGTTCTCGGATATTTTTTCACAGCTCTTTCATGGGGAGACAAGCGCTCCTCGTCCCCAGAAGGGCGAGGATTTAGAGTACCAGATCTCCATTGGGTTTGACGAGGCACTTAAAGGCTTACAGACTCGAATCACCTATACCCGTAAAGATCAGTGCCCGGCCTGTTCGGGTAAAGGTCTGTCCTCTAGTGGCAAGGAGCGTCCGTGCCCTTCCTGCCAGGGGAGTGGCAAAGTCGCGCAAGCACATGGGAGAATGCGATTCACTTCGACCTGCCCTCAGTGTGGTGGCACGGGTCAGGTGGGCAAACAGTGCACTCAGTGTAACGGAGAGGGGCGACTTCGAAAGACGGAGAATTTGGAAATTAAGATTCCTGCCGGGGTTCAAACGGGTTCCCGAATTCGTTTTGCAGGCAAGGGAGATGCCGGCATTCTAGGTGGGCCGCCAGGCGACCTGTATATCGTCTCCACCGTGAGTCCGCATCCTTTCTTCGAAAGAGTTGGAGATAATATCTATTGTAAAGTCCCTATTACCGTAACCGAGGCGGCATTGGGGGCCAAGATTGAAGTTCCAACAGTGGACGGAAAGGCCATGTTGAAGATCCCACCCGGAACTCAAAGTGGACAAAAGTTTCGCTTAAGAGGAAAAGGAGCGCCGTCTCTGCGAGCGACGACTCGAGGCGATCAATTCGTCGAAGTGAAAATCGTAGTCCCAAGAGTCGCTGACGAGCGTAGCAAAGAGATTCTCCGCGAATTGGCGCGTTTGAATCCAGGTAATCCACGCAATGAGGCTTTGCATTTCTGAGTGATCTCAGACGTCGACGGAGTTCACTCTGCTTTAATCTGAGGGCCTTGCCCCCTGAGGAATGGCCTCTCACTGTATACCTGATCTCAGGAGTCCGGTCGTTATGAAAAAGCGCAGTAGAACTGCCTATACAATTAGTACTGTCGCCATCACATACAATATTCATCCCCAAACCCTCAGGTTGTATGAGCGTCAAGGCCTGCTGAAGCCCTCTCGATCAGAAGGCAACACCCGGCTCTACACCAACGACGATCTGGCGAGGTTAGAACTCATCCTGAATTTAACTCGGGATCTGGGTGTGAACTTGGCAGGGGTCGAGATTATCCTCAACATGCGTGCGAAAATGGAAGAGATGCAGGGGGCGGTTAAGGAGTTTATGGAATTTGTCGGGAGAGAATTGGCTGCCCAGTCGCCACGCTTTCACGCTAAGGTAGAGAATGCCTTAGTAAGAACAACCCCTCCCCGAATCATTCGCCTGAGTCGCTAATTTTTCAAACCCGAAATGGCCGGCTGACGCAGTCTCATTGCTTTGCTCGCCTTTCTTTCAACTTCTGATGAGTCATCCTAGACCTTGATCCGCGTCTCCGCGGTCATTGAACCGCCGTTTTTTTTGGACCGCAGAGTCAACAGCGTAGGCCCACGGCCCATCGGATTTTTGTTTTATTTTCCTAGGCACAAATCTCTTGTACTAGAATAGCTCTTCTGAAAATCCCCTCCAGGGAGGGGCAGAAGGCCTCAGCCTTCGGGGTGGGTCTTCCGGCTGGGGACAACCCACCCCTGCCCTCCAGCGGAGGGAAATAATTTTCATGCTCAATGGCGCCGCCCTAGGCGGCATGCGCGACTCCTCTGAAAATCCCCCTATCAAAGGGGGCGTAGGGGCGTCTCCTCCGGCTTTCCAGTGCCAGGTTCGCCACAAGACATCCCCCTGCACCCCCTTCGACGGGGGAATCATTTTCATTTATTGGTGGCGCCGCCCTGGGCGGCGATCATGCCCCCCAACCTGGCGGCTGAGAGGCTCTCATGGGAAGTGTCCCTGTATGTGCGGTATGCAAGGGTACGGGTTGGAAGTTTGTTGAGAGTGAAGACCGTCAGGCGGTCACTCGCTGTGACTGTTTCCAGAAAGACCACTTGGAAAGGCTCATGCAGACGGCCAATATTCCGGCGCGCTATGAGTCTTGCTCTTTTGAGAATTTCCACGCCATTACCCCAAAATTAGATCTGGTCAAGACTCTGGCCAGGCGGTTTGTCGAGGATTACCCAACCGTAGAATGTGGACTCTTGATCCTGGGTCCCTGCGGTGTAGGGAAAACTCATCTTGCTGTGTCGATTTTAAAAGCCCTGATTTATAAGCAGGATTTGGAAGCGCTGTTTTATGATTTTCGCGAACTCCTAAAAAGAATTCAAAACTCCTACAATCCAATCTCACAGACCTCCGAAATGCAAATCCTCGAGCCCGTACTCAATTCGGAAGTGCTGGTACTTGATGACTTAGGGTCCGAGCGACCTACGGAATGGGTAAGAGATACTTTCGCCTATATCCTCAACAGCAGATACAACCAGAAGCTGACCACACTTATTACTTCAAATTTCGATGACCATCCCAAGCCGTTCAAGACCTTGAGTGATGGAACTCGAATCTCATCTGAGGAAAGTTTGGAAGACCGCATTGGCCTCCGCTTGCGTTCGCGCCTGTATGAGATGTGTAAAGTCATTCGCATTGAGGGTTCGGATTTCCGCATCGACGTCAAGCAGGCCCAGTACCAATTTTGAAGTGAACGTTCTGACATCAATCTGCGCTGGCTCCTTCCATGAACCGACGTCACTGCCTTAAGAATTTGCTGCAAGTCGCCGGCGGTTGCTATCTCCCTTTCTTCAAGCTCTTTTCTCAGGTTCCCGTAACGAACGGGCAGACCGGCTTATGGCCTCAATACGTTGACCTGGCCGAGAAAGCAGGACTGAACTCCAAAACGATAATTCTGGGACATGAAACGAAAGACTTTCTCTTGTCCACGACGGGGGGCGGTGTGGCGCTTTTCGATTACGACAACGACGGTTGGCTGGACGTATTCCTGGTCAACGGTTGGGGGCTCGGCGAATTTTCCAAAGGAACGGAACCTACCAATCACCTTTTCAGGAACAATCACAATGGAACATTTACCGATGTAACCGAAAAGGCCGGGCTGGTGCGACACGGTTGGGGACAAGGCGTTTGCGTGGGAGACTATGACAACGATGGCCATCTCGATCTGTTTGTTACTTATTACGGTAAGAATGTCCTTTACCACAACAATGGAAATGGCACTTTCACTGATGTCACGCGCGAATCGGGCCTCTTACAATCCGAAGACCACTGGAACACTGGAGCTGCCTTCCTGGACTATGATCGGGACGGTCATGTCGACTTGTTTGTTAGCAACTACGTGGGGTATCAGTATGGTCTTACTCTCTACGACAGCAATCCTTCTCTGGTGAGCGAGCTGTCTCCGGTGCTCTACGGCGTGGCCGGACTCGAGGGAACTCACAACATTCTCTATCGCAATAACGGCGACGGTACTTTTGCCAATGTGTCCGACCGTGCTGGCATCTTAAAACCCGAGCCGGCCTATGGGTTCACTCCATGCGTGGCTGATTTTGACAACGATGGCTGGCCTGACATTTATGTGGCCGACGATTCAACGCCTAGTCTGCTCTTTTTGAATAATCGCGACGGTAGTTTCAGGGAGACCGGACTCCTGGCCGGAGTCGCTTTCGACGCCAATGGTCGTTCCCAGGGGGGCATGGGAGTTGATGCCGGAGATTATGACGGAGACGGACTGTTTGACATCATCAAAACCAATTTCTCGGATGAGACTCCGTCACTCTACCACAACGATGGTCGCGGATTCTTCACCGATGCTACCTCTCAAGGGGGCCTAGCCGGCCAGGCCTCGTCGGTTAAATGGGGTACAGCTTTCTTCGATTATGACAACGATGGGCGTCCCGATCTCCTGATCGTGACGGGACCCATCTATCCACCTGGTGTGAGCTCCCGGAATTCCAAGCTTGGTCAGGGGAGCAGAATGATTCTCTGCCGTAACCTGGGGAACGGTCGCTTCGAGGATATTTCCACCCATGCGGGACCGGCTCTTTCGCAAAGCCGCTGCAGCCGGGGAGCGGCTTTCGGAGACATCTTTCATACAGGGCAAATCGACATAGTCGTCAATAACGTCAACGATCGCCCCGGCTTGCTTCGCAACCAATCGCCTTCAGCCAACGCCTGGCTGCTGGTGAATTTGGTTGGGACAAAAACGAACCGCGCCGCCATCGGATCACGGGTCTTGGTGGAAACGGAAAACCGGCGTCAGATTCA
>Ga0066709_100002102_pt1 | contig 14138 bp, 21 predicted proteins | sample GraSoiAngelo_158_FD_79665 | JGI IMG/M metagenome (GOLD analysis project Ga0066709, IMG submission 79665) | Grasslands soil microbial communities from the Angelo Coastal Reserve, California, USA - 14_1009_16_30cm | ecosystem: Environmental > Terrestrial > Soil > Grasslands | place: USA...
AAACATAGTCAACCTCCATGAGTTGATGGGTGATCTAAGAGGGAAAAGTTCAGATGGGCTGACTTAGCTCAGGGGACCTGAATGAGTGACAAGCGATATCCGCTCTACCTCGACGCTAGTCTCCTCCATTGCCATTGTCAATGATGACTGAGCGATGGCCGGAATGCCGATTAAAGCCGCGTAACCGGGGAGCCAGATTTTCTGGTTTTCCTCCGTTCGCGGGCAACACGGCGATCGTCAATTAGTGAAATCGCGGTCGCGATCAGCGTAGAGGACTCGCGCACTAGCGCTCTTGAGCGTTCCTGTATTTTGCGGGCCGCCTCTATGGACAGCTTAATATTCTGATCTTTCACCACAAAAAATGAAGGGCCGGGAAAGTCACTACACCTTGGGGCGGAGTGTCCCGGCCCAACCCTGAGGGGTACGCTGTAAATTGTCCAATTTTGTTACGTGCACTTGAAAACGCCAAAATGCGCCGGTGCGAAATGCACTGCTACGTGGAAGGGATGAAGGGGTACGTGGCGTACCATCTCTCTTGCGCGGAATGGAAAGCAAGAGACGATGGTGCAGCGCTGTGGGTGTGGCACTGTCGCGCTCCAGCGCTAGGTCAAGGAAGATGATTACACTGCTGCCGCCGCCAATCGCCCTTACTTTATCTGCATCGCAGTTTTCGTCGGATCCAACTAAGACCAGCAGTTTCTGCAGCTGATCTTTGTCATAGCTGGCCAATGGCGCGGAGCCGCCTCTGCCAAGCACGTCGAGATGGAGGATCTCTATTGCGCTCGCGCTGAAATTGGTGAAGTGAAGTTCGTAAAAGAGACGGGTTTTCTCACCCGCATTGAACGGTTGCGGTGCTGGGCCCACGGTGATGTCAACCGGAAAGGCACTAGTAAAGCGAGTTCGTACGCACCATTCTTGCTTTTTATTTCGGACAGCAGCTTGAAGGTGTCTTCGACTTCGAGCGCCAGAGCTTCGTAGCCAGTCTCTTGCGAGAACCCCGGCCCCTTCACTCGTGTACATGGACTCGAAGAGACGTAGCCGTTGGGACCGTGGACGAACTCGGGGATCAGTTCTTCGGATTTCGCCCACTCGTAAATGTGCGACATTCGCCCCCGGTACTTTCCGCGGGTGCAGTTGCTAACGTCGAGCTTCAGCAACCACGATTTCAGTTCCGAGGGCTTGATGCTGATCGCGATCGCATCTGTCCACCTCGGCATAAGCACGTTGCGGATTACTTGCTGGTACAGGTCTTTGGTTGATTTTTTCTTAAAGGGATAGTCGGCGAGATACTTCTCGGCAAGTTCCCCGAAGGTGATGCAGGATGGGTCGGGAGATGCGATTAGCCAAGTTCACCCACCTTGGCCCATGCCGTCTGGTCGTCCATGTCACTTGAGCCAAGAGTTCGACTCCGCTCCTTTCCCTCCGCATTTCGCCAGCAAAACAATATTGTGCCTTTCTTGCGTCTTAACCATCCTCGAGCCACGAAACCATCCTTTCCGGCTCCGAGGACTGCCAGACTGCATTATTGCCCGCTGTGCGATTCTGGACAAGACTGTACTCGCAAGCCGATTCCCGCCATGAACTCTGTTTGAAACTGGAGAAGCGGGGGTTTCGGATCAGGTGGGTCGCTGCTTGACGGCACTAGTATTACCGAGATAGCGGTCTAGCTCGGAGAGCTTGAACCTCCACTCTTTCTTCTGTGCCTCCGGATCAAGCGGATGTGCGGGGATCTTGCCGGCTCTGACCTTTTGCAGCAAGTTGCGGGCGGGTAATGCCTAGAAACATCGCCGCCGTGTCGGCATTGACGAAGCGTTCGATTTGAGGGGATGGTTGTACGGCCAAAGCGTGGGTGGCTGCCATGAGAAAACCTCCGAGGCTGCCGGATATGAACTGTCCGGTTGCCGGCGGCAACTGCTCTATTGCGCAGTCTTGTCCATAACCGAACTCCGCAGCCGTTTCATTGCTATTTAGGGGCAAAGATGATTTGTGTCAAACAATGGCGCATGAGCGTCGTCGCGCAGGTTGCAGCTGCGTCATGCGAGGATGAAGATTCAGGGAATTACGAAAAGGGGCCTATGCTGGAACAAAAGATACAAGCCTCACCACCCAAGCCGCGTACGGCAAAACAACCCTTCGACATGTGAAACGATCAAATGCAATTAGACCTCAATTGGCTTTCTTTCGGTCGTACTCGGGAGAGTTTTCAGCGACCTTTTTGCCTCGCTGTGCTGCTTCCAGCGCAGTTTCCGCGTCCCGCAGTTCTAGCAGACGCTTTTCCAGCTCTGACGCATACATTTCGGCGCGGGCAAACAGACGGGCATTCTGAATTGCGGCTGCGGCAGGAACCGCCAACAATTCCGCAGCGAAGATGGTCTTTTGTGTAGAGGTTAGGGTCAGTGTGGCCAATCGATAGGAGTCCCCAACACTCCCCCGATGCGATCAATGGGACCGAGAGCCAGGAGCGAAAATGCGCGTGCCCCTTGAATGTTTCCCAGTCCTTCTCCAGCTTGGCATCTGAAACTAGGACACTCTTGCGTTCTTCGAGGACTCGCATCAGAAGGGGAGACTCATCGGTGGTGAGTGTCAGAGGAAATCCTGGATGATATTTCGGTGATGTTTGCGGAGGCGCAGGAATCTGTCTTTCCCCCAAAGCCAGGACATTGGAACCACCCTCCAACGCCAACACCCGCGCACAGGTATGCGGAACCAGCTCTTCGAGTGAACCCAGCAGCGCTTTCATGACAAAGTCCATGCGGCAGGTCTTGAGTGAGTACCAAAGTCGCCTTGCGCAACGCTTCAGCTTCAGCGCGGGCCGCTTCAGCGATTGGTAAGTTCGCGATGACCTGGTCTTCCGCATGCTTCTGATCAGTAATCTCCTGGGCGGTGCCAACCAGACGAAAAATTCTGCCTACTGGATCCCGTACCGGAACCCGCGAACGTGGACCCAGCGCACTTCGCCGTGCGTGCCAACGATCCGAAATCTTTCGTTGAATTGTCCCGTCGTAGTTGCCTCGTCGAGCTTTGAGAGTACGTGATCGCGATCTCCAGGATGAATCACCTCCTCGTAAGACATGGGGTATTCAAACAGAGACGAACACGAACGTCCGGTGATGGCTTCGTATGCGGGGTTGACGTAAAGAGCTCGCTTGCTGGGTGCGTCGATCATCCAGAAGATTTCGTGGATGTTCGTCGCCATCTGCTGAAAACGCTCTTCGCTCTCGCTATACTCTCGTAGCGCACGGACGAGGAAATAGGTGCCGATCAGGATCGCGGTGAAAAAACCGACTGCCACCGTTGTTATGAGCGGGCGAGGGATCTCTGTACCTTGGAGCTTGATCCGGATGACAAGCAATAGCAGGAAGGCGGCAATCGCGATGACAGCAGCCGAATATATCCAATGGCCGCGCCGTGACACTTGACCCCAGTGGGGGTCTGCGCGAACTGGCTGGAGTGGCTCCATGAACTGCCACCAGGGAAGCTAGGCCGCCTACCAGAGTGCCTCAGCGCGAGTCTGTCGTCCTATACTCCCGGACTCGGCCGGATCCAGATCGATCTCTGACTCAAATATCATTGCTGCAAAGCACCGTGCGCAAAATCATTCACGTCGACATGGACGCTTTTTACGCGTCCGTCGAGCAGCGAGACAACCCGGAGCTGCGGGGCAAACCTGTAATTGTTGCCTGGCGCGGGAACCGATCAGTCGTCTGTGCGGCTTCGTACGAGGCCAGAGCTTTCGGAGTGCGTTCTGCGATGCCAGCCGTGTGGGCGGAGAGGCTGTGCCCTGGCGCGACATTCGTCGCTCCGGATTTCACGGGTTACCGGGCGGTGTCAGGTGAAGTGAGGGAGATATTCAAGCGTCACACCGAACTGATCGAGCCCCTGTCGCTCGATGAAGCTTACCTGGACGTCACCGAGAACAAGGCCGGCCTTCTCACTGCAACGCTTGTAGCGCGCACAATCCGTGAGCAAATCTGTAAGGAATTGAACCTGACTGCCTCTGCGAGCGTGGCGCCAAACAAATTCCTGGCAAAGCTCGCCTCTGACTGGCGCAAGCCCAATGGGCTCTTTGTTATCCAGCCCGATGACATTGATGTTTTCCTCTTGCCCTTGCCGGTCGGGCGCTTGCCGGGAGTCGGGAAAGTCACTGAAGAGAGATTGTCGAAATTTGGAATCAAGACAGTCGGCGAATTGCGAAACTTGGATTCGCCCGTGCTCGAACAACACTTCGGCCGCTATGGAGTGCGCTTGCACGAACTCGCCCGGGGTATCGACGAAAATCCCGTGGTTGCAGACCGGCCTACACAGTCGATATCCGTCGAGGACACTTTGGAGCAAGATGTCCCGCTGTCAGAACTCGAGCCCATGATTCGGCGTCTGGCAGAAAAGCTTTGGTCGGCTTCACGCAAGGAACCACAAATTGCGCGGACGGTAGTTCTCAAGCTGAAGACCAGTGAGTTCAAGATACTCACTCGTAGCCGCACGCCAGAGTCGCCGCCCGCCTCGTGTGAGGAGCTGACCGACATTAGTCTCAAGCTGCGAGAGCGCGTGACGCTTAGCCCGCAACAACGCTATCGTCTGGTTGGTGTCGGGCTAAGCAACTTCCGCGAACCGGATGAGATCACCGCACAGCCGGTTCTTTTCGAATGATTTGAATGAAGGAGTCAGTCAGCGGCCGCTGCACCAGCCGGCTGCTGCTTCATCATCTCCTCCATCCCTTTCTTCATTTCTTTGACCGTCGGTTCGGCTTTGTGCGTTCCGACCATCCAGCTGTAGCCATCCGGATCCACGACAGTGCCGCAGCGGTCGCCCCAGAACATGTCCACCACAGGACCTTGAGGAGTTGCACCGAGCTTGGTCGCTTTATCGACAACTTTGTCCACGTTTTCTACATAAATGTAGAGGCTAGCCGGAGAGGCGCCAACGCTTTTAGCGCTGCGTCTGCCCATTGCGGCGTTCTCAGGGCCAAGCATCAGGATGGTGTCGCGTAGCGTGAGTTCAGCATGGGCCGGTTTTCCGTCAGGACCGTTCATGATGCCCCGTTTCGAAAAGCCAAATGCCTTTTGGTAAAAGCTCACGGCGGCGGGAATGTCCGAGACGGTGAGGGCGGCCGAAACAGCGCTATATTGTTTTCGGTTTAGCGGATCAATCTTCTTCTTTGCCATAAATCTCCTTTCGGTTTGTGACATTCGAACTAAGGACTCTTACAGTGCCTACTATTGCGCTCGCATGTTAAGCAGCGGTCTCGACTTCGCGAGCGGGGGCTTGCTGCTTCAGCAGGCGAATGAATTCTCGCATCCAGGCCGGATGATCGGGCCAAGCCCGAGCAGAGACCATTGCTCCGTCGACTACTGCCTCGGCATTGACGAACTCCGCCCCCGCGGCCTTGATGTCTGGCTCAAGCGCGGGATATGCGGCAGTCCGTCTGCCCTTCAATACTCCGCATGCCGCCAGTACTAGGCCGGCGTGGCATAGCTGGGCAACGGGTTTGTGTTGCTGGAAGAAATGACGAACGATGTTCTGGCAGGCTGAGTCGTTACGGATGTATTCGGGCGCGCGGCCACCAGGAATTACGAGAGCCACGTAGTGTTCGGGATTCACATCAGCAAAGGCGAGGTCTGCGTTCCAGCTGTAGCCAGGCTTTTCGGTATAGGTGTCGTAACCTGGCGAAAAATCATGCACGACGAATCTGAGCTTCTTCTTGCTCGGGGCCGCAATATGAACTTCGTAGCCTTCTTCCTTGAGCCGTTGGTAGGGATACATCACTTCGAGTGACTCGGCGGCGTCACCGGTCAGAATGAGAACCTTGGGAATTGCCATGAGCATCTCCTTGTACTTTCAACACGGGGAATCTAGATTCCAGAATTTCCGACCCATTTTAACCTCGACATGCAGAGAGACCCAACGGCTAGGCTGTTCGCGATGGCTGCCGTCCCAGCAACCTCGTCACCTTTTCCCTGAGCACGATTTCCACCGGGGACCCTCCCTTGCGACCGAGCCATGCAAGAAAATCCTGTATTTTCACTTCGTGTTTTACGGACGGTTGCTGAACACATACGCTCACAATGTTGAGGCCCTGAGCGATTTCGCCAACCCAGTTATCTTGCTGCATGGCCGCGAGAGCCGAGGCTACTGCTTCATAAAGGGTTTCTGCTGTGACATCAACCGTGTGCTCGACATCACGGATATCCCGAACTGAGACTTTACAGGCTCGCAGTACCACGACCGTGAGGATAGCATGTTCGCCTTTTATTCGCCAAAAAGGATTTTGAAATTCAGACGAATTCGCCCGACGTCGGGGCTTTACCCAGCCAGGGAAGGGCTGATTCGCACACCCAGCTCGTCGAGATGATTCAGCAGATCTAGAGGATCATCGTAGACCCGGTATGCGCCGGCTCTTTCTAATTCGTCGGGCCCGTACCCGCCAGAAGCGAGACCGACACCCAATGCTCTGGCACGACGAGCAGCGAGAAGATCCCACACGCTGTCGCCAACTACCACGGCGTCAAGGATCGAAACTCCGAGCCGGGACGCGGCCGCGAGGAAAAGATCGGGATCCGGTTTGGCGTGACGAACTTCGTCTCGCGTGATCACCGGTACTCTGCGATCAATTTTCAAGGAATCAAGTGAAGGTCGAGCGCTTTCGAGCATTCCACTGGTTGCAATTGCATATGGCACGTTTGCCTTCGATAGCGTCGAGAGCAATTCCACTGCTCCGGGCAGCGGACGTACTTGAGGGACGAACTTTCGATAAGCTTCGGCGTGCCATTCCTGCAGATTCTTTGCATCGTCGGCCGTCATCTTGCGGCCGGTTTCGCGCAAAAGAGCATTCACTAGCAAACCTCCACTCATGCCGATCCGCCTGTGAATGCGCCAGACCGAGAGCTGTGTGCCAGCGCGCTCTAATGCTTCCCGCCAAGCGAGCACGTGCTGGTAAACGCTGTCTATCAGAGTGCCGTCAAGGTCGAAGAGAAATGCGGGTATGCGTTCGCGGAGGACTTTTTTATCGGGTTTCATCGGATTCTCGGGCCCGGGCGATTTGTGCGCGGCCAATCAATTCTCCAGCGACCGCCTGAAACTGACGCCCAAACCAGCCTTTTCGGGACTGTATCGCGAGCATGATGATAGAGCGTGGCAGCTCGTTCGTAAAAGCCGCGAGTGTGCCATGAATCGGGGAAGCCGAAACGCTGAAAATCCAGGTGGTGACAGAATTCATGACACAGCATGCTGAGGAAGGTGCCGTACGAGGTGATTTCCTTCCTAACTGCCGTGCGCATCCAGACTCGGATCAGCATGGTTTCAGGGTTGTAGTCGCCGAACAGCTCAGTCGCCGAGTGCTCGCGAATTCGCAGCGGTCTGGCCGCAAGAACGCGAATGCCGCAGGTTGGGACCTTGTAAAACTCAGAAGCGACGGCCAGGAATTCGGTGCAGGCGCGGCGGACATCTGCTGCTACTCTCGCTTGCATTGCAGAATCAATGGACTTCGCAATCATCAAGAGCTGCCGGTCTTGTGGTAGCTCAAGTGTTTTGATTCGGTCGCTCTCTGCAAATTGAGATCGGCTCTTTCGAGGTAAGGCGTCAGTCAACATTACTCAATCGACCGGCGGCAAATTGTCGAAGGCTTCTACCCAAAGACTCTCGTCGTCCCTGAGTACTCCGAATTCCAGCCATCGGGGAACGCTTGAGGCATCCGCGTAGATTCGACGCGAAAAACAAAAGGTGCCGGGGTGGTCATAGCAATAGGTTTCCATCTGACGAAAGATTCTCCCTTGCGATGACCAGCCGCGATTGAGGTCGCGGTCTTGCCAGAAAACATTTACATCTAGTCCGCCGGCAATGGAGTGTGCGATGAAATGCCCTCGGTCACAATTCGCCGCAACAAATTCTTCCGCTGACCAGAACCAAAATCTCATTCGAGCGCCTCGCGGCTTACCAACGTTTGTCGATGTTCCAAGCACTGCTATGACCCGGTTTTGAATCGTCTGGTCGTAGGCGACTTCGCCTGTGACCTCCAGTTCGGAGTACAGATCACAGAAATATTCAAAGTTGCCGCAATCAAAACGAGCAAAATTGGTGGGACGCGCAACGGTCGACACATACAGATCGCGCCAATGGGACGGCAGATGTTTGCGAAGAAATGCGGAAACATTGACTATGTTTTCCGCACGAGCGGCGGAGAGTAGAACTTCATAATCCAGCACGTGGGCGGGTGGAAGCTGGACATCCTTGTCGCACGTATCCATTTCTACAATCTACCTTCAGCCGCCCAATTCGCGACCTCTTCCTGAACCGCGAATCCTCGACGCGGGCCGGTCCTGAAACGATCCTCAAGGGCATATGCATTGCGTTCGAGTGGAATGGCCTCGTACCCGCCGCCATCCAGAAAGCCCCGGACGTAGAGTTGGGCAAAACGCGGTATGCCCAGTTGGCGGTATTGTTCCACCTGCACAAACTCGTGAAAGAGCAAACCCGGCGAGAAAGGTTCGTGGGAAACGATCACGTCATAGAACGTGATTGCGGCCATGGCGGATTGATCGGGCAGGTTCTGGAAGCCCATCCCATGAAGCAGGGGATAGAAATCGGGATTTGCCACACGCTCGCCTTCGAGCACCAGGACAGCGTGTTGCCAAGCAGCTCCGGCGAGAAGAACGCAGCTATCGCGGCCCTCTGCTGCGCGGACAAAGGCAATGCGGGAGCAGCATATTTATCGCGCTGCGCCAAGATGTAGCCAGCGACTAGGTTTGAGATTTGAGCGATTTGGTCAGGGGTAAGCTTTGGCGTTGCCATGGAAGTGTCGTGGGTTCGGTTGGTGCTGGAGAATCTATCCGAGCGGCTTACCGCTCAAGGACAATTATGCCTTGTAATCCGCGGCACGTCTCAGGGTAAGAGATGATGCCGAACCATGTTCGGGACTCGATTCAAAAAAGAAATTCTAGCGGAATTTCTGCCCGCTTCACGAACCGGCAAAAAGCAAAGGCTCACTATTCTGTGCGACTGGATGCCCTCGATTCCGCACAAACAATCGTTGGTGGGGAATTCCTGGCAGCTAAAGGGTACTGGGTGATCTATCCACGCTAATCGCGGAGCTTGGGAAAGCGGCGAGTTTCTAGCGAAATCTCCTCACGAAGATGTTCTTGACATTCTGGATGAACTATCGGCCGAGCTTGAAAAGATTGCCTTCGGGAAGCGGCATATAGCCAGAATTACGGTTCTCATCCCTTCAAGAACCGTTCTTATTTGAACTTGCTATTGTCGACGGGCTCGATGCGGGCCGCTTCCAGTTGGAGCGTCGCATTAGATGGGAGCTCGGTTCCTTGACCGAAAATCGGAGTTAACACGACTCGAGTGGGAGCGGTTACTTTCCTAGGAAGAGTCAATATAAAGCTTCCTTCACGTTGCTCCTTGTTTCCGGGATGTGAAAAGTAGACTGTTCCGACATAGCCCGCATTTCCCGTGCCGAGCGAAGTCTTATCCTTGGGATTAAGGAAGACTCGAAGTCCGGAAACATCCGCTGGAGCCTTGACTCCCTGTAAAACAAGTTGCTGTTGTGGCGCTTCAGCCGCTTCTGCCGTAGGCTTGACGACGACTGCTTTGGAGGATTCACGCTTCTCTTGCGACACGAGAAGACAACCAAGAAGTACCATCGCTATCAAGCCTAGATTCCTGATAGAAGGCATAAACACCGTCACGCTAACGATTATGACCCTAATATCCAGCTTAAGTTGCATCAATTGCTACCAGACGGATGCGACCGGGTCTCACGAGTTTTGAAGACGTGCTCCGCTCCGGTTCGTTCAGGTCGAACGGGACTAGAGAGACGTCTAGAGGTGCATCGACCTTGTAGATACCTGCATCGAGCACTTTCATAAGGGTATCCGAAACATTTAAGAGAAAACTGGACTCACTGCCGTGGCCGCCATCACCCTTGCTTCCAAAGAAAAAGCGAGCGTCCCAGCGTACGTTGGATCGTCGGTTGGCGTTTTCAAACTGGGGTCTTTACAGTTTAGGAATACTCTCAAAGCGGTGGAAGGAGATTCGGGTTTTGGAACGCGTTCAATCTGCAAGAACACCTCGGAGGAACGCGCTTTAGAATCAGCGGGTTGCGCGACTTCCCGGATTATGGCTCCTAACGCTGGGGACATCGTCAAGTTGAACGTTTTGCCCGTTCCAAGCGCCACTGGATGAAGTTCGGGAGCTGCTGCTTCAACTTTTCTGAACGAGGATTGTGATAGCCCTACCGCTCTATCAGGGCCAATAATCAATTGCTGTGCTCGTCGGCGACCTCGGGATCCCGTTTTCCAAATTGGAATGAAGCGCGAGGGGATTCATTGAATGCAGCAGGTGAAGGATGGCATCATTGCCATCAATATGTATGGGAGCCGAAAGAAAAGTGTTCAAAGCGCATTACTGGTCTCCTCTGCTCGTCCGGAAGTGGAGTCTGTGCCCACTACAGTCGCGACGTCGCCGGTCGTCCGCCAAACATCCCATTCGTGCATTCTTCGTCAAGCGCTCTTTTTCGAAGTGATCGCGGAAAAGGCGGACCAGCGCTGCTCGACGTTCTTGCTGCCGCAGTGTGGGCACTCAATCTCTCCTTCCTCATAATCGACGAGGGAAATAATTTTATCGAAGAATTTCTGGCAGCCGTGGCAAAAGAATTCGTAGTGGGGCATGAGGGCCTCCACGATTGTGAAGTGTATGAGAAGAATTCTAGGCGCCTCGGTCAAATCGTTCAATATGGGTCAGGTCACGAATTCTGCGGCAGATGGCTTTAGCAATATTGGGTCTCGAATCTTGCGTGCGATGGATGCAGAAAAGGCGCGTAGGAGCGCCTTTTCTGGCCCTTCGCGTTTCGCTAGGCAGCGGGACGGAGCACTGCCGGCGCCTCCCTCTCTTCTTTATATGACCAAGCGCCCACGACTGTGGCAAGTGGAAGTTCGATCAGCGCTACGACTGTCGAGATCACGAGCAATCGCGTGGGGAAAAGACCGAGAGGATAGTTGCTGAGATTAGGGAGAAACACGGCAAGCGCCCAAGCTACTAGTCCCGCCCGAATAGCTGTGTTAGGCCCAGATCCGTAGCGTGGCCGGATCGCTGCATAAAGCCACACAGCAGCGATACCCAGCAGAAAGCCCCAGACATTGAACATCACGATCGCGCCTGTGGAGAGCTCAGCCGGCTTGCCCAACGCCTGCATGGCTGTTCCCCAGGATTCCCGAAGGGCAACACCATTTGTGACGAATTCGACGATGTTGATCACGACACCAGCGAGCAGACCACCCAAGATAACCCGGCCTCGATTGGTATGTGCCATAGCATCCTCCTTTGCAAATGCTGAAACCAACGGCGGAATTATGGACCTTTTCGAGCCGGTTGCCAAATCCCCCGCGCGATTGATAAGACCAAACCTGATGTTGAGGTATTTCCTTATGACTACTGCACATTGAGCCGCGCACCAGCAAATCGCTACCAAGTCCCTTCTTCTGGGCCGACAACGCTCACGAGTGTGGGAATTCCATTGGATGAAGTGGAAGATCTGGTGCTCAATTCATCGGCATATCGTCAGGCGAGCCGAATTCTTCTTCCCAAGCAGCGCGACGTTCGGGGTCGGCCACGAGGCAGCCGCTGTATGACGAGAGCCGGCGGATTTGCCCCATTATTCGCGGGATAAATCGTGCGATCATGGCTGTCGTTGGCGAAATCGCCTAACTTTAGCGACATTCCCACAGTCTCGCATCTCACACCAGCGGCGGCTCCGATTTCGACTTGTATCCTCAAAAATCCAGCCGCAGTCATCTCCCCCACATTGCCGTAAGCGAGTCAAATCACCCTGCGTCAGCAACTCGGCCGCGGACCGCACGACGGCCCATACTACTCTGTCCAAGGAAGAGTCGGCTGCAGGCCATTGCCAAGCAAAATGAGCTTTCTGGAACACCAAGCCTTCCTCTGCCCTTGCGATGCGCAGCTCTTCGTTGAGTACGCGAAGATGAAGTAGTTCTGCCTTCTTTCCCAAAACAACCGCTCTGAAAATGTAATAAAGTGCTTCCCGCAGCTTAGCGGCGCGCCGGAATACAATTGTCGATTCCTTCTCGCGGCGCGTGCTTTTACGCGCCAAGCGTTCCGCGCCACTGGCCGTTAATAGTCCGGCGTTCTGTGCCCACGCCAGCAAATCGAGATAATCTCCTAATTTTTCATCTCGAATGGTCATTTCGCCGGAAGGCGAGACTCGTCGGGCTCCGACGGAATTAACAAAATCAAGGCACAGTCTGCCACCAACCAGGTGCACCGCCCCTGCAGCTCTCCCATCTAGGACAGAGGGTTTGGCCATGTAACCTCCATACTCGTCTTGACAGGTTACAAGACCTTGAGTAATCTTGTAACCGCCTATTACAGTATGACCGGTAGCTTGAGGTTAAACAAGGATGTGGTGCTTCTTTGAAGAGCGGTTTGCGCCCGCAAGATCGTAGCAATGCTCGGCCAGGTAGTCGAGCGTGAGGGCTTGTGCGCAGGCCTTCGATTGTTTTTGCCCTCTGTGCAATTCGCGGGATTCGAGCAATCGCGCAGTTCTCAATTGCACCAGGAGTGATATGTCATGCGACTACCGATACCTCTCTTGATTGCTTCGTTGTATTTAATTCCCGGCGTGTTCGTCCAAAAACCTGGCGCAATCCTAGCCCAAGAAATGCCAGAGGTGCCTGCCAAGACCGATATGGTCGAGCGGCCAGCGGCGACCGAACCGCAAACAAGAGTGCCGGATAGAGCGCTGTTTGGTCGCTTGGTCGGAACCTGGGACGTGAGTTATGAAATCTACGATAAGGACGGAAACGCCCGGCGCTATCGCGGACAAGTGATCTCTAGGTGGATCCTCGACGACGCGGCGTTGCAGGAGGTCTGGACGTCGGACGCGCACGCCAAGGAACCCAAACCGTACGGTACGATGATCGACTTCTTCGATAGCAAGCGACAGCGCTGGACGGCGGTTTGGATATATCCGGCGCAGGGCATGACCACCGTCGTGAGCGGTGGTGAAGTGGACGGCTGCATCGTGCTAACCGGACGTGATGAAGCCAACGTGATACAGCGTTGGTCGATCAATGACATCAAGAGCGACTCATTCATTGGGCGCTATGAGAGTTCTAACGATGAAGGCAAAACATGGCGGTTGCTGGGCGTGAACCATGTGCACCGGCATCCCGCCTAAACGTGAAGTTATTTCGTGCGCTTTCGCCGCTACAGCAAGTGGTTTCCCTTCGACCAAGGATACAAGGTTCGAAACAGAACAAACGATAGCTGGCAAGCAATTTCGATGGAGGCACGTTGCATGCAACCTGTAACTGCGAGTTTTTCAAAGAAACGCCTTTGGGCGGGCCGTATTCTCGGCGCCTTGCCCGCCCTCTTTCTCCTGGTGGACGGTGGCATGAAGGTCTTCAAACCACCTGTGGTGGTCGAAGCCACAGTGAAGTTGGGCTATCCCGAATCCGCCATCGTCGGCATTGGGATGCTATTGCTTGTCTGTACCTTTCTTTACCTCATTCCTCGTACAGCGGTCCTTGGAGCCGTAGCGTTGACGGGCTATCTCGGTGGAGCCGTGGCAACCCAGGTTCGAGTGAGCGCAGGCGGATTCAATATCCTGTTTCCAGTGTTCTTAGGATGCCTAGTTTGGAGCGGTCTTTGGTTGCGGGACAGGCGACTGGAACAACTGCTGCCCCTGTCGGACAAAGGCAGCTAGCAGCACTAAATCTATCTTGATACAGGAGCGTTGCAATGAAGAACGTAACGATATATCTAAACTTCGACGGGAATTGCCGCCAAGCGATGCAGTTCTACCAGCAGTGTCTCGGGGCCGAGATTCAGATGAGTTCGTACCCTGATGCTAAGGGGCAACCGTCGAACGATCCCGGCGCTAAGGTCATGCACGGTCAGTTACTACGGAACGGCCAACCCGTTCTCATGGCGTCCGATATGCCGCCGGGTAGTTCTCTCCGAGCCGGCAACAATTTCTCCGTCTCGGTGGACTGCGACTCCATCGAAGAGATCGAGCGTCTGTTCACCGCTGTAGGCAAGAATGGGCAAGTGAGAATACCGCTTGGCAATATGCCCTGGGGAGCACGCTTGGGCATGCTCACCGATCAATTCGGCATCCA
>Ga0066709_100002103_pt1 | contig 14137 bp, 13 predicted proteins | sample GraSoiAngelo_158_FD_79665 | JGI IMG/M metagenome (GOLD analysis project Ga0066709, IMG submission 79665) | Grasslands soil microbial communities from the Angelo Coastal Reserve, California, USA - 14_1009_16_30cm | ecosystem: Environmental > Terrestrial > Soil > Grasslands | place: USA...
CTCGGGGCGGTTGAAGGCGATCTCGTCGACGTCTTCGACAGCCATGCCCAGCGCCCGCCACACAGCGATGGCGGTATCGAGCGGAACGCCGGCACGCTCGGCGACCTGGCGTCCGGTCAGCGTCGGGTGCCCGGCGATGGATCGCTGCACCACGAGCAGTGAGAGCCTGCCGTCACGAGCCGCTTCCAGGATCTCATCCTCCGAGCTGCCGCGCCGCAGCGCGAACGCGATGAGCTCGGCTCGCTGCACGGCCGCGCCGTCCCAGGTTCCGTCGGGCAGCGGCCCGTCGAGCAGCCCCGAGGCGGCCCATCGCTCGATCTCCTGATTGGCCCGGCCCGTGCGTGCGGCCAGTTCGTCGAGGCTCATGGGTGCCGCTTCGCGGCGGCGGCGACGCGGCGGCTGCGACAGCGCCTCGAGGGCGGACGACAGTGCGGCGGCGCCGGCGCGGGTGCGGCCGCTGTGCCGGGTCAGCGGAGCGCCGGCCGAGGTCATCCGCTCCACGACGCTGCCGGGGACGGCTTCGAGGGCGAGATCGATGGCCCGGCGCGCGACGCGCCCCGGTCGCTTCTTCACACGCGCGAGGGCGCGAGGGTGATGGCACCCCGGCTGGCGGACTGCACCATCGCCACGTACTTGGCGAACGCGCCACTGCGGTAGCGCGCCGCCGGCGGCGTCCAGCGGGCGAGGCGGTCGCTCACCTCGGATGCATCCAGCTCGACATGGATCCGCCGCGCCGCTGCGTCGATGGTGATGACGTCGCCGTCGCGCACGGCCGCGAGTGGCCCGCCCAGCGCCGCCTCGGGTGCGATGTGGGCGACCATGAACCCGTGCGTCGCGCCTGAGAAGCGGCCGTCGGTGATCAGGGCGACGGAGTCGCCGAGCCCGGCGCCGACGATGGCACCGGTGACACCGAGCATCTCGCGCATCCCGGGCCCGCCGACGGGACCCTCGTAGCGGATCACCACCACGTCTCCCGCACCGACGGCGCCTGCCCGAACAGCGTCGAACGCCGCCTCCTCGGTGTCGAAGACGCGCGCGGGCCCCCGATGCTGGGTGCGCTCATGACCCGCGAGTTTCAGCACGCAGCCCTCAGGCGCGAGGTTGCCGCGCAACACGGCGATGCCGCCGCGCGCGCTCACAGGATGCGCGGCAGGACGGATCACCTCCTGCCCGGCGGTCTCGACCGCGGCAGCGGCGATCTCCGCGGCGCGGCGACCATCCACGTTGCGCGCATCAGCGTTCAGCAGCCCGAGCTCGAGCAGGCGCTGCGCGAGCACGGCGAGCCCGCCGGCGGCGAAGAGATCGCCGGCGACGAACCGACCGCCCGGGCGGAGGTCGGCGATGACCGGCGTGCGCGCACAGATCTCGTCGAAATCGTCCAGGGTCAGCGACACATCGGCCTCGGCCGCGATGGCCAGGAGATGCAGCACGGCATTCGTCGATCCGCCGGTGGCCGAGAACGACATGACCGCGTTCTCCAGCGCGTCGCGAGAGACGATCGAGCGCGGCGTCACGTTGCCTTCGATGAGCCGCACGGCCAGGGCGCCGGCGGCCTCGGCGACCGCGCCCTTCTGGTCATGAATGGCAGGAACAGCGTTGCTGCCGGCGGGGCTGAGCCCCAGGAACTCGAGAGCGCACGCCATCGTGTTGGCGGTGAACTGGCCCCCGCAGGCGCCGGCGCCGGGGCAGGCGCTCTCCTCCACCGCGCGCAGCCCCGCGGCGTCGAGCCGGCCCGCGTAGAAAGAGCCGACCGCCTCGAACACATCCTGGACGGTCAGGTCGCGACCGGCGAGATGCCCCGGGGCGATGGTGCCGCCGTAGAGCACCAGGCCGGGGACGTCCACGCGGCAGAGCGCCATCGCCGCCGCCGGAATGGTCTTGTCGCACCCGCATATCAGCACCAGGCCATCGAAGCTGTGCGCTCGGGTGACCAGCTCGATCGAATCGGCGATCACCTCGCGTGACACCAGCGATGCCTTCATTCCCTCGGTGCCCATGGTCACGCCGTCGCTCACGGCGATGGTGTTGAACTCCATAGGCGTTCCGCCGGCGGCGCGCACACCCGCCTTCACCTGCTCGGCAAGAGCGCGGTGGTTCCAGTTGCACGGCATCGTCTCGATCCAGCCGTGGCCGACGCCGACGATCGGGCGCTCGAGGTCCTCGCGAGAGAAGCCGATCGCCCGGAGCATGGCGCGCGCGGGCGCACGCGACGGCCCGTGCAGCATTGCCGCGCTGGGCCGAGACGGCACCTCGGTGGACATGGGCGCCAAGCATACGGGGGCACTGCGCGGCATCCGGCAGGGACAACCGGTCATCGCCGTTACACCCGCGCCGTTGACTGGTCAACCGGCCAGGGCGTATGCTGCCGCGTCACATGACCTACGGCGTCGTCGTCCTGGTTCTGCTCGTAGGCCTGCTCCTGATTAGGAGCGGGGCCGCGAGGTTACGACCCAGGCGCGTGCACAAGTAGGCACCACAAGAGCCGAGTCGAAAGCCAAAGGGCCCCCTCCCAGGAGGGGGCCCTTTCTTTTACCCGGCGAACAGAGGAGGCGCCGCATGAACACGTTCGGACAGGGTCCGACCAAGTGGTCCCCGGTGCGCGACACGACGGCCGGCGATGATCGACCGCGTGGCTCGCGACGGGCCGCGAAGCCGGACCGCCCGGGCGAGCCGGGCCGTCGCGCGAGCGCCGAGCACGACGAGCCTTCGCGCGACTTCGTGCGCCAGGCGATGAACGACCACTACCGGTGATCCCCGCGGCCGAGCTCCATCCCGCGCCGCGGCTGACCGGCGCCCAGATCGCCCTCGAGTGCCTGATCCGGGAGGGCGTCGACACCATCTTCGGCTACCCCGGCGGCGCCAATCTCTGGCTCTACCGATGGCTGCCTGAGTACCCGCAGCTCCGTCACGTCCTGGTCCGCCACGAGCAGGGTGGCGCCCACGCCGCGGACGGGTACGCACGCAGCAAGCGCGGGTCGGTTGGCGTCGTCTTCGCCACCAGCGGCCCGGGAGCGCTCAACCTGGTGACCGGGCTGGCCACCGCGTACATGGACTCGGTCCCCATCGTCGCCATCACCGGGCAGGTGCCGACCACGGCGATCGGCACCGACGCCTTCCAGGAGTCCGACGTCATCGGCTCGACCATGTCGGTGGTCAAGCACTCGTACCTGATCACACGCGTCGACGACGTCGCCGCGACCATAAGGGAAGCCTTTCATGTGGCTCGGACCGGCAGACCGGGTCCTGTGCTGATCGACTTTCCCAAGGACCTGCAGGCGGCTGTCACCGCGTTCAGCTACCCGGAGGGGCCGGCGCGGCTCCGCTCCTTCCGCGCGCCGGCTCCTCCCGACCCGGCGAAGCTGCGGCGCATCGCGCAGCTGATCCGCGAGGCGAAGCGACCCGTGATCCTCTTCGGGCGCGGGGTGGTCATCGCCCAGGCCGAGGAAGAGCTCATGCAGCTGGCTCACCTGGCCGGCATCCCGGTGGGCTGGACGCTGCTCGGCACGGGCGCGTTCCCGGTCAACGACCCGCTGGCCCTGCAGATGGTCGGCTTCATGGGGGCTGGGTACACGAACAAGGCGGTGTGCGCGGCCGACCTGCTGATCATGATCGGGATGCGTTGCGATGACCGGGTCACCACCCGGATCGACTCGTTCGCACCGGACATCGAGCACCTGGTCCACATCGACATCGATCCTGCCGAGATCGGCAAGAACGTGGTGCCGCACATCAGCCTCGTTGCCGATGCCCGGACGGCTCTGCGTGAACTGATCCCGCTGGTCGAGCCGAAGCGGGAGCACACCTGGCTCACCCGGGTGGATCAATGGAAAGAGGAGCACCCGGTCCGCTTCGTCAACCACAACGGGCTGCTGCAACCCCAGGAGGTGCTGCAGGAGATGTACGCCCGCTGTCACGACGAGGCGATCGTCCTCGCCGATGTGGGCCAGAACCAGATCTGGGCGGCGCTCTGGTTCAGCTACGGCAGGCCGGGATTGTTCCTCAACTCGGGCGGCACCGGGACCATGGGCTACGCGTTTCCCGCCTCGATGGGCGTGAAGCTGGCCAACCCGGACCGGACGGTGTTCTGCGTGACCGGGGAGGGTGGGTTCGTCATGAACATGCAGGAGATGGCGACCTTCGTCGAGAACGACATCGACGTGAAGGTCATCATCCTCAACAACGCGTCGCTGGGCATGGTGCGCCAGTTCCAGGACGACTTCTACGAGGGCGTGCGCTCGGCGGTCGATCTGAGCTTCACACCCGACTTCGTCAAGCTCGGCGACGCCTTCGGCATGAAGGCGATGTCCACCCGGCGCCGCGAGGATGTGGGCGCCATGCTCGACGAGGCGCTGGCACATCGTGGCCCGGTGCTGCTCAACTTCGACATCGACCCGGACGCCAATGTCTACCCCATCGTGCCGCTGGGCAAGGGCATGCTCGACTTCGTGGAAGCATCCTGATGAGCCAGAGCCGTCTGCTGTCCGTGCTCGTCGAGAACAAGCCTGGCGTGCTGCAGCGCGTGGCATCGATGATCCGCCGTCGCGGCTTCAACATCGACTCGCTGTCGGTGGGGCCGACCGAGGACGAGACGGTCTCGCGCATGACCATCGCCGTGCACGTCGGCCGGCAGCAGGCCGAGCAGGCGACCAAGCAGCTCGCCAAATTGGTCGACGTGATCACCATCGACGACATCACGGGGCTGCGCAACGTTGCCCACGAGCTGGTGCTGCTGCGCATGCACGCGCCGCCCGGGGAGCGCACCGAGCTCCTGAACATGGTCGAGATCTTCCGCGGCCGCGTCGTCGACGTGGCGGCCAGCACGATCATCGCCGAGGTCACCGGCAGCACGGAAAAGATCGACAACTTCATCGACCTGATGCGCCCGTACGGCATCAAGGAGCTCGCCCGCAGCGGCGCAGTGGCCCTGGTGCGTGGCGACCAGGCACGCATCCGCGTGCTCGATTTCGCCAACGGTGACGACGATCGCGGCGCCGTTCCCCAGGCGCCCGCCGGCGCCGCCGGCGACCAGATGGGCAACGTGTGAGAGGAGAGATGAGATGACCGCGCGCATGTACTACGACGCCGACGCCGACCTGCAGGCGCTTCGCGGCCAGCCGATCGCCGTGCTCGGCTATGGGTCGCAGGGGCACGCCCATGCGTTGAACCTGCGCGACTCCGGATGCGACGTGCGAGTCGGCCTGCCCGAGAGCAGCCGCAGCCGCGAAGCGGCGCGGGCCGAGGGGTTGCGCGTCCTGACGCCGGCAGAAGCCTGCGCTGAGGCCGACATCATCATGGTGCTGATCCCGGACACGGCCCAGCGCGAGCTGTACGACGCCGCCGTCGTGCCTAACCTCAAGCCCGGCAAGATGCTGATGTTCGCGCACGGGTTCAACATCCGCTTCGGGCTCATCGAGCCCCCGCAGCACGTCGACGTGAGCATGGTGGCGCCCAAAGGCCCCGGGCACCTGGTGCGCAGCACGTACGCCGCGGGACAGGGCGTGCCCTGTCTCTTCGCGGTGCACGCTGATGCCACCGGTACGGCACGCGAGCGCACGCTGGCGTACGCACGCGGCATCGGGGGGACGCGCGCCGGCGTGCTGGAGACGAGCTTCGCCGAGGAGACCGAGACCGACCTGTTCGGCGAGCAGGCGGTGCTCTGCGGGGGGGTCACGTCGCTGGTGAAGGCGGGCTTCGACACGCTCGTCGACGCCGGTTATCAGCCCGAGCTCGCCTATTTCGAGTGCATGCACGAGCTGAAGCTGATCGTCGACCTCATGTACCAGGGCGGCCTCTCGTACATGCGCTACTCGGTGAGCGACACCGCGGAGTACGGCGACTACGTGAGCGGACCCAAGGTCGTCGACCAGCGCACCCGCGAGGTCATGCGCTCGCTGCTGGGCGACATCCGCGACGGCAGCTTCGCGCGGCGATGGATCGAGGAGAACGCCGCCGGGCGGCCCAACTTCGTCGAGTACCGCGACGAGGAGCAGCACCTCCCCATCGAGCGCGTGGGCGCGGAGCTGCGCGCGCGGATGAGCTGGCTCGACGCCAAGGCCGTTCCTGAGGCGGCGCCGGTATGAGCTCAGTCGACCGTCTCGTCATCCTCGACACGACGCTGCGCGACGGCGAGCAGTCACCCGGTGTCGCGCTCAACGTCGAGGACAAGCTGACCATCGCGCACCAGCTGGCACGTGCCGGCGTCGACGTCATCGAGGCAGGGTTCCCCAACAGCTCGCCGGGCGACTTCGCCGCGGTGCGCGCCGTCGCCGAGCAGGTCGAGGGCCCGGTCATCGCCGGCCTATGCCGCTGCTCCGCGGAGGACGTGCGCGCCTGCGCCGATGCTCTGCGGCCCGCCGCCAGCGCACGCATCCACGTTTTCATCGGCACCTCCCCCATCCATCGCGACGGGCAGCTGCACCTGTCGCCCGCGGAGGTCCGGGAGCGCGCCGTCTCGATGACGGCGCTGGCCAGAACGCTGCGCGACGACGTGGAGTTCTCGCCGATGGACGCCAGCCGCACCGAGCCGGAGTTCCTCGCCGATGTCGTGGCCGGATGCATCGACGCCGGCGCCACCACCGTCAACCTGCCCGACACCGTCGGCTACGCCACGCCGGACGAGTGGCGCCGGCTCATCGCATGGATGTACGAGCAGGTGCCGCGACTCCGCGACGTGGTGCTGTCGGTGCACTGCCACAACGACCTCGGGCTGGCCACCGCCAACTCACTGGTCAGTGTGGCCGCCGGCGCGCGCCAGGTGGAGACGTGCGTCAACGGCATCGGCGAGCGCGCGGGCAACGCCGCGCTCGAGGAGATCGCCGTGGCCACGCGCATGCATCCGCAGGTGTACGGCGTGGACACCAGCCTCGACCACACGCAGCTGTACCGGACGTCCCGGCTGGTGTCGCAGCTGACCGGAATGCTCGTGCAGCCGAACAAGGCGGTGGTCGGCGCCAACGCCTTCGCGCACCAGTCCGGCATCCACCAGGACGGCATGCTCAAGGACCGGCGCACCTTCGAGATCATCGAGCCGCATGAGGTCGGTGCCGGCTCCAGCCTCGTGCTCGGCAAGCTCAGCGGCCGCCATGCGTTGCGCGAGCGGCTCAACCAGCTGGGCTACCGGCTCGACGAGGAGGACCTGCGCCGCGCGTTCGTGCGCTTCAAGCAGCTGGCCGACCGCAAGCGCGACGTGACCGACCGCGACCTCGAGGCGATCGTGGCCGACGAGCGGCAGAGTGGCACCGAGCTCTACCGGCTCGAGCATCTTCAGGTCAGCTGTGGCACGAACCTACGACCCACCGCCACCGTGCGCATGGCGCTGCCGGGCGGGTCCAGCCGCGAGGCGGTGGCCGTGGGCGACGGGCCGGTCGACGCCACCTACCGAGCGATCGACTCGCTTGTGCCCGTGAGCGCAGAGCTCGAGGAGTTCGCCATCCAGGCGATCACCGAGGGAATGGACGCCGTCGGCGAGGTGAGCGTGCGCGTCCGCAAGAACGGCACGCTGCGTGCCGGTCACGGCGCCGACACCGACATCATCGTCGCCGCCGCCAAGGCGTACGTGCATGCCCTCAACAAGATCAGCGCTGGGACGCCTCCACCCGACTGATGCCCGCCAGGACACTGTTCGACAAGATCTGGGACGCGCACGTCGTCGCGGCCGCCCCGGATGAGCCAGCCCTCGTCTACGTCGACCTCCACCTCGTGCACGAGGTGACGTCGCCGCAGGCGTTCGAGGGCCTGCGCCAGGAGCAGCGCGCAGTGAGACGGCCGTCGCTGACGCTCGCCACCATGGACCACAACGTTCCCACCACGGATGCTGCGGTCGGGGCCGCCGACGCCGTGAGTCAGGCCCAGATGGACGCGCTGCGCCGCAACTGCGAGGAGCAGGGTGTCACCTGCTTCGGCCTCGGTCACCGCTGGCAGGGGATCGTGCACGTGATCGGCCCGGAGCTCGGTCTGTCGCTGCCCGGCACCGTCATAGCCTGCGGCGACTCGCACACCGCGACGCACGGCGCCTTCGGCGCCTTCGCTCTGGGGATCGGTACCAGCGAGGTGGAGCACGTGCTGGCGACACAGTGCCTCCGTGTGTTCCGGCCGGCGACGATGGAGGTGCGCATCGAAGGCGAGCTGCCGGCCGGGGTCACCGCCAAGGACGTCGGGCTCGGCGTGCTGCATCACATCGGCACCGCCGGTGCCAACGGGCACGTCGTCGAGTACACCGGCGCGGTCGTCCGCCGCTTTTCGATGGAGGAGCGCATGACGCTGTGCAACCTCACCATCGAGGGCGGTGGTCGAGCCGGGCTGATGGCACCTGACGATGTGACGCTCTCCTACCTGGAAGGCCGGCGCTACGCGCCACGCGGCACGGCGTGGAGCGAGGCTGTCGCAGCCTGGGACACCCTGCGCACGGATCCGGGCGCGCACTTCGACAAGCACGCGGTCATCGATGCGACGCTGCTGGAGCCCACCGTCACCTGGGGCACGACCCCGGCGCAATCCGTCCCGGTGAGCGGCGCGGTTCCCGACCCGGACGCGTTCGCCGACGCCGCCGCGCGCGACTCGGCACGCCGGGCCCTCGAATACATGGACCTGCAACCCGGCACGCCCATCGCCGACATTGCACTCGACACCGTGTTCATCGGGTCGTGCACCAATGGTCGCATCGAGGACCTGCGTGCGGCTGCAGCGGTGCTCGACGGGCGGCACGTGCGTCAGGGCATGCGTGTGCTGGTCGTGCCGGGGTCTGCGCAGGTGAAGGCGCAGGCCGAGGCGGAGGGCCTCGACCGCGTCTTCCGCAGCGCCGGCGCGGAGTGGCGAAACCCGGGCTGCTCGATGTGCCTGGCCATGAACCCGGACATCCTGCAGCCCGGAGAACGCTGCGCCAGCACCAGCAACCGCAACTTCGAGGGCCGCCAGGGGCGCGGCGGGCGCACCCACCTGGTCTCGCCGGCGATGGCCGCTGCCGCTGCAATCGCCGGCCACTTCGTCGACGTGCGCACCCTCGGAGCGCTCAGCGGAGCCGGCGGATGAGGCCGCTTCGCCGTCATGAGGGCGTGCTGGTGCCTCTCGACCGCGCCGACGTCGACACCGACCAGATCATCCCCAAACAGTTCCTCAAGCGGATCGAGCGCAGCGGCTACGGCGACGTGCTCTTTCACAACTGGCGCCGCGACGCAGGCGGCGCCGCTGTAGCCGGCTTCGTGCTCAACCGGCCCGCGTATGCGCCGGGGACGGTGCTGATCGCCGGTCGCAACTTCGGCTGCGGGTCGTCGCGCGAGCACGCGGTGTGGGCGCTCGCCGACCATGGTTTTCGCAGCGTGATCGCTCCTTCGTTCGCCGACATCTTCCACGGCAATGCGCTGAAGAGCGGGCTCCTCCCGGTTGCGCTTGCCGAGCACGAGGTGCGCCAGCTCATGGACCTCGCACTGGAAAGCCCGGGCGTCGCCGCAACGGTCGACCTCGAAGCACAGACGGTGAGCGCCGGAGACCTGCGCTTTCACTTCGACATCGAGCCGTTCGATCGGCACCGCCTGCTGGAAGGCCTCGACGACATCGCCCTCACGCTCGAGCGCGAGCCGTCGATAGCGGCGTTCGAGCGGCAGCGCCCCGCCTGGATGCCCGACGTCGCAGCCGGTGCCGGAGCGCCGCGTTGAACGCCAGGATCGTCGCGCTGCCCGGCGACGGCGTGGGTCCGGAGGTGACGCGCGCAGCGCTGGCGGTGCTCAACGACGCATGTGCGAGTGGCGGCGTCGAGGTGCGTGTCGACGAGATGCTCATCGGCGGCGCCGCCATCGAACGCGCCGGCATGCCGCTGCCCCAGGCAACGCTGGACGCGTGCCTGGCCGCAGACGCGGTGTTGCTCGGGGCGGTGGGTGGCCCGAGGTGGGACCACCTGCGCGGGGAGGAGCGCTGCGAGCACGCGCTGCTCAGCCTGCGCAAAGCGATGGACGTGTACGCCAACCTGCGACCGGTGCGTGTGCAGCCGGGTCTCGAGGATCGCGGTCCGCTCCGCCCCGAGGTGGTGCGCGGCACCGACCTGGTCATCGTGCGCGAGCTGACCGGCGGCGCATATTTCGGCACGCCACGCGAACGCAGCGGGAGCGGCTCCGATGAAACCGCGCGCGACAGCACCGTGTACACCGCCGCGGAGATCGCACGCGTCGCGCGCGTGGCCTTCCAGCTGGCGGCAGCGCGACGGGGCCGCCTGACATCCGTGGACAAGGCCAATGTGCTGATCAGCAGCCAGCTCTGGCGCGATACGGTCACCGGCCTGTCCGGCGACTTCCCCGGGGTGCAGCTGGAGCACCGGCTCGTCGACTCCTTCGCGATGGAGCTGATCACGCAACCCGCCTCCATCGACGTGGTCGTCACCGAGAACCTCTTCGGCGACATCCTCAGCGACGAGGTGGCGGTGCTGCCGGGTTCGCTCGCCGTGCTCCCCTCGGCGAGCCTCGGCGACGGCCGGCGCGGCCTGTACGAGCCCGTGCACGGGAGTGCGCCCGGCCTTGCCGGGCGCGATGTCGCCGATCCGTACGGGGCCATCCTCTCCGTCGCACTGTTGCTGCGTCACTCATTGCGGCGCGACGATCTGGCCGCGACCGTGGAGGCCGCGGTCGACACCTGCATCGGTGAACGCGTCTTCGGCCCCGACCTGGGTGGCGACCATGGGACCGAGGCGATCACCGCAGCCGTGCGCCGCGCGATGTCGGAGCGGCGCATCCCGACCGGAGCACGCTCGTGAGCGCGATCGAGATCTATGACACCACGCTGCGCGACGGCGCGCAGGGTGTCGGCATCAACTTCTCCGTGTCCGACAAGCTGCGCATCACCGAGCACCTCGACGAGCTGGGCGTGGCGGTCATAGAGGGCGGCTGGCCCGGCGCCAACCCCACCGACACGGAGTTCTTCGCGGCCGCGCGCAGCCTGCGCCTGCGCAACGCGACCCTGGCAGCGTTCGGGTCGACACGCCGTCCCAACATGAACGCCGGCGACGACCTGCAGCTGCGCACGCTGCTCGATTCGGGTGCTCCGATCATCACCCTCGTGGGCAAGACGTGGGACCGGCAGGTGAGGGACGTGCTGCGCACCACGGCAGACGAGAACCTGCACATGATCGCCGACTCGGTTGAGTGGCTCGTCGAGCAGGGACGCCGTGTGGTGTTCGACGCCGAGCACTTCTTCGACGGCTTCGCGAGCGATCCCGACTACGCGGTGCGCTGTCTCGAGGCAGCCGTCTCAGCCGGAGCCGAGCGAATCTCGCTGTGTGACACCAACGGTGGCGCGCTGCCGGACCACGTCGCGTCGGCGGTGCGCCAGATGTCGGAGCGCTTCGGCGGCGTGACCGGTATCCATTGTCACAACGACGCCGGGTGCGCCGTGGCCAACACGCTGGCCGCGGTCCGCGCCGGGGCGGTGCAGGTGCAGGGATGCATCAACGGTTACGGTGAGCGCACCGGCAACGCCGACCTCTGCACGGTCATCCCCAACCTGCAGCTCAAGATGGGCATCGAGGTGATCAGCGCCGAGCAGCTCGGCCGGCTCACGGCCACGGCGCGCGACATCGCCGAGATCGCCAACATCGCACCGCCGCATTCGGCGCCGTACATCGGCAGCGCGGCGTTCACCCACAAGGGCGGCCAGCACATCGACGCCATGAGCAAGGCCGCGTACACGTACCAGCACGTCGACCCGGCGATCGTCGGCAACCGGACTCGCACAGTGGTCAGTGAGCAATCGGGGCGGCGCACCGTGCTGGACAAGGCAAGCGGCCTGGGGCTGGACCTCAGCGACGACCACGCGCTGGCCAGGCGTGTCGCCGAGCAGGTCAAGCAGCTGGAGCACCGCGGCTACTCGTTCGAAGGCGCCGAGGCGTCGTTCGAGCTCCTCCTCCATCGGGCGCGTGGACATTCGGCGCCCTTCTCGCTCATCGACTACATCGCGCTCGTCGAGCAGCGCGAGAGCCGCGCGCTGGTGTGTGAGGCGATGATCAAGGTGCAGGTCGACGGCGAGGTGGTGCACACGGCGGCCGAGGGCAACGGGCCGGTGAACGCACTCGACGCGGCGCTCCGCAAGGCGTTGACCTCGCACTTCCCGGAGATCGCCAACACGCAGCTGTTCGATTACAAGGTGCGTGTGCTCGACGGTCGCGACGGCACCGCTGCGGGTGTGCGCGTGCTCATCGAGAGCGGTGACCACCACCGTCGCTGGAGCACGGTCGGCTGCAGCACGAACATCATCGAGGCGTCATGGATCGCGCTCACCGACGCGTTCGAGTTCGCGATCACGCGCGCCGCGCAAGCGGCCGCCTGACAGGCTCATCAACGTCATGAAATAACGTCGGCGAAGGCGGATTCATTCCGCCGTAGCCGGCTCCGCTTCAGCGCTGAAAAAGCGCGGTGCCTCGGGGCCCCCACGGATTCGCCGAATCCGTGGGGTGATTGGTCGGGTGCGGCTTTTTCAGCGTTTTACTCCGGGCATCCGGCGGCAACCCACTGACGGAACAGCGCGACCTGCTCCTCGTCCCACGAACCGTCGCAGGGCATGCTGCCGATCTCGAGTTGCGTCACGATGGAATCGGCGTGCTCGGCCACCTGATCGCGCTGGGTCAGGTCGAGCAGCCACGACATGCTGTCGACGTCCAGCTCGCGGAAGAGTGGCCGCACGTCGCGCTCGAAGCTGGGCTGTTCTGGCGCCGGCATCGCGGCGCAGAAGCATAGCGCCCGCGACCCCGAACCCTCCCCGCGTGGTGCGTGTCACCGCTTCGACAGGTTGCCCGACTACCATGAACGCATGCGCCACGATTTCGGGCCGTACGGTGGCTTCGACGGACACTGGGTCATCGGCCTCGTGTTCGGGTTGGTCATGCTGCTGCTGATCATCGCGGCCGTGGTCGTCATCGTGCGTGTGGTCGGCAAGCGTCCGGTCGGTGCTCCGCCGCTCTGGGGTGGGGGCTCCTGGTGGCAGACTTCCGGGCCGCATCACGCGCTCTCCGAGCTCGACCTGCGCTACGCGCGAGGCGAGGTCGACAGGAACGACTACCTGCAGCGACGCGCAGACCTGCTCGGCCAGCCGCATCCCTCGGGCGGCGCGCCGGCTCCCGGCCCCGGCACGACCCCCACACCGAAAGCCCCCTAGCCGGCGAAGCAGCGCACCGCCCACGCGATGGCGCCGACCAGGCCTGCGTCGGTGCCGAGCTCGGCGGCGACGATCCGGCAACGCTTCAGGGGCTCCACGAACGCCAGCTCCGGGATCGCCTCGCGCATCGGCGCGAAGAGCAGTTCCCCCGCGTTGATCAACCCGCCCCCGATGGCCACGCACTCGGGTGCGAGCTCGTTGACCAGCCCGCCGATTGCCCGGCCGAGCGCGCGCGCCGCGTCTGCGAAGACCCGGCGCGCCAGTTCGTCGCCGGCGTCCGCTGCTTGCTGAACCGCGTGCGCGTCGAGCGCAGCGGGGTCGATGCCGGCCAGCGACGATGCGGCGCCGGATTTGAGCGCGGCCCGCGCCGCGTGAGCGATCGCCGTGCCCGACGCAGAGCCCTCGAGGCATCCGGGATGCCCCTGCGCGCACGCCGGCGCATCGTGACCCACCGGCATGTGCCCGATCTCCCCGGCACGCCCGGCGCCGTCGAAGAGCTTGCCGTCGAGCACGAGCGCGCCGCCGATCCCGGTGCTGGCTGTGATGAAGACGAAGTGGCGCGTGCCGCGCCCGGCGCCGGCCATCCACTCGGCGAATCCGGCGAGGCTGGCGTCGTTGTGCACCACCACCGGACAGCCGAGGCGCTCGGCGAGAACATCGCGCGCGTGCACCTCATGCCAGCCAGGTAGGTTGGGCGCCTCGTACACCACGCCGGTGACGGGATCGAGCGGGCCGGGGATGCCGATCGCCAGCCCGTCACATCGTCCCTTGCCGGCGGCTTCGCGCACGCAGTCCACCACGGCGGCGAGAACGGCGTCGGGGCCTTCGGCTGCCGGCGTCGCACGGTGCACGCTGGGTCCGTGCGTAGCCTCACCGGTTGCGACCGCGGCTCGGATGTTGGTGCCACCCAGGTCGACGCCGATGAGCAGTCGGGTCATGCCGTGTCGTCGAACGCGGTCCAGCCGCCCGGCGCCGCGATGCGGTCCGCCTCGGCCGGGCCGAGCGA
>Ga0066709_100002105_pt1 | contig 14133 bp, 9 predicted proteins | sample GraSoiAngelo_158_FD_79665 | JGI IMG/M metagenome (GOLD analysis project Ga0066709, IMG submission 79665) | Grasslands soil microbial communities from the Angelo Coastal Reserve, California, USA - 14_1009_16_30cm | ecosystem: Environmental > Terrestrial > Soil > Grasslands | place: USA...
AGCTCCTTGAACCGGAAGAACGCCGGCGCGCCGGACAGGCGGAAAAGACAGTCTCCCGCGGACGCCGCTTTCATGGCCCACGCGTGGGTAAACCAGAGCGGAAAAAATTTGTAGTGCCGTCGCACGCTGGCGATCCCGTTGTTCGCGGCCAGGAGCTTGTCGAGCTGTTTACCCCGGAAGCGGCAGTACTGGCACTCCATGTCCGCGTACTCGACGATCGTCACGGCCGCGTCGGCGGGACCGGAGACGCGCTGCGCCGTCAGGTCGATCCGGCGGCGGCGCTCGGCGCGCGGGTCGGCCTGGAAGTCCCAGAGCGACCCCGCGAGATAGATGCTGCCGTCGGGGGTCACGAGCCCCGGTATCGCGACGGAACCGAAACCGCTCTCGAGGACGATCGCGATCCCTTTCAGCCCGGCCGTGTCGCGTTCCGGCACGAAATGCATCCGCGCCCTCGCGCCGACCAGCTTCGTGTACCGCGCTCCGATCCAGGCAAGGTCCGCCTCGGACCGGAGCGGCGTCGGGCTCGGGTTCCGGAAGGAATCCCCTTCGAAGAACCACTTGCCGTCGTTCGAAACGAACACGACCGCCTCGGCCTTCAACGACTCGTAGCGGCCGGTCCGCTGGACCCGCCACGACGAGAAGCCCGGGAGCTTCAACGTCGCCTTCTGGACCGTGATCTTGCCGTCGGGATCCCAGGGCAGGTACAGCCCGGCGTACTCGACGAGCCGTTTCTCGGTTCCCGCGGCCGGGGCCTCGGGGACCGGGGCGGAAGGATGCGTCGGCGCCCGTTTCGTCCTGGCCGGAGCCAGCCCGAAGAGCGACAGGGCCGCGAGAAGCAGAGCCGCGCGATTTCTTTTTCTCATCCCGCCAATTCTCTCCTGTCTCCGCGAAGATCTCTCAGATGCCGCGGCGGACCATGTTCAGCGACTGGACCACGCCCGGCTGGTCCGGCTTCAACTTCAGCGACCGTTGAAAGAGCGCGACCGCCTCGTCCCGATGTCCCAGGCAAGTCTGAAAGAGGCCGAGCGCGTTCAAGGTCTCGGTGTCGGTGGTCTTTGCCTCGAATCGCGAGAGCGCTTCGAGGGCACCCGGGCAGTCGCGCCACTTCTTGAACTTCAACAGACCGAGCTCGCGCGCGAAAGGCTCGTTTTCCGGGAAGCGCCGAATAGCCTTCTCCAGCAGAGAGCGCGCGGACGGAAGCCGCCCCTTGCTCTCGAACTCGCCGACCCAGTCGGCGATCGTCCGCTCCGGCTCGGCGTGACCCGCATCGAGGGAGCGGAAGAGCCAATCTTCCGCCTTCGCGTCTTCCGTCTTCATCCGATAGAGGATCGCGAGGTTGAACATGGGGGACGAGTAGTCCGGCCGAAGCTCGAGCGCCTTCAAGAGAGCGGGCTCGGCGGCGGTCAAGTCGCCCACGGTCTCGCGCAGGTAGACCCCGAGGTTGTTCCAGGCGCCTTCGGTCATCCCGGGCCGGTCTCCCGCGGCCGGTGCGACCGGCCGGCTCTCCGCTCCCGTCAGGTATCCGAGGGCCTTGAGCTTCTTCGCGTATTCGCTCGCCTGCTCCGCGGTGATCGACTCCGCGGCCACGCGCCGGACGGTCGCCGTCGAGAAAACGTCCTTCCGGGGAGGGGGGCGAAGTCCGGCGAACGCAGCGGTCACCGGTTTCCCGGTCATCCGCCGGTCCGCCGGCAGATCGAGCAGGGCGAGAACGGTCGGCGCGACGTCGAAGATCGAAACCTTCGCGCGGGCCTTCGACGGGCGTACGCGCGCGCCCCAGGCGGCGAAGACTCCGGTCAGGCGGTGCCAGTACGCGGCCGTCGACCAGTTGAGCGACGACCGCGCGCAGGTCCGGTCGGCGCCCCACCGGAACCCGTGGTCGGAGTGCACCAGGAGAGTGGCTCCGTCCTCTCTGGCGCGGCGCATCCACTGGCCGAGCATCCGATCCACCACGCCGTAATAGACGTCGACCGCCCGGTGGTATCGGGCGAAGTCTTCTTCGCTCGTGCAATCGAGGCGCGGAGGCGAATAAGGAGCGAAGACGTGACCGATCTCGTCCGTGCCCTCCAGGTAGAGCGCCATCAGGTCGGGCCGGGTCCGGTCGTAGAGGTCGCGGGCGATGTGATGGTTCACGCGAGTCGCGGCGAGGATCCGCGAGAGCGCGACGATCGGGTTCTCCATCCCGGCGCCGCTCGCCCGCGCCGAGGAGATTTCGGCGGAGGGAACGTCGACGAACCGCGCGAGCTCGGCGTCCGTCACGGCGCCGTCGCGCGCCACGATCTGCTCGACTCCGGCGGAGAGCGTCGCGGGATACGCGGCCCCCGCGCGCGGAAGATCGCCGAAGAGAAGCGGGCTCGCCCGGTCCGAGACGAAAAACCCGTTGACCTCCTCGGCCGGATGCGTCGCCCACCATCCCACGACTCCGACCTTTTTTCCGGCGGCGGAGGCCACGTTCCAGACCGCGGGAACCGCGCGCGAGAATCCGGAGATGGGGAGCTTCACGCCGGTCCGGGGATCCGTCTCCTGGAAGTCGAGGATGCGGTGCACGTCGGCGCCGACTCCCGTCGCGGCTGTCGTCCACAGGATGGGAGACAGGACCGGCAGGAAGCTCGCCAGGTTTCCCTGGAATCCTTCCGACGCGAGCCGCGCCCAGTTGGGCATCTTTCCCTCGCGCGACAGACGGTCGAGGATTTCCCAGTCGAGCCCGTCCAGGCCGAGCCAGATCACGGGAGCCGGCGCTGTCGCGGGACGCGGAGATCGCGCGGTTTCGTCCGCATCTTCGATCGGAGTCACCGCCGCCGCCGGCGCGCCGGTCTCCCGGGACGGCCCGGCGGAGCGGGCCGCGATCTCGGTCCGGCGGCAGGCGAAGATAGAGAACGCGGCGAGGGGAAGCGCGCAGAGGAGCAAGGCGCGCTTGCGACGCATGGTCAAGCGAGGAAACTACCGGGCCGCCGGCTTCGAAGCAGGCGCGGGCTTGCCCGCCGGCGACAGCCTGTCTTTCAAGTAGGCCTCGAAGAGGTCCGGCTCCGCCGAGACGAAGTTGCCGTCGTGCAGGAACGATGGGGTGCCCGAAAGCCCGAGCCGCAGGGCGAGGCGGATGTCGCGGAGGACCCGTTCCCGCGCCCGTCCGCTCGAGAGCTCGGATTCGAACTTCTCCTTCGCGCCGGCTGCCTCTGCGATATCGGAGGCGAGCTGGCGGGCGGTCGCCGCAGTCGTTCCCTCGCGGGTGAAGAGCGTCTCCTCGTACTTCGCGTAGAGCGCCGCGTCCACGTTCGCGAGCGCGGCGCCGTACTCCGCGGCCGGGAAGGCCCAGTCGTGGACTTTCGCGAGCGGGAGAAGCCTCACCTCCATCGCTCCGCCCTTTTCGACCACGAACTTCTTCACCTCGGGCGCGCGCACGCGGCAGCGCTCGCACTGGAAGTCTACGAACTCGGTGACGTAGAAGCTGCCCTTCGCCGGGCGGATGCCGGAGCTTTCCGCGAGCAGCTTGCGTCGGATCGCCGGAGCGTCCGAGGAAAGCGGCACGAACTCCCCGATCATCAGTGTCGCTCCGTCGTCGGAGACGAATCCGGGAATGGAGACCGGCGCGTTCTCCGCCTCCCGGAGGGTGATCGTGATCGGCTTCAACGAAGCCCGGGTCGAGTCTTCGACCTTCACCCTGGCCGGCAGGCCGTAGGCCTCCGAGAGTGAACCTTCGATCGGGGGCACGTCCGCGGCGGCATTGAACGGGCGCTTCGCCATTCGCCGCACGAGGTCGTGGAAGACCTCTCCGACGAAGACCTCGTCCTTCGTCCGGTCGACGAGGGCGACGTTCGATTCCCGATGGAGCTTCGACTCGCAGGTCCGCTCGACGCGATAGGTCTCGAAGCCTGCGATCTCGACCTCCCGGCTCTCGCTCACACGGATCAGCGAGTTCGGATACCACGAGTACCAGCCGCCGAAGAAGTGGACCAGGCGGTTGCGCGTCTCGACGTCGGCGGCCGCGGGCGAGGCCGCGGCGAGCGCCAAAATCAGAGCCAGGAAGGCGATTTTTCGCACGGCGCGCACGTTAACACGCGCCTCCGCCGGAGGATTTCCCGGCGGGCGACCGAGCTAAGCCGCCTGGCGGAGGTGCGACTTCGCCTTCTCCAGCGTGTCCAAAACCTGGGTCTCCCGCTGGAGGACGTTCGCGCCGTATCCCTCCTTGGTGACGAACTCGAAGTCGACCTGGAAGTACGGAATCCCCTTCGGCAGATTCTCGTGCCGGTAGTGCCAGACCTCGCGCCAGTTCTTCCCGGCGTCGTTCACGGAGTTGCCCGGGCCCGTCACTTTGTCGACCCGGCGAGCGTGGTCGGTCGTCGTGCCTCCCGGCAGAGAGGCGATCCTGAGGTCGGAGGGGCGGTACTTGAAGAGGCCGGCTTTGTCGTTCGCGTCATCTCCGGAAGTGAGCGGTTTCTGTCCCGCGTACGTCGGGGGTCCGAGGAGAATGAACACCATCCCCCGATCGGTCAGACTGCCGGCGGTCTCTCCCTGGGTGAACCGGGAATTCGCGAACGCCACCCGCCTTTCGAACTCGTCGCGGAATTCGTTCTCCGGAGTCTCGGGCTTCGGATCGCGCTTCTTCCAGAACGCCGTCACGTATTCCGATCGAGACACCGGATCGGCGAGACGGGTGAAGTTGTGCCGTTCCTCGGGAGTCATGAGGAAGCGAACCGGCCCTTCCGCCCACTCCTCGCCGAGAGAGATCTGCTCCTCGCGGCGGGGTTTTGGAAACGTCCGGTAGGACGTCGCCAGCGATCCGGTCGAGACCGGCAGCTCCTTGTTGGCAGCGAGAGTCCGCCTCGCGCCTTCGAGACCCGCGATGACCTTCTTCGAGTAGATGGCGGGATCGAGGACCGCGTTCGGCTGGAACGCGAGAAACGCCTGGAACTGCGGTTGCGCCTCCGCCGGTCGGTCGAGAGACGCGAGGCACGCGCCGCGGTAGAACGCCAGGACGGGAGCGAGAGCCGTGCGTTCCTTTTCCAGACCTTCTTTCTGGCTCTCCGCCTCGAGGATGTCGAGCGTCTTGAGCGCGTCGGTGTACGCCGCGAGCCGGAACTGGTCTTTGGCCTTCTGCAGGAGCTGGGGAAGATTCGAAGCGGCGAAGAGAGAGGCGGTGAAGAAGAGCGAAGCGGCGATCACGGGAAAGCGCTTCATGAGATACCTCCGGGAAATCTCAATCCTACCGCCAAACGGACAACGAAAGGGGGCCCGAGGGCCCCCCAGACGGAATCGGAGAAGAGAAATCAGAACGAGATCTTGAGAGCCACCTTGATCTGCCGCGGGTCCTGACGGGCCGACGGCTTGGCCCAGTCCTGCTGCGGCACCGGGGAGCCGTAGGGAACGGTTCCGAGTCGGTTGAAGTTGCGCTGCGTCATCCAGGGTTGCCCCGTGTCGGCGTTGACGTTCAAGCCGCACCCGGCGGTATCCAGACAGAAGGTGCCATCCGGGTTGAAGTCGTCGACGACGTCGGTCACGCCCTGACGGTTCAGAACGTTGAAGATATAGACCGCCGGCGTGATCGAGACCGCTCCGAGGTTGATCGTGTAGCCGAGCGAGAGGTTCGCTTCGTACTGGCCCGGTAGCCGTCCGTCGGAAACCGCCGTGTCGTTTCCGCGCTGCACGAGGTGCAGAAGGTCTGGATAGAAGACGTTGTACCAGCCGTATCGGGAGACCGGCGGACCGCTCCGGTAGAAGGCGCCGATTCCGACGTTCAGGCCGAAGGGGGCCGTGTAGACGGCGTCCAAGCGGGCCTGATGCGGCCGGTCGAGGTAGAGCTTTCCGTTGGCGTTCCTCGCGAAGAGGTAGTAGTCGTAGTCGGCGTTGATGCCCGGGTCGGTCTGGCCCGACGCCACTCGCACCGCGCCATCGTAGTTACCGCGGAGCTGCGAGTAGATGTAGGACGCCTGCGCCCACAGGTTCTGGCTGAAGGTCTTGCGGGCCGTCAGCTCGATGCCCTGGTACTTGCGGGTGGCTGCCGGAATGTGCGGCGTTGCGGTCGTGAAGCACTGACCGGCGGTCGGTGAGACGAAAGGATCGCCGGCGTTGTCGCACCAGCCCCAGCCGGTGCCGGAGCCCCAGAAACCGCCGGCGCCCGGGTTGACCATGGCACAGGTGGAGCCCTGGTTGATCGGGTCGGAGCCGTCCAGGTCGCAGCGGTCCTCGATCGCCCGGCCGAGCTTGCGGTACATGCCCTTCACGCCGAGCGCGAAGGTCGGGGTCAGAGCGAGCTCGCTGCCGACCGTGAACTCGTCCTGGTACTGGCCCTTGATCCCCCGGTCCACGGGCTCGTTCGCCGCGCCCTGGATGAGCGAATTGCGGTTGGGCGGACCGGTGCCGGGGCCGCCCGGAGCGACGCTCCACCCGCCGGAGGGCGGAAGCTGGTTGTAAACGGTCGGTCCGTCGTAGTTGAACGTGATCCTCGTGAACTGGGAGCCATAGACCCGGACGTTCAGATCGTTCGGGATCAGGTAATAGAAACGGCCGTAGGACGCGTAGAGTTTCGACGAGCCGTCGCCCTTCCAGTCGTAGATCAAACCGATCCGCGGCTGCCACTCGTTCTTCAGATCGATGACGACGTCCCCGAACCCGTTCTTGATCTGCTCCGCGTCGTAGCGCACGCCGGCATTCACCGTGAAGCGCGGAGTGATCCGCCAGGAATCCTGGAGGAACGCGGACCAGGCCTCCGACGGCGGCGCCGAGTTCGTGAACGGGAGAATGTCGAAGCTCGTGGAGTTGGACGTGTAGTAGCCGTGGTAGAAGTAAACCCGTTTGGGGTCGCCCCGGTAGTTCGTGAAGCTCACGCCCTCGCCCGCCGGGCAGAAGCTGGAAGAAGCCGGGTTCGTGCTGCAGGGATACACGCGGATGAACTGCTGCCCGGTGTAGTACGAATTGTCCGTGGTGACGTTCTTGACCCAGTCGCCGCCCACCTTCAGCTCGTTGTTTCCGAAATAGGCGGTGAAGCTTCCGTCGTAGTCCTTGCGCTCTCCCTGGTTGTTGCGGAGGTATCCGCGGACAGCGCCGAAGCCCACAAAGGATGGGTAGAAGGGGTAGTCGGAGGCGACGGTGCGGTCGAAGATCGCGATCCGGCTCCGATCGAGCGGTTTGAAGCGGAGCTTGTCGTTGTGCCTCGAGGCCTGCAGCGTCAGCACGCCGAAGGACCCGAAGAGCTGGTTGAACCGCCCCGCGTAGTCCTCCGAGCCGATGTCGTAACGGCCCGCGAAGGAGTTCGGGTCGGTTCCGGTCGGTGTGAAGACGGCGCCGTCGCGGACTTCCGGATCCCGGAAGTACGTCCCGACGAGCGTCGAGCCCTGGACGATGTTCCAGGTCAGCTTCCCGGAGAAGAGGTTGAAGAGGTCCTTCTCGTTGAAGTGCTGGTTGTTGACGGACGGCGACGCCTTGGGAACGCGGTCGCGGTTGTTGTCGACGCGGTCGTACGCCGTGAAGAACCAGAGGTGGTCCTTGACGAAGAAGCCGCCCACGTCCGCGCCGTAGTCGAGCTCCTTCACGTCCTCGAAGGTCGTGTTGAACTTGTCTCGACCCGTCGCGTAGAACGTCTTGGAGCGGAACGAGGTCGGGCTCAAGTTGCCGAACACGTCGCCGTGGAACTCGTTGCCCCCCGACTTCGTGATGACGTTGATGATCCCGCCGGTCGAGCGTCCGAACTCGGCCTGGTAGCCGCCGGTCTTGACCTCGACCTCCTGGATGAACTCGTTGTTGATGACCTTGCCCTGGACTCCGCGGTTGACCTGGTTCGTGTTGACTCCGTCGATCACGAACACGTTCTCCGCGGAGGTCGAGCCGTAGATCGAGAGCGCGAGCCCCCGGCCCTGCGTGTCGCCGGTGTCCTTGTTGACGCCCGGCTGAAGCTGCACGACGCTCGCGTAGTTTCGACCGAGCGGCAGCTTCTCCATGACCTTCGCCGAGTAGTTGGAGCCGCCCGTCGTGTTCGTGACGTCGACGACCGGCGCCTGCCCGCTGACCACGATCTCTTCCTTCTGCGAGATCTGAAGAGTGTGGTTGACGGTGGCCGTCGAACCGAGCGAGACGGTCGCCGTCTTCTCCGCCGTCGCAAACCCGGCCAGGGAGCAGACCACCTTGTAGTTGCCGGGCGGCACGGTCGAGATGCGGTACGAGCCGCTGTTGCTGGTGATCGACGAGCGCGACCCCTGCAACTGCGGGCTCGTCGCCGTGCAGGTCACGCCGGGCAAAGCGGCGCCCGACGTATCGGTCACGGTGCCTGTGATGTCGCCCGTGGTCTGGGCGAACGCCAGGCTTCCCGTCGCCGCGCCGACGATCGCGATCGCCAGCAACGGCAAGAAGTACCTCCGAAATCGCCTCATAGAACTCCCTCCTCTGTTATTCCGACGCGAATGGGTGGCTCCCGAAGGGTCGAATCACGGGACGAAGACACGAATTCGTAGGACGACACGCGCGCGATAAAGAGCAATCAAACTGCCAATCGCCGGAGTGTTGGGGCGAATTCTAAGTCTCTGAGTCTACGGAATCAAGCGGATACGACGCGACCTGACCGGCGGGTCAGGGATTCGCCTTTCGGTATCTCCGTCCAAGAAATTGGATAAGGGAGGCCAGAAAGTCTCGTCGCGAGGATCGACCTTTTCATCCTTCGACTCCGCGGCTTGGAGCCTCGGAACAGGATTCCTCCTGCTCCAATCGAACGAGCAACGCCCCGGCCTCGACCGGGTCGCCCGCCGCACACTCGACGCGTTCCACGCGGCCGGAGGACTCGGCGCGAATCTCGTTCTGCATCTTCATCGCTTCGAGAACGACGAGCGTCATTCCCGCTGTGACGCAGTCTCCGGCGGAGACCCGCACCTCGACGACCCGCCCCGGGATCTGTGCCCGCACTTCCGACGCCTCTCCCGGACGGTGCGAGCCGGCCGACGCGAGGTCCCGCAGCGGATCGGAAAGACCGATCGGAAGCCGGCGCCCGCGCACCCAGGCTTCGACGCGTCCGTCGCGGCCCGCGACGACGCGGCCGGCGACCTGGCGTCCCGACGGGGCGATGACGCTCGCCCCGCCACCGGGAAGCGGCGCGAAGTCGACGAGATGCTCATTGGCTCCTTCCTGGACCCGAGCCTTCCCGTCGCGCGGGACCTCGACGACGAGCTCGGTGGGAGGGCTGTCCTCGCGGCGCCACCGGAACCGGCGACGGAGTCTCATCGACGGAGGCGCCCTTCCCCCGACCGCAGCGCCGCGGCGCGCGCCGTCTCCCTCCACCGGGATCGGTCCCGCGCCGGCCGCGGCGACGCGCGGCCGGCGGCCTCGGTGAGAGAGAGCGCCGCGAGGAACGTTTCTTCGGCGGTCGCTTCTCGGGCGACGAGCCGCGGCGACGCGAGCCAGTCGCCGAGCCACTGCGTGTGGAACCTGCCGCTGCGAAAATCCGGTTGGCGGACGAGCTCCCGGAAGAGCGGCAGCGTCGTCTCGACTCCGGTCACTTCGTACTCCTCGAGAGCGCGCGCCAACCGGTCGATCGCGGTCTCGCGATCCGGCCCGAAGACGACGAGCTTTCCCAACATCGGGTCGTAGTCGATCGGCACCCACGATCCCGCTTCGATTCCGACGTCGTTGCGGACCCCCGGACCCTCCGGAAGATGAAGGCGCTCCACGACGCCCGGCGACGGTGAAAATCCGCGCGCCGGATCTTCGGCGTAGATGCGGCACTCGATCGCATGGCCGCGCGCCGCGATGTCGGGCCGAATCGAAAGCTTCTCCCCCAGAGCGATGCGGATCATTTCGGTCACGAGGTCGACCCCGAAGACTTCTTCGGTGACCGGGTGCTCGACCTGGAGCCTCGTGTTCATCTCCAGGAAATAGAAGGAGCCGTCCGGCGCGACGAGAAACTCGACCGTGCCGCAGGAGTCGTAGCCGACGGCGTCCGCCGCGGCGAGCGCCGCCGAAAACAGGCGGTCGCGGAGGTCCGGTCCGATCGCTGCGGAGGGACACTCCTCGACCACCTTCTGGTGGCGCCGTTGGAGGCTGCACTCGCGTTCTCCGACCGCGACGCGGTTGCCGCGACGGTCCGCGACGAGCTGAACTTCGACGTGGCGCGGGCGCTCCAGGAGTTTCTCGGCGTAGATCGATCCGTCGTTGAACGAGGCCTTCGCCTCCGCCGCCGCGCGCGAGAACGCCGCCGCGAGGTCCTGTTCTCGATCGACCCGGCGCATGCCCTTTCCGCCGCCGCCTGCCGAAGCTTTCAGGAGGATCGGATATCCGGCGCTTCGCGCGAAGTCCCGGAGGTCGCCGGCGCCCCGAGCGGCACTCGTGGTCCCGGGCACCACCGGAACGTCCGCTTTCCGCATGAGCTCGCGGCTGCGTGTCTTCGACCCCATCGCCTCGATCGAGGCGGCCGACGGTCCGACGAATGTGACACCCGCCGACTGGCAGGCGCGCGCGAAATCCGCGCTCTCGGCGAGGAAACCGTAGCCGGGATGCACGAGCGCCGCTCCGGTCGCGCGGGCGGCCTCCACGATCCGAGGAATCGCGAGGTAGCTCTCGGCGGAAGGAGGCGGACCGAGTCGGACGGCGTAGTCGGCCGACGTGACGTGCGGCGCCGCGCGGTCCGCGTCGGAGTAGACCGCGACGGTCTCGATTCCGAGATCGCGGCAGGCGCGGAAGATCCGGAGCGCGATCTCGCCGCGGTTGGCGACGAGGAGCCTCAAAGGGGGATATTCCCGTGTTTCTTGGCCGGGAGCGAGCTCCTCTTCCCCTCGAGCAGCCCGAACGCCGCGATCAACTTTTCGCGCGTCTCGGAGGGCTCGATGATCTCGTCGATGAAGCCGTGGCGCGCGGCGACGTACGGATTCGCGAAATTCTCGACGTACTCCGAGACCTTCTCGGCCCGCGCGTCCGGTCCGTCCTCTTCGAGCTCCCGGCGATAGAGGATGTTGACGGCGCCCTGGGGACCCATCACCGCGACTTCCGCCGTCGGATAGGCAAAGTTGAAATCGGTGGCGAGATCTTTCGAAGCCATCACGCAATACGCGCCGCCGTACGCCTTGCGAGTGATGACGGACACCTTGGGAACCGTCGCCTCGGCGAACGCGTAGAGCAGCTTCGCGCCGTGCCGGATGATCCCGCCGTACTCCTGCTGCGTGCCGGGCAGGAAGCCGGGCACGTCCTCGAAGACGACCAGCGGGATATTGAAGGCGTCGCAGAACCGGACGAAGCGGGCGCCCTTGACGGAGGCGTCGATGTCGAGCACTCCGGCGAGATGCATCGGTTGATTCGCGACGACCCCCACGGACCGCCCCGCCAGCCGGATGAAGCCGACCAGGAGATTCCGGGCAAACGCTGCATGCACCTCGAGGAACTCGCCGGCGTCCGCGATTCCTCGAACGAGCTCCGCCATGTCATACGGCTTGTCGGGCTCTTCGGGAATGAAGCGGTCGAGCCGTCGGCCGCCGTCGGCCGGCTCCCGGCTCTCCCGGCGCGGCGGATCGTCCAGGTTGTTGGAGGGAAGATAAGAGAGCAGGTCGCGGATCGCCAGGAGCGCGCCTGCATCGTCTTCCCGGACGAAGTGTGCGACCCCCGAGACCGCGGAGTGCGTCCGCGCGCCGCCGAGTTCCTCTTTCGTGACTTCTTCATGGGTGACCGTCTTGATCACGTCGGGTCCGGTCACGAAGAGGTAGGAGGTCTTTTCGGTCATGAAGACGAAATCGGTGATCGCCGGGGAGTAGACGGCTCCGCCCGCGCACGGGCCGAGGATCGCGGAGATCTGCGGAACGACCCCGGAAGCCCGGGTGTTGCGGAGGAAGACCCGTGAATATCCGGCGAGCGAGACGACCCCTTCTTGGATTCGCGCTCCGCCCGAGTCGTTCAGTCCGATGATCGGCGCGCCGTTCACGACGGCGAGGTCCATGATCTTGCAGATTTTTTCGGCGTTCGTCTCGGAGAGGGAGCCGCCGAAAACCGTGAAGTCCTGCGCGAAGACGTAGACGGGCCGACCGTCGACCGTTCCGGCCCCGGAGACGATCCCGTCCCCCGGGATCAGCGTGCGATCCATTCCGAAGTCCCGGGAACGATGCTCGACCAACCGGCCAAGCTCGAAAAACGAGCCCGGATCCAGCAGCAGCTCCACGCGCTCGCGCGCCGTCAGCTTGCCCTCCGCGTGCTGTCTCGCGGTGCGCTCCGGACCGCCCCCCTGAAGGCTCCTCTCGCGGAGCGCTTCGAGGTCGGCGAGCCGTTTCTCGATCGTCACGGAGGCGAGTTAGAGAACGATCCCGCGCTGTTCGGCGAGCTTGCGTCGGATGCGACGGAAGAGCTCTTGACCATCGACTCTCCCGGCGGCGATCTCGTTGCGGGCGCCTTCCATCATCCGGCGCGCCTCTTCGTCTAAGGTCCGCTCCTTTTCGGCCTCGGCCGCGAGCGCCGAGACGACTGCTTCGCGCAGGGCACCGGGAGCTTTCTCGTCGAAGAGCTTCCGCGAAACGAGTCCGCGCGCGGTCTTGACCGCGACGAAGTCCTTTTTTCGATCCGTCAGGCTCATCCGCGCTCCGATCGGGGCGATGTTACAGCGGGAAAAACGATCACACATAATCGCGCCGGAATGGAAATCGACGACTCTGCCGTCGCCCGCTGGCTCGAGCCGCTCGCGCCCGGGCGCGGCGACATCGCCGAGGTATTCGCCGAGACGCGGCGAAAGACCATCGTGGAGTGGCGGGACGGCGAGCCGGGCGACGCGCGGGTGTCGATCGAAGCGGGCGTCTCGGCGCGGCAGCGTCGCGGCGGGCAGGAGCGGCTCGCTTTCGTCTCGGGGTCCGGCGAGGCGGCGATCCGGGAGGCCGTCCGGGTCCTGCAGGCGTCGGCGAGAAAGTCCGTTCTGCCCAGCAGGCCCGCCCCGGCCCCGCCCGATCACGCGCCGCCCTCCTCCGTCGAGCGCTGGGTCCGCCGTCTCGAGCCGATGCTCGTCCGGCACGTTCCCCGCCACCGTTTTCGCTGGTCGCACGAAGACATCTCACGCCACGTCGTTCCGTTCGGATCCTCCGCGTCGACTTCGACGCGTCGGCTCTTCTCCCTCGAGGGATCCTTCACAGCCGCATCCCGGCGCGGCGACGAGACCCGCAACTTCTCGTTCCACGCCCCGGAAGCGGATGCGACCGCGGACGAGCTGCGGCAGGCCTTGACGGCGGCCGCGGCCGCGCGCGAGCGGACGGTCCCCTTCGGCGACGGAACGGCCGACGTCCTTTTCTCCGGCGCGACCGCGGCCGTTCTTTTTCACGAGATCCTGTCGCACGCGCTCGAGGCGGACGCCGGGGAGACGCCGCTCTCGAGACTCGCGAGCGCGCGGATCTCGGTCCCGGACCTCGAGGTGCGGGACGATCCGACGCGCCTCGACCTCTTCGGAGGCTACGAGAGGGACGACGAGGGAACCCGGCCGCGGATGGTCCGGCTCCTCGACGCGGGCCGCCTCGCCGCGAGCCTGACCGATCGCGCGCACGCCGACGCGCGCGGCTCGAGCGGACACGGCCGGAGGGCGGGTCCCGCGGACGCTCCGCTTCCCCGCGGCTCGAACACCGTCGTCTCGGCGGGCGCGGCGACGTCGGAGGAATTGATCCGCCGGCTCGGAAACGGGCTCTGGATCGAGGAAATCGGGTCGGGCACGGTCGAGCTTTCGAGCGGCCGCTTTCGCCTGGCGTTTCCGCGCGGAAGGCGCGTGCGGCGGGGCCGGTTCGCCGATGAGATCGGAGCGGGATTCCTCGCCGGGGAGATCCTGCCGGCGCTCTCGGCGGTCGAGCCCATGATCGGCCGCGACGTTCGCGCGTGTCGGTCGCTCGGCTGGTGCTCTCGGGCCGGCCAGGTCGTGCCCGTCGGCGGAGAGGCTCCGGACGTCATCGTCCGCCGGCTGTCGGTCCGCGACCGATGATCGACGTCGATCTCGAGAGAGAGCTCGAACGACGCTTCCCCGGAGCGTGGGAGCTGTACCGCAAGACGGCCGACAGCCGGGAGCTCGAGACGTCGGCGGCCAGCCGTCACGAGGCGTGGCGAAGGGAGGAGGGTTGGGCCGTTCGCTGGTGGGAAGGCGGTCTGCGCTTCGCGACCGGATCGGACCGACAGAGGCTTGCCGCCGCGATCCCGCTCGCGGGAAAGTTGCCGGCC
>Ga0066709_100002106_pt1 | contig 14132 bp, 8 predicted proteins | sample GraSoiAngelo_158_FD_79665 | JGI IMG/M metagenome (GOLD analysis project Ga0066709, IMG submission 79665) | Grasslands soil microbial communities from the Angelo Coastal Reserve, California, USA - 14_1009_16_30cm | ecosystem: Environmental > Terrestrial > Soil > Grasslands | place: USA...
AGCGAACTGAAGTACTGGATCGCCTCGGGGTGAAGGACTTTGCCCGAGTTGCCCAGCTTTCCGCCGAGGAAGCTTTCCGCCTGTTGCTCACAAAGCACAAACAAGATGAGCAGAACGTCTGGCTTCGCTTCGAAGCCGAACTGGCGAAGCGGACGTCTGACATTGCGCAACGCCACAGGGATGAACTCCACGGGCTGGCTGCCCGAACCAAGGAACTCGAAGCTGCCGCGAGGGTCGCCGAGCAACAGAATGCGCTCGAAATCCAGCACGCCAATCGCCGAATTGAAGATTCCCTGAGGGAACTGGCAGAGCTTCGCGGCCAATGTCGGGACTTGGAGGCGGAGCTTTCGAAGGTCTCCCGCATCGGGAAGCGGGAGGAACTCGCATTCGAGGACGAAGCGCGGGCGTGGCCCGGCATTGTCGTCAGCGAGAAGCTCGCTCGAAACGGCGATTTCATCTTGGCGTACCGCGATCCGAGCGGTGCCCCGCTTGAACCGCGCATGCTGGTGGACAACAAAGACAAAACCGTGGTCACTGAGAGCGACATCGACAAACTGGTGCGAGATGCGAAGGAGCGGTCAACTCCGGTTGCCGCTCTGGTAGCCCGTGATGAATCGCAGCTTAGGCAGACCGACAGGGGTGCCCGATGGGGCCGCAAGGACGGAGTCTGGATTCTGCGGACCACCCGCCAGTGGCTCCCTCGTGACCTCGATGTGCTGAGACCTCTGTTTGACCGGATGCGGGTTCAGGGCTCCGATTTCTTGGATAAGAATGCTGCACTCGCCCAAGAAGTTCGGCGTACGTTTGCTGATCTTGATCGGGTTGAGAACGAGTTAAAGAAGGCGGCGAAGGCGATTACTTCCGCGTCGGGGTTGGTCACGAAATACAGGGGTAGATTCCAGGAACTCTGCGACAATGCTGTCGAAAAGAAGATGCCTCCGGTACGCGAACAGCCCACAGCGAAGATCGCACAATGAAGAAGAACTCTCAGACCAGACCGAACAAGCAGTCAACGCCTGTTGAGCCACGTTTGGGCATTTTTTGGTTGGTCAAAGACTCGCTTTTGATCGACAGCTTACCGTTAAGTGCGTGCGAGCAATATGACAATCATCTAACGTACCCACACGGCCATATCGATGTTTGGGAACGGTGGAGACAGGCTGGCAAGGCACCCGCCGAGTCGGAATACGAGGAGTACGGTCGCGGCAGAGTGACTTGCGACGTGAAAACAAAGACATTCACCCTCCTCGCGGACAGATGCATTCTGAGGCGGAAGGACTTGATTGCGAAGATCAAAGAGGAGTTGTGCCTCCCTAAGCAAACTACGCTAGGAACAGACCCGCACTATCGGTGCTTCACCTGTTTGCACGGCACTGACGACGGGGAGTAAGTGCATTGCCGATTACAATTACGAAATCGAAATTCATCGCGGGGGTGCAATGTCTGAAGCGGCTCTACCTCCTCGTCCACGAGCCGGAACTGGCGGCGCAGCCGGACGCTGCCGCCGAAGCCATCATCGAACAGGGGCGTGATGTCGGGCTGCTCGCTCGCCAACTGTTTCCCGGTGGCGTGGAAGTTGACGGGTCGGGCGGGCTCGAACAGACGATCCGTAACACCCGAGAGCTAGTTGCAAACACCGAGGTTCCGGCGATCTTCGAGGCTGCATTCGAGCACGGGGGTGTGTTCGTGCGGGTCGATGTCTTGCATCGCCGCCTCGATGGACGTTGGCGTCTTGTCGAAGTGAAATCCACAACAAGCCTCAAGGATCACCATTTGCAAGATGTAGCTATCCAAGCTCGTGTGGTATCCCGTTCCGGGTTGGATTTGGCGTCTGTTTGTTTGGCGCATGTGAATCGCAACTATGTGTTTCAGGGAGGTACGATTGATCCTTGGCGGTTTTTCAGAATTCGAAACCTAACCCGTAGGGTCGAGCGGTTACAGCCCAAGCTCACATTCCAGCTAAGGGCACAGTTCACCGTCCTCGACATGGCGAACGCACCGGACATCCCTCCGGGAAGGCATTGCACCGATCCCGTTACGTGCGAGTTCTTCGACCGCTGCAATCCGCTGCGACCAGATGATCACGTCGGCTACCTGCCAAGAATCCACGCCAGCGCGATGGACGAACTGACGGAGATGGGCATCGAGTCCATCCACGATATTCCTGACGACTTCCTCCTGAGCGAATCACAGCGGCGAGCTTGTACGAGTGTGCAGACGCAACAGCCGTGGTTCAGCGCGGAACTGGGCAAGGAATTCGAAGGTCTGAAGTACCCGCTTTGCTTCATGGATTTCGAGACCGTGAATCCTTGCATTCCTCGATTTGCAGGCATGCGTCCGTATGACCACATTCCTTTTCAGTGGTCGCTACACGTGCAACGGGAACCGGGCAGAACGCCGGAGAACCACGAATTTCTTGCTACCGATGCGAGCGACCCTCGGCGGGAGTTCGTTGCTTCACTTTGCGCTGCTCTCGGTGATAGGGGAAACGTTGTAGTGTACAACCAACAGTTCGAGTCCGCGAGACTTGCGGAACTCGCAGCATTGATGCCCGAGTTTGCCGGGCGGATCGAGGGCGTACAGGGCCGTCTTTGGGACTTGCTCCCTGTCCTTCGCAATTGCGTTTACCATCCGGCATTCGCCGGGTCGTACTCGTTGAAGGCGGTCTTGCCTGCGCTGCTGCCCGAATTGACCTACGAAGGCATGACGGTCGCAAACGGACGGGACGCTGGGCTTGCTTGGGAGTCGCTGGTGCGGGGCACACTGGATCGAGCCGAGCGGGAGAGGATTAAGGCCGCACTCCGAGCTTATTGCGGGCAGGATACGCTGGCTCTGGTCAGACTTGTCCAGACGCTATGGCGGACTTCTCGCTGAGTGATGTTTGCATATGGAACTGCATAGAACAATCTCTATCGAGTCTCATTCAGAGTCGCCAAAGCGACTTCAACGTTGCCAGTAATTGGCTCTGGCGGGTATCGACCACCGTTTGAGTCTAGTCTGTTTCCTTCAACACTTGAGAGGTTAGGGCAAAACTGGACACTCCCTTGGCAGATGAAAAGTATTTCTGTTTCTTAACGTCGAATTCGAAGTTTTGCGCTTCGCTGTTCTTCCTTCGTGGAAGAAGGAGCAAATTGCCAAGACGATGCGTGTACTTCTGGCGCAAATCCTCGGTCGGGAACCATTGCACCCACATGCTGTTCGCAGCAGGAGTTTGCGGCAGAACATGTTCCACGGTTATCGTCGGATAATTGTAGGTCGCTTGCCCTTTCGACAATTCTGAGTCTAAGCGCAGCAATACATAGAGCCGAATCTTCGCTTCCAAGTACAGGTCGCCATCCAAGGTCGTTCTGATGTCCTGCTTCTCAATATCGGTAAGTTGCAATGGGGAGTCCGCCGCGTAGAGGTCTTTCCCTTGCTCCATAGCCGTCAGCACACGAGCGTACCGATTAATGCGCTCATTGATGTTAGATCGAAGGATCATTTGTCCGGCAGCTAGTCTCTCAAGATCACCCAAGAATTGCGCCAACCCAGCGGCGTCCTGCATGTTCTTGGACACATAGAGGATTGCGGGCGGAACCCAGTCCGAGTTGTCAAGTTGGTTCAACCATCGCAGGAGAGCATTGACCGCATCCGCGCCAGAAGCACTTTGGTAGGCGGAATTCTTGATGATGTCATACGCGTCAGCATAGGGAGATACAACATCGTCAATGAATTTTGCTGCATCCGTACCTGCCGGAACTATGTACTTCTTGTATTCTTGCAGCACTGTTTCGGCTAGTTTCAGCTTCCGATAGATCATCCGTATGTGGGCAAACAACTCCTGAAACCCTTCGCGCCCGAGCGCATCTTCCGTGTCTTCCCATTTGCGGGTGTAAGCCGCCTGTGCAGTCAGCGGAATCGTACCGATCAATTCCGCCTTCAGAATGTCGCTGTTCGTGAGATTTAGTCCACGGTTATTCAATACAGTGAAGATTCTGTACGCGGAACTGAAGTCAGGGGTAGACACGGCTACTAGATAGCACCTGCGAGCAGCAAACTGAATCAGCCGAGAGCGCCGCTCTGGAGACAGCTTCTCTGCTTCGCGCAAAAACAGTAGCGCATTCTCCCGAATATTGTTCCGGCTGTCAGTTAGAGCCGCAGGGTTCAGCGTCTTAATCTTGTCAATTCCCCCGATGTCCTGAACATTTGTCTGGAAGAAGCTGGCATCTTGCTGCCTCAGGGTAAGGCGGTATCGGTTCTTTGTCCCCAGAATTGGATTTGCCGTTTCGTACAGCAGAGTAGTCAATCCCGCGGCTTCTGACGACGTGAGAAGTGTTCGGAATGCCGCAAATAATATCGTCAACGTCGTAAGCCGTTGTTGACCATCAACCACATCTGAATTCGGCAGGTCGCCTTTTACGAGAACAACACTACCGAGGAAGTATGGGTTCGTCTCTTCGACTGAACTCTTGATATCACCCATATTGTCGAGTAGATCGCTAATTAGCTCACCCGCCTCTTTGGTCGTCCAAGCATAAGGCCGCTGATAAAGAGGAATGGAAAAGTCGAAATCCGAAGAGAACACTTTTTGAAGTGGCTGCTCTGACGCCTCGATTTTTACTGGCATTTCAACTGGCCTCTCTAGTGAAAAAACTTCCTACTGCGGTTCCAGCCTCAATCTTCCTCGCCGCCCTTGCATAGTACGGGAGTCGCTGATTTAAGATAAAGCCAATCTTCGCTAAATGTAGTACTTGAAAGACAGGGGAGCATCCGAGTCCAGCGGGCCTGCCGTCAGAATCTCTCCTACCGCGTCTGCAAAACGCAGTGTCACTGGGGAACCATCGCCAAACCTGCATGCATTGTAGTTTAGTTTTGTAAGAGCCATGATGTCGGCCAGCACCGCTTCTATTTTGGCATCACCCCGACATACATCGATTAACAAGGGACGTGGAACCTCTTTGCCGTCGTAAGTCTGGATACGTGGCACGAAACCGCTTGTCCAAAGGTAAGCTGTGCGAGCGTCCTGAATATGCGCTAGCCCGCGCAAAATCGGGTGCGACCCTCGCCGATAGAGCTTCATGACCTTCTCGGTCTTGATCCGCACACCTACCAAGTTCGTTTTGGTCGGATCGACAGCATCCTGAAATCCCGCCCATTCTTCGTCGTTGAAAACAGTACGACCGTGGAGGAACAGTTCTGCGGGTGGGTTCTTTTCCTTGTTGTTTGGGTCGTTCCTGTACGTTTCTATGGCGAGACTGACTACCCTCCGAGCCGCCTGCCTGCCCAGATGAAACTCGCCACGACGAGGGGAATACCACGGCCCCACAGCGCCCTTGAAGACCACACCGTCGCCTGAATCCAGAAACATCTGGGCAGCACAGCATGCCGATCTCGGGTCGCCGCCTCTCCCATCCTGCTTGAATGCCAGCCCGATGTAGCACACGCCTTTGCGTATTTGCGCGATCTTCCACGGACGCCCGCCAGCCTTATAAAACACAGCGTTTGAGATATTCCACGCGATTCTCGATTGCAACGAATCTAGTTTTCGGGTTGGGTTCCCTCTAGCAGGCTGCGGAAAAACGGATAACGCGATTTAGATTCTCTCCAGGCTCCGCGATTGTGTGACTTATTGAAGAAATAGCAATTTGCCCGGTTTGATAGCGCGTATGCCCCCAGAGTGGAAGCGCCGATCCACCGCTCCCAACATTCCCTTAACAGCCGGGACAAGAAGTATCGACCTTTTTTGCATCAAGCTGACTCTTACCCAGAAGCAAGTCGGGCACGAGAAAAGCATTCGACTCCACCACGCTGACCGATTCTCCCAACGCAGGTCTAATGTCATCAGCCGACGCAAAGGTCACGAGATCGATTCCGTCCATGAATCCGGCATGGGTCAATCGATTCTCAGGTTGAACTGGTCCGGTTGTTGATCTCACCAGCGTGTGTAGCCAGAGTGACTGCGGGGTCGATTTAACCCGCAAGGAGTTCGACAGATAGGTCTCTGGCTCTTGCTTTACTCCTCGTTCGGCGCTGAACTGTTCTCTCCACCATGACAGGACAGTCGAGGGATTGAAGTTCGGGTTCTTCGGAACCTTCTCGCGTTCTAACACTTCGAGCAGTTGCGAATACCCCTTCGCCCAGCTTCTCTCGAATGGGATAGCGTTGATGCTGGTCAGCAGAACGTTAATCTCACCGTGGGGCAGGTCGTCAACGTGGAGCGGAACAATGAAGTCGTGCAGAGCCTTGTCTTTTCGGACGACATTTTTGGCGATCTGCAACTCGTTACGTGGACCCTCCTTTTCATTTGAAGTGCGCGAGAGCACGTATATGAACTTGATCGTTCTCGTGCGGATTGCATCTTCCGCATCCTTCCAGAAGTTCTCGCCCCCGAGGAGCTTCGTGATGTCGCACCAAACTCCGTAGCCGTCCTTCGCCAGTTGCAGCGCCAGCCAACGGGTGAAGTCGTTGTCTTCTGGGTTGGCATGGCTGATGAACAGCATGTCTCGGCTCACCGCTCACCACCCGACCGAAATATGCGCCTTCGCCCTCAAAGCAAAGAAATCGGGCATGACGACTTCTGCTCCTGCGAGGAGCAGAGGGCTCGGACGGTGATTAAGCGTGCAAACGTGCTTGCCGGATGCGAGAAGATCGAGCGCCAGTGCTTCGGTCTTGCTGCCGGGTGCAGCGTAGGGGATCAAAACCTCGTCAGAGATCGTGGCAGCGAAGCGATTGCGCTCAGTGGCGAGTTCTGTGGCGACGCGCTTGTCATTCTCCCCAAAAGGAGACAGCAGGAGCAGCCTGCCAGCATCAATAGCTTTTTGCCACTGCATCGGAAGCCGGGTCGTGGAGAGCCTGTGCGCCTGAACGATGATGACCGGGTCTGAGCCTCGGAGCAGGATCGGCAGGCAGTCTTTCTCAATTTGCGAATGAAAGCCGCTTACGACCACAAGACCTGACCCTCGCACGAGCCGAGCAAAGTCGTAGGTCTTCAGAATCACATCTCCCGGACACGTTTGGGAGCAGACAAGGGCAAGTTTTTGTTTCTTGAGAACTTCAGGCGTGCCGAGAAACTGAGCATGATTTGCCGCTATGTCAATCTGCTGGAGCTTCAGGGTTTTCATCTTCGTCTCCCTCTGCTCGCGAGAACGACAGGTTGAACTCATGTACATCCTCAAAAAATTCACTCCTCAAGCCCGTACACTCCGACAGAACCGCATCTATCGCCTTGATCTGTTCGTCACAGGCGGGTAGGAAGTAGTTGCCGATCCTTCCCTTATTGTCTTTATAAACGTAGTGCTTGCGAAGCTCTTTGCGGAGTTCGGCACCTGCTATCGCTAGCCCCTTACGACCTGCAATGGAAATGCCACTAAGGGCTAGTGGAAACCGCTCAAGAAGCCATTTCTTCAAATTGAAGCCGTCCGACGCGACCGCCCACCACCAGTATCCGAGGGAACTGCAAAGTAACGCGAAAACGACATTCGCGTCATCTTCATTAATGAATCGAAACCCAATTGTCCGGGCTGGCAGAGATGGCCGCTTGTCTTCGGTCATGGTAGGCGGAATGTCCCGCCACGCCGGAAACCAGTTGTACGCAGTGCCCCCAACAAAGACGCACTTCTGCGGGAAACGGGGGGCCACTTCTGCCAACTGGGTATAGGGAACTGTGTCCGCTAGTGCCACTCCCAACACACCGCCCTGCTTTATCAGTTCTCTCAGGCCGTTAGCTTGAACTTGAGAATCGACTTTGGGTATGCCGGAACTGATTTCGATGTCTCCGAGATTCGCGTAGCCAATCTTCTTGAACAAGTACTCTCTTGCATCACTCTCCCACCGAAGCAAGGCCGTAGTACATCTCGCGATCTCTTGATCGCGATGCAAAATCGCGATGGTGCAGCGAGTGCGGACTTCATTGCCAAATAGGGCACTGGGAATGCGGTCGAAATGCGACCACCACCATGCCCCGGATTCATGCTTAAGAACCGACCGAAGGGCTTGGTAAGGTCTTTTTGTTGAGAATGTAAGCGATAGAGGAAGAATCATCCCAAAGCATCCGCTCGATGACATCATCTCCAGACTGCGCTCCACGAAAACCGTGTAAAGGTCTTCGTCCCGGCTCCAGCGTTCTAGCAATGTCCTGAAGTGCTTTCTGAGGAGGGGGTGATCGTATCGCTTAGGAATTTCGGCATATGGAGGATTCCCAATAATCACGTCGAACCCGCCTCCGCTCATAATTCCAAAGAACTCGACAAACCAATGAAAGGGTTGGTGATTCTCTTTCCACGCGAAAAGAGATTTCTGATTTCCTTTTGAGATGTTGTATTCGCCGGACAGGTAATCGTCGAGTTCTTCGCGTAGAGCAGCGAAGCGGTCGCTCAAATCCGATTTCCAGACAGCCATTTCGTCTGGCGACCCTGTGCCCCCGACAACCTGTTGTTGGCGAAAGCGTTCGAATGCAAGGCGTGCAGCGTCGGCCTTATCTTTGATCTGCGCTTTCTTGTCGCTGTGCCCGAGTCTGTTCAGAGCAGTGTCTAGTGCTCCCTCAGTCGCATATCCGACAAGAGTATTACCCGCTCTAATATTAAAGTCGATGTCAGGTAGTGGCTCGATCTTATCGTCTGCTCTCACTTGTGCGACCAGTTTCAAGAAGAGGCGTAGCTTACAAATTTCAGTCGCCTCTTCCATGATGTCCACGCCGTAGAGATTGTTGAGAATGATCGACTTGAGGATGAAATAGCGCGGGCTGGGGTGCCGCGTCTTTTCGTTCATCTCTTCGAGTGTTAGGCGAAAGTCCTTGAATTTCTCAGGGCTATGCTTTTCAGCGGAACGGTCAAGGTCGTCCACGAACGCCTGCATCCGGACAAGGCAGGTGTCATAGAGTCGTTCTAGAATGTTCAATGCGGCAAAGAGAAACGCGCCCGACCCACAGGCAGGATCGAGAACGGAGATGGTGCTTATCGCCCTGTAAAACGCCCGTAGGAGTTCAGTTCCTTCGCAATTCGCGATGACTTCCTCGACAAAACGGGAAATATCGAGGTTGTACGTAACCAGATCATTGATAGCGCAAATGTCGCCTGCCATCAGCTTGTCACGAGTCTCTTGGCATAGCTTTCGACGGGCAACAACTTCGCGCCATGTCTCAGTTGCCAGCGCATACTGTGGGTCGGCTGGCTTGTTCCAGTCGGCGCGTTTGCTACTGTCCTTTAGTCCCGCAACGATCCGCTCTGGAAGTCCCTTGTCCATACCCCATAGCATCGCCGCATGGATGTAACGGTCGGGATCGGTCTGCAACATTCTCCAGACCGACTGCTCGCCTTCGAACGCGATCCTGCACGATTTACGCGCTGTGTTGAATAGCACAGGAATAATCGTATTCTTCCCGATGTATTCAGTAATGTCCTCTTTCGTGTAGTACGCGCCCATTTCCCGTTGGTTGATATATTTCTCGAACACAAAACCGAGGACATCGGGGTTGATCTCGCGCCCGGTGCGAGTGGGCCGGTCGTCAAGGTGCCAATCGTATTGCTCGAAGAAATCAAAAATCTGTTCGAAGGCCCTATCTGAAATCTCGATGCTCTTCCCGTGCAGTTCCTCGATCTGATGCTTCAAAAAAAGTCCGCCGTTGAGGTATGGCACACGACCTAGCAAGCGATTGGTCTCGGCGCTGCGCTGGCCTTCGCGCTTAGCAAAGCCCTCAAAGAACAACGGACATAATGACTCACGGTAGAACTTGTCTCTGCCTCGTTTTTTGCTTTCGGCCAGCTTGTTCGTCAGGTAGTGCTGATCGCCTCCAAGAAAACCTTTCTTCTGGATGAAATAAATGAACATGAGGCGGTTTAGCATTACAGAGGCGTACCAGCGTTGGAGTTTTTCGTCGGGGATACCTTTGGTGAACTTCAAGAATGCATCGTGCTCCTTCTTGAACAGTTCGTAGAACTTCTTTGTGACCTTCTCAACATCGAATGCTGCGCCGACGCGTGCGACCGTCTCAGTAATATTCGCTTCGTCGTCCAAGCTGAAGGCAATAGATTGAATCTTTTGAATGAGAGCATCCCCAGATTGTCCCGTGTAGAACAATTGCTCCCGACACGCTGAGTGTTTTCCTGCTTCGCGCTTTACCCACTGCCAGACTTGCACGGTCTTGGCGTGGTCGTGGAAGATGATGATGTGTTCTCGCGCTGTCTTCGAGACCTGAGTGTCGATCTTTCGGCGAACTGCATACTTGGGAAAGTCGGCATCCGTTGGCGGCACGCATTCGTACACAGCCATGCCACGTTCTGCCACTGGGATGAGGGTATAGTTGACGCCATCCATCTTCACGTCCAAGTTTCGCGCTTGGTAGTGGTTCCACATCAACTCCTGTGTGAACAGGCCTTTGAAATCGAACGCCTTCAGCCGCCTCTGAATGTTTGGGGATGACACGGTCATCTTGTTTACTTACTCCCTTGAGCGGAAAGTCCGAGTGAGCAAATGATCTGTGGTTCTTGGGTCTCAACTTCCTCTTCAATACGACACAGACGGCCTTCGCCACGAAGTGCGGTGACGAGGTCGGCAAGCTGCTGATCGGTTATGCCTGTGCGCAGTTGTCGGTTAAGCGTGTCAGCAGCAATCTGTTGCAGAGGGTACCGATAGATTTCGTCAACGGCCTTGGTCAACTCCTGAGTCGCAAAAAGCGTGCCCTGAATGTGAGTCAAGTAAGCCTTGAGGCGTTCGTACACGCGGAACCGCGCACCGGAGGGTCTACCAAGCTGACCGCCGATGGATGTTTCCTCTTTGACCATGTGCCTGACACCCGCTTCGACCAGTTCGTGGTGCCTCTCTTGGCGGGGCAGGGCGGGGGTGTCGGGCACACACTGCGCTGCTTTCAGAATCGCAAGCTGAGACTGAGTAACGCTGTTGCCCTCGCCATCAATCCACGCCAGCGAGTCGTTACCTTCTGCCGTTCGCATGTACACCATTACGCCCGTGGGATGTTCAGCGATTGCTTTGTGGGGCTTGGTCGAATACACCACGTTCGGCAGGTCAGCAACGAGCTTTTGGAGTTTTGGATTGTTGTCTATCGCATTTTTCCAAATCTGATAGGCGTAGGACGCCAGATCGACTTCCGAGTCTGTCTCCTCCAAAATCCCGGAGTTCTCGTTATAGAGGTCGATCACTGGTTGATCGTTCGTATCGTCCTCAAAGAAGGACTCGTCACTCCCGACGACCTCAGCATTTTCTTTGAGCCTCTGCCGGACTCGGTTGCGAAGGTTGATGATCCGTTCGACGCCATCGGCAGGCATGAACGAGTTGCAGTCGATTTTGCTGGACTTCTGTCCAATTCGATCCACGCGTCCGGCGCGTTGGATCAGCCGGATGATGGCCCATGGCAGATCGTAGTTCACGATCACGTGACAATCTTGGAGGTTCTGACCTTCGCTAAGCACATCGGTCGCGATCAGAACCCGCAACTCATGCTCAGGCTTTACCACATCGCGTTTCTTGTTGCTCTCAGGGCTGAATAACCACGCAATGCCAGTGGGGTTCTCGTCATCGCCTGTCACCGATTCGAGACTGGTGATCCCGCGCTGTTTCAGTTGTTCGGATAGGTATTTGGCAGTGTCGGCGAATTGAGTGAATACGAGAACCTTCTGGTTGCCATATTTCTGGGTGAGAAGTCTTCCGAGAGCATTCAGTTTAGAATCCTTCGAGGCGTCCCAAACTCCACACTTATTGATCACTTTCAGCAGTGCGTGAGAGTCATTCAAGAGGTCTTGCCGGACGGCATCCACGAACAACGCAGGGCCGAGCCACTTGAATCTCTTCTTCAATTCCGTGGAGTATCGCTCGTAAACTTCCGTTGCACGCTGACGGAAGTCTTTCTCGTCGCGCAGAAACGCAGCCGCATTGTTGCCGTCGTCTTTGTGATTCTCCTGATCATCTTCCGCCTCTGTAAGGAGGTCATCGAGGTCTTGGTCTCCCACCTTTGCATCGAGGAGTTCGGCTCCTTGCGTGCCGATGGGTAGCGGCAAGCCATTCTCGATTGCATGGAGGTAAACGAAGTTTCTTAGAGCGTGGCGCTCCAGAGATTGGATGAAAGCAGGGCCGCCGCTTTCCAGACGCTTGAATAGGTTCGTTCTGCAAAAGCCCATCAAACGCTTTCCAGCCCGCGACAGTTTTGCCAGTTCCTTACTTTCAATGTCGGTCGGTGGATGATGTGGTGAAGGCGCAATATAGTTCCCGAGGCCATACCGGGGCAGAGTCAGACCGTTGATCGCGTTGACCACTGCGTTGGAATAGAGCCGGGCGTAGGGATCGTTTGGGTCTTTTTCGTTGAACTCAAATTTCACCGTCTTGGGGATGCGGTCGGGGAAGTAAAAACGCTCGCCCGTGTCGAACGTGAGATACTTGCGGCCAGTCTGTTCATCCAGCTTTGAATAGTTATCCTTGATAAACCCGCGTGTTCTACGGACGAGAAACAGCCTCATCAAGTCACGCCAATCGTCTGGATACTCGCTCTTCTCGAACGCTGCAAGAGATCGCACTGGAGCTTGATGACGCCGAATGAACTCGGTTTCGCCGATCTCCTTGATGTACCGTTCTGGCCTGATTCCGAGGTCTTGATCCCCCGCAACGAACAACTGCAATTGGGAGGAAAGATCGACGTAGGATTTGTTGTACGGCGTGGCGGACAGCAGAATGCACTTGCTCGTGTTCTTTTGAATGTACTCCTGAATCACCTTATATCGTTTGCCCTCGCGGTTTCGCAGGTTGTGGCTCTCGTCGATCAACACCACCCGATAACGAGGCAGATTTGGCAGGTCTCTCATTGCCGTGCTGAGCGGGACAATTTTCGCGGCCATCCGATACTGGTGGATGTAGTCCTCCCACATTCGCACGAGGTTCTTCGGACAGATGATCAGGGTCTCGGTTCCGTGGTCGTCTTGGAAGATTCGTGCCAGTGCGACCGACATCAGGGTCTTGCCTAGACCCACAACGTCGCCAATGACCACTCCTCCACGTTTATTGAGATATTGCGCGGCAATCTTCACTGCGGCCGTCTGAAACGCCAGCAGTTTGTTGCCGAAGTCACGAGGGACGTGAAACTCTGAGAGCCCTGCCCTTGCCTCTTGGGAAAGGTGATAGGCCATCTTGAGGTAGATGTGATACGGGGGCAGAGGCTCCTCGCGTGCCCAACTGTTATCGATGATCTGAATTAGTTCATTCGAGATGTCGATGCACCACTGATCATTCCAGCGATCCTCGAACCAATTTTGCAGTTTGTTACAGGCATCCTGATCGAGGACATCGACGTTCAGTTCTCCCTGCTTCGAGAGACCGGGGAAGGTCAGATTGCTGCTGCCAAGAAATCCAGTTGCAGGATTGTTGGGGTCAGTTCGATGAATCAGATAGAGCTTTGCGTGTAGCGGGTAGCGCAAGAAAAGCTTCACAACGAGCTTCTCGCCTTTAAGCTGTGTACTCAGCCGTCGAAGCCCCGCTTCGTCTACGTTATTCGGTGCCCCCAGCACCAACTGTGACTTGAACTCCTCTGCTGCTCGCTTCTTGAGACGCTGTGCGGACTGTGCATCGAGTTCGGCTGGGATTGTTGCTAGGCTGAATGCCTTGCGAAGTTCGTCTTGTGGCATGAAGGTCATGCCAACGATGAGCCGACAGCATGAGCCATCCCCTCCCTGCCAAGCCCCGATGAACTCGTCAACGAGCTTCCAGCCACGAAGGTTGAAATACCCGACGCAAAAATCTGCCCGCTGTGAAATCTTCAGCGTGTCGGTAAGGGCAGGGTGAAGACTGAGGTCGATATTGTCGAAGATTCTTGGCACCGTAAGTTCCCGAAACTAAAAAACTTACCACTAATGGTCTCTGTTTACTATTCCTCAGTTTGGCGACTCTAGGATCGGCTACTTGACGGCATGGAATCTTTGGGAAAGGGCGGGATTAGTGGCTTCCCAGCAAAACTTTCACGACGCTGAGCCATTCCGAATCGAGTGATTCCCGGCAAACGGGCTTGCCTGCCCGACTGTACCAATAGGCGGCGTTTCCCTGATCTCCTTCTTTGCGATGCAGGTAGGCGTGTACCCACGAGCCCTCCATGCCTTCATCCTGCTGAGCAGATTCGTGTGCTCGCGTCCAATCGCCCTTGGCATCCCACCATAATCCAG
>Ga0066709_100002107_pt1 | contig 14128 bp, 14 predicted proteins | sample GraSoiAngelo_158_FD_79665 | JGI IMG/M metagenome (GOLD analysis project Ga0066709, IMG submission 79665) | Grasslands soil microbial communities from the Angelo Coastal Reserve, California, USA - 14_1009_16_30cm | ecosystem: Environmental > Terrestrial > Soil > Grasslands | place: USA...
ATCAGCGGATAGCTCCAGGTCAGGCCGAGTTGCGGGAACGCTCGCGCCGCCAGGAAGTTGGTGCCGATCGGATTGGTCGCCGGGATCCCGTTGACCGGAAAGAAGCTGCTCAGCAGATCGGGGTTCGACTTGGCGCTCAGATTGTTGACCGAATAGGCGTCGCCGCGCAGGCTCGCGGTGAATTTGTACTGCCCGCCGATCCCGTCGCGGAAATTCTTGTCCCATTCGCTGCCGAGCGACAGGCGCCGCGTCTGCGTGCCGACCTCGCGGACGATGTTGAGCAAATTGGCGTTAAGCTTCCACCTGCCGCCCCAGACATCAGGCTCGCTGACCCAGCTGCGGTTGGCAACCGGCAATACGATGGGCTGGGTCGATTCGCCGAGCCCCGGCACTAAAGGCTGAAAGGCATAGGCGTTGATATCGGTCGAAGCGCGCGGCTCGAAGCCTTCCAGGTAGGCGCGGCTGATCATTGCATTGAGCAATGGCAAGCCGAACCCGAAACGCAACAGGTAGGTCTGATCGGAGACGCGCTGGAGCGCGAAGCCTGTCCGATAGGTCTCGTCGAGATCCCAAACGCCTCCAGCGTTGATATGGCCGCGCCATTCGTGGGCGGTACTGGTTTGTCCGTTCTCCCCGACATTGCTGTAATTGACGCTGCCTATCGCATCGAGGACGCCGTTGCCGAACCTTTGGCGGTATTCGGCGGCCAGAACGGGCCCCCCGCGACTGGTCCAGCGCGGCGACAGCGTTAAATCCTTGTCGGGCGCGATGGCCCAAAAATACGGCACCCCGATATGGAATCCGGTGGTGTTAGAATTGCCGAAGCTTGGCATCAAAAACCCGCTGGCGCGTTTGACCCCGGGCTCGGGCTGCGACAGGTACGGCGCGTAGAAGACCGGCCAGCCGTCGATCTCCATGACCACGTCCCGGAACTCGATCAGCTTGTATTCCTTGTCGTCGCTGATCTCGCGCGCCCTCAATTGCCAGGCCGGCGGCGCGCTCGGATTGTCGCGGCACAGGTCGCAGGGCGAATAGACGCCGCGCCGCAGCTCGAATCGATTGCCGTTGATGCGCCGCGCCGTATTGGCGGCGAGGCGCGAGCGGTCGGCGAGCAGCATCCGCACATTCTGCGCGAACGCATTGTTCATCGAATCGCGCAATTCCATGAAATCGGCGAAGGCGATCTCACCGGTCGCCGCCAGCAGGCTGACATGGCCCGAGGCCGTGACCGTGTCGGTGCGCTGGTTGTAGCTGACCGTGTCGGCCAGCAGGATTTCGCCGCCCTGCGAGATCTCGACATGGCCTTTGGCGACGGTGAGGCCGAGCTGCTCGTCGTATTGCACCTCGTCGGCTTGGAACACAACCGGCGCGTTGCGGTCCTGCCGGTGGCCGCCGACCGCGAGCTGCGCCAATGCCGGGTTAGCAGCGCACAGCAAGTTGAGGACTACGACAATCAGGGAGAGCCCTGCGCGCATCATCGCCATCGGCCGTATTGCAGGCTTGCGGGAACCTGTCATCCGTCGCGTTCAGTCCTGGGAAACTCTGAAGGGCTCGCCTCAACCTATCCGGAAATATCCTTTGTCGGTCGTGTCAAGTCGAAAGCCCCGCTCATCCGTCTTCAAGATGCAGCAGCATCGATGCGCCGAAGATCATGCTTACCCCGGTCGGGGTCCATGCGGCCAGGAGAACCGGGATCTTCGACGCGAGACCGAGCGCGAAGACGATGTCGGACAGGAAATACAACAGGAACCCGGCACCGACACCGCTGACGATCATCAGCGTCGCGCCGCCGCGACGCTGCATCCGCAGGCTGAAGGTTGCCGCCACCAGCACCATTGCGCAAAACAGGAAGGGCCGCGCCAGCAGTACGTTGAAATGCAGGCGGTGGCGGTCGGCCGAAAACCCAGACTGCTCGAGCAGCGAAATAAAACCGGGCAAATCCCAGAACGACATCGTGTCCGGCGAGGCCAGGCTTTCCTCAATCTTGCCAGTGGTCAGCTTGGTCGGGAGGCGCAGCTCACTGAAAGGCTCGGGTGCCTCGTTCGGGCGAAATCGCTGACCCTCTTCGACCAGCCAGAACCCGTTTTCGAGTCGCGCCGACTTCGCCTCGATGCGCGAGGCGAACGCCATCAGCCGGTCAATGAAAAACACCGTGACCCTGTCCAGCAGCAATTCGGGCGCCGCTCGTCTCTCGCCATGGATCAGGATCTGGCCCTCGGCCGCGTCGCTCTGCCGCAGCCATAAGCCGCGCTGCGACAATGTCATCGGATCGGCGGCTTGGCGCAGGATGCGATTATCGAGCTTCTCGAAGCGCGCCTCCATCGTCGAGGCGATCGGGTTGAACACCGTGACGGCGACGACCCCGACAACGAGCGCGACCAGCACGGCCGGCATCAGGAATTGCCAGACCGAAACGCCAGCGGCGCGTGCCACGACCAGCTCGTTGCTGCGGGTCAAGCGCCAGAATGCCAGCATCGTGCCGAACAGGATCGCGAACGGCATGATCTCCTGCGCGGTATGCGGCATCTTGAGTGCCGCCATTTCCAGCAGGATCCCCCAATTGGCCTGGGCCCGCCCGCCGCCGCGGCGCAGCAGCTCAAGATAGTCGAGCAGGAAGGTCACTGCGACCATCGTGCCGAACACGCCGGCAAACCACCCGAAGAACTGGCGGGCGATGTAGGCCGAGAGGATCCGCGCGAGCTGCACCGCCAGTCCCCCTGCCGCTCCTCTGGCCCCTGACGGCCAGACCGCTAGCGAACCGTTGCCGGCCGCCAGACGCCGAGCCTGATCCCGCCGAACAGCAGGATTCCAAACCCGAGCGCCAACGGCAAGAGATCGATGAAATAGATCAGCGGGATCGCGGCATAATTGCTCGCCGCCAAATTCTTGACCCCGAGATCGGTCGACTGGAACAGCAGCGCGAACAGCACTGCCAGCAATACCCGCTGCGGCTGGCCGCGGCGGTTGAATTCGCCGGGCAACAGACAGGCGAGCGGGATGATCACGAAACTGAACACCGAGAGCGGGACGGTCAGGCGCGTGTTCGCCTCGACGATAAAACTGCGGTAGGTGGCCGGGTCGAGGTTCGCCGGCGGGAAGAACAATTCGTCCAGGAAACGCTCCTGCGCCTCGCGGAACCGCACGACCGGCGCATCGCGCAACGTGGCGAGGTCGAGCGTGTAGCTGTCAAAGGTCAGCACCGAGAGCTTGCCGGTCGCGCGGTCGAAGCGTTGCCGGTTGCCGTTGACCAGGATAATGCGCGAGCCATCCTTGGCATCGGCGAAAGCGCCGCGCTCGGCGAACAGCGCCACCGGCTGCTGCGGGTCGCGGTCGTCGTTGATCAGGACCCCCATTATCTCGCCGCGCTCGTTGCGGCTGCCGATATAGATCGTCAGCTTGTCCGAGATGTTGGTGAAGCTCCCTTCCTGCAGCAGGCTGGAGACGAAGCGGTTGCGGATCTCGAATTGCAGATCCTTGAACTCGCGGTTCGAGGCCGGCAGGAAATAGGCCGACAGGCTCATCAGCACGACAAAGCCGATGCCGGCGAGGAACATCACCGGCCTCGCCAGGGCGAGCGGGCTCAGACCGGCGGAACGCATGACGACGAGCTCGCTCTCCGCGGTCAGTCGGTTGAAGATGAACAGGACCGCGATAAACGCCCCGATCGGCAGCACGATGTCGAAGAAACGCGGCAGGATCAGCAGCGCGAGATAGAGGAACACCTCAGCCGACAGGCCGCGGTTGACGATCAGATCGACCAGCCGCAGTGACTGGGCGAGCCACACCGCCGCGCTGAGCGCCGCGGTGACGAACAACATCACGCTGAGGCATTGCCGCAATATGTAGCGGTCGAGACTGGTCATCGGCCGCCGATCATAAGGGCCTGCACCCGGCCGGGCCATAGCATTGCCGCCGCATCCAGCGCTCACGCGATCAGCGGCATTGACTCGGGCCGTCGCTCTCGTCTATCGCGCCCCGAGGCATCAGCGCTCCTTAAGGGACTCCCATGGACATCCGGTTCGCCGAATTTTCGCTGCCCCAATCCGGCGCCGTGGTGGTCGGCGTGTGGGAGGAGCGGGTGCTGACGGCGTCGGCCCGGCGCCTCGATGAGGCGACCGGCGGCGCCGTCGCGCGTGCCGTGGCGGCCGCTGCCCGCTTTCACGGCAAGAAGAACGAGCTCGTGCCGGTGATCGGACCGCCCGGCCTGCCGCTCTCCCGCATCGTGCTGGCCGGGCTCGGCAAGCCCGAGGCGGTCGATGCGCGCCTGTTGGAGGATCTCGGCGGCAACCTCGCGGCGCATCTCAACGGCGCCGGCGAGACCGAGGCCAGTTTCGCGATCGATCTCGGCGACAGCGCGCCGGTCAAACCGGCTGAGGCCGCCGCCCGCCTCGCCTTCGGCGCGGCGTTGCGCGCCTACCGCTTCGACAAATACCGCACCAAGCAAAAGCCCGAGCAAAAGCCCTCGCTCGCCGCCATTACGGTCGCGACCGCGGCGCCCGATCAGGCCAAGAAGGCCTATCGCGCACTCGGCGCCGCCGCCGATTCGGTCGCCTTTACCCGCGACCTGGTGTCCGAGCCGGCCAACGAGCTCTATCCGGAAAGCATGGCGGAGCGCACGGCCGCGCTCGCCGGCCCCGACCTCCCCGGTCTGACGGTCGAGATCCTCGACGAGAACCGTATGCGCGAGCTCGGCATGGGCGCCTTGCTTGCGGTCGGCCAGGGCAGCGTCCGGCCGCCGCGTGTCGTCGTCATGGAATACCGCGGCACCGGCGCCGAAATCGCGCCGCTCGGCTTTATCGGCAAAGGCGTCACCTTCGACACCGGCGGCATCTCGATCAAGCCGGCCGGCGGCATGGCCGACATGAAGTGGGACATGGCCGGGGCTGGTGTCGTGATCGGGCTGATGCGCCTCCTCGCCGTCCGCAAGGCGCGGGTCAACGCCGTCGGCATTGTCGGCCTCGTCGAAAACATGCCGTCGGGCAACGCGCAGCGCCCCGGCGACATTGTCCGGTCGATGTCCGGACAGACGATCGAGGTCCTGAACACCGACGCCGAGGGCCGTCTCGTCCTCGCCGATGTGCTGTGGTACTGCCAGGATCGCTTCAAGCCGAAATTGATGATCGATCTCGCGACCTTGACCGGCGCGGTCATCGTCGCGCTCGGCCACGAGAACGCTGGTCTCTTCGCCAATAATGATGAGCTCGCCGACCGCTTGATCGCCGCCGGCAAGGCAGTCGGCGAGCCGGTCTGGCGGCTGCCGCTCGGCGACAGCTACGACCGCGCGATCAACAGCGACGTGGCCGACGTCAAGAACATCGCCGGCGATCGCGGCGCCGGCAGCATCATCGGCGCCCAGTTCGTGCAGCGCTTCGTGAACAATGTGCCGTGGGCGCATCTTGACATCGCCGGGGTCGCCTGGTCGAAAAAGGACGCGCCGACCGTCCCAAAGGGCGCCACCGCGTTTGGCGTCCGCCTGCTCGACCGCTTCGTCGCGGATTATTACGAGACGGAGTAACCGGCTCTCGGCACTTGGTTGCGCCGCGTTTGGAGGTTCCGCCGATGACGAAAGGCTCGACCGTTTCGTACGACACGGACGGTCCGGTCGCCGTCATCACGATCGAACGCCCGGCGGTGCGCAATGCCGTCAATCACGCCACGGCTCAGGCGCTGGCCGCCGCCTTTCGGCGCTTTGACAGCGACACGTCGAGCTCGGTCGCGATCCTGACCGGCCGGGGCGGCGCCTTTTGCGCCGGCTTCGACCTGAAGGAAACCGCCGCCGGCCGCCGCGGTCACCGTGTCGAGGGCGGCGACGGGCCGATGGGACCGACTCGGCTCAAATTGTCGAAGCCGGTGATTGCCGCGATCGAAGGCCCCGCCGTGGCCGGCGGCCTCGAGCTCGCGCTGTGGTGCGATCTCAGGGTGGCGGCGCGCGACGCCATCTTCGGCGTCTATTGCCGCCGCTTCGGGGTTCCGCTGATGGATCTCGGCACGATCCGGCTGCCGCGGCTGATCGGCCACAGCCGCGCCATGGACCTGATTTTGACCGGCCGCGGCATCTCCGGCGAAGAGGCCGAACGCATCGGTCTCGTCAATCGTGTCGTGGCGCCTGGGGAGGCGCTGGCCGCCGCGAAGCAATTGGCGCATGAGCTGGCGCGGCTGCCGCAGATGGCGTTGCGCAGCGACCGACTCTCGGCGATCGAGCAATGGGGGCTCGGCTGGGACGAGGCGGTGCTGAACGAATTCCGGCATGGCATTGCCACCGTCGAGAGCGGCGAGACCGAAGCCGGCGCGCGGCGTTTCGCGGCCGGCGCCGGTCGCCACGGCAATCCGATCCACGAATAGCGCGATGGCCGAAATCGGCTTCTACCATCTGCTGTCGATGCCGCTCGAGCGCGCGCTGCCGCGCCTGTTGGAGCGGGCGCGCTCGCAGGGGCATCGCATCGTGATCCGCGCCGCGTCATCCGAGCGCGTCGAGCATTTGAATGCGCTGTTGTGGACCTATGACGACACCAGCTTTCTGCCGCACGGCTCGGCCCGCGACGGTACCCCGGCGAGCCAGCCGATCTGGCTCAGCGATCAGGCGGAAAACCCGAACGACGCCTCGATGCTGATCCTGGTGGATGGCGTCGATGCCGATGATCTCGGTGCCTTCACCCGCTGCGCCGATCTGTTCGACGGCAACGATCCCATGGCGGTCGAGGCGGCGCGCCAGCGCTGGCGTCAGGCCCAAGCCGCCGGCCATACTCTGACCTATTGGCAGCAGACCGAGGCGGGCTGGGAAAAGAAGACCTGACGCTTCAGGCCGCCGCATTGCCGGCACCCGGATCGCTCGCTATAACCCGCGCCTCCCGAGACCGAGAGTGCCCCCATGGCCATCGAACGCACGCTGTCGATCATCAAGCCGGACGCGACCCGGCGCAACCTGACCGGCGCCATCAACGACCGGTTCGAGCGCCAGGGCCTCCGCATCGTCGCGCAAAAGCGGCTGCAGCTCTCGCAGGACGTGGCGGAGCGGTTCTACGCAGTGCATGCCCAGCGGCCGTTCTACCGCAGCCTGGTGGATTTCATGATCTCGGGCCCGGTCGTCGTGCAGGTGCTGGAGGGCGAGAACGCGGTCGCCAAGAACCGCGACGTGATGGGCGCGACCGACCCGGCAAAGGCCGCTGCCGGCACAATCCGCAAGGATTTCGCCGAGTCGATCGAGGCTAATTCGGTGCACGGCTCGGACTCGCCGGAAAACGCCGCGCAGGAGATCGCCTTCTTCTTTTCAGAGGTCGAAATCTGCCCCTGACGAAGGTCGCCGCTTATTTCATCAGTTGGAGATCGACGCCGCGGCCGTGCAGCTCGGCGAGATAGGCGTCGACGGTGCCGATCTGGGTTTCCAGCTGCATCCGAACCGGCACGACGACACCTCCGGGAAGCAGCGGCGCGTACCAGAATGTACCTTGCTTGGCGCCTTCACTCTGCTCCTGATCCGCGATCCCGCGATCATGGCGGGCCATTCGGCAGGCAATCGCCGTGCCCTCCAAGCTCTGCCCGCCCTCCGGCGATAGCGTCCGCTTTCCGGCATCCGCAAAAACCAGATCGTAGCGGTACCGGCCATCGAACACCGGGACCGTAAGGTCACAGGTTCCTTTGGCGGCGAGCTGGCGTTCGAGCCGGAAGTAGGCGGTCAGATTATCGACCGTGCCTCGTGCCGCCGCGGTCGAAGTCGCATCGAAGGCAACTGGAGTAGAGCTGCCCTCGAGGCTGCCGTCGCGTCGGTAATCGACCTGGTCGTGCCGTTCGACGCCGTTGCGCCGCGTCTCGCTGCGGAACAACTCCGGCTGTGCCGAAGCCGGGGTAAGCCGCCCCACCGCCATTGCCCGAGTGGATTGGTCAACCACGAGGCCGGCAACGCCGGTTGTCGCGTAATGGGCATTGATGGCGTACCGATCGCCAATCTCCTCGACGGAGGTGTTCAGCGTCAGTACGTGAAGACCGATCAGGCCGTAGACTTCGACGCGCATGGCAACTCGGTCGCCGGCGGATGCCGGCGTTGTGATCAGCCCGAGTGCGCATAGAAGCGCGAAGCCGAATGTGCGGGGGGTAGCACTGGATGCTGGATCCATCAGCCAATCCCTCACCCGACGCGTGGATCCCAGGGGGATTTACACAAAGTCGCTCTTTTTCGCCGCTTCGGCAACGCAATAGTTGCGCGCCCCCGCTGCAGATCACGAAATTGCCTTGAAATTTCGGCCGGCGGTGGCGCCTAAATCGTCATCCCGGCGGAGGCCGGGATCCACGCTTCAACCGTCTCCGGCGCGGATAGGTAGATCCCGGCCTTCGCCGGGATGACCAGTTTCGTGCGGGAGTAGAACCTACTGCGGGGGAATTGCCGCGGGTCCGGTGCGCTAAACGGCGTCAGATCAGGAAGATCGCCATCCCGGCCAGGATCAGCACGATGACCAGCAGCGAGATCTTGATGAACCAGGTAAACCCGATCCAGGTCCGGCGATGCCGTTCGAGTTCTGGATCTACCGCCGTCATCGCCGCCTCGCTCTTCGGGAAATCTCCGCGCGAGGTATAGCCTAACCGCCGTCCGAGGCAAGCGCCCCGAACTGGTCAAGCGACCGGGTTCAGCGCCGCGATGTCGGGCGCGGTCCCGCCCGCGACGGTCACCCGGTTGCCCTCGATCCGCAGCCGCCCCTCGGCATAGAGCCGCACCGCCAGCGGATAGAGCCGGTGCTCGGCCGCCAGGATGCGGGCGGCGAGGCCTTCCTCGTCGTCATCGTCCTGCACCGGCACGATTGCCTGCGCGATGATCGGGCCGGTATCGACCTCGGCCCGCACGAAATGCACCGTGCAACCGGAAAACCGCACCCCCGCCGCCAGCGCCTGCCGCTGCGGATGCAGGCCGGGGAAGGCCGGCAATAAAGAGGGGTGAATATTGACCATCCGGTCACGCCAAGCCTCGACCAAGCCGGTGTCGAGGAGTCGCATGAAGCCGGCGAGCGCAACCAGCTCGACGCGATATTGCCGCAGCGCCGCATCGACGGCCGCGGCGAAGGCACCGCGGTCGCGCTCGGCGATGACCTGGTGCGGGATTCCGGCCTGCGCCGCGCGCTGCAGCCCCTGCGCCTCGGGCCGGTTGCTGATCACGAGGACGACCTCAGCCGGGTAGGCCGGATTCGCCGCGGCTTCGATCAGCGCCTGCAGGTTCGAGCCGCGCCCCGAGATCAGCACGCCAATCCTGAGCCTGGCCACCAGAGCGCCTCCGCGTTCGGCCGGGAGGCGGGTGTTCCGGGGCCCGGCTGTCGATGGCGTCGCCGCGCAAACTGCGTTATGACCATTTCGCGGCCGCGGCGCCGCGACGATACGGGATCGGGGCCCGTTTGCAATGAGCTTTACGATGAGCTGGCGATGGGTTTGCCGCTGAGGCGGGTGGTCGCCGCGCTCTCTCTGTTGCTGCTCGCCGCGGTGGCTCCGGCGCGGGCAGCGGAAGACGACCCCTACTCGGTCACGATCGGCGTCGACGCCACCAGCGACACGATCGGCAAGGCGCGCGACATGGCCCGCAACGACGGCCAGCGGAAGGCGCTGGCGGCGCTGGTCGAGCGCCTGTCCGGCGCGAAAGGCGCGGCCAAACTGCCGAAGCTCGACGACAAGGGGCTGACCGATCTGGTCGCAAGCTTCGAGGTCGCGAACGAACGCATGTCGACGGTGCGCTATGTCGCCGATGTCACCTATCACTTCCGCCCGGCGGAAGTGCAGGCAGTGTTGCAAAAAGCCGGGATCGGCCTGGCAGCCGAAGGCGGCGCCACCGGCAAATCCATGATCGTGCTTCCGGTCTATCAATCCAGCGCGACGTCTGTCTTATGGGACGATCCCAACCCGTGGCGCGACGCGTGGGCGCAGCAGCAATCGCCGACATCGGGCGCGGCGCGCTTCCGGGTGCCGCTCGGGGATGCCGGCGATGTCGCCGCCATCGACGCCGCCAAGGCGCGCGCCGGAAATGCCGCGGCGCTCGCCAAGATCGCCCAGCAGAATGGCGGCGATGAGGTGATCGTCGCTGTTGCGGTGCCGCGCGCTGCCTCCGGCGGTCCGACCGGCAGCCCGGCCGGGCTCCCGGCGGGACTTGACGTCACGGTACGGCGCTATCGGGCCGGCCAGCCGGTCGATGATCATTCCGACACGGTAACCGCTAACCCCGGCGAGCGCCGCGAGCAGCTTTTTCGGCGCGCCGTGGGCGTCATCGCCGGCGATATCGAGAGCGGCTGGAAGAAAGCCGCGCTCCCGGGTTACGATCAGCAGGGGAGCCTGACTGCCGCCTTGTCGATCACCGGCCTCGACGATTGGGTGCGAGTGCGCGAGCGCCTCGCCGCCCTGCCGGCGATCCGCAAAGTCGGCTTGGTGGCTCTGTCGCTGCAGGAGGCAACGATCGAGATCGAATATCTCGGGAGCGTCGATCAGCTGAAGGCCAGCCTGGCTGAGGCAAAGCTCGACCTCATCCGCGGCGATCCGCAGGGCATGTCTCCCCAGGGCATATCTCCCCAGGGCATGCCGCCCCAAGGCGTGCCACAATGGCGGCTCGCGCGCTCCGGCGCGCCGGCCACTCAGTAGAGCAGGCTGGACGCCGCCAGCGATGGTCCCCGAGATGCCCGATGGGCCGACGGTGCGGGTGATCCCGCGACAGGCGGGCTGGACCCGGCTGGAGTTCAACCTGCCCAATCTGATCACGCTGGCGCGGCTGCTCTGCGTACCCTTGGCGATCTGGCTGATCCTTGAGGCGCGCTACGGTCTGGCCTTCTGGGTCTTTGTCGCGGCCGGTGTTTCGGACGCGCTCGACGGCTATATCGCCAAGCGGTTCGATCAGCGCACCCCGCTCGGTGCCTTGCTCGATCCGATCGCCGACAAGGCGCTGCTGGCCGGCGTCTATATCACGCTGGGTCTGGCCGACCAGCTGCCGCATTGGCTGGTCATTCTCGTCGTATTGCGCGACCTGTTGATCATCGGCGGCTATCTATTGATCCAGGGCTCGACCGGCGCTCGGCCGCTCGGGCCGTTGTTCATCAGCAAGATCAATACGCTGGTGCAGATTGCGCTGATCGGCTTCGTCCTCGCCCGGCTTGGCCTCGGTTTCGAAGCGGGCTGGATGACGGCGCTGCTGATCGCCGCCGCCGCCGTCACGACGGTGCTGTCCGGCCTGTCCTATCTGGCGCGCTGCACGCGGCTTCTGATGGAGTCGAAACGGGCGTGGTGAGTGCGCGTGCCTATCGGCTGTTGTTCTGGCTCGGCCTGCTGCTGCTCGTTATCGTGGCGCTCGGCCTGGTGCAGAGTATCCTGCTGCCGTTCGTGACCGGCTTCGTCATCGCCTATGTGCTGGCGCCGGTCGTGGCTTGGTTCGAGCGGCGCGGAGTCCCGCGCAGCCTCGGCAGTCTCCTCGTCCTGATCCTGTTTCTGGTCGGCTTTGCCGGCATCCTCGTCGTGCTGGTGCCGTTGATCCAGGGCCAGATCGTCGAGCTGATCACCCGCGTACCGAACCTCGTCCGTGCGCTGCAGGATCTCCTCGGCAAGCTGATCCTGGTGCTGCAAGAGCATGTGCCGGCCGAGGACGTCGGCAAATTGCGCGACATGGTCGGCTCCAAGCTCGGCGAGGCGGTGACCTGGATCGCCGGGCTGGTGCAGGGCATGATCACCAGCAGCATCGCGATCCTCAACATCGTCTCGCTGGTCATCGTGACGCCGATCGTCACGTTCTTTTTGCTGCGCGACTGGGATTCGATGGTGGCGCAGATCGATTCCTACCTGCCGCGCCAGTCGCTCGACACGATCCGCGGCCAGGCCCGGATCGTCAGCGACACGCTGGTCGGCTTCATCCACGGCCAGGCGCTGGTTTGCCTGTTTCTGGCGATCTATTACGGCACCGCGCTGACGGCGGCAGGCCTCGGATCGGGCCTGGCGCTCGGTTTGCTGATCGGCGTCTTGGCGATCATCCCGGTGCTCGGCGCGGCGACCGGCTTCATCCTGGCGATCAGCTTCGCCGCGCTGCAATACGGTACCTGGACCGAGATCATCGTGGTGGTCGGCATCTTCGCGTTCGGCCAGCTGATCGAGGCCAATGTTCTGACGCCGAAGCTGGTCGGCGACCGCATCCATCTGCATCCGGTCTGGGTCATCTTCGCGCTGTTCGCCGGCGGCACCCTGTTCGGTTTTGTCGGCGTGCTGCTGGCCGTGCCCGCCGCCGCGGTGATCGGCGTCCTGATCCGCTTCGCGCTGGCCCGCTACCGCGGCAGCAGCCTTTACGATGCGCGGGAGCGCGAACCCCCCAGCCGCGAACCGCCGAGCCGGGTCGCCCCCTTCAGATGAGCCATCCGATGAGGCAGCTGGCGATCGATCTGCCGTATCGCGAGGCTCTCGGACGCGCCGATTTTCTGGTCTCCGACTGCAACCGTGCGGCGATGGGCTGGATCGAAGGCTGGCCCGACTGGCCAGAGCGTCGGCTCGTGCTGTACGGACCGGAGGGCAGCGGCAAGAGCCATCTCGGCCGATTGTGGTGCGCGGCGAGTGGCGCCCGCCTCGTGGCCGGCGCGTCGTTGGCACCGCACGAGCCGCTTCTCGGGAACGGCGCCGTGCCGCCCGGAATCGCCGTCGACGACGCCGAGGCGGCATCCGAGATCGCGCTGTTGCATCTCTACAATTCCTGCGCCGAGGCCGGTATCGGGCTGCTCGTGGTCAGCCGTCAGGCGCCGGCTTCCTGGCCGGTCGCGCTGTCCGATCTCGCCTCGCGCCTGCGCGCCATGCCAGGGGTCGGCATCGAACCGCCCGACGATGCGCTGCTCGGCGCCGTCCTGGTCAAGCATTTCGCGGACCGGCAGCTGCGCGTCATGCCTTCGGTGGTCGGCTATCTGGTGCCGCGCATGGAGCGGTCGTTCGCGATGGCCGCGGCCCTTGCCGGCCGCCTCGATGAGCTGGCGCTCGCCGCCGGCCGCCCGATCGGCCTCCCGCTCGCCCGCCGCGCCCTCGCCGAGCTCGACGCTTAGGTCAGGCGCCAACGGGACTTTAATATTCGGCGCCTAGCCGCGCCAAGCAAGGCCGCCGGTATCGAGAGGAGGATTAGGCCGGAGCCGAGAGCGCGCCGGCAGCGATGCCGTTACCAGCTCGCGGACTAATCTTTGTCGCCCAGCGATTTTGGCGTGACGTAGTCGACCAGCCGGTGGCGCGAGCGGCCGATCGCCGACCAGGGCGCGTCGATGGCAAAGCTGGCGCGGGCGGTGGTCGGGAACTTGCCCGCGGCCAATGCCCGAAAGTAAGGCGAGTCTGGAGCGGCCAACGCGATCGCCAGCTCGTGCAGCCCGGGATTGTGGCCGACCACCAGCACCGCGCGATCCGCCTCGTCGAGCGTCATCAGCCGCTTCAGCAAGGCGGCGGGCCCAGAGAGATAAAGCCCGTCCTCAAACAGGATTCTCGGTCGCGGCGCCAAACCCGCCAAGGCCAGCTCGGCGGTCTCGCGGGTACGCAGCGCGCTCGAGCACAGCACGAGATCGACGGCACCGAGCGCCGCCGGCAGTGTCTCGCCAATTATTCGCGCGTCGTCGCGGCCGCTGCGGCTCAGCCGCCGTTCGCGGTCCTCGCCGGCATCGTCGCGGCGCGCTTTGGCATGCCGCAGCAAATGCAGCCGATGCATCGCCTTCCGACCGCTCCTCCCGGGAGCTGCTGATACGCCGCTAGTACATCTCCGGCGTGATGACGTTCTGCGGCTGATTGGTCAACAGCGCGGCGCGCATCGTCTCCGCCGATTTGCGGCGCGTATCCTCCCAGGATTGCGGCGTCAGCCAGGCCGAATGCGGCGTGATGACGAGCCGGCCTTCGAGCCATGGCTCGCGCGCCCGGTAGGCGCGCAGCAATTTCGGGATCGGCTCGACCGGCGGCTCGACCGGCAATACATCGAGCCCAGCGGCGGCGATGTGCTCGTCGCGCAAGGCGTCGTAAAGCGCATCGAGGTCGATGATCGCGCCGCGCGCGTCATTGACCACGACCGCCCCCTCCGGCAGCAGCGCCAGCTGCTCGCGGCCGACGAGGCCACGCGTCTCCGGGGTCAAGGGCGCATGGATCGACAAAGTGTTGGCCTGGCGCAGCAGGTCTTCGA
>Ga0066709_100002108_pt1 | contig 14125 bp, 15 predicted proteins | sample GraSoiAngelo_158_FD_79665 | JGI IMG/M metagenome (GOLD analysis project Ga0066709, IMG submission 79665) | Grasslands soil microbial communities from the Angelo Coastal Reserve, California, USA - 14_1009_16_30cm | ecosystem: Environmental > Terrestrial > Soil > Grasslands | place: USA...
ATGATCGGGCTTGCAACGATGCGGCCCTCGCTCGACGTGCCTTCGCCGGCACTGGCGGCCCAGGCGCGCGACAGCGTGGCGCCGGCGGAAAGATTTCCGAAGGAATTGGTGGCCTGGCCGCCCGGCTGCGCCCAGCTGGAATTGGTTTCGGCCGTCGGGATGACGATGGGCTCGCTCGACGCCTCGCTCGGGGCGGTGGTGGAATCACCAGGCGATAACACGCTTTCGCGCTTGCCGGGAAGGACTACGTCCTTTTCGCCAGTCACACCCTCGAGCAGTTTCGATGCCGAACTGCAACCGGTAAGAAACAATGCCGTTGCCAGAAGCGGCCAAAGCCGAATGGTTCGCATAGTCAGCCTTCATTCATTTCCGTGATCCTATTTTTCAGGATCAGCTTTACTTCTTGACGCTCATCAGGGGCGTCAGCACCTCAAGCAGCGCCTGGGCACGCGCACGCAACTCCTGCGCCACGCCTTGATCCGCGACGATCGCGTTAAGGTACCGGTCAGCCATAGCGTAATCACCGGTACGATAGGCGGAAAGCGCGAAAATCTCACGGGCGGGACCGCGCCATGGGCTCTGTTCATTGTCGAATGCGCCCAGACGGCTAATTAGTTCAGCCGGGGCCAGCTTGTCCACCAGGGCATAACCGGCCCGCAGGCGTGCCAGATCGCGGATGGAGGACTCATTGTTCTGATCATTGGCCAGCGCGTCATAGACTGCGACAGCTTCGTCGGTCTTGCCGGCCGCGGTCAGTGCCTCGGCACGACGCAAATCGGCAAGCTTGCCATAGCCCTTGTGCTGGATGGCGGCAAAGGCGGCATTGGCATCCGCCGTCTTGCCCTCCTCGAGCATCTTGACCGCATCGCTGAAGACGCGTGCTGCCGTCTCAGACTGGGTCAGCTGCCAATATTGCCAGCCCTTGAAGCCGGCGACGAGGAGCACCATGACAACGGCCAACGCCGTGAAATAATTACCATATTGCTTCCAGAGTTTCTTGAATTGGTCCTGGCGGACTTCCTCGTCCACTTCTCTGAATAGCGATTCATCGCTCACTGAATGGGGCTCCCGAAATGCAAGCCTTTAAGGCTTTGATGAAGCTGCTAATTTAGCCAAGCGGCCAAATCAAGGCAAATCATGGGAGGGGAAGCCCTCCCCATAACCTAGGTCACCTCGAATGAGGTCATGAGGCCGGAATCGACCCGTTCCGCAATGGTGCTTTGAATCCCCCATTTCCCCGGATTGTCGGCCACAAACCCCAGTTTTGCCTGCTTTTCCGGCGGGATCACGATCGTGTCGCGAAAGCCATGTGGCAGGTCATCGATGACCTGCCAGACATGGCCATGGATATGCAGGGGCTGATCGAATTTGGTGCGATTGTCGACGTCGAGGATCACCGTATCGCCCTGAGAGAAAGTCTCCCAGGGTTCGGCGGCGAGACCCGACGTCCCATTGATCGCCCAGGCCATGCCTTTTTCGAGAAGCGCACGCAGATCGAGCTTCTCCCCATTATAGACCGCTCCCGTCATGCCGCCCCTCTCACCGCCTTCCAGAAGGAAAGGCACGCTCCGTGCCTTGGTCATGTCGAGCCTCGTCGAAATGGGATTGGCCGGCAGGGCGAAATTGTCAGGGAGTGCCGTTTGCGTGGGAGGTCCCTTGCGATCAAGATAAGCGGCTTCAATGACATCTTCGAACAGATTGATGGCGAGGGTCAGGCTCTCCTCGCCCTCCTCGACCAGAAGGTCGCTTCTTTGTCCAGGCGCCAGGATCAGGCCTGAGGCCCCGATTTGGCGCGGCTGGATCGGCTGTCCGTCCTCAGCGATGATCAAGGGATCGGCGCCTTTGACCAGGATCGACATGGTGCGGACATTGGCGGCATTGAGAATGCGCAGGCGAACGAGCCCCGTCGGGATATCGCTCTTCGGGCGATATCGGCCATTAACGGTGAACCAGTTGCCGAGGCGGCCTTGCGCGATGGCGTCTTCCAGACTGCCGAAAGTGGCGTCGATCCGACCGTCATCGGTCAGCCGCCAGTCGTCGAAGACGAGTGGCACGTCGGTGAACTTCTCGGGAAGTTCCTTTTCCTCGGCCAGCACCAGCGCATAGAGGCCCATTTCGCGCTGCCGCGATACATCGGCGACCGGCGACAGCCAGAAAGTTCCCGCATCGGGCGGCGTGAAAGAGCAATCGAATGCATTTTCGATGCCCGGTACCACGCTGATGCTCATCATGTCGGAGGGACCGCGGATCCCATACCAGTGGAGAGCGATGGGACGATCGAGCTCATTGACGAAACGAATCTTCATCTCCTCGCCCTGCCGGGCGTGCAGCACCGGCGGTGGCCATTGACCGGAGAGGCTTTCCACCTTCGTCGCCGGCCGGTCGGTGTCCATCAGCTGTGCTGCAGCCTGGCGCGCCGTCAGGACCGTGAAGCCGTCGCTCGCATCTTGCGCAAAAAGTCGATGAGGCGCTGCAACCAATGCCGCGCTGCCGCCAATGAAACAGCGTCTTGAGAGGATCATCACTCTCCCATTCCGATTCGGACGCCCGTTATAGCAAATTCAGTCCTTGACGTCGTAAGTATTGGCAGGCGCCGGGAAGCTCCGTGTACGGACTTCCATAGCATAGGAACTGATCGCTTTTTCAATGGCCTTGCCGACCTCGCCGAATTCGCGCACGAATTTCGGTACCCTGGGCGACAGGCCCAGCATGTCTTCCATCACGAGGATTTGACCGTCGCATTTGGCCGAAGCGCCGATGCCGATGGTCGGGATGGGAATGGCCGAGGTGATCTTGGCCGCCAGAGGTTCGGCGATCGCTTCGAGGACGACCGAGAAAGCGCCGGCCTCGGCCACGATGCGGGCATCCTCTTCGATCTCCGCCCATTGGTCCCGCTTGCGGCCCTGCGTCTTGAAACCGCCCAGCACGTTGATGGATTGCGGCGTCAACCCAATGTGAGCCATGACCGGAATGCCGCGATCGGTGAGAAATCGGATGGTTTCACCCATCCGGCGGCCGCCTTCGAGCTTGATGGCGCCGCATTGGGTTTCCTTGATGACGCGCGCCGCATTGTGGAAAGCATGCGCCGGGCTCTCCTCATAGGAGCCGAAGGGCATGTCGACGACGACGAGCGAGCGCTTGGCGCCGCGCATCACGGCGCGGCCATGCATAATCATCAGCTCGAGCGGCACCGGCAGGGTCGTTTCGAAACCATGCATCACCATGCCCAGACTGTCGCCGACCAGCAGGAAGTCGACATATTTGTCGGCAATCGCTGCGGTATGGGCGTGATAAGACGTCAAAGCGACAATCGGATCACCCCCCTTGCGGGCCGCGATATCGGGCGCTGAGATGCGCTTTTGGTCTTTATGGACTGACATGGCGGGCAAACCTATCGCGATGGCCTGTGGGGAGCAACCGGCACTTTAGGTTGCGCAGCTGAGTTGCATATTGGACAATCCCGCCGCCGCCCATACCGGCAAGCATGGAAACCATGACGGCGAGATACTGGACCCAGGGCCAGTCCATCCCCATCTATGGGCCGTCACGAAACCAGGAGGACGGATGATGAAATCCTATCGGAAGAGCCCCGAGGCTCTCTCCACCCTCACCCCCGAGCAATACCGGGTCACCCAGAACAACGGCACCGAACGCCCTTTCGCGAATGAATATTGGGATCACAAAGAGCCTGGCCTCTATGTCGATGTGGTCTCGGGCGAACCGCTCTTTACATCACTCGACAAGTTCGACAGCGGGTGCGGATGGCCGAGCTTCACGACACCGGTCGATGCCGACAATGTCATCGAGAACCGCGACCAGAGCCACGGCATGGTCCGGACCGAAGTCCGCTCGGCGCATGGCGACAGCCATCTGGGACATGTCTTTCCCGATGGTCCAAGCGAGAAGGGTGGGCTTCGCTATTGCATCAACTCGGCTTCGCTGCGCTTCATCCCGCTCGATGAGCTGGAAGCCGAAGGCTATGCCGAGTATGCTAAGCTTTTCACGAAGGAAGGAGCAAAAGCATGAGTGCCAAGACCGAACGTGCCGTCCTGGCGGGAGGCTGCTTCTGGGGTATGCAGGATCTGCTGCGCCGTTATCCGGGCGTCATTTCCACCCGGGTCGGATATTCGGGCGGCGATGTCAAGAACGCAACCTATCGCAATCACGGCACGCATGCCGAAGCGATCGAGATCATATTCGATCCTGCCAAGACAAGCTTCCGCACGATTCTGGAATTCTTCTTCCAGATCCACGATCCGACGACACGGAACCGGCAAGGCAATGACATGGGAGCGAGCTATCGCTCGGCGATCTTCTACACCTCCGATGAGCAGCGCAAGGTGGCGGAAGACACGATCGCCGATGTGAATGCATCAGGCCTGTGGCCCGGCAAAGCCGTCACCGAGCTCGTCCCCGTGGGCGATTTCTGGGAAGCGGAGTCCGAGCACCAGGATTATCTGGAGCGCTATCCGAACGGCTATACTTGCCATTTCGTGCGTCCCGACTGGAAACTGCCGAAGCGGTCGAACGCCGCCTGAACACGGTTTCCGGATGCCCGCTTTGCGGGCGTCCGGATATCAACTCGATCAAAGCGAAAGCGTCACCACCGGCACGCCGGTAAAGAGCGGATGCAGCTGCGCGAAGACGCCATAAAGGGCGACCCCAATGAGGATCGATATCACGTCATGGCCCTGGCGGATGATGGGCTGTGGACGGATGCCATTGGCGAAGCCGAGGGAGAGATGCGCCAGCGCATAGATCAGCATGCCGCCAAAGAGAATGAGGCTTGCCACATCGCCATTGGAAAAAAGATGGCCGATTGACCAGAAGGCGACGCCGCAGGCCAAAGGAAAGCGCAGTCTTTGGCGCAATGATCCGCGGAACAGGAAAATTCCGAGGCAAAGGAAGGCCACAAGAACCAGAGTGAAGGTGGCGATCCTGCCCCAGGACGGCGCTTCGTAGACAGGCTCGAAGGGCGCCATCCGCCAGCCCAGCACGATCAAGACCAGCGGAATGAGCGACAGCAGGCCGAAGCCGGCGCCATGGAATTTGCCGAAGCTGCGCCGCATGGCTTCCTTGGCCTCGGGGACAGCAAGAGCGAGATGAGAGACGGCGAACAAGGCGACGCCCAAGGCGAGCAGGATCATGCGACGATGGGAAGTTTCAGGACATAGGGATGGAAGCCGAACAGAAAGATCAGATAGAGGATAATGCCGATGATGACGGCCCTCACATCCGATTTGAGCTGCGGCTCATGATGGGGAATCTTGCCGCGCATCGTCGAAAGAATGATGTCGAGCAAGGCGATAGCGAGGATCGAGGCAAACAGGATGACCCCGGGCCGATCGCCATTGGCGAGAAGATGAGCGCATGCCCACAGGCCGAAGCCGATCGACATCGGCTGTTTCAGCCATAGCTTCAGATAACTCTTGCCATGGGACGCCCCGAGGAAAATGAAAGCGAGGAGAACCAGCCCCATCGCGGCATGGCGCGTCCAGGGTGCGGGCGTATAGAGATAATCGCCGGGCTCGAGCGTCCCGCGAGTCGTATAGAAGCCATATATCATCAGGCCGAGGCCGATGAGGGAGACAAGTGAGAACAATCCCTTGAAAGGCCCCTCGCCCAGGCGCTCCCGCAGCCCGTCGCGAGCGCCCGGCAACAACATCGCCAGAAGGTGGACGCCGGCGAAAATGACGATACCGATGAGTAGCAGGGTCATGGATATTGGTCCTATTCTCTAACGGCCATAATAGCGGCAATTCCAGCCCTTGCTGGTCCAGCGTATGAGCAGGGTCGTGGCGTCGAATTGTTCGCGGCACAGTTCATAGGCCTCGCTCCGTGACATTGGCTTGCGGCCCTTCTTACCCTCGCCCAGGCACAGCGCCGTTTCGTTATCCTCGCCGTTCGACACCTTGATGGGATAGCGGCTGTAAAGGGTCGAACAGGCCCAGGCCTGCTCACTGAGTTTGTCATCCTTGCCCGCTCTCGCCTCGCCGGTAAGCCATCCGCCCACTCCTAATCCAAAAGCGATGATCAGGGCTCGAGTAACGGCAAAATGATCAATTCTTGTGCCCCGCCGATTCATGCTCGCAATCTGCCATCAAAACACAGGAAGGTGAAGTGTCTCCAAAGGAAACCATGCTCCGCAGCGAAGAACACATGATTATGAAAGCCAGGATTAGTTCTCTCATCGTGGAATGTACCGAAGGCGCAGAACGAGATTTGCGGAAGCGGATTGATTGCGTCCATGCAGGCTTGAATTGATCCTGCCTGGTGTCCGCTGGTCTTTCGCTCGCGATCTCAGCTCTCTCCCATGCCTTTGTCGACAAGCCCATGCAGGCGTGGTGGCAGAGGAGCGTTCCGCCATTGCTCTTGACTTCGTGTGCGTAAGCGTGGGAATTGGGAAATAGCAGGACTGCTAATGCGCCCCGGCAATCGTCGCGGGGCGCATTTCTTTTAGGCCGCGCGAAACCCGCCATCGAATTCCCTGTTATTCCCTGTTCCAGGCGCACTTTTGCGAGCCAATGCAGTGATATTGCTGGGGTCGAAAAGTTTTCGAGAAAATTCCCTGATATTCCCTGTTATTCCCTGTAAATTCCCTGTTATTGAAACCTCCCGCGACGCATTTCGCTGAACTACTTGATCCCGTTGAGAGATCATTGATTTTTTCACCGGTGAAAAAAGTTCGCCTTCCGTCGGCGCGGAACGGGCGGGCTGACATCGACCAGTACTCTTCTCTGCAACATCACCCCTAACGGCATAACGCATAACGGCATCATATCTCCAGACGATCTGTTGCTTTGCTGGTAAGCGTCCGGCTTCGGGCGCCTTGTTTGGCTGATCGAGATACGATTCAAGTCATGGGCTGGTGACGCCTATTTGCGTCGTAAGAGCTAGTTCCGTTCCTATGTCTGGATATAGCCAAGAAGCCAAGAAGGCCTATGCGGTTGTTGTGGAAACACGCCGCCGGTGGAGCGACGCGGAGCGCAAGCAGATTGTCGAGGAGACGAAAACCGCCTCGATGTCATCGGTGGCGCGTAAGCACGGGGTTGCTCCGAGCCTTGTGTTCCGCTGGCGGCGCGCGGCGGGGTTGGGCAAGAAGAGCGCTGGCAAGGAGGCTTCGGCATTTGTGCCCGTGACGCTGCCGGCGCCGTCTCCTGTTGCAGCCCTTTCTTCACCGATTACTGATGATCTGGGCACAATAGAGATCGAGCTTGCCGGTGGCTGCCGGCTTCGTGTGTCAGGCCCGTTGATGTCGCAACGCTCAAGCAAGTGATCGCGGCTGTGGAGGGGCGATGATCCCAGTTCCTGGCGGTGTTCGTGTGTGGCTGGCAGCCGGGCATACCGACATGCGCAAAGCTCGATGCAGTGCTCTGCGGCCGTCACTGATCTTGAGCGGAACGTTTTGCCGCGAAAGTCTGCTGGATGTGCCAGCCGCTCGCCGTCCAGAGCTCGTTTCGCCAGGTAAATGAATCTTTCTCAATATCGCCAAAGGACCAGCGCATGCGCGGCACCGCGCCTTCAGTCGTCTCGAGCACAACCCGATCATCGATCTGGCGGGCGGTGAAAGTGCCCACCACACCATGCATGGGGCCGATCCAGGTCGATTGCCAGGCCTTGAGCTTGGCGTCGAAGAATCTGAGGCTCGTCCCATATTCATAGAGGTCGCCGCGCGCGGTCCGTTCGGCGCGCGGCGGCACGATCCAGATATCTTGAATAGCGCGGCCTTCGAGTATCCACGAGAAATGCCACTCGCCGCGTTCCCGCCGGCTGAGCCTGCCGGCTTCATCGAACCATGAGACGATAAGATCCCAATCGCCGATGAAAGGCGCGAAGATCCGATGTTCGCCAGGAATGTCCTTATGCGCGGCCTCGCTGATCAAGGACTGGACGAAGAGTGTTGATGAAGAAGATCTGGTCATTTTCGAATCGAGGTTGACAGCCTATTTGCGCGCAACTATGGCGAAACGCGACAGCCGTCTTTCCCTGGCGAGGATGGCAGCGGTTTCAAGAAAGCGCTGCTGCCCAAAAAACACTTCATCGCCTTCGATCTTGCGCAGATCGGTTTCGCGCTTCGCGCGTGCTTCAAGCCAGCCGGCCGCATTCACGGCCATGTTCTGTGTGCGATCCTCGACGCGCTCGACTTCGAAACCGGCCTGCTTCAGCAGCTTTTCGTCGTAGCCTGCGGGCACGAAGACGAAAAGACCGATCGAGGCCCGGATAGTTATTTCCGCATTAGTCATCGGACCCGTCAACATGATGGGATCGGTGAACAACAAACATCCGCCCGGTTTCAGGACGCGGCGCCATTCTTCCAATACATGCGGCCGATCGGGAAGATGATTTATTGCATCGATGCAAGTAATGGCATCGAAGCTCGCATTGGCGAAAGACAACCGCTCAGCAGCATTGCCCTGATAGAATTTGGTGCGCCCCTCATAGCCCAGTTCCCTGGCACTCGCCTTGGCACTGGCAACTGCTTCAGTGTGCAGATCGACGCCCGAGACGTGGCACCCGGTCTTCTGTGCGATGCGTAAAGTCGGCCTTCCAGATCCGCAGGCCAGATCGAGCAATTGACTCGAGCGCGACAAGTGCAACCATTCAAGGAACAAGTCCTGCTCTTCCGCGGCCAGCCATCCTGTCTGGCCAATGTCTTCGCCAAACGCCTCGCGGCGGATATCCGCATAGAGATCGGTCGCGAAATTTCGATAACTGGCGCCGTAGAGATCAACTCTCTTGCCGGATTCGGATGGCCTCATATCCACGCGCCTCCTATGGAGCAATCGGCACGCAGCTGCAGTCCACGACGGGCAAGAGCGCATGCTCCTCGACGGTATTCCGCAACAGCAAAACATGCAACCAAGGCCCGATCGCCGGCGGGCAAGCTTGCGCTCTTCGGCCAAACCGCTATGCTGAAACAACTCGTCTTCATCATTCTCAGAAGCTCATTTCATGCTGGCAAAGTCACGTCAGTGACCGCGATCATGGGTCCGATCATCGCTATCGAGATCGGCAGCGCCATGATCACCGCCGCTTGTGTCGAGGGCGGAGAGATCACCAAGCAGCATCAGGTAACGATGCCGCGCACCGGCCATGGGGGCGATCTCGCAAATGCGATTGCCGATCTCGTCCGCAAGATCATGTCAGCATCTCTCCGGCTTGGCGTCACCACATCCGGTATCGTTGCCAATGGCGGCCTCACATCCTTCAATCCGCAGACCCTGCCGATCGAAAACAACTACCCGATCGCCGCTGCATTGCGACGACGTCTTGGTGTTCATGCCCTGGTGGTCAATGATGCGCAGGCCGCAGCTTTTCACGAGAGCCGGCTGATGAGGAAGGATGCAAACAGCTTCGCCTTCATTACAGTATCGACGGATATCGGTGCCGGCCTTGTCCTCGATGGCCAATTGCAAATCGGGCGCCGCGGTCTTGCGGGTCGCGCAGGTCATATCACTGTAGATTGGGCCGGTCGGCTTTGCGGTTGCGGCCGGCGCGGCTGCGTCGAAACCCTGGCATCCGGCGCGGCGATCGCCCGCCGTGCCAGCGAAATCACCAGTCAGGAGATGAGCACGCCGGCGGTTTTTGCCGCTGCCCATGCCGGCGATGAGCGCTGCATCCAGGTCCTCGAAGATGCCGCCAATGCGCTGGCGGCCATGATCGCCGATCTTGTCGCCGGCCTCGATATCGACCTTGTTCGTCTCGGCGGCAGCGTCGGGATGGTGCCGGGCTTCCTGAACCGCCTACGCATCGCCATGGAACGGCTGCCAGAACCCTATCGCCGTCCCGTGGAGCCGGCGCGCGGGGACGCCAATGCGGTGCTTCTCGGCGTAGCCGCCCTTCTCGATGAAACTTTTCGCTATTAACAATTGCTGCCAGACCTCGGTCACAGATAGCTTTTGTGGAAGTCGCCGCAGCACCTGTTGACGTTAAGGAATTTTCCTCCCTGTTTCCGCTAACCCTTCACCACGCCTTCCGCCAAACCCTTGAAGAAGAGCTTTTGGGCGAAGGTGAAGGCGATAATGCCAGGGGTGACGACCAGGACATAGACGGCGGCGAGCGCCGGCCATGACCACTGGCCAAGGCCGCCCTGGGCGCCGGCGAGCACGACCGGCATAGTGCGCACAATCTGGTCGTTGGTGAGCGTCGAGCACAAGAGGAACTCGCCCCAGGCGGTGACGAAATTGACGATGAAGATGACGACGAGGCCGTTGCGCGCCATCGGCAGGACAATCTCCCACAAAGTGCGCCAGGGCCCGGCGCCATCGACCTTGGCGGCTTCCACGACCTCGTGCGGCACGAGCTGGAAGACGCTGCGCATGATCAATACGCTGATCGCCAGGTTCAGCGTGACATAGGGCAGGATGAGGCCCGAAGTGCTGTTGATGAGGTTGAGATAGTCCTGGATCTCATAGACGCTGATGATCGAAACGACACGCACCGGGAAATAGAGCGAGATCAGAAGCGTCGCCACCACCAGGCCACCGCCCTTGGGCTTCATATGGACGAGCGCATAGCCCGCCAGCACGGCGCAGACGGTGGTGATCAGCACCGTGCCGCTCGTGACATAGATGCTGTTGAGAAGATTGATGGGGAATGTGTCGATCTTGTCGAAGACGTAGCGGTAGTGGGTAAAGTCGAAGCGCCGCGGCCAGAAATCGCTGCGCATCGCGTCGGAACGCGACTTGATCGACATCATGAGCACCCAGACCAGCGGCGCCAGGATGATCAGCATGAAGAAATTGATCACGCCGTGGCGGACTATGGCGCTTCGGTTTTCGCGGAACCATCCCGGCGCCGGCTTTGTGCCGGCGGAACTTTGATGGATGGTCTCAAGCGCGATGGTCATGTCATCTAGCCCTTCGGACGGAAGATACGGATCAGGATGATCATGACAATCATCATCGCGACCGCACCGATCATGCCGATGGCGGCGGCGAAGCCCTGGCGCCATAGGCCAAGCTTGAAGGCCTGGTCATACATGAACATGGTCCAGGTATAGGTCGGCGAATCGCGGTTGAAGCCGCCAAAGATGAGATATTCATCGATCACCGCCATGGCGGTGCCGAAGCGCAGCACCACCAGGATCATCATGATCGGCGCCAGCGCCGGACGCGTGATATGCCAGAAGATCGACCATTCGCTGGCCCCATCGATGCGCGCCGCTTCCGGCAGATCCTTGGGGATCGCCGCAAGCCCGGCGAGGAAGAAGATCGTGTGGTAGCCGAGCCCCCACCACACTTCCATGACCGCAATGGCGGGCAGCGTGAGCGACGTGCCGCCGAGCCACTGGGGCGCGTTCTGCAAGGTGAACAGGCCGAACACATCGACGAGCAGATGGTTTATCGGCCCGACCTGGTAATTGTACATCCATTTCCACAGCACGAAGACGAGCGTGCTCGGGATGACTGCGGGAATCAGCAGCACCACGCGATACAAGGTCGCGAGGCGCGGGTTGCTCACCTTGTCGACGAGAATGGCGAGCAGCAAGGGCAGGATGATCGTTCCGGGCAGGAACATGATCGTGAACATGGTGGCGCGCCACAGGCTCGACCACATCAGCGGATCATTGAGCGCCGCAGCGTAATTATTGAAACCGACGAAATGCGCCGGTTCACTGGAAAGATACTGATAATCGGTGAAGCTGATCCAGAGCACCCGGAAGATTGGGTAGGCCTGATAGCCGACAAAAAACAGGACGGCCGGAAGAAGGAACCACCACGGGCTCATGCCATGGCGCAAGGCCGTCATACGCGCACCCAGTGTGTCGGCATGCCCCACGGGGCGTGTCGCCATTCGGTCAGATACGGTCGTCTCGGCCATGCTTTATGCTAACGGAGTTGAGGCCCACTGCACATCAAAGAAGTGCAATGGAGCAAGCTTGAGGGAACCCGAGGACGTCCCCGGGTTCCCGCGCCCTCTCTTATTGCTTGCCGCGAGCAATTTCGGCCTGAACCGCGTCCACGACCTTCTGCAGTGCCGCCTTCGGATCGGCTTCCTCGCCCTTGAGATAGGTCTCCCAGATGGGCTTGCCGATGACGAATTGCTGCAGCCCGAAGATGTGGTTGGTGATGGCCTTGGCCTTGTCGAGCTGGGCACGAACCAGGGGAACGAAATCGAGCATCCAGTCCGGCTTCTTAGCCTCCCAGGCCGCATAGATGGACTTGTAGGGGGGCAACTGGCCCGGATGGGCGGCCTTGGTGCCGGCAATCGAATCCTGCCAGATCTGCGGCTCGTAGGTCAGCGCCTTGATGTATTCGGCCGCCTTCTCCTTGTTCTTGCCATGTTTGAACAGCGCGCAGCCGGTCGTCCAGAACACCGTCGAGCCTTCGCCATTGGCGAATTTCGGCAACGGACCCATATGCAGAAGCTTGGGATCGTCCCAGTTCTGCGCCATGCGGAGCGGCGCATTGAAGTATTTGTGGTAATAGGCGACGCGCTCAGCGGCGAAAGCCACCTCGTCCGGCGTTCCGTTGACGCCGGCATCGGAGGCACCTTCAAGCAGGATGTCGGGATGCGATACGGCCATGATCTGCTTCATCAGCTTCAAGGCCTCGACCGCGGCATCGCTGGTGAAGTCGAACAGGCCTTCCTTTGTGTAGACCGCAGTGCTCATGCTGTGCGTCATTGGGGCGAGCGAACGCCAGCCATGCGAATCGAAGGTGGCACCAAAGGGTGCTGCGCCCGACGCGACGACCTTCTTGGCATTGGCCAGGTGTTCATCCCAGGTCACCGGAGCTTTATCCGGCAGGCCGGCCTTGGTTGTGAGCCCCGAATGCCAGGCATTGCCGATCACATCGAGGAAGAACGGCCAGCCATAGAGCTTGCCGTCGATCGTGTTTTCCGCGCGGATCGAAGGGATCATGTCGTCGATGACTTCCTTGGGGATGTAATTGTCCCACGGTTCGATGACGTCGGCCGCCTTCATCGCCGACATTTCCACGAACGGCGTCTGGCCGACATAGACGTCCCAGGTGCTTTCCTTTTTCTTGGCTTCCGCGACGAAACGCTCGATGCCGAAGCCTTCGACCGGCGCTATCTGGTAGTTGATGCCGGGGAATTTTTCATTGACCTTCGGGATGCTCGGGTGAAGGTCGATGATCCACTGATAGAAGGTCGGCGTCAGCGGGCGGTCTTGCGCGCGGGCCGATCCAATGCCGTTCTTCGCTGCAGCGCCGATGCCGGCGAGACCGAGGCCGGCCACCATGCTGCGCATCAGGAACTCACGTCTGTCGATGCTTCCCTGCTGCAACAAGCGGGCGAGATTCTGCTGCAGTTTATATTCCTCTTCCTTGCGTATCGTCATTTGCATACTCCCGGGATTTGATCAGTCTTCTTTGGACTTCATTTGGACTTTGTCTGTAGGCGAATGAATTCGCCAGTCAATTTTCCGACCCTGCAAGGGGTTCTGCCGCCGGACATTTGCCGGCCTGGCTCACTGACTCACCGTGCTTTCGTGCCTCCCCTCTAATGTCTCGACAGGGCGGAAAGGCTAGATTATCAGATAAACGCATCATGCCAAGATGCCTCGCGAGGAAGTGGCCGTGAATGTGCTCGATCGTTTCCGCCTGGATGGAAAGCGTCTCTTCGTCACCGGCGGCAGCCGGGGTTTCGGGCGGGCCATCGCGCTCGCGGCGGCAGAAGTGGGCGCCGATATTATCTTAAACGGACGTGATCCTGACGCACTTGCGAAAACCGCCGCCGAGATCCGCGACCACGGGCGCCAGGTCTGGACCTTTCCCGCCGATATCGCCCAACCGAAAATATGCGAGGCCTTGTGCCAGCGCGTCCTCGCGGAAGCCGGCCCCATCGATATCCTGGTCAACAATGTGGGTGGCCGCAATCTCGATGTGGCGATCGAGGATACCGATCTCGACACCTGGCAGCGCTTTGTCGACCTCAATCTGACGCATTGTTTCCTCGCGACCAAGATCATCGGCGGCGCGATGCTGAAGCGGGGCCAAGGGCGCATTATCAATATCGCCTCGATCAGCGGCATGATCGCCAATCGCGGCATCGGCGGCCGCCATTACGAGACAACCAAGGCGGCGCTCATTCACTTCACCCGCGCCGCCGCCGCCGACTGGGCGCCGCGCGGCGTCACCGTCAACGCCATCTGCCCGGG
>Ga0066709_100002110_pt1 | contig 14123 bp, 14 predicted proteins | sample GraSoiAngelo_158_FD_79665 | JGI IMG/M metagenome (GOLD analysis project Ga0066709, IMG submission 79665) | Grasslands soil microbial communities from the Angelo Coastal Reserve, California, USA - 14_1009_16_30cm | ecosystem: Environmental > Terrestrial > Soil > Grasslands | place: USA...
ACCGTGTCGTACGGGCGGTACTTCCAGTGCGGCATCGACATCGGAGCGACGCTAGCCCGCGCGGACGGGTTCTGCAACAGCGGCGCGGAAGGCGGCGACCGTCCGGTCGATGTCCGCGTTGGTCGTCTGCCAGTTCGAGACGGAGAGGCGAATCGCGGCGCGTCCGTCCCACGTCGTGCCGCTCATCCACGCCTCGCCGCTCGCCTGCACCCCAGCGAGTACGGCCGCGGTCTGCTGGTCGGTCTCGAACCGGAAGAGCACCTGGTTCAGGACGACGTCGTTGACGATCTCGGCGCCGAGGCCGGAGAGCTCCGACGCGAACCGTCGTGCGTGCGCACATGCGCGCTCGACCATCTCCGCGATTCCCTGCTGCCCGAGCGAGCGGATCGCCGCGTAGATCGGAAAGCCGCGTGCACGGCGCGAGTGCTCCGGGTTCCAGTTGAGCTGGTCGCGCTTGTCCTCGTCGAAGATGAGGTACTCGGCGCGCGAGCCCATCGCCGCGCGGTGCGCCTCGGGCCGCGCGCAGAAGACGAGGCCGGAGTCGTACGGCACGTTCAGCCATTTGTGGGCGTCGGTGGCCCAGGAGTCGGCGCGCTCGACGCCGCGCGTCAGATGCCGGAGCGACGGGCTCACCGCGGCCCAGAGGCCGAAGGCGCCGTCGACGTGCAGCCACGCGCCCGAGCCTTGCGTCCGGTCGGCGACCGCAGCGACGTCGTCGCACGCGCCCGTGTTCACCTCGCCGACCTGCGCGCAGACGACCGTCGGCCGGTCGTCGAGCTCCAGCGCGTCGACCAGGAGCCGGCCCTGGTCGTCCGCGGGGACGAGCTCGGGCTCGCCCATCCCGAGCAGCCGCAGCGCGCGGTCGAGCGTCCCGTGTCGCTTCGCGCCGGCGACGACGCGGATCCGCGGCGCGCCGTAGAGGCCGTCGTGGGCGAGATCCCAGCCGGCTCCGTGGAGCAGGTGCGAGCGCGCGGCAGCGAGCGCGGTCACGTGCGCCATCTGGCATCCGGTCACGAATCCCACCGACGCCGTCGCGGGGAGTCCGAGCAGCTCGAGCAGCCACGCCCCGGCGACCTCCTCGACGACCGAGCCGGCCGGCGAGCAAACGTAGAGGCCGGCGTTCTGGTCCCACGTCGACGTGAGCCAGTCCGCCGCGAGCGCAGCCGGGACGCTGCCGCCGATGACGAAGCCGAAGTAGCGCCCGCCCGGCTCGGCGACGAGCCCGCCGCTCGCGGCCTCGGCGAGGCCGGCGACGACTTCGCGCGCCTCCATCGGCTCCTGCGGCAGCGGACCGCCGAACGCGGCGCGAAGCTCGTCCACGGTCGCCGGGGGCCACACCGGCCGTTCGCCGAGCGACTCGAGGAAATCGGCCGCGATCCCGCTCGTCATCCCGAGAAGCTGACGGAGCTCGCTCACGACCCGAGACTACCCGGAAGCCCTGGTCGCCATAAGCGGAACTATCGTTCCGCTTATCTGCTACAGTGACTCGGTGCCCGGAACTACCGAACGCCCTCTCCGCCGCGACGCGCAGGCGAATCGTGAGCGGCTCGTCGCCGCCGCGCTCGACGCATTCGCCGAGGGCGGCGTCGACGTCCCGATGGACGAGGTCGCCCGGCGCGCCGGCGTCGGCGTCGGGACGATCTACCGGAACTTCCCGGCGAAGGACGATCTGGTCGACGCCGTGCTGGAGGACGCGATCGACCGTCTCGTGGCGATCCTCGAGCGGGCGCTCGCGCTCGACGACGCGTGGGAGGGCTTCCGCCTTTATCTCGAGCACGCGCTCGACCTGCATGCGCGGAACCGCGGGCTCAAGGAGCTCTTCGCAGCGCGCGGGACCGGCCGCGCACGCAAGCGGATGGGCCCGCTGGCCGTCCGCCTGATCTCGCGTGCGCAGGAGCAGGGCGCCCTCCGCCCCGACTTCAAAGCGGAGGACCTCCGGCTCGTCTTCCGGTCGGCGGGGGCCGTGATCGAGTACGACCCCAGCAGCCGCCGCCGCTTCGTCGCGTTGCTCCTCGATGGACTGAAGGCGGGCCGGTGACCCTCCGCGGGCGCGCACTGGCGACGGTCTTCGTCGCGCTGATGCTCGGCATGTTTCTCGCCGCGCTCGACCAGACGATCGTCTCGACGGCGCTGCCGACGATCGTCGGCGACCTCGGCGGGCTCAACCACCTGTCGTGGGTCGTCACCTCGTACCTGCTCGCGTCGACGGTGTCGACACCGCTCTACGGGAAGCTCGGCGACATGCTCGGCCGTAAGCCGGTCTTTCTCGCGGCGATCCTGATCTTTCTCGCCGGCTCGCTGCTCGCCGGGCTGAGCCAGACGATGGTCGAGCTAATCGGCTTCCGCGCCCTGCAGGGCATCGGCGCCGGCGGCCTCATGGTCGGCGCCCAGGCGATCATCGCCGACATCGTCCCGCCGCGCGAGCGCGGGCGCTACATGGGGCTGATCGGCTCCGTGTTCGCCGTCGCATCCGTCGCCGGTCCGCTGCTCGGCGGCTTCTTTGTCGACCAGCTCTCGTGGCGCTGGGTCTTCTACGTCAACATGCCGGTCGGCGCGATCGCCGTCGCCATCGTGATCTTCAAGCTGCACCTTCCCGCGCAGACCCTGCGGCACACGATCGACTACCTCGGCGCCGCGCTGCTCACCGGGAGCGTCGGCGCGCTGACGCTCTTCGCGACGTGGGGAGGCACCGAGTACGCGTGGAGCTCGCCGGTGATCGTCGGGCTCGGGATCGCGGGCATCGTCCTGCTGGCCGCGTTCGTGTTGCAGGAGAGGCGCGCCGTGGAGCCGATCATCCCGCTGAAGCTCTTCCGCTCGAGCGTGTTCAGCGTCGCGAGCGGAATGGGCTTCCTCGTCGGATTCGCGATGTTCGGCGCGATCATCTTCCTGCCGCTCTTCCTGCAGATCGTCTACGGCGTGAGCGCGACGAGCTCGGGTCTGCGGATGCTGCCGCTGATGGCCGGGCTCCTCACGGCCTCGATCGCCTCGGGCCGCGCGATCACGCGTTTTGGGCGCTACAGGGTGTTCCCGATCGCGGGGACGGCGATCCTCGCCGCAGGGATGGCGATGCTCACGCAACTCGGGGTGAACACGGCGCCGTGGCTCGCGTCCGTGTACATGCTGGTGATCGGAGTCGGGATCGGCCTCGTGATGCAGGTGCTCGTGCTCGTCGTCCAGAACGACGTCGGCCGGGCGGACATCGGCGTCGCGACCTCGACCGCGACGTTCTTCCGCTCCGTCGGCGGCTCGTTCGGCGTCGCGATCTTCGGCACGATCTTCGCCTCGCGGCTCGCGAGCGAGCTGCAGCACCTGCCGCGGAGCGCGGTGGCGCAAATCGGCAGCGGCGTGCACATCAGCCCGGCCCAGGTGCGGCACCTGCCGCCGGCCGTGCACACCGACTTCCTCTACGCGTTCGCGCACGCGCTCCACGGCGTGTTCCTCTGGGGCACCGTGCTCGCGATCGTCCCGTTCGTGCTTTCGTGGTTCCTGAAGGAAGTGCCGCTGAGGACGGGCCATGCGCTGTCGACCGAGGCCGAATTGCCCGCAACCGGGCCCGCCTGAGCCCGAGCTTCCCTCCCACGCGAATGGCCGCTCGACGCGCGGTACTTCGAAGCCGGAACGTACAGGGTCTCGCTGCTCGTGGGTCTCGCTGCTCGTGCGCGACGCCCACGGGCGCGTCTCGAACGCGGCCGCGCACGACTGGATCACGCGCGCCTGAGATTCCAAACCGCGGCAGGCCGAGCGGCGTAGGCTCACGCGAATGGTGCGGCTGATCCTCGCAGCGGCTCTTGCAACGGCGGCTCCGGGCGATCCCAACGGCACCTTCGTCAAGACGCTCAGCGCCGCCGAGCTCCGCCACGCCGGCGCCTCGAGCCGCGAGGCGGCGTGGGGAAGTGGAACGTGGACGCTCGTCCTCGCGGACTTCCGCCGCTGGACGCTCCGGCAGCGCGGCGGCATCTACGGCAACGCTGTGGACGCCGGCCGAATCGACGGCGACCGGTTCACGCTCACGACCGCAGACGGCTTCGCCCACAACGAGTACGTCGGGCAGCTTCGCGTGATCGTAAAGCGCGGCACGCTCCAGTTCTTCTGGATTGCGCCGCAGCCGCGCAACGCGGACGTCGCCCGGATCCTGAGCGGCCGTCCCTGGAAGCGCGTCAAGTAAGGGAGAGGGGCGCACGCCGCGCCGCACCCCTCTCCCGAGGTTCGCTACGTCACGGGGACGCCGGCCGCGGCCGGTGCAACCGGCTCGCTGGGCAACTTCGGCGTCTCCTCGCGCAGGTGAACCGGCTGCTTGTCCTGCACGACGCGTCGGAAGATGTACAGCAAGACCGAGCCGACGAGGATCCCGACGCCGATCCCGAAGTCGGTCCAGGTCCCGTAGCCGTTCAGCTTCGGACTGCCCGCGCCGACGACGAGGAACACGAGGTTCGACGCGGCGATCACGACGGCGATCGGGATCCAGACCGACGACACCTTGATCGGACGCGGCCATGCTGGCCGGTCCTTCCGCAGGAGCAGGAAGCCCGTCATCGCGAACACGTGCGCGAGCACATACCCGATGTTGCTCATGTAGAGGATCGCGAGGTTGCTCGACACGAACAGGACGAGCGCGACGTTGACGAGGAGGTCAACCGTCATCGCGCGCGCCGGCACGTGGAACCGATTGAGGACGCCGAGCTCCTTGACCGTCATCCCGGCACGCGCGATTCCGTAGAGCGCGCGCCCGCCGTCGGCGGTCGAGGAGTTCATCGAGAGCACGAGGCTCAGGAGCAGGAAGACGAGCACGACGCCGCCGAACCCGCTTCCGACGAGCTTGTCGAGCGCACCGGTGAAGAACTGCCCCTCCGCGCCCTGCTTGTTGATGAAGTCGGCGCCGACCGTGCCCGTGACGCCCAGCGGCAGGATCACGTAGACGAGGAGCGAGAAGCTCGCGGCCGAGCGGAGCGCGAGCGCCGTATCGCGCTTCGTGTCGTGGTACTCGGGCGCAAAGCTCGCGCAGACCTCGATCCCGTACGCCGACCAGCACATCAGGAACAGCCAGACGAACGCGATCCGCAGGCCGCCCCACTGGCCGCCGATGTTCCACGTCATGTTCGAGCTGTGGTAATCCCCGGACAGGAAGGGGACGAGCATGAACACGACGAGCGGCACCATCAGCAGCGCGCCCGTGACGTAGCCGAGCCAGAGGGAGGGCTTCACGCCGAGGACGTTGAAGACCCAGACCGCCACGATCAGGCCGATTGCGATCATGTGCGGGAGCCCGAGGTGGTTGCTGCCGATCGAGAAGTAGACGTCGCCCGCCGAGCCCGGGAACCACTTGGACACGACGAGATCGCCGATCAGCTTGCCGAAGATCGAGAGGACGACCGACCAGCCGATCCAGTACCCGAACGTCGCGATCGGGCCGATCAGCGAGAAGTACCGGCGCCAGCCCTCGTGCGCGTAGAGCGAGATGCCGCCCGACTGCTCCGGGAACATCGCCGCAGTTTCGGAGTAGACCCAGTTCGAGAGCAGCCCGATCGTCGCCGAGATGCCCCACAGGCACATCGCTCCCCAGCCTCCGAGGGCGCCGACGGAGTAACCGAGGGAGCCAATCAGGAAGCCGGGATTGCAAAGAGCGATGACGAATCCGTCGTACCAGCGAAGCGACTTGAGCAGCTGTCGCTCCTCGATCGCGGCCTCAGCCACCACAGCCCTCCTTCGTCGGTTGTCGCCGCCGTTACATACCATTCCCTTAGGACGGATTCAATTGCCGCGCGCACTTCCGCGTTGCGCAGTGGGCAATTAGACTCGTAGCCGTGAAAGGGCCGCCGATCACCGTCAAGTGCGAGTGCGGTGCGGCGAAGCACGTCCCCTATGGCGAGGTCTGGACGTGCGAGGGGTGCGGGCGGCGCTGGAACACCGGGCAGATCGACGCGGACGAGTACTACGCGATCCTGCGCGAGATGCGGCGTTTTCGGCTCTCCGCGATCGGAGCGGCGGCGGTACTCGCGGTCGTCTTCACGATCCTCGCGCTCGTCGTCTCGCAGTCGCTCTTCCTGCTCCTGCCCGTCGTGCTCGGCGCCTGGTACGTCTGGTACATGCCGCTGTGGCGGCGGAAGGTGCGGCGGCGGGCGCGGAGCCTGCCGACGTGGCAGCTGACGCCGGAATAAGACGTGGTTCAGCCGAGCGCGGGGCGGCGCGGAGCCGGCCCGTCCTCCTCGCCACGCTCGGAGTGCCGTTCGATCTCGCCGCTGCGGAGGTGGCCGTCGATAGCGCGGTCGAGACCGGTCTGCCGCTGATCATCGCCAACGTCGTCGAGCTCGCGCCGCTGCCGCTCTCGCTGATGCTCGGCCACGACCAGATCGACACGCCGGAGGATGCCGAGGCGTTCCGCGCCCCGGCCGAGCTGGCTCGAGCCTGCGGCGTCGCGGTGGAACGTCTGCGGGTGCGCAGCCCGCGGCCGCTCGTCGCGCTGCTCGAGCTCGTCGCCGAGCGCGAGCCGGGGCTGCTCGTCTTCGGTCCGGATCGCGAGCGGATCGGGCGCCGCCGCTACGGCAAGGCGGCCAAGGCCGTCCGCGAGCGGGCCGCCTGTCTCGTCTGGTTGGCCTAGCCGCCGCCGAGCGTCGCCGAGACGGCGGCGCTTCGGTCCAGCAGCGGCCGCACTGCGGCCTTCATGGCGTCGCGGCTGAAGCGGAGCGCGGGGCCCTGGATGCCCATGATCGCCGCGAGCTCGCCGCGGGCGCCGAAGACGGGCGCCGCGATCGCGTTCAGGTGCGGCTCGCGCTCGCCGACGGCCTCCGCCCAGCCCTGCTTGCGAGCGCGCTCGAGCTCGGTCACGAGCTTCCGCCGGTCCGTGATCGTCCGCGGCGTGTACGCCTTCAGCTGGCCCGCCGCCGGCTCGGCCGCGCCGAACGCGAGCATGATCTTTCCGGTCGCCGTCGCGTGCGCGACGCTCGGCCGGCCGACCCGCGCGACGCTCTGCACCGACGACGCGCTCTGGACGAAGTCGACGGTGACGGCATCGCGCTCGCCCGGCGCCGACAGCGTCGCCGTCTCGCCGGTCGCGGCGACGAGCTCGTGCAGGTACGGACGCGCGACCTCGCGCAGGTCGAGGCGTGCGAGCACCGCGTTGCCGAGCTGGAGCAGGCGGACGCCGAGGCGGTAGCGGCCCGTCGCGGCGACGTGCTCGACGACTCCCGCGCCCGCAAGCGTCGCGAGCAGCCGCGAGACCGTGCTCGCATTGATCCCGGTGCGCCGCGCGATCTCGTTCGTGCCGAGCTCGGGGCTCCCGTCGGAGAGCGCGTCCAGCACGGCCAGCGCGCGCTCGACGGCGGCGACGCGGCGTACGGCTGGTTGTCCGGTTCGCGGCATAGTGGTAAGCTCACCGACGATTTTGCAACAGCGTTGCCCGTAAGGCAATACCATTGTGAGCCAAGAACAGCTTCCCGAATCCGCACCTTACGTCGTCCTCGGCGGCGGAGTCCATGGTCTTTCGAGCGCCTACCACATCGCGCAGGCGCTCGAGGAAACGGGTGAGGGCTCGGGCAGCGACGTCATCGTCCTCGAGAAGAAGCACCTCGCCGCCGGCGCCTCGGGTATCGCGTGCGGCGTCGTCCGCAACTTCTACTTCTCGCCGCCGATGGCCGAGGTGATCCGCGTCTCGGTCGAGCTGTTCGAGACGGATCCCGCCGGCTTCGGCTACCACCCGGTCGGCTACATCGCGGCGGTGCCGGAGGTGCAGGCCGAGGACTGCGTCGCAATCCAGAAGCAGCAGGCGGAGATCGGCTACCGCTCGGACGTGATCCTCGGCGAGAAGGCCTGCCAGGAGCACATGCAGGCGATCTTCCCCGACTGGAACGGCGAGGGGATCGACGCCGTGCTGCACGAGCGGCAGGGCGGCTGGGCGGAGACCAACAAGACCGTCGAGAACCTCGGCCGGCTCGCGCGTTCCAAGGGCGTGCGGCTCTTCGAGGGCGTCGAGGTCACGGGCTTCGACATCCGCGACGACCGCGTCCATGCGGTCGAGACCGACCACGGCTCGATCGAGACCGACCTCTTCGTCGCCGGCGCCGGCCCGTGGGGCGGCCACGTCTGGCGCATGCTCGGCCTGCCGCCCGAGGTGCGCGTCGCGCGCAAGGAGAAGCCGACCTCGCCGGTCGGCGACTCGCCGCGCGTCGAGGCCGACGGCAACGGCAGCGGCTACGAGACGAAGCCGATCGTCACCTACTGGAAGCTCCAGGAGGGCGACTACTGGCTCGACGACGTCGAGCTCGCCGACTCGAGCGGCAAGGAGCCGCCGGTCGTCCACCTCGACCACGTCGTCCCGCTCCGCTCGGACCGCGACGGCCACGTGATCGACCAGGGCCCGTGGGGGATCTACTACAAGATCGGGCGCCGCGGCTTCGGCGTCCAGGGCGGCGGCGTACCGATCAAGCTCGGCACCGAAACCGAGCTCGAGCCGTACGGGCACGACAATCCGGAGCACATCGTCGGCGACGACTTCACGGACTACTTCACGGCCGGCCTCGCGTGGGCGCACGAGCGCTTCCGCGGCAAGGGCGACGAGTGGCACACCGACCCGCACGGCGGGATCGGAGCGTTCACGCCGGACAACTATCCCGTCGTCGACTTCGTCCTGCCGAACGCGTACATGGTCATGGACTCGAACCATGGCTTCAAGATGATCGGGATGGGCCGGCTCGTCGCGAACGACATCGTCCGCGGCGGCGAGAACAGGCTCGACCCGTTCAGGCTGGCGCGCTACGAGCGCGGCGTGACGCACGCCGTCTCGCACTCGCCGTACCCCTGGAACTGAGGAGCGACGCGGCGGCCAGGGCGACGGCGCCGAGGCCGACGCCGGCGACTCCGTCCCAGCGCCACGCCTGCCACGCGAGGCCGGGGACGTACGCGCCGAAGGCTCCCGAGCCGTAGTAGATGCTGAAGTAGACGGCGCTCGCGGCACCGCGGTCGACGTCCGCCGAGGCGGCGACGCCCAGCTGCAGTGCGGTGACGCCGCTGAACATCGCGACCGTGATGAGCGCGAGGCCGAGCGCGAGCGTCGGGAGCAGGTCGGGCAGCGAGAGGAGGACACCCGTCCCCGACGCCGCCACCGCCGCGAGCGCGGCGCTCCGCCAGCCGATCCGGTCGGCGAGCCTGCCGGCCCACGGGCCGGCGGCCCCGAGCAGCCAGAGCAGGAAGATCAGCGCGCTGACCGCAGGGCCGAAGCCGAACGGCGGCGCCTCGAGCCGGTAGACGACATAGGAGAAGACGCCGACGAACGTGAAAAACAGTGCGCCGCCCGCGAGCGCGATCCGCAGCAGTTGCCCGTTCCGGAGCTGGCCGAGGATCCCGCCGCCACGCCGTCCGCTGCGCGCCGGCGCTCCGACGTCCGGCAGCGAGCGGGCCATCACGACGAGCCCTGCGGCAGGCAGCACGGCGAGTCCGCCGACGGCCCAGCGCCATCCGACCACCGCGGCCAGCAGCGCGACGCCGACACGCCCGATCAGCCCGCCCGCGACGAGCGCCGAGACGTAGACGCCCATCGCCCGGCCGCCGAGCCACGGTCCGAACGCCTCCATTACGTACGGGACGCCGACCGCGAGCAGCCCCGGCATGCAGAGCCCCTGCAGCGCGCGGCATGCGAGCAGGGCCTCGAAGGTCGGCGCGAGCCCGGCGGCGACCGTGGGTGCGACGAGCAGCCCGCTCGCCAGGACGATCGACCGGCGGCGGCCGATCCGGTCCGAGAGGGGCCCCCAGATCCAGACGCCCGCGGCGATCGCGATCACCACGGTCGAGACCGTCAGGCCCGCGTGCGCAGGCGAGACGCGGAAGTCCCGGCCAAGCTCCGGGAGGATCGCCTGCGTCGAGTACATCGTCGCGAACATCCCGGCGCTCCCGAGCAGGAAGCCGGCCATGCCTGCGGCCATTGTCTGGGGGCCCGCAGTTTGCGACGATCCGCTCCACCTGCGTCCGGATGGAGGTGCCATGAAGACGATTGTGGTCGGATACGACGAGACGGAGTCGGCGAAGCGCGCGCTCGAGCGGGCCGCCGAGCTCGCCCAGGCCTTCGGCGGCAAGCTGATCGTGACGAGCGTCGCGCCGGTGATGATCGGCATCGCGCGGACGGGAGGCGCGATCGACCCGACCGATTCCCCCGAGGAGCACATCGCCGAGCTCCGGCACGCGCGCGAGTTCCTCGAGTCCAAGGGCATCCAGGCCGAGTTTGTGCCCGCCGTCGGCGAGCCGGCCGACACAATCGTCGAGCTGGCCGAGGAGCGGAACGCGGACATGATCGTGGTCGGAACCCGCGAGCCGAACGTCCTCGAGCGGCTGCTCGGCCAGAGCGTCAGCGCGTCCGTCTCCCGGCAGGCCCACTGCGACGTGCTGGTCGTCCACCCGGGCCACTAGCGCACCGCAAACGGGCAACGGTATTGCCCATTACGACATAAAGCCCTTGACACCGCCCGGCAGCGCCGGTTACACCCCATCTAGCCCGGCCATGTTCCCCTGCGCGTAAAGGAGTCGCCCGAGATGGCAGTCGTCGAAAGAGGTCCGACGCAAGTCCAGGAGGTGCTCGCCAAGGGCGCCGTCCCGGACCCGTATCCGACCTTGGAGCTCGCCCGGAACGACCCGGCCCGGCTCGACAAGATCCGCCAGGTCCGGAAGTTCATCGACGACAACGGGATCAAGTACATCTTCTTCCAGCAGGTCTCCGTCTCGGGCCACGTGAACGGCAAGGGTGTCTCGGCGACGATGTGGGAGAAGGTCGCCGAGGCCGGCTACCAGCTCGTCTACGGCGCCACCGCCGACCTCTTCGTCGACCAGCAGGACCGCTACATCGGCTTCGGCCCGGAGGAGTCCGAGCTCGCGGCGATCGCGGACGTCGACACCTTCAGGCAGCTTCCGTGGGACAAGCGCGTCGCCCGTGTCTTCTGCGACTGCTACGACACCGAGAGCGGCGGCCTGCTCGAGTCCGATCCCCGCCAGAACCTGAAGCGGATCATGAACGAGGTTGAGCAGGAGCTCGGCTACACGTTCCTCTGCGGCATCGAGCCCGAGATGATGTGGCTCAAGAAGTCGGACGACCCGAACAAGGCGGAGGGCATCACGAAGCCGTGGTGCTACCACATCAACCAGTTCGAAGAGCTCCGCGACATCATCCTCGACGTCGTCGACTACGGCGAGCAGCTCGGCATCCATCCGACGTACGGCGACCACGAGGACTCGCCGGGCCAGCTCGAGCTGAACTTCCTCTTCGACCGCGCGATCCGCACGGCCGACAACCTCTCGACCTACCGGCAGATCTGCGCCGCGGTCGCGCGCAAGCACGACGTCGTCGCGACGTTCATGCCGAAGCCGTTCACGGGCGTCTCCGCGAACGGCGCGCACCACCACTTCACTCTCGTCGACGAGGAGGGGAACAACGTCTTCTACGAGCCGGAGGGCCCCGCGAAACTGTCGGAGATCGGCCTCCAGTTCATGGGCGGCATCCTCGAGCACTACCGCGGCCTCTGCGCGATCACGGCGCCGACGGTCAACTCATACAAGCGCTTCTGGGACTTCGGCTTCTGGGCGCCGATCTACAAGGACTACGGCTGGCAGAATCGGACGACGCTCGTGCGCGTCGCGAGCGGCGGCCGCTTCGAGTTCCGAGCCGTCGACTCCGCCTGCAACCCGTACCTGACGCAGGCCGCGCTCCTGAAGGCCGGGCTGGACGGCGTCAAGCGGAAGCTCGACCCGGGCCCGCCCCAGCAGCGGAACGTCTACGACGTGCTCGACGAGGGCGTCGACGTCCCACGCGTCCCCGGTCACCTCGGCGAGGCGCTCGAGGCGCTCGAGCAGGACGAGGTCGTCAAGAGCGCGCTGCCCGGCCGCCTCTACGATGTGTACATGCACTACAAGCGCGACGAGTGGCAGCGCTTCCTCGGCGCCGTCACCGACTGGGAGCGGGAGCGCTACCTGGACATCCTTCCGTAGTTATGTGCGGGATCGCAGGGATCATCTACGGCAACGGCCAGAGCGACGTCGGCCGCGACATGACGCGGATGCTGCAGTCGATGAAGCACCGCGGGCCCGACTCGACCGGCTACGCGCTGTTCGGCCCGCGGAACGACACACTCGTCATGCGGTACAAGCTCGCGGACGCGAACGACGCGCGCGACTACGACTTCGACGACCGCATCCGGCGCAACAAATACGTCGTCGAGCAGCGGCTGCGGAAGATCGGCGCGCAGATTCACGACATCGGCGTCGAGACCGACTCCGCCTACCGCGTCACGTTCGACTACGCCGGCGACATCAAGGAGCTCGCGGATCTCGTCGAGGACGTGCCCGGCGCCGAGGTGCTCTCGCTCGGCCACTCGCTCGAGATCGTCAAGGATCTCGGCGACGCGGAGACGGTCTCGAACCAGTACGACCTCGGCGGCTTCCAGGGCACCCATGCGATCGGCCACGTGCGGATGGCGACCGAGTCGGACGTCGACATCTCCGGCGCGCACCCGTACTGGGCGTACCCGTTCAACGACGTCGCCGTCGTCCACAACGGCCAGCTGACGAATTACTTCCAGTGGAAGCGGCGGCTCGAGCGCAGCGGCCATCGCTTCCAGTCCGAGTGCGACTCGGAGATCATCGCCGTCTACCTGGCCGAGAAGATGAGCGACGGCGCCTCGCTCGAGGACGCGATGCGCGACAGCCTCGAGGAGCTCGACGGCGTCTTCACGTACATCGCCGTCACCGAGGACGCGCTCGGCGTCGCGAAGGACGAGATGGCCGCCAAGCCGCTCGTGCTCTACGAAGCCGACGACATCGTCGCCCTCGCCTCGGAGGAGATCGCGATCCGCGCGATCATCGACCACGAGATCGACACGTACGATCCGTTCGAAGGCGAGGTGCTCGTGTGGCAGCGGTAGTCGGCGAAGGACGGATCACCTATGACGCGCGTGGGCTCGCCGAGCCGCACGCCGAGGCGCCGCGTGTCGCGGAGATCCAGGACGGACGCGCGACCTTCGACGCCCACGATCTCTCGACGCGGCAGATCAATCTCGAGCTGCGCCGGCTGCTCTACGAGGAGGGGATCACCGAGGTCACGGTGCTGAACCCGGGCGCGAAGCACTCGCTCGGCGTCGGCATCCTGACGCGCTGCCGGATCCGCTTCGACGGCAGCCTCGGCTACTTCGGCTGCGGGCTGATCGACGGGCCGGAGATTCACATCACCGGGCGCGTCGGCTGGTCGGCATGCGAGAACATGATGTCCGGTGTCGTCGTCGTCGACCACAATGCGGGCTCGCTGACGGGTGCCGCGATGCGCGGCGGCGACCTCGTCGTCAAAGGGCGGGTCGGCGCGCGCACCGGGATCGACCAGAAGGGCGGCTCGATCATCGTCCTCGGCGACGCGGGCTCGATGACCGGCTTCATGATGCAGCGCGGCCGGATGGTGCTCTGCGGCGACGTCGGGCCCGGGCTCGGCGACTCCATGTACGACGGGACGATCTACGTCGGCGGCAAGGTCAAGGCGCTCGGCATCGACTGCGTCCCCGGCGAGTGGACGGACGCCGACACGGAGTTCATCGAGCGGAAGTTCCGGATCTACGGGCTCGGCTCGCCGCCGGACCTCCAGAAGTTCGTCTGCGGCAAGAAGCTCTACAACTACGACAACTTGGAACCTGCGGAAAGGAAGCTGGTCCTCTGATGGCCGAAGAGCACGTCCTCGGTCACAGCCGCATCTTCACGCCGGAGGTCATCAACGACATCCACGTGAAGGCCGACCTCGGCCGCTACCGGATGCGCGGGTTCTCGATGTTCAAGAAGATCCCGCACTGGGACGACCTGATGTTCATGCCGGGCACGCTGACCCGGTTCGTGATCGAGGGCTACCGCGAGAAGTGCGAGACGAAGACCGTCCTCGGCGCGCGCTTCGCGAAGAAGCCGATCGAACTCGACATCCCCGTCTACATCACCGGCATGAGCTTCGGCGCGCTCTCGATCGAGGCGAAGATGGCGCTCGCCCGGGGCGCGTCGATGGCGGGCACCGCGACCTGCTCGGGCGAGGGCGGGATGATCCCGCCGGAGCGCGACCTCTCGACGAAGTGGTACTACCAGTGCATCCAGAGCCGGTACGGGTTCAACCCGCACCACCTGAT
>Ga0066709_100002111_pt1 | contig 14121 bp, 10 predicted proteins | sample GraSoiAngelo_158_FD_79665 | JGI IMG/M metagenome (GOLD analysis project Ga0066709, IMG submission 79665) | Grasslands soil microbial communities from the Angelo Coastal Reserve, California, USA - 14_1009_16_30cm | ecosystem: Environmental > Terrestrial > Soil > Grasslands | place: USA...
TAATAGCGCGCGTACTTGCCTTGATATTCGTAGTAGTAGTAGTAGTCCGGCGAGCTCAGATCGACCGCATTCAGCAGAACGCCGGAGACCTTTGCGTTGACCTGCATGAGCACGTCGCGCGAGCGGCGCAACGCCTGCTTGGTGGTCTGCCCAGAGCGGATGACTAGCACTACGGCGTCGGCGCGGGGCGACAGCACGACCGCGTCGGTGACCGAGAGCGTGGGCGGCGTGTCGAGCACGATATGGTCGTACTCTTCGCGCAACTGCGCCAGCACGTCCTTCATATTCGTCGAGGCCAGCAGCTCGGCGGGATTCGGTGGAGGCGTCCCCGCGGGGAGAACATGCAAGTTGGGGAGGATCGGGGTGCGCGTGATGGCCTGCTGCAACGTGGTGCTCCCGGTGAGCACGTTGCTCAGTCCGCTGCGCGGACCCATGCCCAGAGTTTTGTGAATGCTCGGCCGCCTCAAATCTGCATCGATGAGCAGGACGCGCACGCCCTTCTGCGCCAGCACAATGGCGCAGTTGATGCTGGTTGTGCTCTTGCCCTCCTGCGGAAGGGCGCTGGTCACCATGATGACCTTGGGAGGCGCGCCCAGATTCGTGAGCAGCAGCGAAGTGCGCAGGGCGCGGTAGGATTCCGCCATCTGTGACTGTGGCCGGACCTGCGTGATCAGTTCTACGGCTTCGTTAGACGCTGCCAGGGCCAGGCGCTTCCCGGTGCTACCTTCGCGAATCCCCTTGGAGCCCAGCGGAATCATGCCGAGTGGCGCCAGCTCGGAGATTGTCTGCGCTTGCTCGGTCGTCCGCACAGTGTTGTCGAGTCCTTCCAGCAGGATAGCAAGTCCGACGCCTGACATCAGCCCCAGCACCAGAGCGAAGCCCAGGTTGCGCGGAATATTGGGCTCAATCGGCCCATTGGGGACGCGGGCGGTATCGACAATCCGAAAATTGTTGGATTTCAGCCCGGCTGAGACGCCGGCTTCCTTCATGCGTTGCAGAAGTCCTTCGTAGAGCTGGCGGTAGGACTCGGAGTCGCGCTTCAGGATGTTGTATTGGATGGCGCTCTCGTTCAGCTTGTTGGCTTCCTGCTTCTGCTTTTCGAGCGCATCGCGCAACATGTTTTCCCGCTGCAACGCGGTCATGTATTGGCCGCGGACCTTGCTGGCGATCTTCTTCATCTCCCCCTGAATTTGTGTATCGATTTCCTTCAGCTGATTATTGAGTTGCGCCAGCTTGGGATACGAAGGTCCGAACTGCGTGTTCAAATCCGCCGTCTGGATGTGCAACTCGGCTTGCTTGGCGCGCAGACTCTCGAGCAGCGCGGAGGCGGACTGGGCGCTACCCGTCTCGATGCCGCCAGCGCTGGAAGCGATGGCGTCGGGATCGCCCGATTCAACAAGACGATAGAAGGCTTCTTTGTCCATCCTTTCGGATTCGGCGGAAGTGAGTTCCTTGTTGAGCTCGTCGAGCTTGGCGGTGGTGATGTTCTGCTTCTCATCCATGCCAAGGATTTCGTGTTCTTTCTGGTATCGAACCAGTTTCTCCTGCGAGGTCTCGACCTTCATCTGCAGATCCACCAGCTGTTTGTTGAGCCAGTCCGAGGCTTGCATGGTCGATTCGAAACGCGACTTGAAGTTGTTCTCGACGTAGGTCTGCATTAGGGTGTTCACGACGTTGGCGGCCATTTGCGGGTCCCCGCTACGGTAGTGAACTTCAATGATGCGAGTATTGGGCGAGAGCGCGACTCTCAGGCTTCCCTTAAATCCGCCGATCACCGAGGAAAGATGTGCGGAATCGACTTGCAGCGGGTCGGGCGTCAGCTCCAGCGAAGAAGGAGCCCGGCCGTTAGGTCCCCCGGAATGATCCAGGTTCAGTTCCTTGATCACCTGCAGTGCAAGCAGATCGCTTTGCAGGATCTTGACCTCGGTGTCCAGTTCGGTGGGATCGTAGTAGTCGAGGCTGAAGGTGGCGGAGTTCTGGAAGTTCAGGGTCGAGTCCGGCTTGTTGATCGCAATGCTGCCGTTGGCCTCGTAAATCGGCGTCATCTTTAAGCTGGCAATGGCGACCACGGCAAAAATCGCCGCCACGCAGGAGAAGATGACCCACTTACGTTTGGCAAGGACACGGATATATTCGCCGGCGGCGGATTCCTGGGAGGGGAGTACGGGGTACACCTGCGGGACCGCCGCCCGCCCGAGCTCAGGGCTCGTCAAGGGAATTTCACGAACAACACCGCTATTCGCCGGTACCAGAGGTCCCGAATCCATGCCTGCTCCTCAGTAAATCAGTAAACACCCAAAGGCCTGCCTGCACACGTACTATGAAGTCCCGGTTCGAGGAGGCTGGTTCGTCGCCTGGGAATCTCTTCTGGACCAGGATGCTGGAGAGTGCGTGGGACATTTTAGCATTGGATCGCTTCCAGACCATCTCCAATTTTCACCTGGCGCCGTGCCCGGTATGTTGCTCGCCTGGATTCCTCAGACTGACGCCACACATCGAGCTTCTTAGGAAAACCGTCTTAGGAAAAGACGTCGGCGAGTTCGCGGGCATTGTCCACGAGAACATCTGGTGGTTCGTCTCCCAGCGTGTGGGGCGCGAATCCGTAGGTGACGCCGACGGTCCACAGTCCGGCATTGCGTCCGGTGCGAACGTCGACGTGGGAATCTCCGACGATGGCCGTTCGATCTGGCTGCGCGTCGTTCTCTTCCAGCAGTTTGCGTACGCCTTCGGCATCAGGCTTCTTGGTGGCGAAACTGTTTCCCCCATAAACCTGTGTAAAGAACTGCCCCAGCCCCAGCGCCTCGACGATGGCACGTGAGGGATTGACGGGCTTGTTCGTCAATACCGCCATCTTGCGCGGGGCTCCGTTAGAAGATTGTTGAATCCGCGCCAGGGCATCCTCGATGCCTTCATACACGGTGGTGTGATCCAGTTCGTGTTCACGGTAGTAAGAGAGAAAAAACTGCAATCCTTTGCGAATGAGAGCTTCGTCGGTGGCCTCGCCGCCGAGGGCACGCTGGATCAGGATCGGTGCGCCGTCGCCTACGTAGCTGGCGATCACGTCATCCGGGAGTTCGGGGCGTCCGATGTGGCGCAGGGCGGCGTTCACCGAGTGGACCAGGTCGAGACGGGAGTCGATTAAAGTGCCATCGAGGTCGAAGACCACGAACTTGATCGAATGCGGGTCGAATGGGCGGAAGGTGCGAATCATGCGTGCTCTTAGGATAAACGATTGCAGCGGTAGGACAGACTAGCCGGGCTTTGCCCGGCACGGACAGCCGAGACGGCTGTCCCCATATGAACTTTATTCCTGTGCCGAGATCGAGAGATTTGACACCGGTCCTATATTTCTAGTAATGTCGAAATATGGTTGGGTCACTACTGAGTAGGAATACCGAGCGCGTGGCTAAATATGCCGACATGTTCTCGGCGATGGGGACCGAGCCGCGGCTGCGCATCATGCAGTTGCTGTTGTCGGCGCATCCCCAGGGGCTCGTGGTCGGGGATATTCAGACGGAGCTCGACATTCCCAACTCGACGCTCTCCCATCATCTGGAAAAGCTCAAGACCGAAGGCCTGGTGGAAGTCCAGCGGCAAGGAACGTTTTTACGCTACAGCGCGAATACTGACGCTCTGCAGGAGTTGCTGCAATTTCTGTATGCCGAGTGCTGCACCCGCAACAAAGCGCTCAAGCCGGAAGCAATCATACGAATCTGCAAGTAGGAGGGCTGCCATGAGTTCAACAACCGACATCAAAGATGTTCCGTCCGAAACGAGTGCTCCTCAGGGGCTAAAGCCCGCATCTTTCCTGGTCTCAGACGGCACGGCTGGAAGCCGTGCCCTTCCCGAAACCACCACGGGTGACATCAAGCAAGTGGTGAAAGAGAAATATGGGCAGGCCGCTCTGCGTGTGAAATCCGGAGGCAGTTCCTGCTGCGGAGCCGCTGCGGGCAATGGCTGTGCCGATCCGATCACCACCGGCCTGTATGACGCCATCCAGTCCTCTCAGATTCCCGAGGAAGCGCTGCTGGCTTCACTCGGCTGCGGGAATCCCACCGCGCTGGCGGAATTGATGGCGGGCGAAACTGTTCTCGATCTGGGCTCGGGAGGCGGCATCGATGTGCTGCTGTCGGCGCGGCGCGTTGGTCCGACGGGCAAGGCTTATGGTCTCGATATGACCGATGAAATGCTGGCGCTGGCCAACGACAACCAACGAAAAGCAGGCATCGACAACGTCGAGTTTCTTAGAGGAGAGATTGAGAGCATTCCGCTGCCGGATAACTCCGTGGATGTGATCATTTCAAACTGTGTGATCAACCTCTCCGCCGACAAGGACCGCGTTCTGCGCGAGGCTTTCCGCGTGCTGAAGCCCGGCGGTCGCTTCGCCATCTCCGATGTGGTAACGCGGGGAGAGATGCTGCCGGAGATCCGGCAGAGTGTGCTGGCCTGGGTCGGTTGCATCGCTGGAGCGCTCGAAGAGAATGAGTATCGCCGCAAGCTGACAGCCGCCGGATTCGGGCAGATTGAAATCAAGCCGACGCGGATTTATCGGGCTGCCGATGCGCGGGAGTTTCTGGCGGGGCAGGGAATCGATGTCGATGCCATCGCTCCGCAGGTCGATGAGAAGTTCATGAGTGCTTTCATCCATGCGATAAAGACGTCCTCTGCCGAGAACGCGACCGCTGGAACTGGCGAAACGAAAGCTTGCTGCGGTCCCACCTGCTGCAACTGAGGGGGATCCGGAAATAGCGATGCGAGAACACTACAACGTTCTGTTTCTGTGCACAGGAAATTCCGCGCGCTCGATCATGGCCGAGGCAATCCTGAACTTCAAAGGAAAGCCGCAGTTCGCCGCCTACAGCGCCGGAAGCCATCCGTCGGGAGAAGTGCGCCCGGAAGCCGCCCGTCAACTTGAAACTGCGCACCTGCCTAACACGGGGCTCAGAAGCAAAAGCTGGGACGAGTTCGCCAAGCCCGGGTCTCCGAGACTTGATTTCGTGTTCACTGTTTGTGACAGCGCGGCCAAGGAAGTCTGCCCAGTCTGGCCGGGGCAGCCGATATCCGCACACTGGCGCGTGCCCGATCCTGCAGCGGTTCAGGGGGCAGCGGCCGAAGTGGAACGGGCCTTCCGCGAAGCATTTTTTATTCTCGACCGTAGAATCAGTTTGTTCCTCAGCCTTCCGCTGGGGAGCCTCGACAGCCTTGCGCTCAAGAAGGAAGTTGACGACATCGGCCGACACTAACACCTGTCGGACCACTAGACCTCATCGGCGGGATCTATCAAAAGGCCAGCTTCCAGCTTTGCCAACCAGCACTCACCATTTACAATGCAACAGGTTTGGCCGAATGCGGCACCTTAATTGGAATGGGGCGCGCACCGCAGCCAGCTGAAACTATTCGGCAGCTGCGCGAATCTACAAGGTAGGAACCAGGGAAGCAGATGGCGACTACAAAAACCGACCCCAAGCTGGGCCTCGCGGCCAATGGCGGGAAAAGGGCCAAGACTTACGATGGCCTTACCCGCGACCAGCTGGTTCAGGCCTATCGCCACATGTACACCTCCCGTCGCATTGACGACCGGGAGATCCTGCTCAAGCGTCAGCAGAAAATCTATTTTCAGATGTCGGGGGCCGGGCACGAGGCGATTGGTGTGGCTGCCGGCCTTGCCCTGAAGCCGGGCTGCGACTGGTTCTATCCTTACTATCGCGATCGCGCGCTGTGCCTGACGCTTGGCATGAAGCCGTACGACATGTTTTTGCAAGCGGTGGGCGCGGCGGACGACCCGAGTTCGGGCGGCCGACAGATGCCTTCCCATTGGAGCGACCCAAAGCTGCATATCGTGACGCAGTCCTCTCCGACCGGGTCGCAGATTCTGCAGGCTGTGGGATGCGCCGAGGCGGGAAGGTATCTGGCGCAACATCCCAAGTCGGCAGAGGTGTCAGATGCGAAGAATGTCGCCGACTACCGCCAGTTCAAGGACGTCTCGTTTCAGGGCGACGAAGTAACCTACGTCTCGCTGGGCGATGGCACGACGAGCGAAGGCGAGTTCTGGGAGGCGATGAACGCGGCGTCGTTGGGCAAGTTGCCGGTGATCTTCTGCGTCGAGGATAACGGCTACGCGATTTCCGTGCCGGTCGAGGTGCAGACCGCCGGAGGAAGCATTTCGCGGCTGGTCGCTGGATTTCCGAATTTTCATTTCGAAGAAGTCGATGGCACCGATCCGGTGGCGAGCTACGCCGCGATGGAGCGGGCGACGCAATATTGTAGGAAAGGTCACGGGCCTGCGTTCGTGCATGCCCACGTGATTCGTCCGTATTCGCACTCGTTGTCGGATGACGAGCGGTTGTACCGGCCGGACACTGAGCGGGAACGCGACGCGCAACGCGATCCGGTGACTCGCACGCAGATGTTTCTGCTGCGCGAGGGCATTCTTGACGACAAGGGCATCACTCAGTTGGAGAAGCAGGTCGAGGACGAGCTGCAAGCCGTGGTCGATCGCGCGCTCGAAGCGTTGCCGCCCGCGCCCGAGACGATCATGGACTACGTCTATTCGCCCGACATCGACCCCACATCGTCGGCGTTCGAGACGCACCCCGCTGTGGCGGCCGACTCCGCTGACGGAAAGAAGCCGCCCGCCAAGACGATGGCCGACCTGATCAACACCACCTTGCGCGATGAGATGAAGCGCGACGAGCGCATCGTGATCTTCGGCGAAGATGTGGCCGATTGCAGCCGCGAAGAATACTTGAAGCGCAAGCTGGTGAAAGGGAAGGGCGGAGTGTTCAAGCTCACCTTCGGCTTGCAGTGCGAGTTCGGCAATGACCGCGTATTCAACGCTCCGCTCGCCGAAGCCGCCATCGTGGGCCGCGCTACGGGTATGGCGACGCGCGGGCTGAAGCCGGTAGTCGAGATCCAATTCTTCGATTACATCTGGCCGGCGATGATGCAAATGCGCGATGAGCTGCCTGTAATCCGCTGGCGCTCGAACAATGGATTCTCCGCGCCGTGTGTGATTCGCGTGGCCATCGGCGGATATCTCACCGGCGGCGCGATCTATCATTCGCAATGCGGCGAGAGCATCTTCACGCATATCCCAGGCCTGCGCGTGGTGTTTCCGTCGAACGCGCTCGATGCCGCGGGGCTGCTGCGTACGGCAATTCGCTGCGACGACCCCGTGCTCTTCCTCGAACACAAGCGTCTTTATCGCGAGACTTATGGGCGTGCACCCTATCCGGGTCCCGACTACATGATTCCCTTCGGCAAAGCGAAAGTCGTGCATCCGGGAACGGACTTGACCGTGATCACCTACGGCGCTGTCGTTCCGCGCGCGCTGCAGGCGGCGCAGAAGCTCGAGCGCGAGAATGGCGTGAAGGTCGAACTGATCGACTTGCGCTGCTTGAATCCGTTTGACTGGGAGGCCATCGCAGCCTCCGTTCAGAAGACGAATCGCGTGCTCGTAGCTTACGAAGACTCCTTGAGTTGGGGCTACGGCGCCGAGATCGCCGCGCGCATCGCCGATCAGCTCTTCGATCATCTCGATGCTCCCGTCCGCCGCGTCGCTGCCGCCGATACCTATGTCGCCTACCAACCGATTCTGGAAGATGCCATCCTGCCGCAGACGAATGACCTGTTCCGCGCCATGAAGGAGCTGGCGGAGTACTGAGAGGCAGTTGTCAGTGCTGCCAACGCAATGCCAACTCACGATCCTGCGCCCTTGCCCGATTTCCTGTACGGTACCGCCTGGAAAGAGGAGCGCACTCCCGCCCTCACCGAACTCGCACTGCGCATGGGCTTTCGTGGGATCGACACCGCCAACCAGCGACGCCATTATTTCGAAGCTGGAGTCGGTCAGGGACTGGCTGCCGTCTATCACGCGGGAGTCGTAACCCGCGCCGAAATTTTTCTGCAAACAAAATTCACCTACCAGCGCGGGCAGGACCACCGCTTGCCCTACGATCCCGCGGCCAGCCTTACCATCCAAGTCGCAAAGTCAATGGCCAGCTCGCTCGAACATCTCGGAACCGACTACGTCGACAGCTATGTGCTCCATGGACCGTCCTCGGGCTACAACTGGACTGAAGTTGACTCCGAGGTTTGGGAGGCGATGAGGAAGGAGCGCGATGCCGGCCGCACGCGTTTCCTCGGCGTAAGCAACGTCAGTCTGCGGCATCTTGAACAGTTGGAGGCCGCGCACTCCGAAGCACCTGCGTTTGTGCAGAATCGCTGTTTCGCCCGCCTCGGCTGGGATCGCGACGTGCGCCAGTTCTGCCGCGAGAGAAAGATCATCTATCAGGGCTTCTCGCTTCTCACCGCGAATGCAGAGGTGCTGCACCACCCGCTTATGAATGATCTCGCCGAGCGCGCGCAGGCGACTCCGGCCCAGATCATATTCGCCGTCGCGCGCGCGATCGGAATCCTCCCGCTGACCGGCCCCTCCGACGCTGAGCACATGAAGCAGGACCTGGCGAGCCGCCAGTTGGCGCTTACACCGGATGAGGTCCGAGCGATCGAGTCTCTGGCCGGCTGATGATGGTCGGCACGACTATTGGGCAACACCGCCACTGTGCAAGATTTGGTGGGGCCTTCCTTCCACGGGTGTTTTTGCTCTGGTTGACCGGATTTTCTTGATGGCATAGCATCCGGTTCGCCATGCAATCACTTCGTCCGAACTATCCCAGCTGCAGGGTGGCAGCTCTTATCGCCCTTGTCCTGATTTTCAGTGTCGCCTTCGCGGGCGCCCAAGTCACCACCTACCATTACGACACTCGTCGCACCGGCTGGAATTCGAAGGAACCAAAGCTCACTCCTGCCAACGTGGGCAGCGCGTCGTTCGGGCAGCTGCTGTCGGTGGCGCTCGACGATCAGGTGGACGCCCAACCTCTGGTGATTCCCGGGGTGAACATCTCCGCCGGTAGCCACCAGGGGAAGCACACTGTCGTCTACGTCGCGACGGAGAACAACACCATCTACGCGATCGATGTAAACAACGGCACGATCCTGTTGAGCCCGAACTTCGGACCACCTGTCCCGAAGCCCCTGGGATGCGGCAACAATGGACCGAATGTCGGAATCACTTCAACCCCCGTCATTGAGGTAAGGAGCCAAACCATGTACGTCATGGTTTACACCCAGGGAGCAACCGGCCCTGCTTATTACCTTCATGCGCTGGACATCGGCAATTTAACGGACAAGGTGGCGCCAGTATTGGTGGCTGCTTCCCATACGTTGACCGATGGAACCACGTTCACCTTCAATGCGACCTACCAGCGGCAACGTCCCGGACTGTTGCTGGCCAACGGCAATGTCTACGCCGGGTTTGGCAGCTTCTGCGACTTTTTCGCGAATCTCTCGCGAGGCTGGGTGCTGGGCTGGAAGGCGGGTACGCTGGTGCCGATGGCCGCGAACCAGATACTCGACACGCAGCCAGTGTCTCCCAACAATTATTTTCTGACAGCGATCTGGATGTCGGGTTACGGACTCGCGGCGGATCACTCCGGCAACATTCTCTTCGTGACCGGCAATTCGGATTTCTCTGGGACAACCTACGACGGCGTGAGCAACATTCAGGAAAGCGTCGTCAGAGTATCGCCGAACTTGACCACCGTCCTTGATCTATTCACGCCGATGAATCAGGCGAGCCTCGAGCAGACCGACAGCGACTTTGGCTCAGGCGGTGTGCTGGTCTTGCCGGACCAGCCGGGGTCGATCCCGCATTTGGCAGTGGCTGCGGGCAAGGACGGGAACATGTACTTCATGAACGAAGACAGCCTGGGCGGGTACTCAACAACCCAGAATAATGTCTTCGGAACTTACGGAGTGGGTTCGTGCTGGTGCGGACAGTCTTACTTTGTCGATCCAGTGGATGGGTTGGCACGCGTAGTCAGCAGCGGCGGAAGAACGGCGGAAGTGTGGAAGCTGCAAACTTCGCCAACCCCATCGTTGACGAAGATCACCACATCGCCGTCGATTGGCGGCGGGCAGGACGGAGGATTCTTTACCACCATCTCCTCGAACGGAACTGCTAGTCCAATCATTTGGGCGGTCTCGCGCCCAGTTTCAAGGACCTCAAGCAAGGTGAATCTGTTTGCCTTCGACCCGGAAGCCGGCGGCAGCACCATGACGCAACTCTTCACTGCCAGTGCGGGAACCTGGCCCAACACTGGGGGTAATTCAAATATTGTTCCGGTGGTGGCAAACGGCAAAGTCTTCGTTGCCAGCAACAAGGAACTGCGAATTTTCGGATTGCACTAATCCCTATGTGAGCCGCGCAATGTGAGCCGCGCGCCTGACCTGTCATGCCAACTGACATTTTCTAAACCTTGAACGCGCGCCAGGTTACGATCGCTTTTTCCGCAAGCGAGACTTTATTGATCGTTCCCACCCCGGATGCTAGGCTGCGAGTAGAGTGCCTTCCGCATACGCAGATTCGTTAAAGACTCAATCTTCAACTCTTGTCCGGCGCACGCAGTGGCTACGCTCAGCCGCGGCCGAGGTATGGGTCAAGTTCTTGCTCGCACTCGTGGGGTTGGGGTTGGCCTTTGGGGCGGCGCTTTTTTCCACCGTTTCGCGCGACGCGGGAAACGTCTGGGGCACGGTGGTTCTGGCGTCCGCCGCGCTCGTGCTGGCCACATGGGTGGGGCTGGTTACGGTTCCGTATCTGGCCCGGCGCGTCGCCCTCGAGAGGCTGCGCGAGACCTTTGACTTCGAAGTTACCCGCGCCGGCGTGATTGATGTACTAGTTACGCTCGTGATTGGCATCGCTGCACTCAACACTGGGAACAATCTTCTCTACATCGTCGTGGCGGCCATGCTGGCGGCGATCCTGGTTTCAGGAATCGTCTCGGCAGTGGTGCTGCGTGGTCTGGAACTGGATGTCCGGTTGCCCGACCACGTATTTGCCGGCCACGCAGTGATGGGCAGGATTGTGCTGCGTAATCCACGGCGATTTCTGCCTTCTTTTTCCATTCGCATCGTTTCTACGCGCAAGAAGCGAAAGAAGCAGTTGAAGCGGTGGACGTGGAAATCGACTACGTTTGCCTTTCCGTTGAATCGTCCTCCAGAGCGGCAGTGGTTGCGGTTGCCTGACCGGCGGGTTCAACGCGTGACGGTGGCGCCTGAGCCACCGGGGATTTTTGAGGGAATGGCCTACTTCCCGTATCTGCCGCCGCGCGGCGAGATGTCGGCGGACTTGTCGTTGAAATTTGACCGGCGAGGACGATACCAGGAAGGCAGCTTCGGAGTGGCCACGCGTTTTCCATTCGCCTTCCTGACCAAGACGCGCCATCTTGCGCTGCAGCGCCAGATTCTGGTGTATCCGCGGATCGACCCGATCGATGAGTTGTTTGAGATCCTGCCATTGGTGCGGGGCGAGTGGGAGAGCTTTGTGCACGGCCGCGGCTCCGATCTCTATCGCATCCGCGAGTACATGCCGGAGGATTCGGCGCGGCACGTGGACTGGAAGGCTACGGCCAAGTCCGGCTCGCTGAAAGTGCGCGAGTTCAGCCGCGAGGATGAGCGCAAGGTGCGCATCGTCTTCGACAATCCCGAAGCCGGGATGATTTCGGAACCGGCATATGAGCGGGCTGTAAACCTGGCCGCGTCGCTGGCCTGGAATTTTTCCGCCCAAGATGCCGAGGTCTCCTACCAAGTTGCGGGGCAGGGAAGCAGCAACGAGGTACATGAATTCTTGGCGCGCCTGGCCGTGATCGAACCTCTGGCAGTTGATGCGCTGCCGGGCACACGAAGTCCACTGGACCCGTTCCCGCACGGGGCCGGAAACAACGGGGAATACAACATTGTCTTGACTGCGCGCCCCCGGGGAAGCCTGCCTACGGCGCTGTGGAACTGCTCGTATTTTGTGTTTCTGGAGAACGAACCTCGTCCCACGCGGTCTTAAGGCCTGCCTCGGTTTCAAGTGTTGTCGATCCTCAGGCTCAAGATCAGATTCCCGGAGACCAATAAACCGCCGCCATGAGTAACCGTCCGGTCTGGGTATCCGTGTCCACTGCGGCTCGGACTCTTCCCATCGCGGCATTTCGGATGTAGAAACTTTGATCCCCACCTTTTAGCCCTTCCCTTGCATCCTAGTTTCGGAATATACTCGCGCCCCGGTAGATGCTTTTGGACAGCTCGGGACTTCCCCAGTCCGGAGGTATCAAATGCGAATCTGCGACCTGATCAAAGATCAGGAGACCTATCCGGCAGACCTAGGCAACACCGCGCTTGAGACTGTGCGAGCCATGGTGGAGCGCAACATCGGAGCTGTGCCCGTGCTGCATAACGGCAAACTGGTCGGAATTTTTTCCGAACGCGACCTGATGAAACGTGTGGTCGCCGAAGGCCGCGACCCGCGCAATACGTGTATGGCCGAGGTCATGACCGACGATCCTCTCACCATCAACATGAACGAAGAGCTCGACAATTGCACGACTCTCATACGCCGCCACAATTTTCGCCACCTGCCTGTTTGCCATGATGGACAGCTGGTAGGCATGGTCTCTCTGCGCGACATCCTGTTACACGACTTGAATGAGAAAGATGATGAGGTCCGCATGATGCGGGCCTACATCCACTCCGTTCCCGACGCATAGAAGTCGCCGTGCCTCAGCGCGGTGGGTTGGTAACGTTACGTGGGTCACATGCATTCGTGGGTCGGGCTTAGGTCGGACCCTTTTTCATTGCAGGAACCGCGCGATGATTTACCAGTCGGCGTAAGCGATCTTCGTCCCAATCAAGAACATCCCCGCCCTGTCAAGCGAAATGGCACAAAGGTAACGTTACTTTGGGTTACTTCAGTTCATTGAACAAGCGGGCGAAAACCGTTAGCTTTCCTTAATAGCCGAAGAGGAGCTATTCACCGCTGGACCGCACGGGTTGGCTCTCATGGAACGTTTCTGGCAGAGAGCATCCGTAAGTGGCGCCGAATGAGCGAACCAGTAAGAATTCTCTATTACGCTCTGTGGATCGCGCATCCCCTTCTTCAGGCGGGGATCGCCGCAGCCATGCTGCGCCTTAAACTGCATCGCAAGTTCAGGTTCTTCTTCGCCTACCTCTGCACGCAGATTCTCTCCTTTGTCCTGATCTTCGCGGCTTACAAACACAGCTATACAACCGCTTTCTATCTTTCCTGGATGACCTCTGCGGCCAGCGCTTTTCTGGGCTTCACCGTGGTGCATGAGGCCTTTCTCGACGTTTTCCGGCCCTTCGATACGCTGCGCGATCTGGGTACGGTCTTGTTCAAGTGGGCAGGACTGGTGATGCTGTTGGTGGCCGGCGTGGTTTCAGTTTCAACGAACTCGGCCGACCTGGCGCCGTGGATGCAGGCTATCCTTACCGCTCAGCGTTGCGTGCGCATTATCCAGGTGGGGATGGTACTGTTCCTGCTCTTCTTTTCCCACTACCTGGGCGTGAGCCGGCGACAGTACAGCTTCGGGATCGCACTGGGTTTCGGTGGCTTTGCCGTGGTTGAGTTGGCCCTTATCGCTTCCTGGGTGGGGGACCACTTGGGCAATCCGTGGATGAGCCTGGTGAATATGGTGGCGTATAACGCCACCCTATTGACTTGGCTTGGCTACACACTGGTGAAGAGTCCCGCGCGTGAGCTCTCGGCCACGCTGTTGCAATCCCAGCGCTGGGAGCAGAGCCTCACCGATATCCATCACCCCGTGCCAGAGAACTCCCTGATTCCGATGTTCGAAGGCATGGTTGACCGTGCGCTGTCTCGCAATCACGCGGCGTCGACCGCAGTGCTCGAAAACGCAGCACCGGACTCAGAGGCGGTTCCGGCAGTGCGACGAGCAGCTGCTGCGGTGGGCGGCCTTCTCCCCAGCGTGGCGGAGCGCTTTGGATCGAAGACTTAGATCCGCATTTGTTTCGGACCCCAGCTCAGATTTTCCTATTCTTGTCACTTCGGGCGATCCTGTTCGGATTCCGTAAACGTTTTCCCGGAGAAGAGGTGCTTGCTGGCGTCGGTTTTCCCCGACAATCTTCATCCCGCCCGGTCCTATTGCTAACCTACTGATTGAAAGAGGTTTATGAGCTTGTCGGCCCGCAGGTTATAACGACGGAGTTAGATCTGCGAAGCCCTCGCGCTATGGGATAGTGCACGTTCCAGCAAACACA
>Ga0066709_100002112_pt1 | contig 14120 bp, 7 predicted proteins | sample GraSoiAngelo_158_FD_79665 | JGI IMG/M metagenome (GOLD analysis project Ga0066709, IMG submission 79665) | Grasslands soil microbial communities from the Angelo Coastal Reserve, California, USA - 14_1009_16_30cm | ecosystem: Environmental > Terrestrial > Soil > Grasslands | place: USA...
AGCAAGCTGCCGCTGCGAAGTAAATAGGCGCGGCTGTCGCCGACGTGAGCGATGCTGAGTTTCGCACCATCGATCCACACCGCCGTCAGAGTCGCCCCCATGCCGTGCCGATCCGGATTCTCTTCGGCGGACTTGAAAATGTTCCGGTTGGCCAGATGGACGGCCGTAGTAAGGTGCTTTGTTCGGGCGCTCCAATAGGGTTGTACTGCCCCGATCACCTGGGCCGCAGGATTGCTTTCGGCGTCGAGGCAGTGTTTCACGACTGTTTCAACAGCCATGGCGCTGGCGATTTCACCGTGAGCTTCGCCTCCCATGCCGTCGGAAAGCACGAAGAGACTCAGCCGCTCAACGATCTTGTAGCAATCTTCGTTGTTTGCACGCACGCGACCCACGTTGGTCACGCCGCCACTCGCGATTTGCACACGAACTCCCCTCGTCGCCTGAGGTTACACGCCTGCCCACACTTATACCCGGCAACTCAGTTCTCACGCTAGCAGAGCCCCCAGGCCAGCGAAAGGCTTTGAACCCTACTGATTACTCGCTCTTTCGCCACATGCACGTAGGAAGTGACGCGTCCTCTTTGGTCATGGACGATCGCCAGTGTTGCGGGGCACACTCTGGGTGCCAGCCGTACGAGCTTTCGTTATACTTTCGATCTGCCCGGAGCGCCCGGCCTCTGTGGCGCATCGCCCTTTTTCTATGGCTGGAATCAAAAAATCGCCGCCTAAACCCCTCCCCAGAGGCCGAAACGAGGCCCTCAGCGCGACGAAGGCCACTCGTGATCTCGAAGAACTAAACCGCGTCGGGATTGCCCTATCCGAAACGCGGGATGTAGGGCAGCTGCTGGACCTGATCCTCCAGAAAGCCAGGGAAATCACCGCGGCGGATGCCGGCTCTCTGTATCTTGTGGAGAAGGGCAGGGTTTCTGCGGAGGGAGGACAACGTCTTCCGCAGCTGCGATTCAAGCTGACGCAAAACGACAGCGTACAGTTTCCTTTCAGCGAACACGCGCTTCCGCTGAAGGAAGATTCCATGGCGGGATATTGCGCGCTGCATGGGGAAGTGATCGAGCTAGCCGACGCGTATCGCGTACCAAAGGCGCAGCCGTTTCACTTCAATGCCACGTTCGATCAGCAGGCCGGCTACCGCACGCGCTCGCTGATCACCCTCCCGATGAAAAACGGGAAGGGCGAAGTCCTCGGCGTGCTGCAGTTGATCAATTGCAAGCGCAATGCGAAGGCCCGACTGACCGATTCCGGCGGAGTGCGGCGCTGGGTGCATCCCTTTCCGGGGCGCGCCGTGCGGCTGGGGTTGTCGTTGGCTTCGCAGGCGGCGGTGGCCTACGAAAATTCAAAGCTGTATCAAGATATTGAGAACCTGTTCGACGGATTTGTGAGTGCCGCGGTGAAGGCCATCGAACAGCGTGACCCGACGACTTCCGGCCATTCGCAGCGAGTCTCGGAAATGACCTTGGCATTGGCCGAGGCGGTGGAGCGTGAGCCGCGCGGCCCTTACGGGGACTTGCGGTTTTCCCGGGAACAGATGAAAGAGCTGCGCTACGCCGCCTTGCTGCATGATTTCGGAAAGGTGGGAGTACGCGAAGAAGTACTGGTGAAGGCAAAAAAGCTCTACCCGCTGCACTTGGTGCGCGTGCTGGACCGCTTTGACTACATCCGGCGGGACATGGAGGGGCGAATCGCGGAGCAGAAAGTCGAAGCGTTGCTTTCGCTGTCCCGAAAACAAGCCCCGGAGCGCCTGCGCATGCTCGACGAGGAATCGCGCCGGTTGCGCAGCGAACTGGATCGATTTGCGGAATTCATCGCCAAGGCCAACGAGCCGACGCTTCTCCCTTCCGGGGATTTTGAAGTGCTCAACGAGATTCGGCAGAAAACCTATCGCGATCCGCGAGGGACGGAGCGGCCCTACCTTTCCTCCGAGGAAGTACGGTTTCTTTCGATTCCCTGCGGGAGTCTGGATGCCGATGAGCGCCGTCAGATCGAATCGCACGTGGCGCACAGCTTCAATTTTCTGTCCGAGATTCCGTGGACGCCGGAATTCCGCGCCATCCCGGAGATTGCCCGCGCCCACCATGAAAAGCTCAACGGCAAGGGTTACCCGTTCGGGCTGAATTCCGGGCAGATCCCCGTGCAGGCCAAGATGATGACGATTTGCGATATTTTCGACGCCTTATCCGCTTCGGACCGTCCTTACAAGCGCGCGGTTCCCACCGACCGCGCGCTGGACATTTTGAAACTCTGCGCGCGTGATGAAGAGATCGATCCCGAACTCTTCCGCATTTTTCTGGATGCTCAGGTTTACCGGCTAGCCGGGAAATCGGCTTAGCCTCGATGGCCCATTACTCATTAGCCCAATCCGCGGCTGGAGAAGCAAACGGCCGACGGCATTCTCTAAACTAGGGAGGGTTTGCCGTGCTGACTTATCTTCTTGGACCACTCCTGGCGCTGTTCCCGCGAAGGTGGCGAAAGTTGCTGCCCGCCGGTTCCGCCGTGGAGTGGCGCAGGGCGACGGTCCTCAGCGGGTTTGCGGAGGCGGTGATCGCACTCGTGGCCCTGATGTGCTGGTATTCGTACTACATGACGCTGCTGGTGGACCATGGCCTGGATGCGGCGCTCACCGGGAAATTGCCCACGGGAGCTACGGATCACGAGATCGGCTTCACCGCGCTGGTGATCTGGGCGACGCATCCGCTGACGTGGCTGCTCGCGTATGCCGGAGTCGAGGGGTGTGTACGGTTGGTAAGCGCGGCATTCACGGAGACCAACCTGGGGATTCTCCCGCTGTTCGTGCTGGACAAGGTGACTGGGATAATCGCCGGGCGGGACAAGCAGGAAGCATCGGCGGCAAAGTATGGCTCGCAGGGGAATTTCTCCTCGTATGTCGGGGCCATTCGAGAGAAAGCCATGGTCAGAAGACTTGGAGAGGTCCCGGATGAACTTTGCTTTAGCGGAAGCGCTCCGGATGAAATGCTCGAAATTCGCGCGTGCCGGAGAAAGGCAGACTGGGACCCGCCGCGCACGGTGCGTTACCAGGATACTTATTACCGGTTGGAGTCGTGTTCCGGGGGGAGTGCCTCGCGGCCGTTTCGCTACACGCTGCGGAAATTGCCGGCGGGTGTGATGGGGCGGACCGTGCTGGTTTATTCGCCCGAGGAAACCCCCGTCCTCGCGAAGGGATGAAGTGCGCGATGTTCCGCAGTTGGCGCGTCGATCGCTTTCATCGGCATGAGGTTCTCCACTACAATTCCACGCATGTCCTTCGACCGCCGCGGCCACGCGTTCTTCTTTACCTGTCTCATTGCCGGCGTGTTTGCGCACGGGGCTAGTGCGCAGCAGCAGCCACCAGCGGCTTCCGGAGCGCGGATGCTGCTGCTGCCGCGCCGAATCGTTTCGGGAGAGCGCGCTACGCTCGCCGTACTGGACGTGAACGGGCGGCTGACTCCGGGTGTTACGGTGAATTTTTCGAACGGGGACCGGCTCACGACGGATGCGACGGGCCGGGCTCTTTTCGTGGCGCCGCTGAATCCCGGCGTGATTTTTGGTTCGATTGCAGGGCGCGCGGGGCGAGTCACCACCGCAATTCTATCGCCCAGCGAGGCCGCGTCGGCTTCCATCGAAGTTTCATCCGCGCCACACGTGGCTTCGTTGACCGACCGCTTCGAACTCTTCGGGAAGAGTTTCTGTGGTGATGCCGACGCCAATCAAGTAACGATCGCGGGGCAGCCTGCGATCGTGCTCGCGTCTTCGCCAACTTCGCTGGTGGTACTTCCTCCAGAAGACCTGCGACCCGGCCCTGCAGCGGTGGAAGTCTCCTGCGCGAAACGCCAGTCGCCGCCGTTTTCCATCACCCTTGTCGGGCTCGAACTCCAGGCCAATTCCTCGCCGTTGGAACCGGGCGAGCTTCGTGTGCTTACGGTGCGTGTGCGTGGGACGAAGGCAAAGATCGCGCTTGAGGCGCGGAACCTCGCGCCGGAAATCGCGGAACTTTCCGGTGGCAATCCGGTGCGCGCCTCAAGCAGCGGAGGCGTGGAGAATTTTGCTCGGTTTGAAGTAGTGGGACGGAAAAACGGCAGCTTCCTGATATCGATCCGGCTGGTGCCCTTCCTCGGGCGTCCGTTAGAAGGAGATCACGAGCGATGAGACCGATGCACCTTAATAGCCGTCAGGTAGCGGATAACTTCCTGCCTATCTGCAGCAACTTCAAAATACACTTCCATTGACATCTTCCTCTCCCTAAAAGGAAGAGGATTCCTACCGCCTCCCGCTGGTTTTGCGGGACCGCTTCGGTGGGTTCCTCCCACAGCGCCCTTACTTCAGGCTCGAAAGACGCATGGCCGCAATCACGGCTGACCTGAAAACAAAGGACGTAACGTTGCGGATGGGACCATTTTTTTATCCCGGCCTAAAACGCCGAGGCTTTACGGCCCACGCAGGGTAAGACTCCACGTTTGGGGGACGGCCGTACCCCACATCCTCTATTTCTCGTAAAAGACTGCGGAATCGCCTAATCCAAAAGAGTTGTCAAAAACACGCTGACAAAAGAGTGCGTAACCGGCTGATGCTAAAGGGTCGAAAGAGTGCAAGGAAATAATGCTTGGCGTTCCGCGAAGGAACCCCGGAACCTCCGGATCAAGCGCCTTTCTTGATGCTGGTTTCGCGGGGAAGTGCGAGCGTGCCCTGGGGAGTTTCGAAAGGGAGCTCAGGAACACCCACGCCGAGCATGGTTCCGAGAGTGTTCTGGGCCCTCTCGAAGAGTTTGTCGGACTCGCTGTAGCTTTGCTGGGCGTTCTTCAAATGCGTGCCCAGAGTTTCGAACTTGTCCGCGAATTTTTCCAGTTGTTTTTCCATTCCGGAGAGGCTTTCCAGCAGGCGCTGGGCATTTTCTTCCATCTGCATGCCGCGAAGGCCCATGGCGATAACGCAGAGATGGGCGTAAAGGGTATTGGGGGACACGGCGATGACTTTTTTATCGCGGCAGTAGGCATCCAGGGTTTGTCCTTTGCTGTCTTCAGTCATGAGCAGTTCGTAGTAGACGCTCTCGGAAGGGACGAACATCAACGCGACATCGAGCGTGCCTTCCTCGGGCACGATGTATTTTTTGCTGATGGCGTCGGCATGGCCCTTCACCGCAGTGGCGAAGGCCCGGCGCGCTTCATCGCCCTCACTGCTGATCCTGCGATAGGCATCGAGAGGAAACTTCGAGTCGATGGCCATCATTTTTTTGTCGCGCAGCTTGATCACCACGTCCGCGGCTTCTCCGCTGGAAAAGCGGTATTGCGTTGCGTACTGGGCAGAGGGAAGGGAGTCTTCGAGCAAGCGTTCCAGCGTCACTTCGCCCAGGGAGCCACGCGACTTGGCGCCGCCCAAAATGCCTTCGAGTGTCTGCGCGGTCTGGGACATCTGTTTCCCAGCTTGCTGCACTTCGCCGAGCTGCCGCTGAATCTGGCTGATCTGATCGCGCGTGTTCTTGAGTTCGTCGGCCATCTTTGTTTGCGCGTCGGAAGTCATCTGGCCGGTAATTTGGGCGGAGTTCTTGATGGCTTCCTGCAGGGCGGGGGCGACGCTATCGAGGCGCTGTGCGACACTCTTGGCGATGGTTTCGAGTTGTCCGGTACTTTGGGCTTGTGACATTGCAATGGTCTGTAAGTCGCGGCGCAATTCGTTTATCTGCGATTCAAGAGCCGTGCCCTTTTGGCGCCCCTCTGAACTCTGCAGCACCAGCCAGAGCACCAGGACCGCCACAAGAATCACCGCACTAGTCAGGACAACGTTCATTCGTTCTCCAATTCGCCAACGGGAAACGGTCTTCTTACTTTACGCCCAATCGCTGAAGGTGCAAACCGGGCGGACCATGCCAGCGAAAGCCTCGGCTTTGCAGAGCCGGAACAAAAAGGGCGCAGCGTGCTGCGCCCCTACAAGAGAGATCTGCGTGGTTCGAAGGACTACCAGCTCAATTTGAGGGCAAACTGGAACTGGCGCGCGTCGTAAGAAGCCGTTGGCTGGCCCGCGCTGCAGGTCGAGCCGGCCAAGGGATCGCAAAGCTGGTTGACCGCAGCGATGTTGGTGCGATTGAAGAGGTTGAAAGCATCGGCGATGACGTCGATCTTGAAGCGCTCGCCGAGAGGGATGCGCCGGGAGAGGCGCATGTCCCACTGGAAAAAGTTAGGTGATGTGAAGCGGTTGCGGCCGAGGTTTCCGTTGCAGCCGGCCGGCGGAGAAACCAGTGGTACCTGGAACGGCGTGCCGTCGTTATTGAGGCACACGTTGGCCGGACCGAAGGTTACCCCCGGAATGAAGGGCGAAGTCGTGCCGCCGCCAACCGAAGGCCGGGCCTGTGACGCGCCCAAGTCCAGCCGCGTATCCGTGCCGGTGATGACGTTGAAGGGCCGCCCGGAAGAGAACTCGATGATGGGAGAAAGAGTGAAATCGCCAAGGAGATGGTGGAAGAAACCTTCGCCGGACTTGGCACCGGCGGATTGGAAGACGGCGCTGTTCACCCAGCGGTGGCGCTGGTCGTTCACGGAATTGGAGCGCTCCAGGTTGGGGAAGCGGCTGTCTTGAGGCTCCAGGGGAGATTGCAGGTCGGTGGAGTCGTCGATGGTGTGGGAATAGGTGTAGCTGGAAAGCAGCTCAAAGCCCCTGGAGAAACGCTTGGAGAGATTGAAGGTCAAAGCGTTGTACCAGGAGTTGCCGCTCGAGAGCTGCGCATCGACGCTGTTGAAGGCGACAGGAACGCCGAAGCCCTTGGGGTAGCCAGCCAGGGTCGCCAAGGCGACTTGCGTTGCGTATCCGACAGCAAGGGGCTGCCCTGGCGCGACAAGACTGGCGAAGGTTGGATTAGGGCCGGAGGGACGGAAGAAGTTGAAGAACGCCGGTGTAGCCACGAATCCGACTGCCGCTGCCGGATTGCAATTCGCGGCGGCGAAGCCTTGCCCGAGGGCCCCGGGAGCAATCAGAAAGATACTGCCGGAGCTCGTCGCGACGCAGGAATTCGGGGCGCCAGTGGGAACGACGACGGTCAAGGGGTTGCTGACGCTAAGCCCAGAGGCAGCGGCGTTAAACGCATTCTGCGCCAGCAAATGGGGATCCGTGGAATTGACGTCCTGCGGGCGGTTCAGGTGCAAACCGCGGGTCCACTGGTAACCGAGGCTGAATTTCCAGGAGCCGGCAAGTTCACGCTCGATAGTGAAATTGGCCTGATGCGCATAGCCGTAGACGAAATTCTTCCCGAGCGGAAGGGTGAACGGCAGAATGGGCAGGGGGAATCCCGCCGTCAAATAATTTTGATTGGCAAAGAGCGAGCCGGAAGCAAGTGGATCAAAGCGCTGCTGATCGGGCAAGTAAGACATGTTCGGCAACGCATTCAGGACGCCCTGGAAGATGGAAGAGCCGTTGAGATTCGCGGGAGAGTCTAGGCCGTTGGCACAGGGTTTAGTGACGAGCCCGCAAGCGGAAGGCGTGCCGCCCGTAGAGAGCAGTTGTACGGAGCGGCCACCGTCGGCAGTCACGGAGTCGAAGGCGGTGGCCAGCAGCGGATGATCATAGAAGATACCGTAGCCAGCGCGAATGACGGTCTTGCCGTTGCCTGCGGGATCCCAAGCCAAACCGAAGCGCGGCGCAAAGTTGTTAAAGTCGCGCGGGATTCCCTCAACGACGCCAAGGGCTTGTTCGGCGGCGGCGTTGACCGCGGTGGCAGGAGCAAAGAGCGGACCGATTTCCACGTCGTAGCGAATGCCGTAGTTGACGGTCAGGTGGCGGTTCAGGCGCCAGTTGTCCTGTGCAAAGAAACCGAAGGGAAGGTTATCAAACGGTTGATTGGAATTGCCAATGCCCTGAATGTACGAGGTCGGAATTCCGAGGCCGTAGGACTGCAGTCCGGTAGTGCCCGGCAAGGAGATTCCGGCAACGCTATCGAGAAAACCAAACGTGGATGCAGAGAATCCGCCGAAGTTCACGACGCCGCCAAAGTCAAGCTCGAAAATTTGCGCTTTCGACGAGCGGAGTTGAACGACGTTGGCGTCTGCGCCGATCTTGAAAGTATGTTTGCCGCGGACGAGGGTCACATGGTCTGTGAATTCAAACCGCCGTTCGATGCGATCGACCGTGGAGTAGGGTTCCCGGCCGAAATAAGCAAACCCCGGGATGTTCACTCCGATACGGTCGCCGCCCGGAAGCTGGGAAAAACCGAAGTGCAGGCCGCGGCGGGCGACTTGCGTGCGGAATTCGTTGAAAGCGGTGTCGCTGACAATCGTGTCGTGCTGAAAGGTAAAATTGAAGTCGCGCGATTGGTTGTAGCCTGCGCGCGAGCCGGAATTCTGACCGAAGACCTGGTTCTGAGAAGTGGAGGGAAGGCCGGTAACCAGCGATGGAGAAACGCCCACGCGAAGGAATGAATTGTTGCGATTGTTCCAGCGCTGATCGATTCGAGCGGACCACAAGCTCGTCTTCTCCATGACCGGGTAGTTGCCGCGTACGCCATCCAGAGCGGCAAAGGAAGCCGGCAACGGAACGGCGCCGGCGGCCACCACGGAACTCTTGGGACCCACGGCGGCGAAACCGCTGCAATTGACGGAGTTTACCGCGGCGCCGCTCGGGCACGACACCGGAAGCGGGAATTCCTGGAACAGGGGCCCTTGCGGGGTGATAACGGGATTGACCGGAGTGATTGAACCCCCAGAAAGATTCGTCACCAATGCGCCGTAGTCCAGTCCGTTTAAGGCCACACTTGAGGCGGAACCCATGAAGACTCCGTATTGCACGCCGAGAGTCTGGAGAGAAGAGTTGCCCGAGGTGAGGAGCGCATTTACAGCCGCTGCCTGCGGGCCGGTCAATTGCACTGGAAGCGGTCCAGCAGAGGTCGGCAGCGTCACAGTTTGCATGCCGAAATTGTTGATGCCGATGCTGGAGAAGCCGGTCTCCTCGCGCTGCGTGTATTCGTAGGAAAAGAAGTAGAAGGTCTTGTCTTTCTCGAGCGGACCGCCGAAGGTGAGTCCGCTCTGCGTGCGTGTGTAGGCCTGCTTGATGGGATCGAGATTGCCGGTGGCGGAGTCGATTTGTCCGGAAAAGGGGTTGCGCGCTTGAAAGGTCTTGTTGCGCAAAAAACCAAAGACGTTGCCGTGAAACTCGTTGCCGCCGCCCTTGGTGACGATGTTGATTACCCCGCCGGTGGCGCGGCCGTACTCGGCGTTGTAGTTGCTGAGAATGAGCTGGAACTCCTGGACGCCCTCTTGAGAGATGGTGGAGCGGATGCCGTTGACGGAGTTGTCTCCGGCGTCGGCACCGTCCACGCTGACCATGTTTCCACGCGCGCGCGCTCCGCCGACATTGAATCCGCTATTGGGCGCCGGGCCAATGGTCGGAGAGACGTCGCGGGTGGTCTGCGAGTTGGTGAGCGTAAAGTTGAGGTAGTTCCTTCCGTTGATGGGGAGGTTATTAATGCGGCTCTGCTCGACAGTTTGCGAGACTTCGGTCTTGCTTGTTTCGATGGGAGCGGCTTCTGTCGTCACCGTCACCGACTGCTGCACGCCTTTGAGGTCCAAACGCGGATCAAACGTGGCGGTTTCGCCGACGGTGAGAACAACGGAAGCATTCTCATAGACTGCAAAATTGGCGCCGGCATCGACGGCCATTTTGTACTGGCCAGGCGGGAGTCCAACAAGATTGTAGCGTCCGCTATCATCGGTGACGGCGGTCCGCTGGGCGCCGGTGCCGGCATTGGTCATCGTGACCTTTGCACCTTTGACCGGTAAACCTTGAGGGTCGGAAACAGTTCCGGACAGAGTTGCGGTGTTGACCTGTGCCGAGGCCATCGTTGCCCAACCCAGTACCAGCAAGCCCACCATCACTGCAGTTGTTACTGTCCGAAAGGAGGCCATTCGAAGCCGACACTCCGTCCGACGAATCGAAGTCGACACACCCACCCCCTGCCTGCGTTGCATGAGTCCTCCTGTTTGGCGCCCACTGATCTTCCGCTACCCCTAGCGGTGGCGGGCATCCCACCCCTTCCAAGACGATACAATTGATTACACGGCTTTTACTGCAATATAGAGTTGCTTTCAACTGAAAATTTCCCCGCCGTCGCCCAGAGCGAACCATAAAAGGAGGCGGCAGCCCTCTGAGGACTGGCACGACTGCGTCGACAGCGCCGAGGACCAGCCGAGAATCCACGAAGAAGGGAGGACTTGCAAGAGACAAGGCACGAAATGCTCGGTGGAAAGTCGGATGCCGTCTCTTGTCGTCATGCCGAGAGAACCCTCCCAGCACTTTCAATAAAGAGACGCGGTCCAGAGAAGTCCGCGATGAGATCGCCCACCGCCAAAACTATCCCAGGCCCTGCCTGCTGTTCAAACCTGCAATTCAGGCAACGCGTGCCGTAAGGAGTCAGGATTGAGATTGATGTATAATCCCTTCTCTCTACAGGTTGTAAGTCGACCACATCAATGCAAAGTAGAGACGGGAAATGAGTCGGGGACTATTGCCATTCTGGAAATCCACAAGGTCGAGGCTTTACCCGGGCGTCTCGTTTCGCTAGATTGGTGCTCATCCTAGATTAAGTCCTTTTCAGTCTAGGAATGCGTAGCGGAGGGTTTATGAAGAGGAATAGCCCGGTCCTCTTGGCCGCCCTTGTCGTCCTTTCTGGCTGCGGCGGAGGCTCGACGCAGACCGGTCCACCACCCATCATCGTCACCCTGACGACCGCGCCTCCCGCTTCACTTCCAGGCGGAGGGACGGCAAGTGTGGCCGCCACGGTCACGAATGACTCAGCTGCCGCGGGCGTGAACTGGAGTTGCACTCCGAGTTCTACCTGCGGTTCGTTCAATCCGGTTTCCACAATGAGCGGCGCTAGCAGCACCTACACGGCGCCCGCAGCAGCTCCTGCGGGCGGCCAGGTTGTCATTCTGGCTACCTCCGTCACGGACCACGCAAAGAGCGCAAGTGCATCCGTAACGATCACCGGCATCGTCGTCACCATGACGACCTCGCCTCCCACTTCGCTTCCGGGCGGGGGGATAGCAAGTGTGGCCGCCACGGTCACGAATGACTCAGCTGGCGCGGGTGTGAACTGGAGCTGCACCCCGATTTCTGTTTGCGGTTCGTTCAATCCGGTTTCCACTGCAAGCGGCGCTAGCACCACCTACACGGCGCCTGCAGCAGCTCCTGCGGGCGGCCAGGTTGTCATCACTGCTGCCTCCGTGACGGACCCTACGAAGAATGCCACCGCCTCCGTGAGGATTACCGGAACTGCGTCCAACGCCAGCTTGAATGGCAAATATGCCTTGCTCATTACCGCGGCTACGGGAAACCTAGGTACCAGTGTGTGCGCTGCCAGCATCACTGCTGACGGGAACGGGAACATCACGGGCGGTGTAGAAGAGCTTACCGCTCCATCGTCCTATGATTTGTTGGATGCCGTTACGAACGGAACATACGCAATCGACCCCAACGGCCACGGCACGATGTTGCTTCACACCCAACTCATGGAAACTCTCAAGTTCAGCTTTGTTCTCACTTCTGCCACTCATGCCTTGATCTTTGAAAATGATGGAACTCCCGCGAGTGGAACGATGGACTTACAGCAACCCGCCGGGGGAAGCTTTACCGCCGCACAGATCTCGGGCAAATATTCCTTCCTGACGGACGGAATCGATAATTCAGGGGCGTTGAAGAATATGTCCATCGCTGGCACTTTTGCCGCGGATGGTATCGGCGCTTTGACAAGCGGCACCCTGGATATCAATAACGGTGGAACTTTCACAACCATGTCATTCACGGGAAGCTTCACTGCACCGGATGCCAACACCGGGCGCGGAAATTTGATTATGAACACTTCGGTTATAAGCGCTTCAAGGACTTTCGTCTATTACATCATTTCGCCCAAAGTGTTGCGTATCCTGGAAGGGGACAACATAAGTTTCGTCGGCGGAAGCGCCTATGCACAGGGTTCTGCCGGTTCCACCGTCGCCGCACTTTCCGGCAAATTCGTTTACCAGCATCACGGCTGGAGCTCCCCGGGGCGTACCGTCGCAGCCGGCCAGCTCAGCGCTGACGGCATGGGAAAGATCACCACGGGAGTGTCGGATTCCAATTCCGGTGGATTGCCAACCACAGTCATCAAAGGAACGACGGTTACGGGCACCTACATGATCTCGGGTAGTCCCAGCGGCACACTCAATCTAACCGACGCGGCGGGAACTTCCACGTTCAACCTCTACTTGGTTGATCCTGCTCTCAACATCCTGGACCCCAGCAATTCCAGCGGAGGCGGCGGTGCGCTGCTGCTGCACACGGATGCCAGCATCGTGGGCAGCGGAGTTTTGATTCCACAGGTTGTTTCAGCTTCTCCGACCTTCTCGCAGAACCATGGACTGAATCTGATTAACTCAAAAAGCTCTCTGACTCCGCCTAATGAAATACATCTGGTTGGCAGACTCGCGAGCGATGGCACCGCCAATTTCACCGGAACAGCCGATTACGGTCAGAACAGCGCTTACGCCCCCCCGAGCGTTGTCATAGGCAACACCCTCTCTGGCATGTTTGCCGCCGACAGCGTCAACCCGGGCCACTTCACAGGTTCCTACACGCTCGGCAGCGACCCCACTAACCCTTTGTGGTTTCCATTCATATCGCCAACGGTTGCTACATTGAACGTTTCCTACTATCAGGCCAGCAGCTCGCAAGCCCTGGTCATTCAAACCGATACCTCAGCGGATGCGTGGGGATACCTGCTGCAGCAGCAACTCCCTTAGCAGCCCAAAAAACGCTAATTTGTTTTGCAGAATTGCAGCCGGATTCGCTTCGGGGACGCTACTGTCCCGCCCATGGCACTCTAGAGCTGGAGATGGCGCTGCACGAGCTTGCGAAGCTTCTCGCGGTCTTCATCGCGCATGTGCACGAATTCGACGCCGCTGCCGTCCGGCCCGATATTGCGGACGACGGCGGTGAAATTGATCTTGCGCAGACCGGAGCGGACTTCGAGCTTGATGGAGTCGCCGACACTGAGTTTCCTGGGGGATTCCAGATAGGCGCCGCCCAGGCTGATTGTTTTTACACGAGCGAGGCCTGCCGGTGCACCGTCGATGTGCGCGCGAAGCGGTGAGTCAAGTGGAACTCGAACGTAGCGGCGCGGGATGACGTAACTGGAACTTGACTGTCCCGGCGCTCCAAACGCCGCCACCGCCTGCTTGAACGAGGGACGATTCTCGATCACCGCCAGCGCATCTTCCGCTGCGGCGCGCAAGCCGGCAGGTTCCGCATAGGCGAGACCCTCACGGCGCTCCGCCAAGGAGCGAAGAAGCTCGGCGGCTTCCGGGGCCCGCATGCGCCCGAGCGCTTCGATGGCCTTGATGCGCACAAACTGGTCACGCAAAACCTCATGTTCACCCGCGGCGATTTCCATGAGTTGCGGCACGGCCGTGGTTTCCTGCGCCAAACCGAGCTGGTCGATCATCATGGGAACGACCATGGGATGCGCTTCGGCGAGGATAGCGGAGAAGACGAAAGCGGTGCTGAGCGCCGATGCGGAATTACTTGGCCGCGAGAGTTCGCTGACCGCCAAATCCTGAAGGTTCCATTCCCAACTTGCCATGGCGCGTGCGAGGCCCCGCAGCAGCCGCTCGGGGTCCGCAGCAGCCAGAAGCTTGATTGCTGCGGTCACGCGCTGGCGGCGGGCTTCGTACAGCCGCGTTTCGAGAAGATTCAGAACCGGCACGCCGATGGTCCGCAGGAGCCGCGCCATCGCCGGCACCATTTCCGGGCCTCGGGGTTCGGTGAGGAGCAATGTCATGCGGTCGAGCAGCCGTTCGGGATCGCGCTGTAGAAGCCGGGGCAGGACTGGATCGAGGGCGCGGTTGGCCAGAGCGGCGTCCACCAGCAAGAGCCAGCGATCCTGTGCGACCAGGCGGTTGGCCAGCGCTGCCATGTGATCGTGCTCTTTGTCCTGAGGCACGCGCTCCAGACCGGTCAGGATGGATTCGAAACCGGAATAGTCGGCGCGACTCACGGCAATGCGTCCGAGCGATTCGACAAAGGCCGCGAGCAGAGCGGCGATTTCCGGAGCCTTCTCCACGTCCAGAGCTTTCATGGCCCCGCGGCTCAGGTCTTCCG
>Ga0066709_100002114_pt1 | contig 14116 bp, 11 predicted proteins | sample GraSoiAngelo_158_FD_79665 | JGI IMG/M metagenome (GOLD analysis project Ga0066709, IMG submission 79665) | Grasslands soil microbial communities from the Angelo Coastal Reserve, California, USA - 14_1009_16_30cm | ecosystem: Environmental > Terrestrial > Soil > Grasslands | place: USA...
CGGAGGTACAGCGATCAACGCGAGCGAGCGGTGGGGTCACTGCACGGCGAGGGAGGCGGTGCCGCGGGTGGCGGTGGAATCGGCGCCGGAGATGGAGGCGCCTGCCATCGCGCGGGAGACGCAGCGGGCCGTGTCCTCGTCGCGGGCGGCGTCCATGATGACCTGGGGATTGCGCACGTGGCCGTCCTGCACGGTGAAGCTGACCACCAGCGAGCCGCGCCGGCGGGCAGCCTGCGCGCAGCGGTCCAGGGCTGCCTGCGCCGCCGCCAGGCGGTCCTTGCCCGCGTCGGGGCGCGGCATCTCGGTGTCGAGCAGGACCTTGTCCACGCGGAAGCTGCGGCCGCTGCCAGGCTTGTCGACCGGCAGCCCTTCCTCGTCGGCGACGGCCACCGGGGCGGAGTCCACCTCCAGCTCCCACCAGATCGGAAGGCCCTCCATCCGGAAGATCCGCGCCGCCGCGTTGCCAGCGCACCGCTCGCCCGACGGCCGGAAGTAGACCGTCAAGGAGAGCTTTCCTTGCTTCTTCGCGGCGGCCCATTTCACGGCCTGTTCCGGCGTGGCACGGAAGGCCACGTCGTCGATGCCGGCGAGATCGAGCGTGATCGCGCCGTCCAGCGCCCGCAGCGCCCGGTCGCCGTCGAGCTCCAGCTCCTGCTCGTCCTCGCGATACCGGCCCAACCCGAATCCGTTCGCGGGGACCCAGACGTGGTAGGTCCGCGCGAGCATCTGCGCGCGCGACCGGGCAGGCGCGATGCCCGGCGCCGGCTCTCCGCGCTGATCCTTCAGCGCCGCGCAGATGTCGCGCACCTGGTCCTCGGCGGTCAGCGCTGTCGCCTCCCGCGGAGGGACCTGCGCGGCGGCGACGAGCGCGATCAGCGGGAGCAGCATCCTGCCAGCATAAGCGCTGCCGCTCCCCCGCCAAAGCTCAGGACACCAGTCGGACAACGCCCGGTACGACGGTGAATGTGGCAGGAAGTCGCCCGATCAGCTCCCCGTCGGCTTCGATGTCCAGCGGGCCTCGCGCGCCCGGCAACGGCTCCAGCCGCACCGAACGAGCCGTCGCCGTCCGCGTACCTTTCAGCTTCACGTGCGAGCCGTCGTACATCGCCGCACTGCGCAGCACGAAGTCCGAGAGCGAGTAGCCGCTCCAGATGGTCACGTGGAAGACGCCGTCGTCGAGCAGCGCTCCGGGCGCGACGACCATCCCGCCCCCGAAGCAGCGGCCGTTGGCGACCGCGAAGGTGGTGACGGAGCCCTCCTGGAACGGGCCGCCGTCGAGCGACCAGCGGACGGGGACGTCCCTCCAGCCCGCCAGCGCGCGCAGCGAGGCGAGCGCGAAGGTGAGCTTCCCGCCCAGGAGCTTGCTGCTCGAGTTGGCGATGCGGACCACGTCCGACCCGACGCCCGCCTCCGCCACGTTGATGAAGTAGCGCGCGGTCGGCTGCCCTTTGCCATCGACGAAGTCGATGCGGCCCACGTCGATCGGCCGGCGTTCGCCCGTGAGGCGCGGCGCGCAGGCGCGCAGGTCGCCCTCCAGCCCGACCGTGCGGCGCAGGTCACCGCCCGTGCCGCGCGGCAGGATGCCGAGCGCCGCGCCGGGCCGGACGGGGCGCGGTGGGTCGCCGTGCCCCGGCGCCTCGAAGAACCCGTTCACCACCTCGTTGATCGTGCCGTCTCCTCCGACCGCGATGACGAGGTCCGCGCCTTCGCGCAGCGCGCGCCTGGCCAGCTCCGAGGCGTGCATCGGCCGCTCGGTGAACGCGTGGCCGTGCTCGCCGACCGCCGCGCGCACCGCCGCCGAGATGTCGTCGAAGTGGCGCCCGGTCGTGCCGTTCGCCGCGCGCGGGTTGACGATGAGGAACGGTTTCACCGCGCCTGTTCTACCGCGACCCCCAGCCAGCGGGCGAGCACGCTGACCACGTCTTCAGCTCCCAGCGCCGATGCGCAGGCGGGACTGGCGGTGACCGCGTGCGCTCCGCAAGCGTCGAGCTCGCGGCGGCGATCGTCCGCGATCGCCTCGGCCACCGCGGGCAGAGTGCGCGGCAAGAGGCCGTTCGCCCCGCAGCAGGCCGTATCGACGCCGCAGCGGAGCGGCTCGCGCACCTCCTCGACGGAAGCGGCCAGGAGCGCCCGCGGCGCGGTCAGCTCGGAGAGGCCGCGGGCCAGCTCGCACGGATCGTGGTACGCGGCCGACTCGGGAAGCGGCGGGCGATCGCGCAGATCCGGCCGCGCCGCCAGCGCCCGGGAAAGATAGGTGGTGACGTGCTCGATGCGGCTCCCGTCCGGCAGTGCCGGCCAGCGCTCCCGCACCGCCCGCGCGCAGCCGGGCGAGAGCAGGATCAGATGCACCGGCGCCGGCCGGCGCGAGGAGCCCAGAAGAGCCGTGCGCACGCGCGCCGCATGCGCGGCGAACGCCTCCGGATGTCCCGCCTCCACCAGCTTGAGCCCGCAGCAAAGCGCCGCCTCCGGCGCGAGCGCGAGCGGCGCGCCGACGGCGCGCGCCACCGCCAGTGCGTCGCGCACCACGCTCCCTCCCGCCGCCAGCGCGTCGCATCCGGCGAACAGCGTCGGCCGTCCCCTTCCAGCGTCCACTGCAGGCCGCAGCATCGCGGTCACTGCTCCGGCCACCGCCCGCAACGCGGACGTCCTCGGCCGGCCTGCATCGTGCGAAGTCGTCTTCGTGGGTGCCGCCGTCGGATCCAGTGTCGGACCCGGAGTTGGTGTCGCCGTCGCAGCCGGTCTCGCGGCCGCCGCTGCACTCTCCTCCTGCGCGATCCTCCGGTACACCTCCACCAGCTCTGCCTGCTCGGCATGCCCGGCCGCCGTCATCTTCCGGGCCACCTCGCCCCACTCGCCCGGCGCCGACCCCGCCCGCACGGCGGTCGCTCGCGCCGCGTACAGCAGCGCGGGCACGTCGTTCGCGTGCGCGCAATATGTCTGGCAGCGCAGGCAGCCGGTGCAGGCTCCGAAGGCTAGCGCGGCGGATGGATCGGGCGAGCGCCCGGAGAGCGCCGCCAGCGACACCTTCCCCCAAGGCGTGAACGCCTCGCGCGAGGTGGCTTCCGAGACGGGGCAGGCGAAGCGGCACATCTTCGGGCAGAAGACGCACAGCTCCAGCGCGCGCCGCACCGCGGTCACGGCCGCTCCTCCGCGCCGAGCGCGGCGACCAGCCGGTTCCAAGCTGCCCCCGCCCCCATCGCCTCCCAGGCAGGCCCCGCGTCTCGCAGGCGCCTGGGCGCGACCAGGCGCGCACCATCTGTCCGGGCGGCGGCCGCGCACTGCTCCACGCCATCCGCGGCGAGCGAGAGAACGGCGAACGCGCCGCCCGCGTGCATTCCGTACAGCGCCACCTCCGCCGCTCCGGAATGGCGCGCGAACGCCTCCAGCGCGCTCCAGCGCGCATCCACCTCGATCGCCCGCGACGAGGCCGGTGCCCTGACCTCGGGTCCCGCGTCCACCTCGAGCGGCGGACCGACGACGCGCACGGCGCGCTCGCGCAAAAGACGCGCCGACTCGGGACCCTCCCAGGAGAGCGCGACCAGTGCGCCGCGCTCCTGCAGCCGGAGCATCCCACGGGCGGGGGTGAGCCGGTCCATGCACAGCCCCTCGACCGTGCGCAGCGCGCTCGCCAGGTCTGGCGCCCGCCAGGCCGCGTACGCAGGCGGCGCCGCCGGGAAGAGCCGGACCCAGGCGGCCGCGATCACGCACAGCCGCCCCGAGCCGCCCAGCGCGAGGTGGTCCAGGTCGGGGCCAGTCGCGGAACGCGGAGCGGCGCGGCTCTCGGCGAGCCGCCCGTCCGCCAGCACCGCGGAGACCGACAGGGCAGCCGTCTCGCGCCGGGAGCCTGGGACGGCGCGTTCGCCGCGCGTCGGGCCCGCGAGCCAGGCGCCCACCGAACCGGCGCGGACCGAGGGCAAAAGAGGCCCCAGGGTCGCCCCCGCGCGACGCGCCGAAGTCTCCAGCGCAGCCACGCTGCAGCCGGCCTCGACCCGGGCGATGCCGGTTGCGCCATCGACCGAGGCGATGCGATCCAGGGCCGTCAGCTCCAGCAGCGCGCCTCCGGGCGGTGCCTCGACGGGCGCGTCGCCGTTCCCGCGCACGCGCACCGGCAAGAGGTGCCCGCGCAGCACCGCCACGGCCCTTCCCAGCGCGGCGATGCTGGGCGGCGTGACCCGCAAGCCCTCCCCTTCGGCCAGCACCGCCGAGCCGGTGGCGGAGAGGTCCTCGCGCAGCCCGTTCATAGCAGGAGCTTTCCGGGGTTCATGACTCCCTGTGGATCGAAGGCCTGCTTGAGCGCGCGGAGCTGGCGCATTCCCTCGCCGTGCTCGCGCGGGAGGAAGAGCTGCTTGTGCAGCCCGATGCCGTGATGGTGGCTGAGCGTCGCCCCGGCGTCGCACGCCGCGGAGAGTGCCGCGTTCCAGCACGCGTCGTAGCGCTCCTCGGCCTGCTCGAGATCGTCCGCGTCGCTCGACCCGGCGGGCGCGCCTGAGAGCCCCACGAAGGTGAAGTAGATCGAGCACCCCTCGAGGTACGCGTGGGAGAAGTGGGCCATCACGAACGCGTGCGGCGCGACGGCGTCGCGGACCGCGCCGTAGAGCGCGTCGAGGCGGTCCCAGGTGGTGGCCACCTCCATCGTGTCCACGAATGCGCCGGCGGAGAACAGCGGCGACTGCCGGTAGCTGATCCTGTACCGGTTGGCGAGCCACTTCTCCCCGGGCGCCGGCCCCAGGTCCTCCGCTCCTTCCGCCGCGAGCAGCCGCAAGGAGAGCTCGCCCTCTTCGCGCGCGTCCGACGATGCGAAGGGGCCGTCCCCCTCGAATCCGAGCACCAGAAGCGACGAACCCGGCAGCGCGTCGACCAACCGGTTGAGCAGGACGGGCGCCCGCAAGGCGAGCCGCAGCGCTTCGGACTGCGCGCCTTCCACCACCCAGCGCAGCGGCTCCGGGACGGTCACGTGCGCGTCGCGGCCGCCGCGGCCGGCGAGGAGCGTGTCGAGCGGATCGTAGAGCCGCGCAACGGCGGGCCGCAGCCCGGATCGCATCAGCGCCCGCAGGCCGGCGATGCCCGCCTGCACCGAGCCGAAGCGCAGCCCCCGCATCCAGCGCGAGGTGGGCGAGGGCCAGCAACGGAGCCTCGCCTTGGTGACGATGGCCAGCGTCCCCTCGCTTCCGAGAAGGAGCTGGAGGAGATCGGGTCCGGCGGAGGGGGCGTCCTGCGTGCGCAACACCTGGCCCGTCCCATCGACCGCCTCGACGGCGAGCGCGATGTCCTCGATCTTGCCGTAGCGCGAGGAAAGCTGGCCCGCGCTGCGCGCCGCCAGCCACCCTCCGATCGTGGAGCAGTAGATGCTGGAAGGAAAATGTCCCAGCGTGGCCCCCGCGCCGCCGAGCAGCTCCTCCAGCCGCTGCCCGTTCATGCCGGTTTCCACGTCCACCGTGCGCGCGGGCAGGTCGATGCAGGGCGGCCCGGAGAGGCGCTTCAAGTCGAGCGCGATGCCGCCCTTGACCGGCACCGCGCCCCCGCAGACTCCGCTGCCGGCGCCGAACGGCACCACCGCGATCCGCCGCTCCGCCGCGTACCGCACGACCTGGACCACCTCGTCCGTCGAGGCCGGCCAGACGACCACGTCGGGCGGATGTGGAGCGACGCCGGCCTTGGTCCACAGCAGCGACCGGGGCCAGCAGTCCCGCGACATCGCCCACAGGTCGGCCGGCGCGCAGGAGGCGGCGCTCGGGCCGAGCAGCGCGACGAGATCGCGCTCGAGCGCCCTGCCCCGCGGTCCGGCGCCGCGCAGCGGGGCCGTCACGTGCCGAGCCCGGGCTGGACGGCGACCACCGGCTCCTCGGCGGTGGCCAGCTCGGCGGCGGGCGCGCGCGCCGCGTCGACCTCCGCGAGCTTGCGCCGGGTGAAGGCGAAGATGTCGAGCAGCGGCACCGCGCGCGGGCACACGTCCTGGCACGCCTGGCAGACGCCGCACGCATCGAGCGTGCCGATCACTGCTCGCAGGTGCGGCAGCTCGGGCGTGGCGCGCGAGTACGCGATGGCGAACAGGCTCGGCCCGCGCCAATCCTGCAGCTCCGAGCGCCCGACCAGGGGGCAGACCGCGTCGCACAGTCCGCAGTTCACGCATCCCGAGAAGCGTGGCAAGGCCGTCCGATCCTCGCTGCTCATCGGCACCAGCGCCTCGGGCGCATAGTTCGAGAGGAACCGCCGCTTCCCTTTCCGCTCGGCCGGCGTGAAGAGCTGCGCCAAGGGGTGGAGCAGCAGCGCGCGGAGCCCGAGGAGCAGCAGCGCGACGAGGCGCTTCACCGACCCACCGCCCCGCTGGCGGAAACCGTGCCCGCCTCGCGCGCGGCGCGGCGGCCGGCGACCACGCCGGTCACCGCGCACACGCCCAGGCCGCCCTCGTCGCGCGCCGGGTCGAACCCTCCCAGTACCGCGCCGCAGACGAATGCCGCGCCGGCGCGCAGCTCGCAGTCCGCCTCCACTCCCGCGGCCAGCCCGGGGTGCGGCCCGGCGGCGCGCTCGGCGAAGAGGCGCTCGTTGGGGAGCGCCGCGAGCGCTTCGCGACCGGCGGCGCGCGCCGGCAGACCGAAGACGGTCTCGCGCAGCCGGCCGTCGGCCTCGCAACGGATTCCGCCGCCCAAGAAGCGCCCGCTGGCCAGCACCACCGCCCCGGCGCGCACCGGCTCGCACTCGACTCCCCGGACGATCTGCATCTGGCCGTCGGAGCTGCGCTCGGCGATCGCCGAGATCGATCGAACGCCCGCCTTCTCGAGCGCGGTGGCGAGCGCGCGCGAAAGGCGCAGGCCCGGGACGCTCGGCGGAGCGCCGAGCAACTCGAAGACGAGGACGCCGGCGGCGCGCTCGAGGTCGGCGCGAGCGGCGAGCGGGTCTTGAAGCCCCAGGGTGGGAAGGAGCAGGTGCGTGACGTGCGCCTGCGCGGCAGCGCGGGCCAGGGAGGCACCCAGCGCGGCGCGTCGGCCGGGGGAGTCCAGATCGTGGGCGATCTCCGGCAGCGTCCGGAGCGCGTCGGCGCGCTGCCGGTAGAAGTCGGGCGCGACCACGACCGCCTCGCAGAGCGGGGCCAGGAGCGGAGCGAGCCCGTGCGCCAGGAGGCGCGCCTCGATCGCCTGCGCGCCCGCCAGCGCCACCACGCCGAGGCGCCCTTCCCGCGCGGCGAGGTTCCGCAGGTCGCCCGCCGCGATGGCTCCCTGCGCGAGAGCCGCTGGCTTGGCGCGCCCCAACGGAGTCGCGAGCCACAGGTTGCGGTCCGCCGCGGAGCGCGCGCCCTGCATCCCCAGCGCGGCGAGGTGCCGCTCGAGCAGCGCCAGGGCGTCGTCGATCGCCGGCACCAGCGCGTCGCCGAGCAGGGCATAGGGATGGCCGGGGGCGTTCCGCGCGAGCCTGCGCGCCGCCTCGCCGATCGGCGCATCGTCGTCCGCGGCGGCGAAGTCGATCGCTCCGCTGGACATGGCCGTCGCGCCCGGCGACCGCGCGATCAGCAGCACCTCGGCGCCCGCCTCGCGCGCCGCCAGCGCGGCGCAGGCGCCCGCGAGGCCACCTCCCACGACCACCACGTCGGCGCTCAGCGCCACGGCCTGCCTCCGCCGCGACGCAGGCCGCCGGTCGTGTAGTAGGTCCCTTGCACCAACTCGGCCTGGGCCAGCCCTTCTCCCGCGAGGACGGCGCGGTTCCCCTTCCAGCGCTCGTCGAGCAATGCGGTCAAGTCGGCCAGCGCCGCGTCGGAGGAGAGCTGCCGCTCGTCGGCGAGCAGCGCGGCGGCCGGCCCGGCGCACCGGGTCCCCTGGCACACGCCCATGGCGAGCCGGCAGCGGCGGCGCAGGTCGGCGAGCGACTCGGCGAACTCCTCGCGCAGCGAGAAGGCCAGCTCCGCGAAGGTGACTCCCTCGCACGAGCAGGCCACCGCGCGCAGCTCCGGCTCGTCGTCCGCCGCCCGCAGCACGCGCTCCGCCTCCGCCCCGTGGCGGTACGAGAGCCGCGCCGCGGCGAACGCGGGGACCGCGTGCTTGCGCGAGAGCTCTTCCGCCGCGGGCGGCGGCGCCTCGCCGCCCGGTAGCGCGACCTGGTGGGTTGCGCAGGCCTGGGAGTTGCCCAGCTTGCGCGCCACCGCGTCCACCGCCTCCTGCGCCATGGCGCGGAAGCTGGCCAGCTTGCCGCCGACGATGGTGAAGAACCCCGGCGCGCCGTCCTTCTCGTGGTCGTGGATGGCGTGGTCGCGCGAGAGCGCGTCCTCGAGCGGCCCGTACGCGTACAGCGTCGGCCGGACGCCGGCCCAGGCGCGCAGCACGCGCGCCTGCCGCACCGCCGGGAAGGTGTGCTCGACCGCCTGCAGCAGGTACTCGACCTCGTCGGACGTGACGTACAGGTCGTCCGGGTCGCCGTAGAAGTCGTCGTCGGTGGTCCCGACGATCGACGAGGCTTCGTGCGGCATGACGAACACGTCGCGTCCGTCGACCGCCTTGCAGATGATCCCGTAGTTGGAGAGCCGCCGATCGAGGGTGACGTGCACGCCCTTTCCCGGCCGGATCTTCACCTCCACCCCAGCGAGCGCGGCGATCTTCGGCGCCCATGGCCCGCCGGCATTGAACACGCAGCGGGCGCGCACCTCCTCCAGACGGCCGGTGGGCAAGTCCTTGAGCTCGGCGCCGACCACCGCGGGGCCCTCGCGCAAGAAGCGCGTGACCTGGGTGTGGTTCCGCACGGTGGCGCCGTACGCCGCGGCGCTGCGCGCGTTCAGCGTGCAGAGGCGGAACGGGTCGATCCCGTACTCGTCCATCGTGACGGCGCCCAGCGTCCCCGGGACGATCCCGGGCTCCAGCTCGTGCAGCTCGGCGTCGGTCAGCCGCGTGTGCGCCTTCCCGTTCTTGAGGGGCTGGTACCGGTCATACGCCTCGAAGTAGCACTCCGCTCCGTAGAGGAAGGCGCGGTCCACGAGCGTCGGTTCCCCGGGGCGCGCCAGCAACACCGGATAGAGGAACGGGATGCGGAACAAGAGGTGCGGGGCGATGCGCTGGATGTAGCCGCTGTCCAGGCAGGCGAGGCGCGTCACCTGCGGGTCCGACATGAGATAGCGGATGCCGCCGTGGATCATCCCGCTGTTCGCGCCGGAAGAACCCGCCGCGAAATCCTTCTTCTCGACCAGCATCGTCCGCAGCCCGCGCATCGCGGCATCGCGGGCGATGCCCGTGCCGTTCACCCCGCCACCGATGACGAGCAGGTCGTAGCTGCGCACGGATGGATCCTCGCAGGCACCCCGGGTAGGCGCAAGAAGTTCTTGTCGCGCTGCGGCATTCCCGGACGAAGGGATCACCGTGGAGCCCCGGACGCTCGCGGAGGGTGGCGTTCTGAAAAGGAAATCTCCGAGCCCTTCGCGTCTCCGCGGTGATCTCTTCGTCCCCACACGCGGCGACGGTCGGCGGGTTACAAGGGAGGCGTGGACGTCATCTTTCCGGCGTTGGACCACCTGCCGCTCGCCGGCACCCTGAGCGAACCGCAGGGAACCGTCCATGGGGCGGTGGTGATCGGGTCGGCGATGGGCGTGCCGCGCGCGTTCTACGGAGCGTTCACGGAGTACCTGGCCGAGGGTGGCCTGGCCACGTTGCGATTCGACTACCGCGGCATCGGCGGGTCGCTGCGCGGGTCCGTGCGCGAATCGGACGCCACGATGCACGCCTGGGGCGAGCAGGATCTGGCCGGGGCGCTCCGCTTCCTGCGCGATCGGCATCCCGGCATTCCTCTTCTGCTCGTCGGACACAGCGCGGGGGGGCAGCTCTTCGGGCTGGTGCCGGAGCCGAACCAGGTGCGCGCGATGCTCGCGGTGGGTGCGCAGAGCGGTTACTGGGGCAACTGGCGCGGCGCGGGCCGGCTGCGGATGCTCTTCTACTGGAAGGTCCTCTTTCCCGCGCTGACGCACGCGCTCGGATACCTGCCGCTGCGAAGCCTCACCGGGGGCGGCGACGACGTGCCGCCCGGCGTGGCGCTCGAGTGGGCCAGCTGGGGACGCGATCCCGACTACGTGCTGAGCTATGCGCGACGAAAGGACGGCGCCCGCGGGTATGCCCGCTTCACCGGGTCGCTGCGCGCGCTTGCGATGGCGGACGATCCGTACGCGCCGCGCGCTGCCGTGCAGGCGATGCTCGCCTTCTATCCGGCGGCATCGCGCGAGCTGCTCTACGTCGAGCCCACCTCGGTCGGGGCCCGCTCCATCGGCCATTTTGGCTTCTTCCAGCGCCGCTTCCGCGACACTCTCTGGTCGGACGCCCGCTCCTGGCTCCTCTCCCAAGCCTCCTCCCAAGCCGCCGCCTGACAAAGAGATCACCGCGGAGCCGCGGAGGGCGCGGAGATCTTTTTTTCTGAACAGACGCCTCCGCGACCTCCGCGTCTCCGCGGTGATCCTTAAGCCTTCTCTTGGGATTTCGCGGTGGAGGTGATGTGGAGGTCGTGGAGTTGCTTCGGGTCGGCGTCGCCGGGGGCGTCGGTCATGAGGTCGGTGCCCTTCTGGGTCTTGGGGAAGGGAATCACGTCCCGCAGGCTCTCCGAGGCCGACATGAGCATCGAGAGGCGGTCCATCCCCAGGGCAATCCCGCCGTGGGGCGGGGCGCCGAAGCGGAGGGCCTGGAGCAGGAAGCCGAACTTCTGCTCGGCCTCCTCCGGACCGATCCCCATCGCCGCGAAGACCTTCTGCTGCACGGCCGGATCGTGCAGGCGGATGGATCCGCCTCCGATCTCGAACCCGTTCAGCACCAGGTCGTAGCGGTGGCACAGGACGCGCCCCGGGTCCGAGTCGAGGTATTGCAAGTCCTCGTCTCGGGGCCGGGTGAAGGCGTGGTGCGCGGCGACGTACTTCTTCTCCTCCTCGTCGAACTCGAACAGCGGAGGATTCACCACCCAGAGGAAGTTCCAGCTCGCCGGGTCCTTCGGGTCGCGCGGGCCGTACTCCGGGATGAGGCCCAGCTTCTTCCCGAGATGCAGCCGCAGGTTCGCCAGCACCGTGTGGACCTGCGCTTCCTTGCCGAACTGGAACAGGATGACGTCGCCGGGCTTCGCCCCCACCGCCGCGTTGATTGCGGCGCGGGCATCGGGCGTGATCGACTTCGCCAGCGGGCTCTGCGTCCAGTTGCCCTGCTCGTCCACCTTGGCGCGCGCCAGGCCCTTGGCGCCCATGCCCTTGGCGATCTCCTCCAGCTTGTCGGTCTCCGTGCGCGACAGCCCCGCGCTCGCCGGGACCACCATCGCCTTCGCGATCTGCCCGGGCGAGGGCTGCGCGAAGCTCGACCACATCGACACGCCGGCGCCGCGGTGCTCGGCGAGCAGCCGCGTCAAGTCCATGTGCTTCAGGCCGAAGCGCAGGTCGGGCTTGTCGTTGCCGTACTCGCGCATCGACTCGTCGTAGGGCATGCGCGGAAAAGGTCCGGGGATCTCGACTCCGAGCACCTCGCGCCAGAGCGCCCTCACCAGCTCCTCGACCACCGCGAACACGTCGTCCTGCGAGACGAAGGACATCTCCAGGTCGATCTGGGTGAACTCGGGCTGCCGGTCGAGGCGCAGGTCCTCGTCCCGGAAGCACTTGACGATCTGGAAGTACCGGTCGAACCCGGCCACCATGAAGAGCTGCTTGAAGAGCTGCGGGCTCTCCGCCAGCGCGTAGAACTTCCCCGGCTGCAGCCGCGCCGGCACGAGGAAGTTGCGCGCGCCGCCGGGCGTGTACTTGACCAGGAAGGGCGTTTCGAGCTCGAGAAAACCGCGCTCGTGGAGCACGCTCCGGGTGACCGCGTTCGCGCGCGAGCGCAACAAGAGCGGGCGCTGCACCGCCGGCCGGCGCAGGTCCAGGTAGCGGTAGTGCAGCCGCTTCTCCTCCGCCGTGTCGATCCGGTCCTCGATGAGGAAGGGCGGCGTCTCGCTCCGGTTGAAGATCTGCGCCTGCGTGACGTGGACCTCCACCTCTCCGGTGGGGAGCTTCGGGTTCACGTTCGCGCCGCGCGAGACCACCTTGCCGCGCACGCCGATGCAGTACTCGAGGCGCAGCTCGTGGGCCAGCTCCTGCAGCTCCTTGCCGGCGTCTTCCTCGAAGACGACCTGCGTCAGGCCGGCGCGGTCGCGCAGGTCGATGAACACCGCTCCCCCGTGGTCGCGACGGTTGTGCACCCAGCCGAACAGGACCACTTCGCGGCCGGTCTCCCGGGCGGTCAGCTCGCCGCAGGAATGGGTCCGCTTCACGTCGCGGATGAATTCGGCCACGTTCCAGTCTCCTCCGGGGTGCGGTGCGGGGCGTTCGGTAGCACGATTCGTCGCCCCTTGCGAGGCGTCCGGGCGGGCGGGCGAGCGGCCGCGGTGGGCGCTTTGGCGTCCCCGTTGCACCTCGCGCGTGCATGGGACGGCTCTTTCTCTCTGCGCAGACGACCTGTGCGCTGCTCCTCGGCGCCGGTCTGCTGCTGCGCGCGCAAGCCCACTTGCGCGCCCAGGAAGAGAATGCCCCCCAGGTGGCGGCGCGTACGCGCCCGGCGCAAATCTTCGATACGCGCGCAACGCCGGGACGCGCCGGGCAGGCCCCCCGTGTCGTCCGGGCGCCGTCCAGCCAGGAACGGACGGCGACCGGGGGTGGGAAGGCGCGTACCCACGGGAGGAAGCCGATGGCGCACCGCGCCCGGAAGCCCGGGCGGCGCGGCGCCGCGGTTGCAGAATCGAACACGGGCGAGGACGGGGGGCGTCGGTGAATTCGGGCGAGGGGAACAAGGTGCCGGGGAAGGCGTACGACCCGATCTGCGGCGTGCGTGTCGAGAGCGGCGAAGGCGTGCCGAGCAGCGAGTACAAGAAGCGGCGCTACTTCTTCTGTTCGGACAAGTGCAAGCACGAATTCGAGCGCGCGGCCGAACGGATCCGGATGCAGGAGGCCGCCCGGGCCGGCGCGCTGTTCACGCAAGGCAAGGTCAGGTGGGGCCTCGCGTGAAGCGCGGCGGCGCGGGACCGTGCAAGCGGCGCGGTCCGCCCGGCTGCGGGCCGCGCCGCTTCGTTCGCTTCGCCCGCGATCCTGACGAAAAGATCACCGCGGAGGCGCGGAGCGCGCGGAGATTGCTTTCAAAGAACCACCTCCGCGCCCTCCGCGTCTCCGCGGTAATCTTGTAGTCCCTTCGATCAGCAGTAGCTGCGGATCGCTGACCCGGTCGGCGAGTTCGCCTCAGGTCGTGAGGTCCTTCAGCTTGAGCTGCACCCGGTCGGCGCCGAAGTAGCGATCGAGGCCGATCTGGAATGCGGCCCGCACGCGCGCGCCGCGCGCGATGGGCGACCCGCCCATGCCGAACGCGATGGCGTCGAGCGGCGCTCCAGCGGGGGCGTCGGACACGCGCGGCGACCATCCGGGCGCCGCCGGCGCCGCGAGCCGCAGCTTGAGATGCCCCGGTCCGCCGGCGCGCCGGTCGGGGAGCGTGCGCACCTCCAACGCCTCCATCTCTTCGCAGGCGAAGACGGGCTCGGGGTTTCCCGCTCCGAAGGGGGCCAGCCGGCGGAGTTGCGCGGCGAGACCGAGGTCGATCTCGTCCGCCCGCACCGTCGAGTCGATCCGCAGCCGCGGCTCGAGCTGGTCGGGAGCGAGCCGCTCCCGCGCAACGCGTTCCAGCGCTTCCGCGAGCTGCGCCACAGCCGAGGTGCGCAGCGTGACGCCCGCGGCGTGGCGGTGGCCGCCGAACCGGGTGAGGTGCGCGGCGCAGCTGGCCAGCGCGTCGTAGAGATGGAAACCTTCGATGCTGCGCCCCGATCCCTTGGATGTTCCGCCTTCGTCCTCGCACAACACCAGCGCGGGCCTGTGGAACCGTTCGACCAGCCGGCTCGCGACGATGCCCACCACGCCGACGTGCCAGCCCGCCGAGGACACGACCAGCGCTCGGCGGTCGCCCAGCTCCGCTGCCTTGTGGACCGCCTCGTCCGCGATGCGCGCTTGCAGCTCCTGGCGCTCGGCGTTGGCACGGTCGAGCTGCTCGGCGAGACCGCGCGCTTCCGCCAGGTCCTCCGACAAGAGCAGCCGGACGCCGACGGACGCGTCGGCCAGGCGTCCGGCGGCGTTCAGGCGCGGCCCGAGCTTGAAGCCCACGTCACTACA